>Ga0181532_10004203_pt1 | contig 12688 bp, 16 predicted proteins | sample PEATcosm2014_Bin_33_FD_119768 | JGI IMG/M metagenome (GOLD analysis project Ga0181532, IMG submission 119768) | Peatland microbial communities from MTU Mesocosm Facility, Houghton, MI, USA - PEATcosm2014_Bin11_30_metaG | ecosystem: Environmental > Terrestrial > Soil > Wetlands > Peat | place...
GAGGATAGCGAAGACGTCCGATTGAGCGTCATCCTTCACTAATTCTCTGCAATACTTGATCACATCCGGATGGCATGCGGTGCGTTCTTGCTCGGTCGCTTGCCCAAACGGATTGGCCACTGGCGGTGGCTGAGGCGGTAATTGCGCAAGCACCACCGTTCCGGCGGTCAACAAAAGAGCGATTGTGAAGGCTAACGTGCGAAGCATGATTCCCCCTGGGCATGGGCCCGCCGCTGCAACGCGCAACTATCTCACATTTTCTTCCCGGACGTCGAGGCCACCTCCCGAGATCAGGAAGTTGCCCGCCACACCGACGGAGATGCGGTCTGTCGGAATTGTCACGATCACCCGCCGACCTCACCACCCCCGCCAAGCAGCTCCGGCAGCTTTGCGAAGTTCGCCGCCATCCGCCGCGCCTCATCCCTGGTGAGCAGCTTGGCCGCTGAGCGCCGACCGGGTTCTTCCTCGAAATAGAAATACCCGAGCGCCTGGCCGGTGGCATCCTTCACGATGAAGAACGCGTCATTGTGCTCCTCGATGATCCAAGGCGGCGGGAAGCGGCGCAGGGGTATGTTAAAGACACAGCCCCGCCAAAGTGCGGAGTTTTTTAGCGAGACCTCCAACCCGATCACGCGGCGTGCTTCTGAAAGACCGCGCCCTGGTCCAATAAATCGCTACCATCGGGTTTCTTTCCGGGAATCCTCCGGTAACTGTGAGTGCTGCGTTCGCTGGGGCCCCGCGGCGCTCCCGCATTCCTCCGGGCCCTGCGCACGGGAGTTAAAAGCTATGGCTACTTACGTCACACTCTATAATTTCACCGACCAAGGGTTTAAGAATATCAAGGATACCGTCAAGAGAGTGGAGGCGGCCACGAAGGCTGCGTCGCAGGTTGGACTAAAACTAAAGGAAATCCTTTGGACTCAAGGACAATATGACATGGTCGCAATCGCCGAAGCTTCGGACGAAATCGTGGCCACCGCGTTCGGGTTAAGTAACCTCAAGCTCGGCAATGTCCGCACGCAAACCTTGCGTGCCTTCACGATGGCCGAGATGGAGAAGATTTTGGCGAAGGTCGCCTAGCTCGAATAAGGTCGGCCCCGTCGCGGAAGAGTGGCGGGGCCGATTAGGCTCGCTCGCCTTAAGAGGCCGCTTCGAAATTGCTTGTCAAGCGTGCAACTCGTCGAGCAGCGCCCTAGCCTCCTTCAGATCGAGCGTGTCGAAGCCTTCGGTGAACCAGCCATAGACCGGAGCGAGGAGATCGCGGGCCTGATGTCGCTTGCTCTGATCGCGCCACAGCCGCGCCATGCTCATCGCCGCGCGCAGTTCCCAGGACTTTGCCTGCTGCGCACGCGCAACAGCAAGTGCTCGCTCGAAATACGTTACCGCTTTCGCCGCATCCGGTTCCGACGACTTGAGCGCAATTTCCCCGGCGGTGCGATTGACCTCGGCTTCGCACCAGATTTCCTTGGTGGTTTCGACCGCCGTCATCGCTTCGCCAACGCAGCGCCAAGCGTCATCGAATTGGCCAAGTTCCGCGTAGGCCCTCGCCAAATATGATAAGTGCGTTGGTAGCCCGAGTGTTGCTCCCGTTGACCGCCAGGCGGTGATGCCGGAGGTGAGCATGTGGACTACGTCCGAGGCTTTGCCGGTCAGAGCCAACACGCCACCTTGCATAATCGTTCCGAACGCCTTCCAGAACGCGGCGGCTTTTTCGTCAGCCAATGCGACAACTTCATCGGCCAGCGCTTTTGCTGCGGCGTAATTCCCGAAGTGGATATGAGTCATCGATGTGTTGTTCAGCACGTGCATCAAAGTGGCGGCTTGGCCGATCTCGCGCGCATCCTTGAGCGCGAGGTCAATATCCGCGAGCGCAGCGTCGGGATAGCCAAGTACCCACAAAGCCATCGACCGAAAGACCAAGATTGTGACCCTGGTGTCTTGGCCAAATCGCATCGCCAGCGAACGATGAACGGCGGGATCGTAAAGCGCCATCGACTGATCGAGATGCGCTCGGCCTTGCGTGATGTCCCCCGTATACATCAGAGAAATGCCCATGAGGCGATGCCCGATCATGAGCGGAATGGTGCTCCCCTGCTTCTCCGCGAGCGCCAGAAACTGCGCCGCAAGTTCGCGCACAACGTCGCCGTTGAACGCAATGTAGTTCGCGACCCAGAAGCCGTAGAGGACCGAGAACAACAGCAGCGGATCTTCGGGAGGCTCTCCGAGCGCCTCCGCTCGTTCGATGTACAAGCGTGCCTGCTCCGTAGCCGCCTTGGTTTCAGGCGCGGCATACCCTTTTACATGGATGAGTGGAGTTATGAGCGCGACTTGCAGCTTGATCTGTTCGCGACGCAACGCGGGCGTGGCGGGCAAGACCGCAATCTGGTCGATGGCACGCGTGAGCTGCGCCACAGCCTCCACCAATGCCGAGCGTGCCAGCGACCGCTGTCCCGCTTTGCCCCACAGGCCCGCAGCCTTCTCGATCAGTCCAGCCTCGGTGCGGTGACGCGCCACCAGCTCCGGCTGGTTCTCGGCGATCTCAGGGAACTGGTTTTCAAGAGTTTCGGCGATGCGGGCGTGCAGCGCACGTCGCGGCTCGCGCAGCAGCGTGCCGTAGGCCGCGTCCTGCACCAGGGCGTGCTTGAACAGGTAGGTCGCATGTGGCGGCACGCCCTGGCGAAACAGCAAACCAGACTGAATGAGACGATCGAGCGCCCCAACTCCGCCTCCGGCTTGCGCTCCACCGCTGCGAGCAGGGCATGAGAGAACTCCCGCCCGATCGCCGCCCCGATCTGCGCTAGCTCCTTGGCGGGGCCGAGCCGGTCGAGGCGCGCCATCAGTGACGCATGCAAGCTTGCGGGGACCGCCAGGGCTGGAGACGGAACCGCCGCGACGGTGCGCCGGGCTTCGCTTTCGCCCTCCGCTTCTAGCACCGCCTTCGTCATTTCTTCCACAAACAGGGGAATGCCGTCGGTGCGCTCCACAATCTCCGCCATCACGTCCGCCGGTAGCTCCTTGTTGCCGACAAGGCGCGCGATGATGGCCGCCGCCTCACGCTCTCCAAGCCGGTTGAGCGCCAGGCTCGTCACATGCGACCGTCCAGCCCACGGCGCGTTGAACTCGGGTCGGAAAGTTACGATGAGCAGCACCGGAAGGGTTTTAATTCGGTCCACCGTCCGGCCGAACGCTTCCAGGCTCGTAGGGTCGGCCCAATGCGCATCCTCGAAAATCATCAGCACCGGCTGCCGTCTGGCCAATTCAGCAAGTTGTGAGGTCAGGGCTTCCAGCGTTTTCTGTCTGCGCTGTTCCGGGGTTAGGTCGAGCGCGGGATAGCGTCCGTCGTTTGGCAGCGACAGCATCTCGGCAAACAGGGCCGCGTCCTGCATGGAGGTCGAGGTCGCCACCAGCACGGCATCGAGCTTGTCGAGTTTTGTTTGTGGGGTGTCGTTATGCGCAAATCCGGCGGCACGTTCCATCTGACTGATGATCGGATAAAACGCGCTGTCGGTATGCTGCGGGGAGCAGAAATAGCGCAACCGCGTGTGCGGTTCGGCAGCAAGGCGCTCCAGCAGCGCCGCCGTCAGCCGCGATTTCCCGATGCCAGGCTCGCCGGAGAGGAGCACCGCCTGGCCTTCGCTATTCTTGGCCCTGGACCACCGCCGCAGCAGCAATTCGAGTTCTTCGTCCCGCCCGACAAGGGCAGTCAGACCGGTCGTGTGCAGCGCGTCGAAACGGCCTTCCGCGGAACTTGCCCGCAGCGTCGCCCAGGCCCGCACCGGTCCGGTAATGCCCTTGAGGTCTTTGGCTCCGAGGTCCTCTAGCTCGAAGAGATTGCCGAGAAGTTTTCGCGTGCCCTGGGCAACAACCACCATGTTCGGCTGGGCAATGCCTTGCAGGCGCGCCGCGAGGTTCGGCGTCTCGCCGACGATGCCGCGCTCCTGCGCCTCTCCCGACCCGATCAGGTCGCCGACTACAACGAGACCGGTGGCGATGCCGACACGGGTTTGCAGGGGAGCGTTTGACTTGATCGCACCGACGGCATCAATCAGCTCCAGCCCCGCCCGCACCGCCCGCTCGGCGTCGTCTTCATGGGCCTGCGGATAGCCGAAATAGACCAGCACGCCATCGCCCATGTATTTGGCCACGAACAAGCCAAAGCGGCGCACAGTCTCGGCGACGCATTTCTGATAGGCCGAAATGACCTCGCGCAAATCCTCGGGGTCCATGCGGGCCGAGAGTGCCGTCGAGCCGACTAGGTCCGAGAACATCACCGTGACCTGGCGGCGCTCGGCAGTGTCTTGAGTCTTTGGCTCCATTCCGGTGGCCGGTTGAGGTATTGCCGGCGCAGCACCACTCAGCTCGCCGATGGCCGCGAGCATTTTCCTTCTATGCCCGAGCAGGACGCCGATGTCTTTGAGATCCTGATCGGTCAGATGGCGAAGCGCCGAGACATCGATCCCATTCTCGGCAAAGCGCTGCGCGTACTCGGACATGCCGAGCGTTTTGAGCCAGTCCGCAATCTGCTGCATCGCGGCTCCCCGCGCGGCCTGACCGCACCTACTGGACCAGGGCAAAGAGAGTTTAGCCGACAAACAGCTATCTGTCCTTCGCGTCAGTGATCGTGATCGCCATCATAATCGCCGTCGTGGCCGTCATTGCCGGATAACCGCGACCACTTGAGTAGCCAAAGCGACGAACGGCTCGATGCTGTCGGCCCTAACCTTGGGTATCCGGTCTTTTCACATTGCCGATGACGGCCTGCCCACCATCATTTACGTGAACATGCTCAACGTGAACGTATTGATGCCGTCTCGGCGACGCATTTCTGATACGCCGAAATGACCTCGCGCAGGTCCTCCGGGTCCATGCGGACGGAGAGTGCCGTTGAACCGACCAAGTCTGAGAACATCACCCTTGGCGGCGCTCGGCAATGTCTTGGGTCTTCGGCTCCATTCCGATGGTGGGTACAGGTTTTGCCGGGGCAGCGGGAGTAAGTTCGCCGATGGCGGCGAGCATTTTCCGCCGATGCCCGAGCAGAACGCCGATGTCCTTGAGATCTTGATCGGTCAGATGGCGGAGTGCCGAGACATCGATCCCGTTCTCGGCAAAAGCGCTGGGCGTACTCGGACATGCCGAGATTTCTGAGCCAATCCGCAATCTCTTGCATCGCGGCCGTCCCCTCGCGGATTTTAATTATCGTCGCCTCACGAGCGCCCTCATGACGCCAACTCGTCGAGCAGCGCCTTGGCTTCCTTCAGATCGAGCGTGTCGAAGCCTTCGGTGAACCACCCGTAGACCGGAGCGATTAGATCGCGGGGCTCATCACGCTTGTCCTGATCGCGCTAGAGCCGCGCCATGCTCATCGCCGCGCGCAGTTCAGACAGAATCCACTACAGAATCCACTGTGGGGTGAATCCACTACAGAATCCACTATGGGGTGATCTTTCTGGGGAACAATACGGGGATCGGAATGTTGTTCCGTTGACGAGGGGCAAGGGAGGTGCCAAAATGTCTCGCCTGCCCGATAATCCAGACCGAGATTTTTCGGCCGGATGCCGAGACGATATCCATGACCATATCGCCGACAACCTATTTGAGTCTCTGATTGTGGGGTATAGCCAGCTCCTCGATGATTCGCGGGTCCGATTCCGCATCGGAGAAATAATAGCCCGGGCGATGAGCCGACCAACCAGGCTCCCCCGCCGGTAAATTTTTCGCTAGAGCTTATTTTGTCTGCAGGACGTACCCGAGGCCGCCTATGCCGCTTCGCAGAGATGTCCGTCTTTGATTATAAGTTCGTGAGTTTTGCAGCAGTGTGGACACGTTAAACGGAGTCTCAGCGCCTGAACGTTGGACAGGCTGGCCGCGTCGGTCACGATACCACTTTCGATTTTACGACCGGTCTGCGGGCACGTGAAAATGAGATTTGTCATCCGCGATGCCTCCAACAAATCATCGCCCCTCAGCCTCGTCAATCGTTCCGACAAATGGTTAAAAAAGCCTTAATGAGAACCCCCAATGCTAGCCTGCAACATTTCCCAAAATGTCGGCAGGACCCAACGATCCTCGTCGGTGAGCGGAATGCCGCTGTGCATCTTCTCGACGTTGGCAGCCGGATGAAGCCAATCGGCATCCTCGAACTCCCATCGTAGGCGCGAAGCGAGGAGTGCGCCGATGGTCGACTTGCCGCTACCCGAAACCCCCATGACGACCACGGCCGCGGGAGTAGACGGGGAAGCGTGTTTCGCCGACCGGGTTTGCAGGGACATCAAATTGCTCGTTCTGGCGTCGCCGCGCGATCCATAAACCAATGGAGACACCCGACCGGCCGAATCATGGCCGCGGGAATTATCCGGTCTCGCGTCTGGGCGCGGGCGACGATCTGCCGCTTTTCTCGCCCCGTCACTACGAACGCGACATCGCGGCTGCTGTCGAGCGCCGGGTAGGTCAGCGTGATGCGGGGCTCGGCCTTCGCGCCAATGACGGCGACCACCCACCGTCGCGTTTCTTGCAGCGCCGGCTGACCAGGGAACAATGAGGCGGTGTGTCCGTCCTCTCCGATTCCAAGCAGCGTGACGTCGAAGAGCGGGCGGTCGGGGCGCAGTAGAATCGCTTGAGCGTCGTCTCGTAGGCGATAGCCGCTTGTTCGGGCGACAAGCCCTCCGTCGGCACCGCATGGATATTGTCGCCAGGAACTGGGACCCGCGAAAGGAAGGCTTCGTTCGCCATGCGAAAATTGCTGTCGCGATGGTCGTGCGGCACGAACCGTTCGTCGCCCCAGAACCAGTGCGTACGATTCCATGGAAAACGCGAGGCAATCTCCGGCGTCGCGAGATATTCATAGAGCCGCCGGGGCGTCGAGCCGCCAGACAGGCTCACGGCGAAAGCGCGGGCTCGCCTGGGCGAGATCGCAGAGCCATTCCGCGACGTCGCGCGCGAGCGTTTCAGCACTCTCGAAAGTACGACTCTCGGCCAACGCGACGCCGGTCATTGCGCGACAACTTTCGCTTGTAACGTGCTGTTTCGTATACGGTCGATGGCAGCCGCGTAATCGCCGGAGCCGAATATTGCCGATCCGGCAACTATCACGTCCGCGCCAGCGGCAATGGCTAATCCAGCATTCTCACCGTTCTCTCCCCCGTCGACCTCAATCCACGGGTCTAGTCTCTTTAACTCGCAAAGCCGCCGCAGCTCGCGGATTTTCGGCAACATCTCCGGCAGGAATTTCTGTCCGCCAAATCCGGGATTAACGGTCATCACTAGGACAATGTCGCAAAGGTGCAGCACATACTCGACGAAAGCGATGGGACTGGCCGGGTCGAGCACCGCGCCGGCCTTCTTACCAAGCTCGCGAATCTGCGATAGCACGCGATGGAGGTGAATCGTCGACGTTGGCTCAGCCTGAACAAGCAGATGATCGGCGCCGGCATTCGCAAAAGTGCAAAGATAACGCTCTGGTTCGACGATCATCAGGTGGACATTGAGCGGCTTCGCAGTCGAGCTGCGCACCGCGTTCACGATCGCAGGGCCGAAGGAGATGTTCGGAACGAACCTGCCATCCATAATGTCGATGTGAATCCAATCAGCGCCGGCCTCATCGACCGCGCGAACCTCTTCTCCAAGCCGCCGCAGATCGGCGGCAAGAATGGAAGGCGCGACAACGATCGGCTTCATGACGCCCTCGGCAGAGCCGAATTTGTGCGAGACAAGATGAAACGCTCAATCGCCTTGGCGAAGCCCTCATCCTTATAGGAATCAGTCACCAGATCGGCCTTGGCCTGCACGTCCGTGCTGGCATTGCCCATCGCGATGCTGAGCCCACTCTTGCGAAACATGAGTACGTCGTTCGGCATGTCGCCAATCGTCGCGATCTCGCTGGTCGGTACGGAGAGTAGTATTGACAGTGCAGTAACAACAGTCCCCTTGTTTGCGTCTGGGTGGGTGACGTCGAGATAATAGGGTTGCGAACGCGCCGCCGACGCGTTGGCGCCGAGCGCATCCTGGGCATCCTTTTCGCACCGCGCGACCAGGTCATGATCGTCGCTTACGCCCACGATCTTGACAGCACGCGCGAGAGCGCCCTCAAAATTCGCGACGACGGTCGGGGCGAACTGGACGGTACATTGCTCGCGCGCGACATGCGGCGCATTAGGGTCACGGACAAGCCAGTCATTGCCGCTATAGACCCACACATCCATGTGGTGTCGCAGGATGACCTCGACGGCGCGATTCGCCGCGTCGGCGGCAAGGACGTGCGCTTCCATGATGGTCATGTCCGGATTGACGAAGATCCCGCCATTGAAAGCGGCAACCGGGGTGCGCAGAGCCAATGGATCGATCAACATCGCCATGCCGCGCGGCGGGCGGCCACTGGTAATCGCAAAGCCGATACCTGCGTCTTGCAGGGCCCTCACGGCAGCTTCCGCGCGCGACGTCAGTACCTTCTCCTCAGTAACGAGCGTGCCGTCGACATCGGCTAGGACAAGCGAGATTTTCGATGTGGAGCGAACGGGTGCTACCATGCGCGATCCCCCGCTTTCGCCACTTCAACTTGCCCATGCGAACGATCGCCACCGAGGATGAAGCGCTCGATCGCGCGAGCGAAACCATCCTCGCTATTGCTTTCAGTTACGAAATCCGCTGCTTGCTGCACCTCCGGACGGGCATTACCCATCGCGATGCTGAGACCACTTCGCGCAAACATCGCGACATCATTGCCGCCGTCACCGATAGTGGCGATTTCCCCCATTGGAACATCCAGTAGCTTTGCGAGACTGGACAACGCTTCGCCTTTGTTGGCGAGCGGATGCGTCACGTCGAGATAATAGGCCTGTGACCGGACGATCGAGGCGTGATCGACGAGCACGGCAAGCACGTCGCGCTGACACTGCGCGAGAAGCTCGAAATCCGCGCCGAGCCGACGATCTTGGCGGCCGTATCGAGGAAAGGTCCGAAATCTTCAACCATTGTCGGCCCAAATTCGATCGTGCGTTCTTCTAATCCGACATAGGGCCCGTCGGAGTAGCGCACCAACCAGTCCTGGCCACTGAAGATCCAAACCGGCACCTCGCGCGCATCGAGCATGTCGACCGCGCGCCGAGCAATCTCCGGTGAGAGCAGATGCTCGGCGATGACGGTAAGATCAGGAGCTGCCAGGACTCCACCGTTAAAGCCGCCGACGGGCGTCTTGATTCCGAGGGGCTCGAGCAGCATACGCAAGCCGCGAGGTGGCCGACTGCTAATAATCGAAAAAATGATTCCGTTGGCGCGCAGCTCCGCCACGGCCGCCCGGGAGCGTGCGGTCAACGTCTTGTCGTCAGTGACCAAAGTGCCGTCGACATCCGAAATCACGGCCGAACACTTGAATGGCAACCGTCGTCCGCGACTCATGACGATTGCTCATTGTCATCGCCATGAACGCTGCGCCAGCGGCGGCCATCCCGAGCTAAGAGCTCGTCCGCTTCGCTCGGTCCCGAGCTTCCGGCTGGATAGATCGGCAAGTCTGCCGTACCACACTTTGCCCACGCGTCGAGCATCGGCTGCACGATGCGCCAAGTGTGTTCTACCATGTCGGCACGCATGAATAATGTAGGATCGCCGATCATGACGTCGTAGATCAAAGTTTCGTATCCGATGTTTGGTTCTTTGGAGAACCAGTCATCATAATGGAAATCCATCTTCACAGCGGCGAGGTCCACTACCGGCCCCGGACGCTTGACCTCGAACTGCAGGGAGATTCCCTCGTCCGGCGCGATGCGCAGCACCAGCCAGTTGGGTCGTAGAGTGTGGACGGGCGTATCCTGGAACGCTGCGTAGGGCGCCTGCTTGAAGCGGATCGCGATCTCGGTATTCCGTCGCGACATGTACTTGCCGGTCCGCAGGTAAAAGGGCACGCCGGCCCAGCGCCAGTTGTCGATCTCGACCTGCATCGCGACATAGGTTTCGACGTTCGACTCAGGCGCCACATTGGGCTCTTGCCGATAGGCCCTTGCGCTTTTGCCCAGCACTTCGCCGGCGCCGTACTGGCCGCGCACCGCCGCCGCAGCCTTGACGGCCGGAATTGCTGCCAGCACGTCGGCTCTCTTGGAGCGGATCGCGGCGGCATCGAAGCCGGTGGGCGGCTCCATGGCCACCATCGAAAGTAATGTGAATAGGTGATTGGGGACCATGTCGCGCAGCGCGCCGGTCGCCTCGTAGAAATTGCCGCGCTGTTCGACGCCGACCGTCTCCGCCGCGGTGATCTGCACGTGATCGATTCGGTCGCGATTCCAGATAGGTTCGAACAGCCCATTGGCGAAGCGGAACGCCATGATGTTCTGCACCGTATCCTTTCCAAGAAAGTGGTCGATCCGGAAGATCTGGTTCTCGTGCAGAGCGCGCAGGAGGCGGGCGTTCAATTCGCGCGCCGAACCCAGGCTGTGACCGAAGGGCTTCTCGATCACCACGCGGCGCCAGAATCGGGGCTTGCCGCTCTGGTCCTCGTTCTGATCGGTGAGCTTGGCTTTGCCGAGCTGCTCGACTACGGTGCCGAATAGCTGATCGGCGACGGCAAGATAGAAAATGGCATTGCCCTGGGTGTCATGTTTCTTTTCCACCTGGTTGAGAGCACCGCGAAGTTTATCGTACAGCTCCGGCTTGGTCAGGTCGCCCTGGACATAAATCATCTTGTCCGCAAGCCGCCTCCACAGATCTTCGTCGATGTGGTCAACATCGAACTCCGCGGCGGCGTTGCCGACAAAGCTTGTCAGCATGCCGTGAAGCTGGTCACGCCAGCTTTCAACGGTTTCCTTCCCCCGAGCAACGCCGATCAACGCGAAGTGCTCCGGCAGCACATTCGTGCGCAAGAGATTGTAAAGTGCCGGCACCACCAAGCGCTTGGTCAGGTCCCCCGTAGCACCAAAGATCACCATGGCGCACGGATCGGCCGCCTTGGCTTGGCGCCGCGGCGGACACGCGATTACCTGCGCTGGCTGCGGCGTCCGGATCGGAAGGGTCTCAAGCATGGCGCTACTCGGCAGCGTGCTGTGCCGCCGAGCGGGGCTGCGAATCTTTCGGCGCTGATTCGGGGTCAATGGGCTCGTGACCTTCCACATGCCCGCCAAAGCCGAAACGCATAGCGGAGAGCATCTTTTCGCCGAAGGTGTGCTCCCGCCGCGAGCGGAAACGGGCGAACAGAGCCGTGGTGATCACATCCGCCGGAACCGCCTCCTCGATCGCGGCCTCGATCGTCCAGCGGCCTTCGCCCGAATCCTGGACGAAGCCTGAGAACCCCTTCAACTGCGGATCCTTCGCGAGCGCGGCAGCGCCGAGATCGAGCAGCCAAGATGAGATGACGCTGCCGCGACGCCAAACCTCGGCGATATCCGGCAGATTAAGCGTGAAGCGCTCGTTCTCGGGCAGGTCGCTTGAATCCTTGTTACGCAGGATGTCGAAGCCCTCGGCGTAGGCCTGCATCAATCCGTATTCGATGCCGTTGTGCACCATCTTGACGAAGTGCCCGGCACCGGATGGACCGGCATGAATGTAGCCGCGTTCGGCTCGCGAATCGCCCTTCTGGCGCCCCGTTGTGCGCGGGATATCGCCGAGCCCCGGAGCGAGGGCCGAAAAGATCGGATCGAGGTGATCCACCGCCTCTTTGGGGCCGCCGATCATCATGCAGTAGCCGCGTTCGATGCCCCAGACTCCGCCCGAGGTGCCGCAATCGACGTAGCGAATACCCTTCTCGGCCAGTTTCTTTGCGCGGCGAATGTCGTCCTTGTAGAAGGAATTGCCCCCATCGACGATGATATCGTGGCGCTCCAAAAGACCGCCGAGATTTTCGATTGTTTCTTCGGTGACCTGGCCGGCAGGCAACATCAGCCAAATCGCACGCGGCCTTTCGTCGAGCTTCTTGGCTACATCGGCAAGCGATACCGCAGCAGTGCCGCCGTCCTTTACAAGCGCTTCGCGCGACTTCGCCGAAGGCGCGAACTCCACGGCGTGGTGTCCCGCTTTCATCAGGCGGCGAGACATGTTGCCGCCCATTTTACCGAGTCCGATCATACCGATCTGCATTCTGTTTCACTCCTTGTAGAAATTATAATCGCGACGGAGATAAACCGATATTGGCGAGCTGCCGAACTAAATCCAGAAAGACTCGGCAGGCGTCCCGAAATCATCGAACTAGAGAAAGGCCGAGGATTACATCTTGGCGGTTGTTATGACCATCAGGCGCTTCTTATTGCCGTCCGCGAGTATCACGAGAGATCGGCGGCTTGGAATGAGGCCGTTGCGTCTGGTCGCGTGTCACCCTCTTTCCTTGGACGACCTTCGTGAACGCCCTATCAAAATCCTTCGGATCGTCCGAAGCCCCCACTTCCTTTACCATCGCCGTAAAACGCGCATGGCGCTGGGCGTCGGTGAGTTTGGGCTTTCGTTCCGTCTTACGCGCCATGGTCGATCCCCTTGCGATTATTGCACCTGTCTTATCACTGGATAGCATTTGGCGGCAGCCTGTTGCACCTTCGTTTCAAAGCCGGAAGGCGCTGACCAATTTTGCGCGAAATATCGCAGTTCCTCTATTGTGCTTAGCATTACAGTTGCATTTTCGTTTTGAGATGGGCGCGGCGTGCTTCCGCTTGGTGAGCTCTTCGCCAGAGTGACCATACGATGATGTGCGCGGGTTGGATGCGCCGTTGTGCAAGCTTGA
>Ga0181532_10004204_pt1 | contig 12688 bp, 8 predicted proteins | sample PEATcosm2014_Bin_33_FD_119768 | JGI IMG/M metagenome (GOLD analysis project Ga0181532, IMG submission 119768) | Peatland microbial communities from MTU Mesocosm Facility, Houghton, MI, USA - PEATcosm2014_Bin11_30_metaG | ecosystem: Environmental > Terrestrial > Soil > Wetlands > Peat | place...
CGACGGCCACACAGTTTGCATACCCCGGCGCTACGCCGAGCATCTCGGGGAGTTCGGACAGCAACTTGATTTTGTGGGCCACGGAAAACACTTCGCCGGCGGTGCTGCACGCCTACAGCGCAAAAAATCTGAGCATGGAGTTATACAACTCGAATCAGGCAACGGGCGGGCGCGACCAGTTTGGGAACGGCAACAAGTTCATCACACCGACGATTGCGAACGGCAAAGTTTACGTCGGGACGACGAACGGCGTCGGCGTGTTGGGTCTGCTGCCATAGAAAACCAGACATCGCGGGAAATGGTCATTCAGGCCGATCCTCGCCGAGGAGATCAGCGAGAATCCATGCTGCTCCGGCAATCGCGAAGGTCTCGGCGTTTTCACTCCAATTCGTGTGACTGTGGGGATCCGAAAAAACCAACGGTACCCACACGAGTAGCCCAAAGATCACGAGCATCATTGTCAGTAGGCGAGTCGCGAGAAGCGCCATTCGATTTGCAACAAGCGCCACAGCCGCGAGTGCGAACAAAACAGTCGTCGTTACCGCCCAAAACATCTGACTGGGCGGAATCCACTTCGGAACAAGACTGGCGGTAGCGTTAAGATAAATGGCCTGTTCGAGGGTAAAGGAAGCGGCACAGATGCCTAAAAGAATGCGGCCGATCCGATGAAGCGTTTCCGGTGACCATGCCGATGACAAGCGCGCATAAACGAGCGTCGCTCCCGTCAGGAGAGAGAACTGCTCGAAGAAGTTGCCCCAGCTATTGTAGATCTGTGGTGCAGCGACGATTCCTGGCACGCACAGTAAGACGAAGACAAGATAAGCCGCGCCAAGGGCGGATGCGCCCGTTTTCGCGATCCGACCGACCTGTATCGCGGAGCCCCCGAAGATCAGGGCAGCGGATGCGGCATAGACAATGTAACGCAGGTGATGCGAGTCGTTGTAGTCGTGCCAGACCAGCGTGATGAGGCCAGAGGCCAAAGCCGCCACTCCGAACACCTGACGGCCGAGGTTCGAACTAGGCATTGACACGGTCATTTGTTTTCAGCGCTGTGCCACTATACTAATCCATCCAGAAGCGGAGCCGATGCTGGTCGCGGTAGCTGATCCGACAGTCTAGTCTTGCGGCCGACCGCCGTCTTCCAGGCCAATGGAAAGATTCCGGTTGACACTGTTCGGGGAGGTTTATAATTATTCTCATCCGATAATCATGCACCTCAGTCATGAAAAGTTCCGTGAGCTGGCCTCGAAGCACGGTTTGGCGGTCACGCACCAGCGTCAGGTGGTCTATGAAGCCGTCACCGCTTCCCACGGACACTATTCCCCAGAAGACATTTATGCCACGGTCCGGCGCCGCATTCCATCCATTTCTCTCGCCACGGTCTACAACAATCTGCGGCTTTTCATCGAGTGTGGGATGCTGCGAGAAGTCAGTCCTCATACGTCCACGGTGCGCGTGGACGGCAATCTCAAACCGCATCACCACGTGGTCTGCTCCCGCTGCAAATCGGTGCAGGACATCGAAGGAGAGTTCGTCGATTTCAAACGGCTGTCCCGGCAACTGCCGGACGGCTTTGATCTGACGCAGCCGTTGATCGAGGTCTTTGGCCTCTGTCGCCGCTGCCATGCCAAGAAATAGTTTTTTTACGCAATTCTCGGTCATAGAAAGAGGAAAACATTATGGAAAATACGCTCGCGACTTCATCGGGGAGTGTTGTCCCCGAAGCTAAGGAAAAAAATACCGCAGCCGAATCGATGTGCCCAGTAGCGCACGGAGTTCGCAAATCCTACGCGAATGTTGATTGGTGGCCGAATCAGGTGAACCTGAAGGTGCTGCACCAGCATTCCCCAAAGTCCGATCCGATGGGCAAGGAGTTCAATTACGCGGAAGAGTTCAAGAGCCTCAACCTGAATGCCGTAATCAAGGACCTGAATGCCTTGATGACCGACTCGCAGGAGTGGTGGCCGGCCGACTTTGGCCACTATGGGCCACTATTCATTCGTATGGCGTGGCATAGCGCCGGGACGTACCGCATCGGCGACGGCCGCGGCGGGGCCGGATCCGGTCAGCAGCGTTTCGCGCCGCTCAATAGCTGGCCTGACAACGTGAACCTCGACAAGGCGCGCCGGCTGCTGTGGCCGATCAAACAGAAGTACGGCCGCAAACTCTCCTGGGCCGACCTCATGATTCTCGCCGGCAACGTCGCTCTCGATTCGATGGGCTTCAAGACCTTCGGTTTTGGCGGCGGGCGCGAGGACGTCTGGGAACCCGAAGAGGACATCTACTGGGGCCCGGAAGGCAAGTGGCTGGCGGACGAGCGCTACAGCGGCGATCGTGATCTTCAGAATCCGCTAGGTGCCGTGCAGATGGGTCTGATCTATGTGAACCCGGAAGGGCCAAATGGAAAGCCGGACCCGATTGCCGCGGCACGGGATATCCGCGAGACTTTCGCCCGCATGGCGATGAATGACGAGGAAACCGTTGCGCTCATTGCCGGCGGTCACACCTTCGGCAAAACCCACGGCGCCGCCGTTCCCGCTCAATATGTGGGCAACGAACCGGAAGGTGCCGGCATCGAGGATCAAGGCCTCGGGTGGAAGAATAAATTTGGTAAAGGTTGTGGTGCTGACACCATCGGCAGCGGCCTGGAAGTCACTTGGACCACGACGCCCACGAAGTGGAGCAACAACTTCTTCACCAATCTGTTCAGCTACGAATGGGAGCTGACCAAGAGCCCAGCCGGTGCGCATCAGTGGAGACCGAAAAATCGCGCAGGCAACGGTACCGTGCCGGATGCGCACGATCCGTCAAAACGTCACGCGCCCTCCATGCTGACCACAGACCTCTCTTTGCGGTTCGACCCTGTTTACGAAAAGATTTCACGGCGCTTCTACGAGCATCCGGATCAGTTCGCAGACGCGTTTGCGCGGGCGTGGTTCAAGCTGACGCACCGCGACATGGGGCCGATCTCGCGGTACCTTGGTCCGCTCGTTCCGAAGGAGCCCCAGCTGTGGCAAGACCCTGTTCCCGTCGTGGATCATAAGTTGATCGGGGAGAAGGACATTGCTGCTCTGAAGGAGAAGATCCTGAAATCCGGACTGTCGATCTCCCAACTGGTTACGACAGCCTGGGCATCGGCGGCGTCGTTCCGCGGCAGCGACAAGCGCGGTGGGGCGAACGGGGCACGCATTCGTCTCGCGCCGCAAAAGGATTGGGAAGTGAACCAACCTGCCGCACTGGCGAAGGTTCTCAAGAAGCTGGAGGCGATCCAAAAGGAGTTCAACAGCTCGCAGTCCAATGGGAACAAAGCGAAGAAGGTCTCGCTCGCAGACCTGATCGTTCTGGGCGGCTGCGCAGCCGTCGAGGAAGCTGCGAAAAGGGCCGGGCACAAGGTGAAGATTCCTTTCTCGCCGGGGCGCACGGATGCTTCGCAGAAGCAGACCGACGTGCACTCATTCGCCGTAATGGAGCCGATCGCGGACGGGTTCCGCAACTATCTCCGAAGCGGACAGATCCTGTCGGCTGAGGAGTTGCTGGTGGACCGGGCGCAGTTGCTCACACTGACTGCCCCCGAGATGACGGTTCTGGTCGGCGGCATGCGCGCCCTGAATGCTAATTTCGGACAGGCCAAACACGGCGTCTTCACCAAACGGCCCGAGACGCTCACGAATGATTTCTTCATCAACCTGCTCGACATGAACACGAAGTGGGAGCCCTCCTCTACATCCGAAGACGTGTATGAGGGGCGCGATCGCGCCACGGGCAAAATTAAGTGGACCGGCACGCGCGTCGACCTCGTGTTCGGTTCGAACTCCCAACTCCGGGCAATTGCGGAAGTCTACGCATGTGACGACTCGAAGGATGCGTTTGTGAAAGACTTCGCGGCTGCTTGGAACAAGGTGATGAACCTTGATCGCTACGACCTTGCCTGAGTTCGCCGGAAAAGCGAGGTCAACTCGGTACGAATCCGGTAGTGGGCTACTTTCGTTTCAAAAGTAGCCCACTTGTTGTTTGCCTTGGGGAAAACGCTGGTAGGGCACTCCCAATTCGACGGAGACATCGGCGATCAAGCCGTTCAACCAGCCGCTGCTCACGTGGCGGAAAACACGCCATCTCGTCGTAGGACAAATGGCTTCGGTCAGCCTGAAGGTTCCATCGTGAGCTGCTCTGACCCCAAGCTCTTCGCTACGAACTTTTTCAAGGCCAGTGTCAGAGGGATCGCGACGATGGCGCCCATCAGCCCGAGGAGAAAAGCCCAGCCCAGGAGCGAAAGCGTGATTTCGAGGAAGGAGATGTCCACCGCCTGCTTCATGAAGATTGGTGTCACCATGTTGTCGACGACCAGGTTGGTCAAGATCAGGCCGCCGGCCACCAGCAGGGCCCTCTTCCAGCCGAACATGAGAAGCGTCACGAAAGTCGGCGGCACAAGCGCAGTCAGGTAGCCCAGCGTGGGAATGAAGTCGAGGAAAAAATACAGAACGCTCCATACTATCGGGGTGTCCACGCCCATCACGATCAGAAACGTCAGGTTGACCAGGGCGTTGATGCCAGCGGTCTTGGCCGTGACGGCCACATAAATCCCCGCGTCCGACCCATAGTATTCCAGACGCTCGGCGAGAATGCTTCGCGTGCCCTCGATATCCGCCATCTCCATAATGAAGAGGAATCCCAAGAGCGAGATCAGCAGGCCGTTCGAGATAATCGCCCGCACCACCGTGAGGACAACACCGGTAATCTCCCGGAGTCGCTCGGGCGTGAGCACATTCTTGACCGAGCGGTCCGGCACGTCAATGCCGTGCGCACTCATGAAGACCTCGAACTGCTCATAGTTGCTGCTCAGGCGTTCCTCGTAGACCGGCAGCTTTTCCTGTACCCGCACGGAGGCCAGGTCCAAGGAGAACGCCAGAAACAAAGCCGAGGCAACTATCGCGACTGCCGTGATGGCGATCGCTGCGCTTTTCGGAAACTTGAAACGCCGCATGAGCCACTTTGGAAATGGCACGACGGCGTAGGCGAGCAGGAGACCTAGCAACAAAGGTCCCAGGACATCCGATGCAGCTCGGATCGCCCACAGGATGATGACAGTACACGCAGCGCCCTGCAGGAATCGCAGCATCGGCGAGGTCGAATCGTCTGCCATGCGCCGAATAGTACGCGCAATTGTTTGGAATGGGAACCTTCCACGGCTATTTTGTAGCGAGTTGGTTAACTCTCTTCACCATGCCGACGGCCCCGAGGAACGAAGTCCTGGCGCAGCCTGGCGAGGCAGGCATCGACGTCGATGCTTTGGCTGCGCAGCTGCAGACCGAGGGAGCCGAGTCCTTTGTGAAGTCTTGGAATGACTTGATGGCCGTGATGCTGGCGGCGATGATGACGCCGTCAAACGCGGTGAATTGAGCGGCCACAGGTGTAAAACAGAAGTGAGCGACACCGCCAGATTACTTCCGCATAGCCCGTTACTCGGGCGGAATGATTATGGGCATCGCTTAGGCCAATTCTGTCGGTCGGCCCAGTGCCGGGCGGCCACTGAGGCCAGAAAAGCAATACGCCCGTGTTAGACTTCGCCAGCAGATCCATCCGCGAGATCCGAAGATTAAGGAGTTCACTTGTGCCATTGTTTCACCGGTTTGTGACGAGTTGTTGCGCGGTTTTGCTTAGCGCCAGTATTCTTTCGGCGCAGGACGGACCGGCTCTCTACAAAAAGAGTTGCGCTGTATGTCACGACGCCAGCGTGGGGCGAGCTCCAAGTCGTGAAACTCTTCATGCCATGACACCACGGCAGGTTCTCGCCGCGATGGAGAGCGGCGCGATGATTTCGATGGCCGCAAGCCTGACCGAGGCGGAACGCCGCGCTATCGCCGAGTTCGTCACGGAAAAATCATTGGGACAAGATTCGGAAATGGCTCCCTCAAAACAAGCTATGTGTGGAGCGGCTTCCGGAGACTTTCGCGATCCTTTGGCCGAGCCACACTGGCTTGGTTGGGGCAACGACCTGGCAAACACGCGCTTCCAAGATGTCCCTGCGTCCGGATTAGCGCCCGGCCAAGTGCCTCGACTGAAACTCAAATGGGCGTTCGGCTTTCCTGGAGACGTGAGCCTCAATTCGCAACCATCCATCGCCGGCGGACGGGTTTACGTTGGCAGCCAAGGGGCAAAGGTTTATTCACTAAGCGCAGCAACGGGATGCATTCACTGGTGGTTCGCTACAGCCGCACCCGTGCGCAGCGCGGTAAGCGTGGGCCGTATCGAAACAGAATCGGGGCCGCGGTTTGCTGCATTTTTTGGCGACTCCATTGCAGTCGTGTACGCAGTGGATGCATCGACGGGGGCACTGCTCTGGAAAACAAAAGTGGAGGATCACTTGGCCGCGCGGATCACCGGCTCGCCGGCGTTTTACCACGGAAGGCTGTACGTTCCTGTTGCGTCTATTGAAGAGGGTTCCGCGATCCAGGTGAAATACGAGTGCTGCAGTTTTCGTGGCAGCGTGGTGGCGCTCGACGGCGCGACCGGGAAACAGATTTGGAAGTCCTACACCATTGCTGAACCCGCGCGGCCCACGAAAAACAACAAGAGCGGCACACAGTTGTGGGGTCCCTCCGGTGCGCCGATTTGGACCGCCCCGACAATCGACACCAAGCGGAACGTTCTCTACGTCACGACCGGCGACAACTACAGCGATCCTCCCACGGCTACAAGCGATGCCTTCCTTGCGATGGACTTGGACACGGGAAAGATCGTGTGGTCCCGCCAGACGACATCGAACGATGCCTATACCGTCGCCTGCCGACTACCTGATACTACAAATTGCCCGGACTCCAACGGTCCTGATTTTGACTTTGGCTCTTCCCCCATTTTGGTGACGCTCCCGAATGGACGGCGAGCGCTCATCGCTGGGCAAAAATCAGGAATTGTTCACGCAATTGATCCCGACCGCAATGGCCAGATTCTTTGGCAGACTCGTATCGGCAAAGGTGGAATTCATGGCGGGATCCAATGGGGCTCGGCTGCCGACCAGTCCAGCGTTTACGTCGCCCTCTCCGATGCAGGCATCATCACGATTCCGTCGACGGTTGGCACAGAAGCGAATCCGCAAGCCGGCGGCGGTATGTTTGCCCTGAGCCTCGAAAAAGGGGAAAGAATCTGGTCTTCTCCGCCCCCCGTGTGTGGTGAAAGGAAGCGCTGCAGTCCAGCGCAATCCGCGGCGGTCAGCGCCATTCCAGGAGTGGCTTTCTCCGGATCCGTTGATGGGCACCTGCGTGCCTACTCGGCAAAAGATGGCACCATCATTTGGGATTACGACACAGCTCGCGAGTTCACGACCGTCAATGGTGTTTCCGGTCGTGGTGGATCCATGGATGGGCCAGGGCCGGCTATTGGCGGTGGAATGATCTTTGTCAATTCCGGATATGCGATCTGGGGCGGGATGCCTGGTAACGTCTTGCTCGCGTTTTCTGTGGACGGTAGGTAACGCATGGCTCAAAGCCTAAAATTGTAGTGAGCGCTGGCGGATGCGAACTTGCTGGAGAATCGATGGGAACCTCGAGGAATACTCATTTAAGGTGACGCACTGATCACCCACCAAGATCGTGGGGCGCGAACAATCGGAAGCAACGGGTCAACCGACGAAGTTGTGGAACGCGGAACACAACATTGTGGGCGAGTGGTCGGCAACCTTCCCTTACCGGATTATGGAGGCAATGCGGAAGTTAACCACTCGCCAGCTAGAAAGCCGTCTGCTTAGGGCCGTAAGCGACCACAGGTGTGAAATCACAGGGGTGAAATTTCGGGCTGGTTTGCTAAGCCACTGATAAATATGGTGGCCAGGGACGGAGTTGAAGCCTGCTTGCTCTAATGGAATCTGTAAATTACTGATTCCATTATTGCCAGAATTGCCAGAATTGCCATGATTGACAATGATTATGTACACCTGATGTACACGAAAATCAGAGACGATTCCGGTCCCTGGCAACCAACCCGTGTACATGAATGTACATCCCCTGTTCTGTCCTGAAATCATCGACCTTCTCACCAACAACCGGGTCAATGAGCGCTATCGCCTGATTTCGCCAGTCATCGCCTAGAATGCTCAGACGCTCTGAAACTACTGAAACTGATTCCCGAGAATCAGTGCTGCGAGAAAAAATGCAGCGACACGCGTAAGATCGACCAAACGTTCGGAGATGTGTTTCCTTCTCCAAACCGCACAAATTGCTCCGTAGAGAACAAATGGAATGGAGAGGGCGAATGCGACGCTGATCGGCCCCAATGTCCATTCTAGTAACAACCACACGGCACGCCCAACGCCACTCGGTGCAATCGGCAAAGAAACGTCGGAAGAGAGCCGATGCAGCACGAGGCGCAGACAAAGCAATGCGACTCCGACGAGGCTACCCCATCGCAAGAATGCACTCGCCAGCGCCTTCAAAAATAACCTTGGCGACTCCCAATAACGGGTTAGGAAGACCATAGCTGACGAAAATGGAAGATACGCGATAGTGTTCGACAGTACGATGACTGGGAGAGTTTTGTAAGCCTCGCAGCCAGTATCAAACCCTTCATACTGGCAGGGATGTAATTGAGATGCAGTCCCAAAACCTGTCCACTGCAACCAAATCAGCGAAGGAATCCACGGCAGCAACCTTGAGTAGAAGAAAAAATCATTTGCCTCCAATGTCAGCAATGCCGAAATCGCCAACGTCAAAGCCACGGCTAACGCGAGTGCGAAGCTCACTGCGAAATGCCGGACAGGGTCCCCCTTCGTGGAAGCGACGCTCTGAGAATTGACGCCTTTTCGAATCGCCCCCAACGCGCCGAAGGCAAGGGTGAACGCAAACCACAGAATGCTCGCGATAAGGGAAAGCGTGATTGTCCGCGCGAGCCAGAATCGCTGCGATTCAACAGCGAAGATGTGATTCAAGGCGGCCCTACACGAGCCTGTCGCAATGACCGTCCCTGCAACCGCAGACGAGCATTGCACTGCTACCTTGACCGCTTCGCGTCTGCCTGAAATCAGGGAATCCATTGCCTGCCAGTCAATCCTAGCTGCTGACGGGGAGGAGGGGACCATTACTGTTGTAATATCCCCATTACACTTATTAACCGGGGTTGTGAGTGAAATCGGCTGTTATCAGCAGTGGCTGGACACCGAACGTCCGCAGGGAGAGAATATGGACGTGCTGACGACGAGCATTTCCGAGCGGTATGAACACGGGCGATCAGCCAGCGCCGCCCGTACAGGCAGGAAGGGTCGTTCTCTCCCATTTCGCGCTGGGCGCTCGATCCAGCTCATGCTGCTCGCGACCGGAGCATATTTTTGTTCCAGTTGCGCGCTTTGGGCGCAAACCTCCGATTCCCAAAGCGATGAAGCTAACAAGTCCTGGACCGTCACCAGCGAGTCGCGCAGCAGCGATACAGACCCCATACGCACCATCGTAAGTCACACCCAGAGCGGCGATCGCACCCTAGACAAGCAGTCGCTCCAGCGTCGTGGCGCCGACGGACATTTCGAACCTTACCAGGACATCGAGAAGGAAACCGTGCAAGTGGATCCGTCCACCGTACGCACCATCACACGCACTTTCGATCGAGATGCCGACGCGGTGAAAAAACTGGTCGAGGTGATAGAGGAACAAAAGCGCACGTCCCCCGCAGGTGAATCGAACGTAGAGCGCATCACTTCGGATCCCGATATCAATGGCAATCTGCAACTGGTGCAGCGGCAGATTGAGGAGACAAAAAAAAGCGGCGCGAATGTGGAAGAGACAAAGACCACGGTGATGCTACCCAGCGCCGACGGAGGCCTGGTTCCTGGCGTGCAGGTGCAAGAGCGCCGCGAACGGGGCGCCAATGACACGCTTGAAACTCATACGGTCACGCTGCTTCCCGATGGCAACGGAAATTGGCAAGTGAGCGAAATTCGGAACACTACCACGAAACAGGAAGCTGACAAACGCAGCACCGAGGAGCGCGTCTCCCTCCCCGACTCTGAAGGCAAGCTAGTCGAAGTGTCGCGTACCGTGAGCAAGGAAGCGAAGCTTGCTCCCGGAGAAAAGCGCAACACACTGGAGACTTATTCCGTCAGTGTCACCGGAGCGACACCGGACGGAAGCCTGCACTTGGTGGGGCGCGCAACCACCAACCAGCGCTCCATTTCGACGGGACAGCAAGTCAGCGAACAGAAAGTAGAACAGTCGAACCCCGGCGATCCGGGCGCCGGTCTGCAGGTGACGGTAATAACCACCGACACGATGCGCACCGACCCGTCCGGAGCGCAGTCTGCGCGGACCGTCCGAGCGCGCAACGCGAATGGCAGCTACGACAGTTACGGAGTAGTGACCGTCGACACCACAAAGTCCGACAAGAATCCCGACATTCAGGTTCAGATAGCGCCCGTCAATCCGAAATAGGTCGGCTACCCGCAAGCGGTTTTTGGCCAGAAATCCCCGTTACACTGAAAACCCCTCAATGAGCGCTATCGCCTGTTAACGGAAGTTATCGCCCTCACCTTCGGCGTGATCCAAAAGAAAAGTCGCCCAGATCGAGCGGCCATTCCGCACACTGTTGTCCACCCAAGTTACTTCGCCGCCACCACCGTAGCTTGAGAGACGGCAACTTGCGCTTTCACTTTCTGCAAAGTCCGGCGTGTAGCCCGAAGTTCGGCTTTCAGATTACGAATGGCTGCCGCCTGTGCGCGCAGTACGGACTGTTGCTGCTGGAATTCCCGCTGTTGTTCCTTAGTGGCCTCAAACAACAAGGCCGTCAGGCGTCTGTAGTCTACGCCGAGAGCGTCTTTTCCGTTCTCCTCTTAGCTGACCACTTCCGGCAAACACCGCGCCCGCTTCTTCGGCAATGACGCCCACTTGGTTGCCTCTTGCCTTCAGGTCGTAGGAGATAACACGCAGTTGCTCAACCTTGGCCAGTGAGCTGTTCAAGGTTTGGATGTTGGTCTTTCAGCGGCGGGAAATGCTCTCACCTTTGGCCGCGAACGGATTACTACTGCATCACGTACTGGATGTTCACGAAAAAGTTCATCGCAGGATCTCCGGAGGCCGTACAACCGGCATTCATTGTGCCTCCGAAACTTAACTGTTGTCCTGCATTGATTGGCACACTGATCGGTCCGCTATCGACGTAGAGAGCATTACTGAAGGTAATTAGGGTGGAGAGATAAGGTCCCCTTGGATCGAAAAGGTCGATGCACCCCGATCCTTGGCCGCCGGGACCGGTATTGGTTCCCGTAATGCGGGTTATGATGATGGCCTGGTTCGGGACGAAATACCCGCAAACAGCAACCAAGTATGGCGCAGGTGGCGAGAAGGAGCCTAGACAAAGGCCAGAAAAAACCATTTGTGGGTTGTGGCTCATGGGTGCATCGCCACCAATGCCAAGGGTAGCAGTGCCGAGATTGCCGGTAACCGCCACGTTGCCTTGGAAGTATCCGGCGTAGCCGCCGCCGCTGTTCATGATTCCGACCACTCCTGAGCCGGTGGAACTTGATGAGGTTCCAGTCACTCCCGAGCCGCCGCCCGTGCCAAGTACGCCCGTTCCACTCGGGCTCGAACTCTGTGCGTAGACGCCGTAGGCATTCCCTGAGGCGGCGGAGTTAGTGCCAACCACTCCGCTGCCGGTGGTACTTGAGGAGTATCCCGTTACTCCAGAACCGTTTCCCGTTCCGTAGACGCCTGTGTTGGAGCTTTGGCCAAAGACGCCATATCCACCACCCGATGTCACACCGACTACTCCCGTGCCGGCGGGAGTCGCCGTTGACCCATATACGCCGTTGCCGCCGCCAGAAGTGGCCGTGTTGGTTCCGTACACGCCTGAGCCAGACGAACCATTGGTCGTTCCGAACACGCCATTCCCCGTGCCGTACGAGAGCCCAGTGACGCCAGTGCCGCTGCCCGTCCCATAGACGCCAGTACCAGCCGAGCCATTGCTCTGACCGTACACGCCGAAGGCGTTACCGGAGCTTGTCGAGCTGTTTACTCCGGCTATAGCTGCACCCGCCGAGCTGTTGGTTTTCCCGTATACACCGTAGGCGGCGCCGGAGGTTGCGAGATTGGTTCCGACGACGCCGGTTCCGGCCGAGCTGCTGGTCGATCCGAAGACGCCGTTGGCGGTTCCCGAGGTTGAGGTGTTGTTGCCGTAGAGCCCCGAACTGGAAGAGTTCGAACTGGTGGCGGACACGCCATTCCCAGTGCTTGAACTGATCGTCTGATCTGCGGTGAAGGTGTTGGCCGCGCCAAGTCGAGCGTACAGGGCATTGGTTGCTGAAGTGTTCAGGCTCAGCGTAACGCTGCCGCTCGTGCCGCCACCGAGGAGATCTGTGCCCGCCTGCACTCCCGTGATCGTACCCGTGCCAACCGCTGCGCAGATCCACGAACTGCCATTCCATTGCAGCACTTGATTGGCCGCACATGCATTGGTCAGTGACAAGTTGAGCGTGCCGCTGGTGCCGCCGCCGATCAGTCCGCTGCCGCTCGCGGTCGTCACGCCTGTGAGCGTGCCGCCTCCAGCGAACACAATGTCCAACTCGGCCGAGTGGCTTGTGGTCGTGCTTTCCTTGCTGTCGAAGCTCGCGTTCAGTGGACTGTTCGCCACCAGCGCGATGCCGTCATTGGCGGTTCCGCTGAGCCACGCCTGTACCGCTGCGGTGACATCAACCAGGATGTACTGGTTCTTATCCGCC
>Ga0181532_10004206_pt1 | contig 12686 bp, 11 predicted proteins | sample PEATcosm2014_Bin_33_FD_119768 | JGI IMG/M metagenome (GOLD analysis project Ga0181532, IMG submission 119768) | Peatland microbial communities from MTU Mesocosm Facility, Houghton, MI, USA - PEATcosm2014_Bin11_30_metaG | ecosystem: Environmental > Terrestrial > Soil > Wetlands > Peat | place...
AGTCGGGCGCGAGCGCCGTGCGGGCGTCGACCCGGACAATGATGTCGCCTGAAGCGGCTGCAATGGCAGTGTTCAGGCCTGCCGGGCGGATGCGTCTCGGGTTGTCGACAACGTGCACTTTCGCGAACTTGGACGACACCGATCGGGTCCCGTCGGTTGAGCCGCCGTCGGCCACGACCACCTCGATGATCGCCGGATAGCTCTGGTCCGCGATCGAGGAGAGGCAGCGCTCTAGCTGGGCCTCTTCGTTGAACACCGGGAGGATGATCGAGACCGTTGGAAGCTCCTGCGGAGAAGCGGCCGCGTCAGGTTCGATCTCAGTTGTTGACTTCGCGGACATCGCGCGCTCCTCCTCTCCCGTACAAGCTTGCCAGCTGACCAGGTAGCGGCTGATGATCCCCCTGATCCGACGTCCGCGCCCGTGGCGGCATCCGCGGCCGCCGAGCGCCGCGATGGTAGGTTCGGCTCGTCAAGCGATCAGCCAAAGAGTTGACCAACATGATGCCCAGAGCCCCCACGATCGAAGCGCTGGCTGAGGCATGGTGGCAAAGGTGCCAGGCTCGCCGGTGCGCCTCGGGTAGAGCGGACGCCGATGAGCGGGAACTGTTGCTTCGCGCTCTCGGGGCCGCTGCCGGCGGGGCGTCGAGGCTGTTCGGGCAGGCGGATCTGCCGGACGCGGATCGTCAACCAGCAGAGGACACGAGCCGCGACGCGGCCGACCCACAGGAAGCCCTGACACGCGACGCCACGACCCCGGCCGTCCCGATCGAACGCAGGCGCACGCTTGCTGCCGCAGCCACGCGGTGGGGCGCCCGAGTTGGATCACCAGTACTCGTCGTCGAGCAACTCGTCCAGCTCCGAGGTCTTGTCGCGGTCGAACCGGGACAGCGTGCCATCACCCGGCTGATCGACCTCACCATGATCAACGCCTGCCGCGGCGCCACCGACGAGCTCCAGCGGGCGGCTTTCAGCGACCCGTTGACCGGATGCTCCAACCGACGTGCCTTCGAACGCGACCTCGATCGTGAGCTGGCACGCTGCGCTCGTGCGGAGCTCGACCTGAGCGTTGTCGCCATCGACCTCGACGGCCTCAAGGCCGTCAACGACAGCGAGGGCCACGCGGCTGGTGATCGGCGGCTGGTGCTCCTCGTCGACACCTTGAGAAAGGCTCTCCGGAGCATGGACGGCATCTACCGCCTCGGTGGTGACGAGTTCGGCCTGGTGCTGCCAGACACATCGCCCGAGGACGCGGCCGTGCTCATAGCCCGGGCGCTACGCCTCGGTGCCCCGTCGTTCAGCTGGGGTACTGCGAGCTACCTGTCTACCGGGTGCGCCGCGGTCGCTGAGCTCCTCGCCGTCGCCGACGCCGACTTGTACGCGCGACGACGTGTCATGCGGGCGTCGCCTCCTCGGCGCCGCCGCGCTAAGCCGGAAGGGACAGCGCTGCGTCTCTTCCCTGAACAAGAAGGTGCTTCTCCGCAATCTCTGCGGGCCCGTTGAGCTCTCCCTCGACAACGGGGTGACAACTGTGCGCTACCCGATCACACGAACGGCCAGGGATAGGACCGGTAGTCGTCACGCGGGGAAGGAAACAGGGGCCTTCGGAGCAGCCCGGCGGCCCTTTTCCTGAGCGCCGCGCACTCGTCGGGCTCCAACAAGGCCCCGATGGTGTCTGGGACCGAGGCGACCACGAGCTCACAGCCGGCCAACACCTCGGCAGGCAACTCCTCGCCGGCGAAATCCCACATCACCGTCCTGAGCTTCGGGTCCGCGTGGAAGCACAGGCCGTGGTCGATCCCCCAGATCCGTCTCTCCCCGTCGATTATGAGATGACCGCCCTTGCGGTCGCCATTGTTCGCCAGGAGATCGAAGGCCGCTATCCGGCGCAGCTGGGCGTGGTACACGGGCTCGTTCAACAGCGTGAAGTAGTGCTCGGCGAAGTCGGCATCGATGAAACGCTGCACCGACCCTTGCCCGTGAGGCCCTTTCTGTCGCAGCACCGTCTCGGGCACAATGCCGAGTCCGAGCGCGGCGGAGAGCTCGTAGGCGGCGACCTCACGTCGGAACAACCCACCGGGGTAGTCCCATAGGGGGCGCTCGCCCCGTCCTGGCTTGTAGACGGCGCGCTGGTCGATTCCACGGAGCCGGACCGCCGCGAGGAACGAGTAGTTCGAGCTCCACGGCAACCTGCCCAGGACTTCGAGCTCTCCCTCGGCGAGAAGCTCGAGCCAGGCAGGCCCGCTCAGGTCAGGGGCGGGCGGTGGCCGTTCGTCCTCGGGCACACGTGGCCTCTGGGATCGAGCGGGTACCCGCACAGCGGGCAAGGCGGACGGCCCGCTTCGACGAGCTCTGTCCCGCGAATGGCAAGTGCAGCAGCCTGCTCCCGAGTCATTGCCAGCCGTACGCTCTCGCCCGTCTCAGTCTCGGGTTCGGAATCCTCAGCGATATCGAAAAGTGACTCGACCTCGATCTCGGTGTCGCTCCGGTCGATCTCGTCCGCGACGAGGATGATGCGGTCGATGTCGTCGTCGTAGCTGACACCGAGCGAGCGCACGACGAAATCCGGTTCCCCGAACGGCTCGAGAGCAAGCTCGTCACCCGACGGCAGCTCCCCGGGGCGCTCGAGCTCCGCGAGCATCCGGCCCAAAAAGCGCGCCAGAGCGGAAACCTGCGCCTTTTCGACCTTGAGCGTCTTCAGGACCGGGCCCTCGCGCACCTGGAACAGGAACACGCGCTCGCCTACGGGACCGACCGTCCCGATCGTCACCCGGTCCGGGTTCGCAAGCTCGAAATCATCAGTCACTTCGACCTCTCCTGAGTTGAAGGCAAGCCCGCGGTCGGCGCCCCGGTCGCGCCCATGGCGAGGACAGTCGGGCCCTCGGAGCTGTACACCACTGTGCTGATCGAACAAGGCGCAACCGCGATCCGCTGGAAGAGATCGAGGGGCACGCCGAGCGCGCTGGCGAGCGCGACCTTTATGCAGTCCGCGTGAGACACCGCGACGACGACCTCTCCGGGATGAGCCTTGCAGAGCCTCCCCACGGTTTCGGCGAGGCGGGCCTGCAAATCCACGAACGACTCGCCTCCAGGGAAACGAAAACTCGAGGGCACGCGCTGTACGGTCTGCCACTCGGGAAGCTTGCTCAACTGCGCCAGCGCCTCGCCGGTCCAGGTCCCGAAGTCGCACTCGATGAGGCCCCGTTCAACCACGACCGGCTTGCCCACACACCGGGAAATGGCCGAGGCCGTCTCTCTCGCCCGCTCGAGCGGCGATGCGTACACCGCGGACACCGACATGGCGGCTAGCGCCTCGCCGGCCCTTGATGCCTCGTCACGGCCCTGGTCGGACAGGTGCAGCCCCCTTGCTCGACCGGGAAGCACCTTGCCGGTCGTCGCCGTGGTCCCGTGCCGGACAAAGCACACCACCGTCGGGCGGGGCGGTTTGCGGCGAGTTGGAGGCACGCCCGACACCGTAGCCTTTAGCCCGTGCGATCGACCGCCGGACGCCTGCAACAGATCAGTCGCGACGTGGCGGACTGCTCCCTCTGCCCGAGGCTTGTCACCTGGCGCCACACCGCGGCTTGCAACCCACCGCTTTCCCATTCCAGCGAAACCTACTGGGAGCGTCCCCTACCGGGCTTCGGCGACCCGCATGCACGGCTCGTCATCGTCGGCCTCGCCCCCGCTGCCCACGGCGGGAACCGGACCGGACGGATGTTCACGGGGGACCGTTCAGGCGACTTCCTTTACGCCGCGCTGCATCGCGCCGGCTACGCCAACCAGGCGCTGAGCCGGTCGATCGACGATGGCCTCACCTTGTCGGGCGCCTGGGTCACCTCCGCGGTGCGCTGTGCCCCGCCTTTGAACAAGCCGACCCCGCTCGAGCGGGACACGTGCGCCCATTACCTCGCCTCAGAGCTGCGGGAGCTTCTCGCTGCCCGCGTGCTGCTCGCCCTCGGCGCTTTCGCCTACGAGGCGCTATGTCGACTACCGGAGGCCGTGGGCACCACCAAGCAGAAGCGGCTGCGTTTTGCTCACGGCCTCGAGCTGGCACTGCCGCCGAGTCGAATGCCCGACGCGCGAGGCAACGCGCCGGTCGGGAGTCCCCGCACACTGCTGTGCTCCTACCACCCGAGCCAGCGCAACGTCTTCACCGGTCTTCTGACCGCCGAGATGTTTGACAGACTGCTCGCTCGCGCCCGCGAGCTGGAGGCCTAGAGCCGCCCGAGGCTTCGCCTCAGGCGCTTGCGACCGGGATGCGCCCAGGGGCCTTCTCCCCGTCCTCCGGCCATCGCCGGCGGCTCACTCGGGAGAGCTTGCGGAGCAGTGCCACCGCACCGGGGTCGTCGTCAAAAGCGGAGCGAACCTCGATGGCTCCGCCGGCTTGCATCGCCGAGATCAGCTCCCTGCCCCGATCGGTGCGGACCATCGTCAGAGTCCAGTCCGGGAAAGCGCCTATGCCGCCGGTGGAGATGTCGGCGTGCTCGGCTGCGAAGTCGGGGCAGTTGTTGCAACCTTCCCGCGTCCACGGATACGCCTCTTTCAGCGGGACCTCGTGCAGCACGCCGTCGCGGGTCCACACCTGGAAGACGCCCTTGATGTTCATCTTCACGATGTCCTCACGGGCCAAGCCGTAACGCGCCTCGAACAGCTCGGGGAAAATGGCGTCGTCGAAGGACTTCGAGCACAAAAGGCCTACCGTCAGCACAAAGCGCCGCGCGACCTTGCCGGCCTTGCGGGCCGACATGACCGCCGGGGCCGAGGCCTGGCAGCCCATTCCGACAAGGGCGATGCGCTCCGCGCCTGCCTCGGTTGCGGCGGCGTAGGCGCTCGGATTGGCCGAATAGGTGTAACGGGACCCTGCCGCCGCGATCACCTCTGCCCTGTTGCGGGCGACCCCCGGCACCGCCTTCCAGCTCGTCCCGTCCCCTTCGAGAACAGAGACCAGAGCAGCGTCGATTACGTCGTGCTCTAGGGCCCAGATCAAAAGCGCCGAGACGAGGCCGCCGTCCTGCCCGGCCGCCAGTAGCTCAGGATCAGTCGTCCGGGCCAGGATCACGTCTTGTGCGATGCCGTACACCTCGTCGGCTTCGCGTTCACGCCCGAAGAGGAACGTGTCGATCTCCGGTTCCCAGGAACGGAATCTTGGGCAGGCCCGCGTGCAGAGAGTGCAGCCCTTTTCTCCGTGGGTGCAGTTGTCCGTCCCGCCCATCTCCGCCACGTGGAATGGGCGGTACACGCCGTCCCGGTCGTTGTAGCCGAGCACGTCGTACGGGCAGACGACCACACAGGCCGAACACCCCGTGCAAAGACCTGAGGTCACGACTTCTTTGTAGAGGTGAGACCAGTGCAACTTCTCGGGAGGCATAGGGCTGATCCTAACCCTCTGAGTGGGTGCACGACTTTGCTCGGGAACCTAAGGCCGGGTGCTCTGAGTGGCAATCCCGCGACACACTGTCGGGGCCCCTTGCAGCCGCACTCCGTTCGGAACGGTTACGGAGCCGTAGTAACCTCGCAAGATGGCTTCTTGCCCGACCAGGAAGTTCTAGTGGAGATCGCTGTCATCGGGCTGGGTTCGTGGGGGCTCAGCTTCCTCGAGCGCATTGTGACGCTTTCGCGCTCACAGTGGGGACCTGTGCGCGTTCATGTCGTCGAGCCGGGTACACCGGGATCGGGCGTCTACGCGGTGAACCAGCCTGACTACCTCATCCTCAACACGCCTTGCGGGCAGGTATCGCTCTATCCCTGGCACGACGACGGCCCATCGCCGCGCTACGCCGTCGGCCTGTACGAGTGGGTCACCGCGGCCGGCTACCGCTGGGTGGGCGACTCGTGTCTCGCCGGCTCATCTGGTCGCGGGATAACCCCCGACGACTACCTCCCGCGCCGGCTCATGGGCGAGTACCTGCAGTGGTTCTATGCGACGCTCGTAGCGTCGGCGCCCTCGAAGGTGGAGATCGTCCACCATCACACCGAGGCGACGAACATCTTGAGCCTGGGAGCCGAGCGAGAGCGAGTACTGCTGGCCAACGGCGAGAGCCTCGACGTCGACCACATCATCTTGACTTCGGGTCACACAGACAACGTCGAACCGCCAGCCGGCATGGCGCTGGTACCGAGGCCGTACCCGGTTGATCGCTACACAAGAACGATTCCGAGTGGTGCCGCGGTAGCGGTCGAGGGCATGGGGCTTGTGGCGACCGACGTCGTGATCGCCCTCACCGTGGGAAGAGGCGGCTCGTTCGCCGAGACCGGGGACCGGCTTCGTTACACAGCTTCGGGGGACGAACCGACACTCCGGCTCTTTTCCCGCAGCGGCTTCCCCTACTGCTCCAAGGCCGTGGCGACCGTCGACGAGAGCGACGAGTTCCGAGCTGTCGTGTGCACCAAAGAGGCGATCGGGGCGATCCAAGGGGGCCAGGCGACCGGGCAGCCGAGGCGCCAGATCGATTTTCGCTCTTCGGTCCTGCCCCTCATCCTCGCCGAGATGCAGGTCAGGTACTTCGCCCAGTCGACCTTGTTGACAAGGGGCCGGGCGGCTTCCGAGGAGGTTGCGACCCATCTCGGCCGGGCGTGGCACGACGGATCGTATGAGACCGAGGTCGACAGTCTGGCCGGCCTCTACGGCGAGTTCGACCCGCGTGTGCATTTCTTCGGCCCGCGGAGCGACTACGTCTCCTCCAAGGACTACGAGTCGCAGATCTACTCGTTGGTCGAAACGGACTTGTGCGAGTCCCTCCGTGGGGGCTCCGGCCCGGTGAAGTCAGCCTACGAGGTGCTCCGCCACCTGCGGGACCTCATGCGCACGGTGATCGAGTTCAGGGGCCTCACGCTCGACTCCTACCTGGACTTCCGCGACCACATAAAGACGAGGGTCAACCGCATCGTGGCCGGGCCGCCGGCGATACGTTCCAAGCAGCTCCTCGCGCTCATCGACGCGGACATAGTCGCGATGCCCTTCGGGCCTTCGCCCTCGGTGGAGCCGGCCGGTACCGCGGGATTCGTGCTGAGCTCGAGCCACCTGGAGCACACGCACTCCGAGCAGGTGGACTGGCTGATCCACGGGCACCTCGAGAACCCGACGGTCTCGCGCTCTGCTTCGGCCCTCCTGACAAACCTCTGGCACGACGGGAGGCTGCAGCCTCTTAGCTACGGCACGACGGAGGTGGGAAGCGTTGCCCTCGACGAGGAATTCCACCCGACCAACGCCTCCGGCGAGCCCGCGCGAAGAATCTGGCTGTTCGGCTCGCTCACCGAGGGCGTGAGGTACTTCACACACTACGTCCCCTCGCCGAAGAGCCGCCTGAGGGCGTTCCTCGACGCGCAGCACTGCGTCGAGAAGATCATGGCCTGAACCGCTTCCTCGACCTAGCCAGCAGAGCGGGGTCGTAATCGCGCCCGCGACTCACTCGTAGACGATCGACACTTGCTCATGAAGGAAACGGCTGATCTTCAAGAGCTCGTCGTAGTCCGGCGACGCACCGAAGACCGAGTAGATGTAATGGCGCGTTCCCTCGCGCCAGTCGACAGGGTCGCCGGGCGACCTGTTCACGTAGATCTCGTCGACGCCGGGGAGTTCGGCCAGCTGGTCGAGGCCGTCGATGCTGACGACGCGGTGGGCCGAGACAGGAGGCTGGAACAAAAAGCGCCAACCGACCCTTGGGCACGGGACGGGGCCGTGCACGACGACCGCCTCACCCAGGGCGACGCGCATCGACAGCTCGAAAAGCGAGACACCGCTCGCCTGCAAGAGCATCTGGGGCACCCCGCCACCGAGCCTGCCGTTCACCTCGAGGACTCGGGGACCGTCCGGGGTCAACTTGAGCTCCGTGTGACAGTCACCGGTCCACACACCGAGCGCGCGCACCGCAGCGGTTGTTGCTTCGATCACGGCCGCCAGCTCTTCGTGTGAAAGATCGGCGGGTATGAAGAATCCCGTCTCCCGGAACGGCTCGGCCAGCGGGAACCGCCCGGTTACCGCCACATGGCTGATCTCCCCTCCGGCCACCAGGCTCTCCACCGACAAGTAGCTGCCGAATCGGTCGCTTGGCCGGGTCGCGGGGCCGGGAAGGTACTCTTCGACGAACATCCCCGTCTCGCCACCGGCCTCGGGCGGGAGCAGGGAAACCGAACGGATGAGATCATCCGTGTCCTTCACCGGCATCGTGTACTGACCGCCGTTGCCGACACGCGGCTTCAGCACCGCAGGAAACACGACCAGTGCGGCGAAAGACTCTATGGCGGAGGCGCTCCGGTCGGCCGGGACCTCCCAGCACGCCGGCGAAACCAGCCCGCCCTTGCGGAGCGCCTCGCGCTGCAAGAGCTTGTCAACGAGGCCCCGGGCGACCTCGGGCGGGCGGTACTCGAGCCCCAGTTCTGCGGCTATCAACGAGAGGGGCACGATGTCCTCGTCTCGGTAGGCGACAATCCCGTCGGGAGAATAGGACCGTAGCAACGAGGCCGTCTCTTCGGGCGAGAGGCCTGCCACGTTCACCACGGTTCCGACTTTTCTGAGCAACCGGGCGGTGAAGGAGCCGTCGGGGGTGCTCTCGTCGAGGAGCCACAAGATGTCACAAAGGTCAGATGCCGCCTCCACGATCTGCATCGGCGGCGCGGAGCGGTGGCCGTGCCCCACGACGAGCAGAGGTTGCCGGCGGTCAGCGGTCACCGGTGGCACAGCAAGGCTCTACCAGATGCGTGCCCGAGGCGCAATGACGTTCCCGTAATCCGTGGGACGCAGCGATGGGATTTGCACCGGTCAGCTCGGAAGCACTGGTAGTGATCGCCTCGACTCGATTACATCGATCGTTGACGTGCAGCAGGACATTCGACCGACCAACGAACGACGCCGCTGCCGGCGGATTAGCGGCCGCTCGTCGCCAGCTACTCGACGGTTTGCGTCTCACAACGTGTCCTCCGAGACGGACTACCCTCGAACGACCGACGCACTCTGGGACCTTGATGAACCTGGTCCACCGGATGGGGCGTGCCCTCGGTCGCCCTACTCCAAGCGTGGACCTCGTGCTTGCCTCGCCAGGGTCGACCGCTGATTCGGGGACACGACCACGGCCGCCACGCTGATCGCGCGGTCTGCCTCACGCGTCGGCTCCTCGTGCGAAACTGACCCAGACACAGACGTGCCTCGACGAGGAGAGCAACGGAGTATCACTCGTCGTGTGTCGAAAAGTCGGGGGTCATCGCAGCATTAGAGTGGATTTATGCGAGCCCGGATCGTCGCGCCGAGCGAGCTCACGAGTGTGGAGTTGGCTCAGTGGTCCGAATGCGGCGCTTGTTCGCTCGAGCCCAATCCCTTCCTAGAGCCGGCCTGGCTGTTGCCAGCCCTCGAATATCTCGATGAGTCGCCGACGACCATGCTCGTGCTTGCCGAGCACAGCGGTACCGTCCAAGCATGCTTGCCGATAGTGACGGTCAAGGCCGACCGGGACAACACCGCCTGTGGTGGACAGCACTCTGCACTGCAGACAAGGGTGGCTCCGACCGCTGTCACTCTGGGCACGCCACTTGTCACCGCCGAGGGAGGAATCGAGGCCCTGGCTTGTGTTATGGCGGCAGTCCGGGCGGAAGCGGAACGGCGCGGGACGAGTCTGGTCATCATGGAATGGGTCGGCTACGACGGCCCGATCTCTCGGCTTCTGAAAGAGGTCGCCGTCGCGAGAAACAACCCCATCGTCGAGTTCGATGTTTGGGAACGAGGCATTCTTCGCCGTCGAGTCAGAGATGAGGAGTGTTACTGGCTGCGGGCTATCGGGAAGAACCGACGGCGCACGATACGCCAACACCATCGACTATTGAGTGCCGCGGTCGGAAGATGCCCGCGAGTGTGCACAAGGACCGACGGCGCCGCCATCGACGCGTTCTTACGCCTGGAAGCCTCGGGATGGAAGGGCCATCAACCCGACGGGCTCGCATTTGGACGCCGGCCAGCCACAACCAAGTTCTTCGAGGTCGTTTGCAGCCGCTACATCGATGATGGACGCATGTGGTTCCTTTCCCTCGAGACAGACGGCGGCCCGATCGCAATGGTCTGCTGCGTTCGCGCTGGCGAGGGCGTGTTTGCTTATCGCACTGCTTATGACGAGGACTTCGCGAGGTTCGGCCCGGGAGTCGAGGTATTCCTGGCTTCGATGGAGCATTTCGTCCACGAGACCGACGCTCACTGGTTCGACACGTGTTCTGCTCCCGATAACCAGCACCTGCTCACGCTGTTCCCGGACCGACGCTCCATGGCAACCCTGATGTTTCGGGTACCGAGCGGTCACCAGTAGGCAAGGGCGGGCCGACGCGGTGCCCGCCCGCCTCACTCATAGGCGATCGACACTTCTTCGTGAAGGAAGGCGTTGATCTCGAGAAGTCCGTCGTAGTTCTCGCACACGCCGGCGACCGAGTAGATGAAGTGGCCACCTCCCTCGCGCCAGTCGACCGAGTCCCCAGGCGAGCGATTCACGAAAACTGTCTGCACCCCGGTGAGCTCGGCCAGACGATCAAGTCCTTCGATGCTGACGACGCGGCGGGCGGTCGTTGGAGGCTGGAACTCGAACAGCCAACCGACTCTGCTGCACGGGATCAGGTTCTCGACCACCAAGGGCTCGCCCAGCGCGACGCGCATCGAGAGCTGGACAAGCGACACGCCGCCCGCCTGGGACAACATCTCAGAAACGCCCCCACCGAGCCTGCCGTTCACTTCGATCACTCGCGGACCGTCGGGTGTCAGTTTGATCTCCGTATGACAGCCACCAGTCATCACCCCGAGCGCCTGCAACGCGGCCGTGGCAACCCCCAGCACTCCTGCCAGCTCAGCTTGCGGCAGATCGGAAGGAACAAAGAACCCGGTCTCTCGGAATGGTTCGGCCATTGGGAATCGCCCGGTTACCGCCAAGTGGCTGACATGGCCGCCCGCCACGAGACTTTCCACCGATACGTAGCTGTCAAAGTGCTCGTTCCAGCCCTTCTCGACGCTGGGAAGATACTGTTCGATGCACATCCCCGTCACGCCGCCCGCCTGTGGAGGCAGGTCGGCAACCGCGCGGACGAGGTCGGCAGGGCCGGCAACGAGGGTGGTGTAGCTGCTACCGCTGCCCGTGCGCGGCTTGAGCACGACCGGAAACTCCACCTTGGCAGCAAGAGCTTCTATCGCAGCAGGATCGCGGTCGATCGGAATCTCCCAACAGAGCGGCGACGGCATTCCCCAGTCACGGAATGCTTCGCGCTGCAAGAGCTTGTCGACAAGACGCCGGGCGACTTGCGGCGTGTGATACTCGAGCCCCAACTCCTCGGCGATCAGCGCGAGAGGGAGAATGTCGTCTTCGCTCAAGACCACCACTCCGTCGGGGGAATGCTCTCGCACTAGCTGGGCGGCCTCTCGCGGAGACAGGCCCCCAAGGTTCACCACCGTTCCGACCTTCCTCAACAGTCGGGCCGTGAAGGCTATCTCAGTGTCGCGCTCGTCTATCAGCCAGAGCAGGTCACACAAGCCTGAAGCCGCCTCGGCTATCTGCCATGCGGGCGCGGAGCGAGGACCGTAGGGAACCGCAAGCAAAGGCTGCCGGCAGCCGGGGGACACCGGGATCACAGGAAGGCTCTATCAGATGGGTCCGGGGAGACGCAAGGTTCTCGGGGATAGCCGAACAAAGCGGCGGATGTTCGACCAGAACATTTGTCGGCTCAGGCAATCGCCTGTCGCGTGCAGTAGCTCCAAGCGCAGACCAGTTTCAGTCGTACTCGACTGAAATCTCCTCATGAAGGAAGCGGTTGACTTCCAGCAGTCCTTCGTGATCCGCTGACACGCCGGTTGCGTCAAAGACGAAGTCGCCGGTTCCCTCGCGCCAGTCGATCGCATCCCCCGGTGCCCGGTTCAAGAAGACCGTGTCCACCCCGGCAAGCTTGGCCAAGCGGCCGAGCCCTTCGACCTTCGCGATGCGCCTGGCCGACGTCGGAGGTTGGCGCATCAGGCGCCAGCCGACCGCTTCGCAGGGGATCGGACCTTCCACCACCACGGGCTTGCCGAGGGCGGCGCGAATCGAGAGCTCGAGTAGCGACACGCTGCTGGCGCGCAACAGCATCTCGTGGACTCCTCCGCCGAGCCTGCCGTTCACCTCGATCACGCGTGGGCCGTCCGGAGTGAGCTTGATCTCCGTATGACAAAAACCGGTCTCAAGCCCGAGAGCGCGCAGGGCCTCGCCCGCCAGCTGGAACACAGCCGCCTGCTGAGCTGGTGAAAGGTCCGCTGGGATGAAGGTCCCTGTCTCCCGAAAAGGCTCGGCGAAAGGAAGTCGCCCGTTCACTGCGAGATGACTGATCCCGCCGTGTGCCACCAGACTCTCCACGGAAACAAAATCGGCGAAGCGCCCGCTGCGCCCCGTCGTGAGACCGGGAAGATACTGTTCTACGAACATCCCCTTCCCGCCGACCGCCTGTGGCGGAAGGTTTGCGACCTGACTCACCAGGGCGTCGGCGTCGGCAACGAGCATTGCGTACCTGCTGCCAGTGCCGGTACGCGGTTTGAGCACCGCCGGGAAATCAACCGCCTCGGCGAGGGCCGCGAGCCCAGCCGGGCTCCGGTCAGTCGGCACCGTCCAGCAAAGCGGCGACGCCAAGCCGCCATTGCGAAGTGCTTCCCGTTGGCTGAGCTTGTCCAGCAGATTCCGGGCCACTTGAGGCGTGTGGTA
>Ga0181532_10004208_pt1 | contig 12683 bp, 14 predicted proteins | sample PEATcosm2014_Bin_33_FD_119768 | JGI IMG/M metagenome (GOLD analysis project Ga0181532, IMG submission 119768) | Peatland microbial communities from MTU Mesocosm Facility, Houghton, MI, USA - PEATcosm2014_Bin11_30_metaG | ecosystem: Environmental > Terrestrial > Soil > Wetlands > Peat | place...
ACGTTCCCCATCGCTGCTCCGGGGAAAGCCTGACCAAGGTGGGGCGCGTGTTGCTGCGGTGGGTCTGCGAACCGCCCGCAAAACAGGGATCATAACGCCAGGGGCCGCGTCGCCCGCGAGGAAGCACCGTGAATAATCCCTGGCCCGCCCTTGCCGTCGCCGTGGCCCTGGTCGGGATCGGCGTCAGTCTGATGACGTCCCACGTCCGCAGTTGGCGCCGCCAGCGGACCGATCCGACGCTCGACGAACAGGATCGTGTCTACTACCACCGCCGCCACCGTCGCCGGATGCAAATCTCGGCGATGCTCGCAATCCTGGGAGTCTTGATCGGCATGGGGGACGCGATGCTTCCTTTCCAAGGGAAGCATCCGATCCCGACGACGCTGTACTGGATCGGCGTTCTCTTAATGACCGGTTGGGTGATGCTGCTCGGATTCGGCGATCTGCTGTCGACAGCCGCTTATGGGAGGGCCGAGCTGGCCCGCGTGCGACAGAAACAGCGAGAGCTCGAGCGGCAGGTCGTCGAATTCAAACATCGAAATCTCGACGGCCGAGGCTCCGAGGATGCCGCACGGTAGCCAAATGAAAGCGGCAGCCGATTGGCGATAGTGCGGCGCCGCTCACGCGGGCAACGACGACAGCGCATCGAAGAAGCGGGCGATCAGCCAATCGGGATCTTCCAGGCCGACGGAAACTCGCAGCAAATAGCGGGAGATGCCGCAGCGCTCGACGAATTCGAGCTCGTTGAAATGGGCCAGGATGGTGTAAGGGCAGCAGAGCGAGAACTTCGTCCCGAGATTCGGCCCTTTGGCGATTGCCAGGGCGTCGAAGAAGACGGGCGCATTGGACTCGGGATTGCGTAAGAGGATCGAACAGAGTCCGCCGTATCCTCCCTGGGGTCGTCGGAACGCCTGGTATTTCTCGGGCGTGCGGTACTTCGGATAATCGATCCGCTCGACGGCCGGGTGCGTTTGCAAAGCATCACACAACAGCTCGGCGGTCTGGTTGATCCGCCGCACGCGCTCGACGCAGTCGCGGGAATTCCGCTCCAGGACCGCGGCGTCTTCGGCGTCGAGGAGGTCTTCATATTCGGCTGCCAGAGCGTCGCGAAGTCGACCGGCTCCCGGCCGGCGCGAATTGATCACCAGCGAACCGGCCATCACATTGCCGGCGCCGGAAAAGAACTTCGTCAGGCTGCACGAGACGAGATCGGCTGCCGGAAGGACGTCGACGTTGATCAGTGCCCCGAGCGTGTCGTCGACCAGCACGGGAAATTCGTATTTTCGCGATAGCTCGTCGATGTGTCCCAAATCCGGGCTCGCCAACAGCGGATTTCCGGGAAACTCGCAGAAGAGCCCCAGTAGTGGCTCGGCAGCGGCCGTTTTCGCCAGTTCCTGAAGTTCTTTGGCATCACCTCGCGGAAAAAAGTGCACGCCGAGGCCGCAACGCTCCTGGATTTTCAGCGAATCGACGTAGGGAAAGCCGAACTGCACGCTTTGGGCCGCGGGGCGGAGCCTCTGAAAAGCGCGAAACGCCGTTTCGATGGCAGCCATTCCGGACGGGAAGAGCCACACGTCTGCCGGATCGACGCGCATCAGCCCTGCCAAACGCGCGCGGATTGCCTGCTTTTCGGCCGCTCCGTCTGTTTCTGGAGACCGATCGGCCAAGGCGCGCTCGGCCAGCCGCGACGAAACGATTTGGCCCGTGTGCTGCCAATACGCCTTCACGGAATCGCGCGCCTCGGCAGGCACGCGGACGGAGAAAACGCGATGCTGATCGAGCGCCTCGATGGTCCCCTGGAGTCCTTTCTCCCTGCGGACGTATTCCAAGCAGCGTTCGGCAACGCGTCGCGAGGGGAAGGCGAAGCAACATTCGCCGGCCCGTGCGAACCTTGCTTCGCACGTCTGGAAGAGGCGGACCACCGACGGATGCAGGAAAAATCTTGGATAGCCGCACTGCATCCGGCCAATCACGCGCGGATCGGCCTGCTCGTATCCGACATTATCGGCCCACGTCGGCAGGCAGACCGATACGGCGTGCGGACTCGGCGGAATGGGCCGGCCCAAGTCGTCAGGTTGAGAGAGGGGTCGATCGAGATCCTTCAACATAACTTCTCTTTGCCGAGCAGCCGCAACGTAATCAATTGTCCTGCTGGAGCATAATCGACGCGCTGACGACTCGCACGATCGAACGCTGATCTATCGGGCCGGCTGATTAGCCGGGAACACCTTCAGAAATGCCTCGGCCATCTCGCTACGGATGCGTTCGGTCAGGGCGGCGTCGAGCAGGGTGAAATGATTCTTTCCCGGATGGATCTCGATCACCGCATCGCTGCCTAGCTTAACCAGTGATTCCTGCAACAGCCGCGTGGCCCCCTCCAGGTGAAACGTGTCGGCGCTCCCCATGAAGACGTGGATTTTCCCGGCCAGCTTCGGTCCCAGCCCTTTCCAGTTCCGCTCCAACACGAGGCGGATATCATATTTTTCCCAAGTGCGGGCGACGTCCGAATGGATCGCGCCCGTTTTGCGGTCCCATAGCAATTGCGGTTGGCCGTCGCGGCCGCGAGGGCTGAAGACGGCCTCGAAACTGTGCAATTGTCCGCCAGGTCCGAGAATGCCCTCCATCTGGGCAAAATCAGGAAAAGTGAGCATGACCCTCCGGCCGAACCGCGCCAGTGGACGCGGTTTCCCCACCCGATCGAAGTACAAGTTCTCGCCGCGACGATACAGATCGGCCACCTGAAAATCACGAAAGTCGACCGGATCCGGAGACGTGCTCCACGTGCCTGCAAAGCGATCCGGGTAGGTGATCTGCAGCCACAAAGTGCTCCAGCCGCCGGACGAGTGGCCCGTCAAAAAGCGGGCCCGCGGATCGGCGACAGTACGGAATGCCCGATCCAACGCCGGCAGAAATTCCGTCACGAAGGCCTCGCCGACCGGCCCATTGTTGGCCGAGTCGGCGAAGGCGTGGTGGCCCAGCGGGCAGCTCGGATCGAGGACGACGCGCACAAAATCGACCCCGTGGTGAGTCGGTTCGGGCAACAGCGGCTCGAAGCGGCTCGGATAGTGCGTGCCGCTGAAGCCGGGAACCACGAAGAGTGTCGGATAGCGGCGGGTTTTGTCGGACTCATAGCTCGCCGGCAAGACGACTGCCGCGGAGAGTACCACGTCGCGTCCAAAAAAGTCTGACAGTAACCTGGATCGAACCGAGAGCTCCTTCCGCCAGGCCGTTTCGGGAAACGTCCGTTGGGGTACGATCTGATCGACGACGAACACCGGCCGTTCGTCCGTACGTCGAGCCTCCCCGATCGTGACGACCTGACTGTATCCGTTGCCCGGTCCGTTCCCGACCTGTCGCTCAAACGGATTGAAGCGCACGACGGCTTGCGCCCGGCACCCGGCCAAATCGAGCGTTGCCAGCGGTCGCGGATAGGCCAGCACCGTCTTATCGCCGCTGGCGATTTCGAGCGTCTCTCCCGGCTTCCAGTGCGTGACGTCCTTCGCGATAAACTCTTCGGGATGAAACCAATCGGGATCGTGCCTCGGCTCACTGCGGACCCGGCTGAAAAAAATGTAGACGCGGCCCGTATACGCTGCCTTATGGGCCTTCGGCGGGAATTGAACGGCAAACCGCCACTCGGCGGCGATTGCGATTGCCGGCGAAGTCGCGATGGCGAGCAGAACGGCAGCCGACAGGCCGGCGGAGAGGAATCGGAGTCGCGTGGACATTGTTTTATGGTATACGATGGGACTTCGACGGAAAGGGACAACCGACATCTGACCTTTGAACGAGATCAACAATCAGGGAATGGTGATGCAACCGATTGAGCCGATGGCCGACCGGCTGGTGCGACTCGAATCGGCCCTAATGCATCTCGAACACGGCGTCGAGCAGATGCATCAGGCGCTCGTCTTGCAGCAGCGCGAGATCGATGCGCTCCACCGGGCCCTGGAGCGGTTCGAAGCGACATGGGAACGACAGGAACCGCTGTCTCCGGAGATCCGCGATCCGGCGGCGGAAAAGCCCCCGCATTATTAAAGGGAACTTGGATGAACAACGAGCGGTATTTTCCCGGCCTGGAAGGCGTCATTGCGGGCGAGACGGCGATCTCGACCGTGGAGGGAGGGCTCACGTATCGCGGTTACGCGGTCGAAGACCTGGCCCGCGAAGCCTCGTTTCTCGAAGTGGCCTATCTGCTGTTGTACGGCGAATTGCCCATGCAGGAGGAATTGGCCGATTTTCAATCGGTTCTGTCCGAATCCGACGAAGTCGACCCGGCGATTCTGGAATTCATCTCGCGCGTCCCCTTGAACGTCCCCGCGATGGACGTGCTGCGGACGGGCGTCAGCGCGCTCGCGCACTTCGACCCGCAGCTGGCGGACGACGGGACCGATGCGAACGTGGCCAAAGCCATTCGGCTCCTGGCGCGGATTCCCGTGTTGATTGCCGCACGTTACCGATCGTCGCGGGGCCTTCCACTCATCGACCCCAACCCCGAGCTGGGGTTCTCGGCAAACTTACTCTACATGCTCAACGGAAAGGAGCCATCGAACTCGCACGAGCGGGCGCTCGACGTTTCGCTGATCCTTTACGCGGAGCACGAATTCAACGCGTCCACGTTCACGGCTCGCGTCGTTGCTTCGACGCAGTCGGACATCTATTCCGCCATCACGGCGGCGATTGGCGCCCTCAAGGGTCCGTTGCACGGCGGTGCGAACGAGCGCGTGATGGAAGTCCTGGGCGAGGTCGAATCGGCGGCCGCCGCCGAGGCCTGGGTCCGCGACGCGCTGGCCAAGAAGCGGCGGATCATGGGTTTTGGCCACCGCGTCTACAAAAACGGCGATCCGCGGGCCGTCATCCTCCGCGAGTACTGTCAGCAGCTTGCCGAAGAGAGCCGGTCGACCGAACTAGAGCAGATTGCCGATACGATCGAGTCACACGTCCGAGGGGAGAAAGGGCTGCCGCCCAACCTCGATTGGCCCAGCGCGCGGCTCTATCACTACATGGGTCTTCCGGTCGAACTCTACACGCCGCTCTTCGTCGCTAGCCGCGTTACGGGCTGGTCGGCGCACGTGATCGAACAGAGCGAGAACAACCGGCTGATTCGCCCGCGCTCGAATTACATCGGCCCGCACGACCGCAAGTTCGAGCCGCTGCCCAAGCGGGGCTGAGAGTCGGCTCAGCTGCCGGATCGGCGTCTCGGCACGTACCCGAAATTTACTCGACAGACGCGGCCAGGCGTGCGAGAATTCGATTGGTTCTGAGTTCGGGGAGCAACCGATGTCGACGCGTGATGATATTGCCCGGCAAGCTTTGTCTCTTCCGCCGGATGACCGGGCGTTCCTGGCTGATGTGTTGGAACAGAGCCTCGCCCAAGAATTCACGACACCGGAAATCGCGCTTGCCTGGACAAAGGAAATCGACCGTCGACTCGATGCCTACGATCGGGGCGAGATCCAAGCTGTGGATGCGCAAACCGCCATCGATGAAATGCGCCGCAAGTTGGCCGAGCATCGAGCGGGAACAGCGACTTGACCACTCAAGTCCTCCCGCAAGCGCGGAAGGAAGCTGTTGGAGCGACACAGAGTTGCCAAATCCGGGTCGTGTGCGGTGCTTGTTAGGGCACCGAAGCAAGTGACACGATTCGCGAAAAGCGGGGCTGAACAATGCTGACGAGACGCTGGTCCGCAGTAATCAGTTCGCAATTCTCACGCTCGGCGAGGGCCAAGTAGAGGCAATCGTAAACCCCGGTCCGCGACTGCGAAGAAATGGCGTATGCCCTCGGCATCAATGAGACCGAAGGAAAGAGCTTCGGACATTCCGCCATGATTGCCGTCCACAGGACGAATCCATCGACTGGAGACACCCTGCCCTGCCGTTCGGCACGCGTCAGCGCATGTCCTATTTCAACCGGAAACACGTCCGGGGCTAAGAACTCGTAGATTCCCTGGCGGAACTGGTCTCGAAGTTGGATCGCCTTGTCGGAGAGTGCCTCGGGCACGACCCACTTGAACGCCACTGAGGAGTCCAAAACGTACTTCATGCACCGTCACGAAGTTCGCGAATGGCTGCAACGCCAACGTCCAGAACGCCGTGCGATCTACGGATTTCTTCAGTGACTTTCGCGGCGCGCTCGCGCACCCGTCGGACAACTTCGGGGTCCAGCGGCTTCCCCGACACGACATGGTCAACCACGGCTTCACAGTCAGCCATGACTTCGGCGGAAGCTAAGTCCAGGTTAGTTGTTTCTGTACTCACAATGCTATTCTTCGACATTCCGGTGGAGCACGCAAGCCAATTCAATCCCGTGAACGACCGAAAACCGCGTTGTCGCGGATCTGAATCTCAAAGGTCTGCACCGGCTCGGTCGCCGGCATGCACAGGGCCTTGCCCGTGCGCACGTCGAAGCGGGCGCCGTGACGCGGGCACGTGATCTCGCAGCCGGCGAGCGGGCCGTCCGTCAATGGTTGGCCGTCGTGTGTGCAGACGTCTTCGATCGCATAGAAGTCGTTGCCGATCCGCAAGAGGAGTGCGGGCGTTTCGTCAATCACGACCGGTTTGCGGCCGCCGGGGGGCAGTTCATCGACCGTGGCGATCTGTTCGAAGTCCGACATGCTCAGCCACCGATTCCCAGCTTGCGCTCGACTGTGCGGCTCAGCGTCTCGCGGACCGCTTCCACCGGAATGCGATCGTAGACGGAATGGAAAAAGCCCTCGACGATCAGGTGCATCGCCTCGAAGCGGGAGAGTCCGCGGCACATGCAATAGAAGATCTGCTCTTCATCCACGCGTCCGGCCGTCGCACCGTGCGTGCAGCGGACGTCGTCGGCTTCGATCTCCAGTCCAGGGATCGAATCGCAACGGCACGTGTGGCTCAGCAGGAGCGCGTCGCTCCGCTGGTAGCCGTCGGTCTTCTGGGCCTCCGGCTCGACCTTGATCATCCCCCGCCAAACCACGCGGGCCTTATCGCGGAGCACTTCTTTGTAGAGGAGGTCGCTCGTCGTGTTGGGGGCGTTGTGTGTTTGCTGAGTGTAATACGAAATGAGTTGGCGGCCGGTGGCGAACGTGACCCCGTTGACCTGGGCTTCGGCCCCCTGCCCGTCGAGCGAGACTCGCTGGTGAATATGAGCCAAGCGCGAGCCGAGTCCTCCCACCGTCCATTGCAGCTTGCCGCTGCGATCAACATGCCCGGCCTGATGAGCAAAATGAAACGTCCGCGGGTTCCAATTCTGGAGCTGCACGTAGCGGAGCGCGGCCTCCGGACCAATCAACAACTCGACGGCCCCGACATGCAGACCGGGCGCGTCGACATGGGCTGACGCCGTCTCTTCCAGCAGGGTCGCCGAACTCCCCTCTTCCAAGACGACCAGCGTGTGGCTGAAGTCGGCTCCCTGCGGCTCCGACAGGCCGATGAGGCTGTGCAGCGGTTCGTCGATCTGGACGTTGCGGGGAACGTAGAGGACGGTCCCGCCGGTCCAGAAGGCCGCGTGCCAGGCGGAGAAGCGGTCGGTCGCCGGCCGCACGCCGCGTGTCATCAAGTGCGGTTCGAGCACGGTTCGATGGTCGCGCACCAAGGTCGCTAGATTGCCGAAGAGCACCCCCTGGCGGGCGAGTTTCTCGTCGAGCACAGCCTGCGTCCCCGATCCGTCGACGTGAGTCACGCTGCCGGCGAACTTGGCGCGGTCGGCCAGCAACGTGGCAAACTCGGCCGACGGCGCGGCGGGCGGGCTCAACCGGTAATCGTCCGGCCGGAAGGCCCGCAGATCGACTCGTTTGAACTCCTCCGGGTCGAGCGGAACTTCGAGTCGATCGGCATACAGATCGAACGCCTTGCGCCGCAGGTCGGTGATCCAGCACGGCTCGTCCCGCGTCTCGAGAAAGGCTTCGAAGGCGGCTCGCTGGAATCCGGTCGGTCGCTCGACGACCGCTTTGTCTGCAGAACTTGTCATCTGACTCACACTCTGAACGGCAAAACACGCATTGTGAAGGGCTCTCCCGAGTTCTGGAGCGGTCTCCGGACCGCTCCATGCTTTCGACCGCCGGTCTGCTGCTCGGCCGGAAGAGGAGACCTATCGGACGGCGAGATGGCACGGTCGGGAGACCGTGCCCCAGCAGTGAATCCGTACCACAACTGGAATTCGGGCCGCAGCACGGACCGGTCGGATTAACCGACCGAGCCTTCCATCTGCAGCTCGATGAGGCGGTTCATCTCGACGGCGTACTCCATCGGCAGCTCCTTCACGAGCGGTTCGATGAAGCCCGTCACGATCATCGACGAAGCCTCGGTCTCCGAGAGTCCGCGGCTCATCAGGTAGAAGAGCTGTTCCTCGGCGATCTTCGAGACGCTCGCCTCGTGCTCGATCGAGACCTGATCCTCTTCGACCTCAATGTAGGGGTACGTGTCGCTGCGGCTCTGAGGATCGAGAATCAACGCATCGCAGACGACGTTCGACCGGCATTCCTTGGCGTCGCGGTTCACCTTCACCAAGCCGCGGTAGCTCGCGCGTCCGCCGCTCTTGGAGATACTCTTGGAGACGATGCGGCTCGATGTGTGCGGCGCACAGTGGACCATCTTCGCACCCGCGTCCTGGTGCTGGCCTTTCCCCGCAAACGCGATCGACAGGGTCTCGCCGCGAGCGCCCGGCTCCATCAAGTAGATGGAGGGGTACTTCATCGTGAGCTTGGATCCCAGATTGCCGTCGACCCATTCCATCACCGAGTCGCCGTAGGCGAGAGCCCGCTTGGTGACGAGGTTGTACACGTTGCTCGACCAATTCTGGATCGTCGTGTAGCGGCAACGGGCTTCCCGCTTGACGATGATCTCGACGACGGCCGAGTGCAGGCTTTCGGAACTGTAGGTCGGGGCCGTACAGCCCTCGACGTAGTGGACCGAGGCCCCTTCGTCGACAATGATCAGCGTCCGTTCGAACTGGCCCATGTTTTCCGAGTTGATGCGGAAATAGGCCTGCAGCGGAAAGTCGATGTGCACTCCCGGCGGCACATAAATAAACGAGCCTCCCGACCAGACGGCCGAGTTGAGGGCCGCGAACTTGTTGTCACTCGACGGAATCACCGTTGCGAAATACTGCCGGAACAAATCGGGGTAGTCTTTCAACGCTGAGTCGGTGTCGGTGAAGATCACGCCTTTGTTCGCGAGGTCTTCCTTCAAGCTGCCGTAGACGACTTCTGATTCGTACTGCGCCTTGACGCCGGCAAGGTACTTTTTCTCCGCAGCGGGGATTCCCAAGCGGTCGTACGTGCGGCGGATGTCTTCGGGAACGTCGCTCCAATCGCGTTCCTGCCCCTCGGAGGCGCGGACGAAGTAAAAGATGTCCTGAAAATTGAGGTCGCTGAGCTTTCCTCCCCAATTGGGCATCGATTTTTGGAAGAAGATCGCGAGCGACTTGAGCCGAAATTCGGTCATCCAGGCCGGCTCGCTCTTCATTTGGGAGATCTGGCGTACGATCTGCTCGTCGATTCCCTTGCGGCTTTTGAAGACGTATCGATCGGTCCGATCGTGAAAGCCGTATTGGTAATCGCCGACTCCCACGTCGTTCTTCAGATCAGTGGCCACGTCTAAAACTCCTTGGGCATGTCGTGCCCAATTCCATTCATTCTCTGTTGTCTGCCGCGGGCGCCGAGTTCTTGTTCCGGTCCCGCTTTTTTTGTTCTTGCTGCTTTGCTTTTTTTCGTTGGCTAGGACGCCGCCATCTCCGCTTCGGGCGTCGCGGGGGCCGATTTGTCGCCGATGACGTTTCTTTGTGCCGACTTTTCGAGAGCGGCCCTTTCCAAGGCGGCCGCTTCCGGGTGCCGTTCGCGGACGGCAGCATAGCCGCTGGCGTGCAACTGATGTGCCAGCTCCGCGTCACCCGTCTCGATGATTCGGCCCGCCATGATCACATGCGTCTTTTGCGGCTTATTGAAGACCAACAGTCGCTCGTGATGCGTGATGATGAGCACGCCCATATTCGGACCGGCCAGCCGTGCCAAGCCCTCGCTCACCACGCGGACCGCGTCGCTGTCGAGGCCGCTATCGGTCTCGTCGAGCACGGCAAACCGCGGCGCGAGCATCGCCAGCTGTAGAATCTCCATCCGCTTCTTTTCGCCGCCGGAAAAGCCGTCGTTCAGATACCGGCGGGCAAACTCCGGCTCGATTCCGAGCTCCTCCATCCGCGCGCGGAGTTCGCGGCGGAAATCGCGCATCGGAATCAGTCCCTCCCCCTCTTTGCGCGTCGGATTGCGAACGTTCGAGGCGGCGTGGCGGAGAAAATCGGCAACTTTGACCCCAGGAATGGTGACGGGGTATTGAAAGGCCAAAAACAGGCCGAGCCTCGCCCGCTCGTTCGGATCGAGTGACAACAGGTCCGTTCCGTCGATCTCGACTTTACCCTGCGTGATTTGGTATTTGGGATGCCCGGCCAGAGCATACGCCAGCGTGCTTTTTCCCGAGCCGTTGGGCCCCATCAAGGCGTGGACTTCCCCCGTCCGGATCTCAAGATTGACACCGTTCAGAATGGGCAAGTCTTCCACGGAGACATGCAGATCGGCAATTCGCAGCAAATGGCTCATGATTGTCTTTTGATTCGTGCGTTCAGTGCGTGACTCGCTTCGATCGCTATCCGTTCCCGGGGCGCACGCGCCGGGTGCTGGTTTCGTCGGTGGATGTCAGGGCGACCGCGCCTCGCGATGGCCCTGAGTTTCTCAGGCTTTCTCGGCGCTCGACGTCAACTTTCGACTAAGTCCGCGACAGTGGCGTAACCGCTGTGGTGTGGAACCGGCAGCACGGAGGGCGCCCCCTTCGTGATTTTCTGCGACTTAATCTTGTCTTGAATTCGCATAATCCCTTCGAGCAGCGCTTCGGGTCGCGGAGGACATCCGGGAACATAGACGTCCACGGGGACGACCAGGTCGACCCCTTTTACGACGTGATAGCCGTACTTGAAGTACGGGCCACCGCCGACCGTGCAGGCGCCCATCGCGATCACGTACTTCGGATCGGGCATCTGCTCGTACAGGCGGCGCACGCGGCTGGCCATCTTGTACGTCACCGTGCCGGCGACAATCATCAGGTCGGCCTGTCGCGGTGTCGCGCGGAAAGCACCGGCCCCGAAGCGGTCGAGATCGAATCGGCTGGCGCCGGTCGCCATCATCTCGATGGCACAGCAAGCCAAACCGAACGTCATCGGCCATACGCTCGACTGCTTGGCCCAGTTCATCGCTTGCTCAAGCGTGGTCGTAATGACGTTCTCTTCAAATCGCCCGTCAATCCAGGTCATCAGTCGCCTTCCCTCGGAAGTCAGATCCTCATCGCGATCAAACAAAGCCCATCAACTGTAGCAAGCTCAAGGCACATTGCAACGAAGGAGGCCGACCTCTTTAGCTCACCGGCAAAGGGCTATCGGCGGCCTGAAATTCACAGCAGCGATGCCCGTCGAGGCAACACTGCGTCAGCTTCACGTCGGCTCCCAGCACGCGCCGAAAAACGGCCTGTTCCAACTCGCAAATCGCCGGATCTTCGGAGGCCAACTCAAAATACGGACAGCTATTCTCTCTCAAAACGGGCAAGAGCCCGCTTTGGTCCAATTCCACTTGAAAACCACGATCCTGCAGGGCCGACGTCAATTGAGTCATGCGGTCGTTCAGCGACGCACGGGGGGAGACCTTCCCGAACTGCTCGACGAGCGCGTCCTCGATTCGGCTCACGAGCCGCTCGCGAATGGACGGCTCTTCGATATTTCTCATCTCGCGCCACAGGATTTGAGCCAAGTCCGCGTAGTTGTCTCCCAACTCGCACAGTGCGGCTTGGGTCACTCGGTAAACATGGTGCGGTCTTCCGCGCCCAGCGCGAACGAGCTCCCGCGCGACCATTGCCGTCCCTTGCAGGCGGACCAGCCGCTGCCGGACGGCCGTGGCTGTCACCCCCAAGTCGGCACAGATCTCCTGGATCGTTCCTCCGCCCAACTCGCGGAGCCGTTCCAAGAATTGCCGATCACTCGAGTCGACCGCAACTTTCATATCGATTCACAAGCTCCAACCGGTCCCTGACCAAGCGAATTCTAACGCATTACGCCATTTTTGACAACGGAATATGTCAAAAATATACACCTAAGAGAAGAATTGGGGGTGACAGAGCCTCAAAATTTGCCAAGGGCGGTAAGAAAGTAGCCACTTCGCCAGGCAAAAAACCGGTTGTGAGCCGGTTTGCAGACAGTTGAATAATGGGTGTGACCAGCAGCCTTCTGCCAGTGAATGTAGACGTGGGCCGCGAACAACACCGGCGGACAAGCCGCCAATGCCGCCCAATCGAAGATGTGACCGGCCTTTCAACAGGCTGTTGGTCGCGCTGCTCTCAAGCCGAGTTAGGGGTTAACTGCTGGCGTTGTCCTATAATGCAGAATCTTTCGCGCGTGACATGCGGACTGGACCGAGTTGAATGACGACGATCCCGGCGCCCCGCTCCCTCAAAAACGACGGCGAAGCACTCGTTATCGAATGGACCGATGGCGTCGTTCATCGCCTTCCTTGGCGGACGCTGCGCAAGGCTTGCCCCTGTGCGACTTGCCGCGTGGAACGTGCAAAGCCGCCGCAGCCCAAGCCGCTGTTTTCTGTCCTGACACCTGCCGAAGCGCAGCCGCTGGCTCCCGTGTCGATGAAACCGATCGGCAATTACGCGTATGGGATCGC
>Ga0181532_10004209_pt1 | contig 12682 bp, 18 predicted proteins | sample PEATcosm2014_Bin_33_FD_119768 | JGI IMG/M metagenome (GOLD analysis project Ga0181532, IMG submission 119768) | Peatland microbial communities from MTU Mesocosm Facility, Houghton, MI, USA - PEATcosm2014_Bin11_30_metaG | ecosystem: Environmental > Terrestrial > Soil > Wetlands > Peat | place...
GCATCTTCAGTGCCCGGGCGATCTCCTTCGGCGTGCGCCCGGCGTCCCGCAGCTCACGAACACGGTCAAGCAGCTGCTGTGTTGACATAAGGAAAATAGTGTCCCGGACCGGCCGCGCGCCTTGGCCGACACGCCGGGGTTCTGTGAGTTCGCACGCGGTGAAACACCTGGCCGTTCGGATGACTGCCGTATTCTCCCCCGGGCTCGGGCGTTCTGGGCGAGACGGTCACGGTCGCGGTCAGAGCGGGCGACGGCGTGGTCCGGGTCGAGGTCACCGATCGCAGCGGGCCCGGCGTGCCGGAGCTGCGTGCCGCCGATCGTGGTGCGGATGGCGGCCGGGGGCTACGGCTCATGGCGGGGCCGGCCGCCCGGTGGGGTTGGCGGCGGCGTGGCGGGCGGACCGTGATCTGGTTCAAGCTGCGGCACGGCTGAACCCACCGCCTGGGCGGCTGGACCTGGCGGTTCACAAGATCAAAACCAGCGACAGTTGCTCACCGCACACATCACCGCGGGAAAGCGCAAGCAAGACCCAAAGCTGGAGGGGCTGAAGGGTCGGAGTCTGTCTGCCTGGCCAGGACACGGGGCGCATCACCGGGCAGACCCCCGCACGTCAAAGGGGGCGCCCGCACCACCAGGTGAAGATGGCCGCGGGCGCTCCCGAGATGACGAGTTTCTATCGGGCGAAGTTGTAGCGGTTGGGTCTGGGTGTGCCCGGCAGCAGGCAGAAGACGAGCAGCACGATCCAGCCGACTATCGGCACCAAGCCGATCCACCACCACCAGCCGGTGTGGTTCGCGTCGTGCAGCCGCCGGACCGTCAGCGACAGGCCGGCCAGCCACAGCGGGATGCCGACCAAAATATCGAGGATGATGCCGGCCACCGAGGACCGGTTGGTTATGAAGCCGATGACCAAGTAGGCGATGACCTGGAGCAGGGCGAACCACCAGAACGCCGACCTGGATGCGCGCCCGCGAAAGGTGAGGATGTGGCCGAACGCGCCGCGGACCGCTTCGCCGAAGCCGACCGGAGCGCCTTGCAGGTAGGCCGTCGGCGCGGCGCCGGTGTAGCCGCCTCCCGGCGGGAAGCCGCTGCCGGGCGGGGCGTCCGCCTGCGGGTGGCCGCCGTAGGACGCTTGCTGGTCGCCGGCCTGGCCCTGCTGGCCGCCTGCCCAGGCGCCCTGTCCCGGAACGTGTTCCTGGACAGGGTCGGCGTCAGGATTAGGACCATAGGGATCGCCATGAGGAGTGCTCATGCCGCACCTCCGATTCCCCCGGATCGTGGTGTCGCATGGGACTATGCGAACCTTGAGTCACCCATTGTACACGAGAGGTATTTGACGGACTTTTCACCGCTTACGTCTCCGGGCGAGCGCTCAAGAAGCTCCCGGCCCCGGCCCCACGGCGGCAGCGGCTGGCGGCAGCCCGGGCAGGGCAGCTTTCGGCGGGCCAGCGCCCGCCCGGCCGCCGCAGTGTCCAGAACCTCGATCATCACCCAGCCGCGCTGATCCTTGGACGAGCCGCTGCGGCTTGCCGTCACGTTCGAGGAACTCCAGCGCCCGTAACGCGGCTAGGTCACGCGACCCAGAGGGGGGCCTCAGGGACGAGCACGGCGAGCAGCTGCTGTCGTCATGGCCTAACGCCACTTGTTCCCGCTTCTCCTTTACGAGGAGCGGCAAGGGACCTCGTGCTTCATCATCGGAATGGTTAGGAGGTCCGTTGAGCGGACTGCGGCCCGGGAATCGGCACGTAATGCTGCTGTGGGCGGCAAGTGCGGGAAACGAAGGTGCCTCCTGGATCATGCTGGTAGCTGTTTTCGTTTACGTGCTCCACCATTTCCCGGCTTCTTCACTCGCGATTGTGGAACTCGTCGGCACGCTACCTGCCCTGTTGTGCATGCCGTTCGCCGGCGCGATTGCCGATCGCCCCGATGTCCGGAGGCTGGCGCTGGGCTCCATGACGGTTCATGCGCTCGGCCTGGTGGGCGTGCTGGTGATGCTGAGGCCGCGGTGTAATCGCGGACGGGGACGCCCGTGAACAGATCCATGGTCATGATGTCAGGGCACCTTGAGTTTGGGTGTGTAGATCAAGACGAGCACGCCGCTGGCGAAGCGCCTGACGTCCGCGAGGGACAGGTGCGGAGCGCCGTGGATTTTCTCGAACATGTGCTGGCCTGACCCTGCCGCGACCGGTGTCAGGAGGAGGTGAAACTCGTCGATCAGGTTGCTCGCCATGAGGACCCGGTCCAGCGGGCCGTTGCCGTACTTCACGATGGTGCCGCCCGGCTGCCGCTTGAGATCTGCGACGAAGCACGTCGCCGGGGATGACGGTGGCGTTCCAGGTGGCCTCGGTCAGTGTCCTGGAGGCTACGAACTTGGGGATGGAGTTCATCCGGTCCACGAAGGGGGTGGATGCCATGGCCGGGTAGGCGGCCGACAGTCCCTCGTAGGTCCGGCGGCCCAACAGCAGGGCGTCGGCGCTGTCCAGGAGATCGGTCGCGTAGCGGATGTGGTCGTCGTCCAGGTAGGGAAACGCCCAGTCCAGCGGGTCGGTCTGGCCGCCGAGGGCGACGTGGGTCGACTCCACCAGCTTCCTCATTGCGGTTGCCCTTCCTGCGCTGAGCTTCACTGCCGAGACTGGCGCAGCGCTCCATTCGCTGATATACCCCACCGGCGCCGGCCACGGCACCTGCTCTCAACTTCCGTGTTCAGCATGACATGCTCTTGACGCTGCCAGTCGCGCTTGTTACGGTCACGAGTGCGCGCGGCGGGGGGGATGCCATTATTCATTTGCTCTTGAATGCGGTACCTCTCGTATAAGGGCGAAGCTAAATGAATGAAACCGCGATGCTGCATTTCGCTCTGGGGCATCTGTTGCCTGATCAGGCCTTCACTCTTCATGCCGGGCCCCGCCATTACGAGGTGACCCCGCAACTCGAGACACCCTTACGCGGTCGCGCCGGTCCAACGCCGCCCTCGGCCGGCTTCCCGACCATGCGGTCACGCATTTCGCTGACCAGGTGCAGCTTCCTGGCCACGCGCCGCTGCTGCTGCGGGTGACCGCGCCCGCGCTCCGCCCGGGCGAGCTGCTCGACCGGCTGGTGCTGACCGCGATCTACCTGCCGCGCCAGCACCGCGCGGCCGGGCTGGAGCGGCGTCGCAGGCCCCTGCGGGGCCAGCCGTCACCGTCGGCCGGCAAGCTGGCGGCCCTACAGCTTCAAGAACTACTACGTCCGCTGGTTGCAGGTCTCCGTCGACCAGTGCCCACCCGGGCCCGACGAGCCGCCGGTGGGGCCGGCGCAGGCGCTCGGGACGCTGGCGCCGGTGGACACGATCATGGCCGTTCCGCTGCCACCGGACTGGTCTGACTTTTCGTTCACCTTCGACGACCGGGCCAGCCGCGCCATCGTCAGCCTGGGCGGGCTCGGGCAGGCGCCGTTCGACTGGTCCTACGACGAACTCGGGATCATCTGCACGGCGGTGTTCAACTACGCGGTGCCGACCATGTTCATCGCTGGGGGTGGCCGCCGATCAGGGCGGTGAGAGCTGGACGGGTCTGTGCCAGCAGATCGCGACCGAGTGGTCCAAGGCCTCGCCGTTCGTTGAGGCCGTGGCCGAGGGGCCGCTCGGCGGCGCGGTGTCAGGCGGCTTCGGCCTCGAAGACGTCATGGCGATGATGGGGAACCTTGCGGGCTCGTTGCTGCTGGGCGCGATCGCCGACAGCAGTGCGCTCGAGGGCTACATCGCCGGAGCGAGGTGGCGAGCAGTCCGGCGACCATGGTGGTCAGCGTCGAGCGCACGCTCGACGTGCAGCTGACGGTCACCCCCGATCCGGATCACGACAAGGGCACGGTGTGGCCGCAGACGGCGTGGCGGGACAAGAGAAGACCAAGTCGCTGCCGCGCACTGTCCGGGCAGGACCAACCCAGACGACCGGCTACGGAGGCTGCTGACCCAGCCCAAGGGCGTGGAGGCGTCCGATGCAGCGGGGGGAGTACAGCTGCTCGCCGGACTTCGCCAGATACGTCCGCTGGTTCCGGGCTACATGCATCGCACTGCCGCATGCCACCATAACCGGATCATAACGCGCCGCATCTCGGCACATTCCAGACAATCGGCAAAGACCCTTAACTATGCGGCATTGAGTACGCAGAAAAACGATCGGCTGAATTAAATACGGTGAATTGAGGCTAAATGACCGGGGTTAATGATGCGAACGAGGAGCAATCAAGCCTTTCCCGCCTAACCTGAAAATAGACACAAAAAAGGCGTAAAAATTTCTCAGTCTCTGCTCCATCGCTTTTGTGTTGGGCTCGCTCCAGCATCAGACGAGGGGCTAAAGTAAAAACGTCCCGCTGGGGGGAAACAATGACCAGCGATGCAGCTTTGGGTGACTGACATAACTAGCGGAGCCAGCTCGACCGTGTTCTGTCCGGGGTAACTCGGGAGGGCGCACGCGCTGTGCCTTCGTGCTTTGCTTGATGCGACGAGGGGGAGTTCTGAAAGCCCAGGAAAACGCCGCAATACCGTCAAATGAACAAGATAGGCGGGGAGCGCCGGAGGGGCAGCGAGCCGGGCCTGCCGCCGCGACCCCCCGCCTTCGCAATTCCGTAGCAGCCAGGCCGGTTCAGGAGGTCGCCCGGTCCGTCCTGGTAGCAGAGCGAGAGCCCGCCAACTGGCCAGCGCAGCTGGCGAGGCGGGAGGACCGGCGACATCGTGCCCGGGTGCGGGTGAGGGCGCTCCCATGGCCACTGCTCGCCATCCTGACTGTACAGGCTGCGCTTAGCCTGCGAATGGTGTGGTCCAACACGGCTTTCCAGGATGAGGCACTGTACCTATGGGCGGGGCGGCTGGAATGGGCGCACTGGCTGCACGGAGCACCGATCCCAGTCTTTCCCACGTGGTTCTCGGGGGCACCAGTCATCTATCCCCCGCTGGGGGCGCTGGCCGATGGCATCGGCGGACTAGCGGCGGCGAGAGCACTGTCGCTCATGTTCATGCTCGCCGTGACCATGTTGCTATGGGGAACGACGACGAGGTTGTTCGGCAAGCGTGCGGCTCTCTTTGCCACAGCCCTCTTTGCCACCCTTGCTAATACCCAATTCCTGGGGGCCTTCGCGACTTATGACGCGATGGCGCTTATGTTGATCGCCCTCGCCACGTGGCTCGGGGTCCGTTCGCTCACAGCTGGCCAGCGGCCGCGGATAGTCATGCTCATCGGAGCGGCAAGCATACTGGCTCTCGCTGATGCGGTTAAGTACGCCGCGATTCTCTTTGACCCGGTCACGGTTACTATTGTGAGCCTGGCCGCATGGCGGCTCCGTGGTTGGCGGACCAGCCTGAGCACGGGACTGGTCATGTCTGGTGTGCTGCTTACTGTGCTCCTGGCCGGCAGCCTAGTTATCGGGCCCGCCTACTGGCAGGGCATAACATCAACGACCCTGGAGCGTCCAGCCGCCTCTGCTTCCACCATTGTAATTCTTGAACGATCATACGTATGGACTTCTCTCGTCATTGTCATCTCTGTGATCGGGATAGTGCTAGCGCGCCGGGAAGGACGCGTCGGGAGGACGCTAATCAGTGCACTGGCCATGACCGATCTGCTCGTGCCCGCCGAGCAGGTCCGCGTGCATACGACGACCAGTCTTCAAAAGCACGTGGACTACGGTGCGTGGTTCGCTGTCATGGCCGCCGGATATGCAATGGGACGCGTTAGCCAGTTGAATAAGGGAGTCGGGTGGGCGCCGGTCCTGTTCCTGCCGATTTTGGCGTTCACGGTCTATAGTTCATCTGGCCAGGCCGACCAGCTCTTTGAGGCATGGCCTAAAGCGGCATCATTGATTAACGCCTTGCGCCCGGTGCTCAAACACGAGAAGAGACCTATCCTCGCCGAAGGCGATGAGTATTCGGTGATTCCTTACTATCTCGGTGGCGAGGTGTCGTACAGTCAGCTCCGAACAACCTACGATTTCACCTACACTGAACCCCGGAGTCATCAGGTAATCGGCATGCCAGCGTCGTTCTCGGATGCGATCGGGAACGGATATTTCGGCCTCGTCGTGCTGGACTACGCGGGTGGCCATCCAGTGGCGGACAGTGCTATTACCCGGGCTGCTGAGGCATCCAGTAATTGCCGGGAATTGCTCAATGAAGCATATGTCCAGCTGTACGTGCGGCGGAGTTTGAGGGTGTGGAGCTGTACCCCTCCACTGAGGCACCACCAGAGGAGCCGGCGGCACCATGGTTGATCCTGATAGCAGTGAGCTGTACCTGCCGTCCCCGCCCAACCGGAGGGAAAAATATTACTATTTCGGCAGGCGCCGTCGCTGGGCGTTCGCGTGGCTGCTTGCCGCGGCCTCCGGGGTCATGTATGGGTACCTGGACGTCGTTTACCGGGCTTGGTTGATCTCGCCTCTGATGTGGTTGTTGCTGACGGTCATGGTGCCGCCAGTCGTCGTTAACTTCTGGCTGCGCATCGGCAAGCCGAGGCTGACCCTTGCCGAGCACGTCGCGAATGTCGAGGCTTACCGGCCGAGCGGTGAGACGGTTGACGTGTTTCTGCCTAGCTGCGGCGAGCCCCTGCAGGTGCTCGACAACACATTCAAGCATGTGCAGGGCATGTCCTGGATCGGCACCAAGACCGTCTACGTGCTCGACGATTCGGCGCGCGAATCGGTGCGAGAGCTGGCTGCACACTACGGTTTCCGCTATGTAGTCCGCGCCAACCGCGGAGAGCTCAAGAAAGCCGGCAACCTTATCAATGCGTTCGACCTGAGCAGCGGCGAATTTATCGTTGTCCTGGATGCCGACTTCGCAGCTCGCGGGGACTTTCTGTACGAGACATTGCCTTACTTTTCTGATCCGCTTGTCGGCATCGTCCAGACCGCTCAATTCTTCGACACGCGCGACTTGTCGTTCTCCTACATTCAGCGTTATTCCGGGACTCTCCAGGAAATCTTTTTCCGGTTCATTCAGCCGGCCCGGGATCGTTACAAGGCGGCGATCTGTGCCGGGACGAACCTCGTTTACCGGCGCACCGCGGTGGCGGCGGCTGGCGGATTCGCGCGGGTGCCGATAGGCGAGGATGTCCACTCGGGCGTAAAACTGTGGTGGGCTGGCTACGAGACGCGGTATGTGCCGCTCTGCTTGGCCAAGGGCGTCGCCCCGGCTGATTTCGCGTCGCTGGCCAACCAGCAGACGCGCTGGTGCCGGTCCTCGATGCTGTTGATGGTCGAGAAGCACTTCCAGGAGGCACCGTTCACCTGGAAGCAGCGGGCCTCCTTCTGGGCGGCTTTCCTGTATTACATGTCGTCGGCCGCGCTCCTGTTCACGGGGCCGTTCCCGACCCTCACAATGCTGTGGTTCTTCCCGCGTAGCGTTTACCCGCACAACTACCTGGTGATGCTGCCCTCCATTGCGGCGACACTGTTCGTGTTCCCCATGCTGAGCAGGGGCTGGCGGCCGACCATCTACCGGGTCTGCCTCATCAATTCCTGCTGTCACCTGTACGCGATCTGGTTCGCGCTCCGTGGTCGCGTCGCGGAATGGGTACCGACTGGTGCGTCCGGCGGCAAAGACCTGGTGCCCAGGGTGGTGAGCCGCATCGTGCGGACGTGGATCGTGGTCGATCTGGTATTGCTGTGGCCGTCGCTGTGGCTCCGGATGCATGAGGTCGGGTGGCGGCCGTACTGGGTGACGCTGGGCCTGGCCTCCCTGCAGTTGTACATGGTCATGCCGCTGCTGACCCGCGGCATGGGCGTCCGGCAGAACGACGATAAGAAACCGCGGGTCGCGGCGAACAGCCATGTCGTGGCGGGGGAGCAGGGATGAGGCCCTGGCTGGCTGCCCCGGCTCTCGCGCTGCTGACGACACTGACCGCCTGCGGCGGCAGCTCGCCGATGGCACGACCGACGCGGATGTCTGAACTGGGCATCTTCGAGCCGGGCGTGCCGGAGTCGTATGCCCCGGTCGCAGACTTCACCGCGGCCTCGGGTGTCCGGCCGAACCTGGACGTTTACTTCAGCAGCTGGTATGAGCCGTTCCAACCCGCATTCGCGGCGGGCGCAGCGCGGCACGGTGCAGTGACGCTGGTGCAGATCGATCCCACAGGCATCAACCTCGCGGCGGTCGCGGCAGGACAATACGACACGTACCTGCGTGCCTATGCGGCCGCCGTCCGCTCCTGTGGCCACAAGGTCATGCTGAGTTTCGGCCACGAGATGAACGCATCGTGGTACTCCTGGGGCTTCACCCACACTTCCCCGGCGACTTTCGTGGCGGCGTGGCGGCACATGGTCACCCTGTTCCGCGCGGTGGGCGCAAGGAACGTGACCTGGCTGTGGACGGTAAACGTCACCGATGCCAGCCCGGTCGGGCCCATCGCCCCGTGGTGGCCCGGTGATGACTACGTGACCTGGGTGGGTATCGACGGTTACTTCTACGGGCCGTCCCAGACGTTCGGTACTGTATTCGGCCCGACCATCACCGCAGTGCACGCAATTACCAGCGACCCCGTGCTCATCGCGGAGACCGCTACTGCGCCTGCTGCGAACAAACCAGCGAAGGTTGCCAGCCTGTTCGCAGGCGTTCGGGTCTACGGGCTCCTCGGATTCGTGTGGTTCGACGCTGATAAGGAGCAGGACTGGCGTCTCAGCGACGACCCTGCCGCAATGGCCGCGCTTCGTATCGGCGAGGCCACTTACATGAAAGGACATCTGTAATGACTGCGCGCCTCACCGTGCTCGGCGCCGGGTACTTGGGTATCACTCACGCCGTGTGCATGGCCCACCTCGGGCACGATGTGCTCGCCGTGGACACCGACGCCGGCCGGGTGGATCAGCTGAATTCTGGACGTGTGCCCATCCACGAGCCGGGCCTCGCAGATCTGCTGCGCAGCGGGCTGGACTCCGGGCGTCTGGGGTTCACCACGTCCTACCGGGAGGCCGCCCGGCACGGCGATGTGCACTTTATCTGCGTTGGCACCCCTCAGCTGCGCGGCCGTAACCGGGCAGATCTGTCCCAGGTAAACGAATGCGTTACCACCCTGGCCCCGCTCCTTGACCGCCAGTGCCTGGTTGTCGGCAAGTCCACTGTGCCCGCCGGGACCGCGGTGCGGCTGGCCGGGGAACTGGTGCGCCTAGCGCCCGCGGGCGCTGGGATAGAACTCGCGTGGAACCCGGAGTTCCTGCGGGAGGGGCACGCTGTCGCGGACACCCTGGCCCCGGACCGGATTGTCGTTGGTGTCACCTCCCCAGGCGCGGAGAAAACGCTCCGGACGGTATATGCCCGGCTGATCAGCGGAGGCACTCCGTTTTATGCCACTACTCCGGCCACGGCTGAACTGGCGAAGTCTGCCGCAAACTCCTTCCTGGCCACCAAAATCTCTTTCATCAACGCCATGGCGGAATTGTGCGAGGCCGCCGGGGCCGATGTGACGGTCTTGTCGGAGATCCTCGGCGCGGACGCACGTATCGGCTCGGCGTTCCTGCGGCCCGGGCTCGGGTTCGGCGGTGGTTGCCTTCCGAAGGACATCCGGGCGTTTATGGCCCGCGCCGCCGAACTGGGTGCGGGTGAGGCGCTAGGGTTCCTGCGGGAGGTGGATGCGGTCAACCTGCGGTGCCGCACCAGGATGATCGAGCTCACCTGCTCCCTCGCGGGCCGGAACCTCAGTGGTGCCCCCGTCTGCGTGCTCGGTGCCGCGTTCAAGCCAGGCTCCGATGATGTACGGGATTCCCCGTCCTTGGACGTGGCTCAGATCTTGCATGGCATGGGCGCCCAGGTCACCGTCCACGACCCGGTGGCGCTGGCCAACGCCCGCCGGTCCTGCCCGCAACTGAACTACGCGACGTCAGCCCTTGAGGCTGCCCGTGGCGCGGCTGTGGTGCTGGTACTGACCGAGTGGCCAGAGTTCACCAGGCTCACCCCTGCGGAACTGGGCGGCGTGGTGGCCCGGCAGTGCATCATCGACGGGCGGAACGCGCTCGACCCGCGTCTATGGCAGGACGCCGGATGGGACTACCGGGCACTCGGAGTCAATGCACGTGGGCCGGAGCGATCTCTGGCCGACCAGGGTGCTGCGCGTCATTCGCGATGAGCGTGTGAACGTCGCTGCTGGTGGACGTAGCGGCGAACGAACGGCCCCGAGCGGTCGGCGGAGTTGGCCAGCATGTCCCGGGGCGCGTACGAGACTCTCTTCGAGCTGGTGGAGTCGGGGCGGGATAGCCCAGAGGCCACCGCGATGATGATCATCGCGGTGGCCTCGTACTGGGCGCCGGGCAGCCAGCCCGGCCCCGGTTCAGAATCCTGCCTTGTAGGCCGCTGCGGCATTGGGCACTGGTGTGTCAGTCCCGTAGTTCCCGCCGGTCCCGTAGTTCCCGCCAACAGTGGTGCCCTGGAAGTTGGATTCCCAGGCGAGGTTGGCGGCGTTGGCTTGGAAGAATCCGCGCATGTCATTCACATACGCTGGGTTGTCTCCGCCGGCTGAACTGCCGGTGGTGACGTTGCCCCACTCGGGCACCGCGAACTTCTTGCCATGAGCGATCGCGAACGCGAGCCAGTAGTTCAGGCCCTGCGTGCCGTTGAGCTGCTTCTGCCAGTTCGCGGCGCTGGTCGCGCCCGGCCACATGTCGTAGCTGTCGACCCCGATCGTGTCCACGTAGGCATCTCCGGGGTAGGCCTGAGTCGGATCCGCCAGCCCGGCTGACACGCCGCGGTTGACGTTCCAGTCCCACTGCAGGCCCGGGGCGGTGGTTCGCGCCGAGGTGACGATCTGCCGCCAGCATGCCGCCCAGACCGTCGGGTCGGTGGCCTTCCAGACGTACCAGTTCCCGTTGAACTCCCAGCCCAGCCTGATGATCGACTTGCCGAGGCCGTAGGCCGAGATGTTAGTACCGAACTGGGTCCAGAGGAGTTGTACGCGCCGTTAGCGCACGCCTGGAGGGACACTCCCGGTACGTTCTCGGGCAGCATCGCCACCCCGAAGGCCACCGTTTCCGGTGCTCCCTTCCAGGTCTGGTAGAGCCAGGACGGATTTGTGATGTCACTCCACGAAGAGCGGTTCGGCCAGACGGTGGCGACGTCCACCGTGGTTCCGCGCCAGGCACCAAAGCCAGCGACGGACGCCGGGGTGGCCATCGGCAGGTAGACCCCGCTGGTCCAGGGCAACTGGGTGCTCGCCGATGCCCCGTACGCGAAGACCCCAGTGAGCACGAGGCCCACCGTGGCGAGGCCGGCGGTGGCAAAGGCGGCGGCACGCGCGGCGCGGGCCCGGCCGGACCGCATCCGGGATGCCGGTGGCGCGCGCAATGCTGTGACGGTGCTGCTGGACTTCCTTCTGATTATCACGGCTCTTCCTTCTCTCGTTTCCTTCTGTTGCCTAATCACCACTCTCCGTGAGTTGTTGGTGTGATCGCAGAGCCGAATTTCTCAATTTAGCCGGGCATTTTTCCTCATTATTTTGGCCCGGGTAATTCGGTTCGGTCTCAACGTCCCAGGCCATTCGGCCCGGTCTTAACGGCCCAGGTAATTCGGCCCGGTCTTGACGGCCCGGGTAATTCGGCCCGGTCTTGACAGCCCGGGTTATTCGGCCCGGTCTTGACGGCCCAGGCCATTCGGCCCGGTCTTAACGGCCCAGGCCGTTCGGCCCGGTCTTAACGTCCCCGGGGGAGGCGGTCAGGGCCAGGCATCGCGCCCGGCGCGCGGGCGGGTGAACATGGCTAGGGTCGCTCGCGGCAGGCCTGACCAGGCCCCCAGGGGGGCCCTGGCGTGGTGGAACCTGGAGTGCGAACGGGAGCGGCCCGGCCGCAGACCGGTGCCATGCTTGCCCTGGAGCGTCCCAACGACAGAACGAAACCCACGGCCCGGTCCCATGGTCCTGGCAAATGACAGCCCGGCTCCGGCCACGTCCAGGGAGATGGCCTTTAAGATGACCACCTGGCGAGCAGAGGCGCTGATGCTGAGTTCGCCGAGGGCGTGTTCCTATTTAAGCGCCAGTAGCATTAATTGCCGCGCAGTCTCGCTGGTTTCTGCGTTTGTTATGGGTTGCGGCAGGCGGCAAGGATTTGCGGTCCCATGTTGCGGTGGCCTTCGGCCCATTCGTGCTTCTGCTCGGCAGGAACGGCACCGACGAGGCGGATGATGACATCCCGGCCCGGAATACGCCGACCACGTCGGTCCGGCGGCGTATCTCTTTTAGTCCGGCGCTCCTGGCAATTATTGCTGCACATCTGTGGTCTGGTTTTGCGGGGGAAGGGGTGAAGGCCAGGATGTCCTCGCGTGCCTCATCCAGGTGGGCGGCGGCGCGGGCGCGTTGGAGCTGGACGCGGGCGGCGATCCGGTACCGGATGGCCGCGTCGGGCGTTCCGGGAGAGGCCGGCGCGCGGCCGAGGGTCAGGATCCGCGCCTGGTGCCGGCGCTGCTAGGGCTGGTGGAGCCGGATGAGCGCGGCGATTCGATGTCGCCGTTGCGCTGGACGGCCAAGTCGCTGTGCAAGCTGGCCGGGGAGCTGACCCCGGCAGGGCCATCCGGTCTGGGCGCCTGCGGTGGGCCGGTTGCGGTGCCTTTGCGCTGTGCTTTCCGGTCAGCTTGGGCTGTGCTTTCCGGTCAGCTTGCGCTGTGCTTTCCGGTCAGCTTGCGCTGTGCTTTCCGGTCAGCTTGCGCTGTGCTTTCCGGTCAGCCCGGGGCTTGAGC
>Ga0181532_10004212_pt1 | contig 12678 bp, 10 predicted proteins | sample PEATcosm2014_Bin_33_FD_119768 | JGI IMG/M metagenome (GOLD analysis project Ga0181532, IMG submission 119768) | Peatland microbial communities from MTU Mesocosm Facility, Houghton, MI, USA - PEATcosm2014_Bin11_30_metaG | ecosystem: Environmental > Terrestrial > Soil > Wetlands > Peat | place...
CGCCAACGATCGTCTGATCTCCTTCGAAGATCCGGGCGTCAACAACTTGCCACACAGTGGCGGCTTGCTTCTGGCTGAAGCGGCTCCGTGCTCTGTTGGCGCTCTCCTCTCCATCACAGATCATTCCGAAGGACTGAATTTGCTCGGCCTGAACAGGACTGCACAAAAAAGCAACATAGTACCATTAGTACTGCCATCTCCGTCTTGTCCCGTGAAACTCCCACAGTTTTCCTCAAGAAAATCAGAGAAAAAAGAGACAACCTGAACAATCTGTATTAGAATGCGCACGCATCTCGTCCCAGCGAAAATTTGGTTGTGAGGGAGAGTTTGAAGCAGGCGGTAGAAAATTCTCTCGACGGCTACTCTATTGCCTTCGATGAAAATGTTCTTCCGTCTTTCACGATTCGAGCATCTGCCTGACTAATGCTTAAGATGTAGTCTGTTCTCCCTAGTTGGTCGTGCCAAATATAGGCGCAAAGTGCGGGAATGGACTTTAACGAGGGATGAAATGTCTTTGAATTTTTGCAGGCTGGCTGAGACCACAATTGAAGTCGCGTCTGATCAGCACTCGCGACGTTTTGCGCAAACTCGTGCAACAAGAAAATCTCTCTGCGTTTTCAAAGTGGGCGGAGTGACCAAATCCCCAGTTAATTTGTTGCTCCCTCATTACGTTTTGCGACTCAATGTATCGCCCTTAACATGTTCAACCAGACATTCGGCCTTCGAACGCAGGTCACACAGTTGCGTTTCCCTTAAGGTGAATGGCTCTGCTCAAACAGTTGCCCTGCAAGAGTCAAAGCGAGTTCTCCCCACATTCACGATGGAGCTGTGAGTAGAGTCGGACACCGAAGTAGCAGTGCTCGCCAAAAGTGAAGATCAGGCGAGGGGCTGGGACTAAAAAGTTTCGGATCCGGAAGGATCTGATAAAAAGTTCAACGGCGGTGGGACTGGATTGGGCGGAGCTTTGTCCTCTTGAGAGTCACACAGATTGACGATAAATTGCGCACGGGTGTTTGGGAGACCGAACCAGGCGACCTCAATTGGTTCGCGGTCCACACCAGAACACGTTTTGAAAAGAAGGTCGTATCCGAACTCAACGAGAAGGGAATTGAGACCTTTCTTCCACTGATTTCTGAGAAGCATAAGTGGAGTGATCGGAATCAAGTGGTCCACCAGCCCCTTTTCTCTGGCTACGTTTTCGTACGGATTGCACCGATTCAGGACACAAGGATTGGCATATTACGCACCGTAGGGGTAACCAACTTTGTCGGTGTTCGAGGTCTCGGCACTCCGATTCCCGATGGTGAGATTCGAGCAATCCAGACTTTGCTCGAGCAGCGCGTTCCTTTCCTACTCTTTCCCTTTCTGAACATCGGGCAGCGCGTGCGTATTCGGGGAGGGTGCCTTGATCGAGTCGAAGGAATTCTCACTGCCATCAACGGCAACGAAAGCTTGGTTATTTCGGTGCAATTGATTCAAAGGTCGATCGCCATACAAATCAGTGGCTTTCAGGTTGAGCCGGTACAGTCGGTTGTAAGTTTGCTAGAGCCGGGTCGGACTATTCCGCGAAAAGAGGCGTACTCCAAAACGACAGGCAAAGAGATTCAATACTTGGGGCAGCGAAACGTACGTGTCAGTCACTCCTAGGGCGACAGCGGTAATCCACACACAATTCTGAGGATATAAGTCATGCAAAACCTTGGCAAGAATGCGCCAGTAGCGTCTGAGGGCTTTTTGCTCCTCGATTCTTCTCTGCGTCCAATTTTTGTAAATCGCGCAGCGACGGAGATTCTCAGTTTTCCCGAGAAGCCGGAGACCCATAAGAATCTCACTACCTTCCTCTCCGGCAAAATCCTGACGAGTCTTTTCTCGGTGCGTGATTCGCGCGGCCCCGCCCTGGTCGCCGAATTCCTCTCTGGAAAACGTCGCTACCAGTGCCGCGCCTATCGCGTGGATGGCCCTGGAAACGGAAAGACGCCGGGCTCGGTAGCGGTGTTACTGGAGCGTCTTTCAGCAGGTTCGTTCTCCCTCGGTCTAGTGTCGGAGAAGTTTCATCTGACGACCCGTGAACAGGAAGTCTTACGTCACCTTTTGGTGGGCCGTACCACCAAGGAGATTGCTACGGGAATGGAAATCAGCCCGCACACCGTGAAAGCGTTTCTGCGAATGATCATGGTCAAGATGGGAGTTTCGACCCGCTCCGCCATCGTGGGGAAGGCCTTTACGGCCTTAGATTGAGGGGGATCGAAATCCTACCCACTACCCTTAGTTCGGTAGTCGATTAACCCATTTGAACGATTGACCTTGACGCATAACTCACGCAAAATAAGAATGTTTTGTGTCCCCAAGCCGGCCCGCCTCATGTAGGAGAGAAAAGGATAGCTCCGCGAGTTCCCTGGACTGCGGAGGTATCTGGAGTAGTTTCCCCTGAATTCGGAGCGACGGACCAAGACCAGCAGGTACTTAGTGGTGTTGTCACGAACATAGGTACCGGCGGAATCGGAATGACCTGTGATCGGCCGCTAATTCTTGGGAGTGTCTTGCGATGTCAGATTTCAGTGAATGGCGCACCCGTGCGGATTCCCACACTTATGAAAGTGTGTTGGTCGGAAACGAGCTGCGCTAAAGGGCCATACAGAGCGGGACTCCTCTTTTTGCTCTAAGTTCTTAGAATCGGCTTTTGGAATTAACCCAAAGTCTTAATGGACTAATGCTTTTGGCGCAGTTTGCGTGGTGTTTGTAGATCCTTATTGGGAAACTCCCCTTCCTTAATCACGACATGAACTAAAGTCGAACAGAGTTGGACTTGGTTGAGCGTTGTGGTGTCTACTGTGAACTGTTTCTAATCTTCATAATAAGCGCAGGTTTGCCATGTTTGACGAAGCAGAAAAGCAAAGTTCTCGCAGCTTTGACCAGCTCTGGGCTATGGTCTCCAGGGGGCGATGGTGGATTCTACTTCCGCTCTTCCTCTGCTGGATCACCGTCTGGAGTGCAAGTTGGCTCTTGCCCACCACCTATGAGTCGCAAGCGGTGATCCTCATCGAGCAGCAGAAAGTTCCTGAGCAATATGTCCTATCGAATGTCAATGTCAATCCCGAAGAACGGCTGCAAAGCATGACGCAACAAATCCTGAGCCGGACGGGCCTTCAGTCGATCATCGACGATTTTCATTTGTATCCCCCGCCTCATGGCTTGAGCAAGCTCTTTCAATCCGAGGACCAGGTGGAGCAGATGAGTAAGGACATAAAGATCGACCTGGTGCAGGCTCCGGGGCAGGCTCCGGGACGAACTGGAGAACTCACAGCTTTTAAGATCAACTACACTGCGGAGTCTCCCGAGCTCGCCCAGCAGGTCAATAGGAAGCTCGCCGCTCAATTCATCGACAATAGCATGACATCTCAGGCACGACTTTCCCAAAGTACAACGAGTTTCCTTAACAAACAATTGGAGGATGCAGGTAAAAAACTGAAAGATCAGGAGAATCTGGTCAGCGCATTCAAAGCCCAGCACCTCGGAAATCTGCCCAGCCAGCTGCAGAGCAACGTTGAAATTCTCTCGGGCCTGCAAGCCCAGCTGCAAAATAATCAGCACCTTCTCGATGGAGCGAACCAGCAGAAGCTCTACCTTGACTCGCAGTTACAACAGTTGCAGCAGGCGCAGGGAGGTTTGGGCGGAGACGTCGGCCCCTCGCAGATCGAGTCGCTCGAGAAACAGCTGCTGGACCTGCGCAAGAGCCTTGCCGACGAACGTGCACAGCACACTGAGAATTATCCCGACATCGCAGCGCTCAAGGGCAAGGTTGCCGAGACGGAAAAGCTCATCAAGGAGCTCAAGCGTGGCGCCAGCTCGGAGCAGAAGCAAGATGCTGCAGTGGCTGGATCGGGAGCCGGGCAGGGAGACACGACCACACCGACCCTCTCGTCACCCCTGATGCAACTGCGCAGCCAGCTCAAGGCCACTGAACTTGCAATTGACGACTATCTACTACAGAAAAAAAATATTGAGTTAAGAATTTCTAAGTACGAGGCGCAGCTAAATCTGACGCCCAAGACAGAACAGGAACTGGAAGAGATATCCCGTGGATACGAAGAATCAAAGGCTAATTACAATTCGCTCCTGTTGAAACAAAACCAGTCTCAGCTGGCCACCGATCTGGAGCTTCGCCAGGGGGGAGAGCAGTTCACTCTTCTCGATCCATCCAGTCTGCCGGATAAGCCCAAATCACCTAACCATCTCCTTCTGAGCCTCGGGGGCTTAGCCTTGGGGTGCATCTTGGGAATTGGCTTACTTGCTCTTCGAGAGCTGACAAACGCACGCGTCCGGCACGAAGACGACATCGATGGAATCGTGCAGGCCCGTATCTTAGTCCGGATCCCCCATTTGCAAACCTCTCGAGAAGCTCGTATCCGAACGGCGTCGCGGTTACTTGAAGCGGTTGCCGTCATAACCATGGCTCTCTTGATAGTGGCTGGGAATCTCTACGCGTTCTACAAAGGCTAGGCAGAATGTACAGGAAATTCTACGCGTTGACACGAAAGCCATTCGAGATGAGCCCGGATCCCTTTTTTTACTTTCCCACCCAGAGGCACAACGAGGCCCTTGCCCTGTTGACGTATGGAGTGCAAGACAAAAAGGGGTTCGTGGTGGTTTCCGGGGAGGTGGGTACAGGCAAGACATTGCTCGTGCGCTGTCTCTTGGATGCTCTCAATCGTCATAAGATCGCTTTTGCATTTGTCTATAACCCGGTTTTATCCGTTCCCGAATTTCTGGCGCATCTCCTCAATGAGTTTGGAATCCCCTCGAAGTCGAACTCTAAAATTGAGCTTCTCTCGTCTCTAAACAACTATCTCCTCGCCCGCTGCCGCCGCGGGGAGACAACCGCTCTTGTGGTCGACGAAGCGCAATTGCTGAGTTGGGAGCTCTTAGAAGAGATTCGGTTGCTCACGAATTTGGAGACCTCACAGTTCAAACTCCTGCAGATCGTATTGGTAGGTCAGCCGGAGCTCGAGGAGAAGCTTGATTCACAGGAACTGCGGCAGCTCAAGCAACGAGTAGCCATGAGATGCCGCTTGAAACCACTCGACCTCGAGGAAGTGCGAGGGTACATTCAACGCAGGCTGGGGCTTGCCGGAGCGGATTCCCGTGCCGCGACGATCTTCCCCGAGGAAGCCATCCAAGCAGTTCACCAATACTCCCGCGGCATTCCACGCCTGATCAATACCATCTGTGAGAACGCATTGATTTCTGGTTATAGCAAGCAGGCAGAGCAGGTCACCCCGGCGATCGTCCAGGAGGTCGCGATCGATCTTCGTCTCGAAGCATCCCCGTCTTCCCCAATTTCGAAATCCGACAACGCCGAACAGCTGTGGGAGGTGCTAGCCCAGATGATCAAGCAGTGGGACGAGTCCCCCAAGAAGTCGACTCAGGATTTTAAACCGGAATCAGGTGCGCAAACAGGATGAGCCGAATCTACGACGCTTTACGAAGAATGGAACTGGAGCGTCGTGCTCCGGGTGCTGCTGAGCCCGATCCGACGCACCCCGTGGAATTTCTGCAGGGCGTTGTACCGGAGCCTGCCGACCTCCGAAATGTACGATCTGTGGAAGTGGACGCTTCCATAGATTCGCGATTGGTGGCTTTGGCCGATCCGCAGTGCCTTGGTGCAGAAAAATTCCGGGCTCTGGCAACCCGCCTCGAAAACCTGCGTAACCAGAGAGAGCTGAAATCTTTGCAGGTTACCAGCAGTGTGGCCAATGAAGGGAAGACCTTGGTGTCCACAAATCTGGCGGTGACCTTCGCGCAGAACTCCGGATCCAAAGTCCTCCTGGTGGAAGGCGATTTGCACAGACCTGCGCTTGGATCGCTTCTGGGCCTTACCGAGCTGCAAGGCATAAGCCAATGGTGGTCAGGACGAGACCTGGAGATCCCGAATTACATTTACAGAGTGAACCAAATGCCACTTTGGTTTCTACCTGCCGGGAGTCGCTGCGACCAGCCTTCGAGTATTCTGCAGTCCGCCCGATTTGCAGAGGCCCTGCTTCGACTGCTAGGTACTTTTGATTGGATCATCGTGGACTCGACCCCGCTCTTGCCGTTTGCGGACGCCAACTTGTGGTCACGATTGCTCGATGGCATGCTCCTAGTGATTCGCGAGGGAGTTGCTTCTGTGAAGGCTCTGAAGAAGGGGCTAGAGGCGATCGATAACCCCAGTCTGGTCGGGGTCGTTCTCAATGATGCATCCGAAATAGACCATCCGCATTACAACGAGCAGTATTCCTCCCTCCAAAAGCAAGCAAAAGGCCAGTCCTAGAAAGTTCCCTCTAGAGGTCCTGCGGTGATCCGGTTTTTCAATACCTCTTTTCCATCGCGCACCGTCTTCCTCGGTATCTCGGAAGCATGCTTGGTCACCTTTGCCTTCCTCGTGGCAATGCTGGCCCGGTTGGGCGCGAATGATGCCTATATCATGCTCAACTATGAGCAGGGTTTTCCTAAAATCGTCTTCGTATCGGCCGCATTTGTCCTCTGCATGTACTATTTTGACCTTTACGACTCCTCCGTCCTGAGCAATCGTCGGGAAGTGCTGACACGAGTGATACAAGTGCTGGGCACAGTGTGCATACTCTTGGCGGTCCTCTATTACATCTATCCTCCGCTTCAACTTGGACGCGGTATTTTTCTGATTGGTTTTGTCCTGGTAGCTGTGTTGCTATTGTCCTGGCGGCGTTTATTTCTGAAATTAAATGCTCTTCCGCGATTCGCCGATCGCACGTTAATACTCGGTGAGAGTGAGTTAGCAGAGTCCCTGTTACTGGAGCTTCGATCGCGCAGTGAACTTGGTATTCACGTAGTTGGACATATCAGAAACCTCGAAGGGCAGAGTGGCAATCTCAACCCAAGTGCGAGTGAAGAACAGCGTAACGAGATCTTAAATTCGATCGAGTCCTACCAGCCAGATCGCATCATCGTGGCAATGGGAGATAGAAGGGGTAAGTTGCCGGTGGATGCGCTGCTTAATCTGAAGGGCAGGGGCATTCATATTCAGGACGGCCCGGACGTATACGAAGCAGTGACAGGAAAAATTCCGATCCAATCTCTCCGTTTGAGCTGGTTGCTGTTCTCGCCAGGTTTCAGAGTTGCCAGACCCCTCATGATTTATAAACGAATTAGTTCGATACTCTTTTCTGCAGTCGCCATTATCTTGACCATGCCGCTGATGATTCTAATCGGTTTGGTGATTCGTGCGGACTCAGCCGGCTCCGTGATCTTTCGGCAGAAGCGTGTTGGGAAGGACGGAAAGGTCTTCACCTTGTACAAATTCCGCAGCATGGTAAACGGCGCGGATCAAGACGATAACCACCGACCTGCGGAGAGAAGGGATAGTCGCTTCACGCGCCTTGGCAGGGTGCTTCGGCGGACTCGCTTGGATGAGTTGCCGCAGCTTTTTAATATTCTCCGTGGCGACATGCACTTCGTAGGTCCACGACCTTTTGTACCCGATCAGGAATATGAATGCCTACAAAAAATTCCCTATTACCGCCAGCGCTGGATCGTCAAGCCAGGTGCAACCGGTTCGGCCCAGGTCAATCGCGGTTACTGTGCGACGATCGAGGATAATGCCGAAAAGCTTGCCTACGACCTGTTTTACATCAAGAACATCTCCGTGGGCCTCGATCTCCTGATTCTATTTAAGAGTTTCAAGACCGTGTTACTGGGCCGCGGAGCACGATGAGTCACTTCCTTCAGGCCGTTTTTTGGGCTTGTGTCGCCTGGCTGGTGTATGTGTACGCTGGTTATCCACTGTGCCTGTGGCTGATAGGCTGCTGGCGGAGCTTCAAACCAATGTGCCGCGCCGATTACTTGCCCAAGGTTTCCGTGCTGATTTCCGCTCGCAACGAGGAACAGGATATTGGGTGGAAAGTATCGGAAACGCTAGGTTGGAAATACCCGCAGGGCCAACTGGAAGTCATTGTTGCATCCGATGCATCCGAAGATCGGACCGATGAGATCTTGCAGGGATTCCACGATTCACGCCTGAAATACGTCCGCATGAGCAGCCGTGTCGGGAAGAATGAAGCCTTGAACCATATTTCGCGCTTGGCCAGTGGCGACGTGCTTTTCTTCTCCGACGCGAACTCGCACATTGACGCTGATTGCCTGCGGAAAATGGCGAATTATTTCGCGGACCCGCGAGTGGGGTGCGTGACTGGAGTGGAGAAGACGCTGCAGGACAGGAAAGATCAAGCGGTGACTTTAGGGTCCGAGAATTATTTGGAATATGAATTGTTTATCTCCAATTTGGAGAGCAAATTGGGTTCAGTGCTGGTTTGCGACGGGTCAATTTTTTGCATCCGGCGTGAATTGTTTGTCCCCCTGGAATCCAACCTTGCCAATGACCTCGAGCTTCCGCTTCATATCGGAAATGGAGGTCATGCGGTGTTGTGTGAACCTTCGGCGCGTTCGCTCGAGAAGGCGACGCAATCACCTCGCGAGGAGTTCCTACGCCGGCGGCGCATTTGCGCCCAGGGCGCTCTGGGGTTCTGGAGGCTGCGTCGATCCATTGGCGGCTTGCGCCTCTGGCAGGTCCTCTCGCACAAACTGTTCCGCTGGCTGGTTCCCATTCCACTGGCGGCCCTGCTACTCTCGAGTGCTTTGTTGTGGACGCGGCCGTTCTTTCTGTTGTGCTTGCTCTTGCAGTTGGCGGCCTACGTCTTGGCTCTCCTGGGGATGATTCTGGAATCTCGCCTTCGGCGAGCCCACGGCCTCCTGATTATGCCGTATTACTACATGCTGCTTCACGTGGCCGCCCTTGTCGGTGTTATCCAAGCCCTCTGCGGCAAGCGGTTTGCCATGTGGGATGTAGCAACGCATTCGCGCGGACAGGAAACGCAAACGGTAGGAGCGGAGAGAATATGAAGGTGGGAGTTTGCCAAGACTCCAGGGCATGGGACGCCTACGTGGCGGGGCACCCTCACGCGACAAATTATCATCGCTGGTGTTGGAAGGACTTGATCGAGAGCACGTACGGGCACACCACCTTTTACCTCGCTGTGCAAGAGGGCGAACGAATTTGCGGCGTGCTTCCGCTGGTGGGAATAAAGAGCTGGCTGTGGGGACGCTGCCTAGTTTCCATGCCTTTCTTTTCTTATGGCGGAGTTCTCGCAGACACTCCCGAGGCAGGCGAGCAGTTACTGCGGAAAGCGGAGAGTCTAGCCCACGACTGGAACGCTGACTACATCGAGTTGCGACAGGGGCAACCGTCCGGGGACGGCTGGCAAACGAGCACGGCAAAGGTTTCCATGTCGGTTCCGCTGCTGGAGAATTCAGGGAAGTTCTTTGCTTCGCTTTCTTCCCGCCTTCGCAACAAGATTCGCTCGGCGCAGAAGCAGGGGCTCGTGGCGCGATGGGGAAAAGAGGAATTGGCGAAGGACTTCTACAAGGTCTTTTCCTGCAACATGCGCAATTTAGGAACACCTGTTTATCCTCGCGCATGGTTCGAGAATTTTCTGCGAGTGGCACGCGATACCAGCCAACTCCTGCTGTTGTATGAAGGCCAGGAGCCGGTGGCGGGCACATTGATAACCACCTACAGAGACCAGGCAGAGATGCCATGGATCGCCTCCACGCCAGTGGCTCGCGGCAAGTATTCGACGGTTTTTCTGTACTGGACTGCGCTCGAATGGGCGGCGCAGAGCGGTTTTCGCCGTGTTGATCTGGGACGCTGTTCGCCGGGGAGTGGGACTCATAAGTTTAAGACGCAATGGAACTGCCAGGAGATTCCACTTCCCTGGACCTATTGGGTGAGGAACGGTAAACAATTGCCGCAGTTGCGCCCAGATAATCCTCGTTTCCGTCTTGCGGTGCGAGCGTGGAAGCGGCTGCCTTTAGTAGTCGCCAACGTCTTGGGCCCGAGAATTGTTCGAGCCATTCCATAAAGTGGGCGGACGAGCGATGATCCGTAAAATGAATCCTGAGTTCAAATCGAGGCCGAAGAACATTTTCACGGTGGATGTAGAGGATTGGTATCACATTCTGGACATCCCCTCAGCACCTCCGCAATCGATTTGGGGCAAACTACCAGCTCGTGTTGAGGCCAATTTCCTCAGACTCCTTGATCTGTTTTCGGAACGAAATGTACAGGTAACGTGTTTTTTTCTCGGGTGGATCGCCGAACATTTCCCACAACTGGTGCGTGAGGCAGTGAAACGCGGGCACGAGATTGCTTCGCATGGTTATGCGCACCGCCTTGTGTTTCAAATCGGCCGGCCAGAGTTTTGCGAGGATGCTGTGAAGTCGCGCAAGCTGCTCGAGGACGTGGGGGGTGTGGCCGTGCAGGGTTACCGGGCGGCCGGATTTTCTAGCACGAATGATACGCCGTGGTTTTTCGAGGAACTGGCCGCGGCGGGATACCTGTATGATTCTTCAATTTTCCCCGCCAAACGGGGACACGGCGGGGATCCGCTCGCGCAGCTTGAACCCTATGTTGTACCTACACCGTCAGGGCCAATCATTGAATTCCCGGTGACGGTGGCCGATTGCTTCGGCAAGCGCCTGTGTTTCTTTGGCGGCGGTTATCTTCGCATTTTCCCCTACTGGCTGATCCGTGCAATGGCGAACCGTATCAGCGATTCCGGGCGATCTGTCAACTTTTACGTGCATCCGCGCGAAATCGATCCTGGGCACCCACGGCTTTCCATGAGTTTCCCCCGTCGGTTTAAATCTTATGTCAACTTAGACAGCACGCAGAGAAAAGTGGGGCGCATCCTAACCGACTTCTCCTGCACGACCTTCAGTGAGTACCTAAAGTCGCACGGCGTGCCGCAAGGACTGGCCACTTTAGGCCCCGCAACGATGCCTGAAGTACTTCTGGACGACGAGAAGTGCACGCCGACCCCCATCGATTCGGTGCATGGTGCCCGGTAAAGAGAAAAATTGATATGCGACTGGGGGAAGGCAAGAAATTCACCGAGACACAGTGGAAACGACGATTAGCGTATTCCCTCCTGGGCGAACCGCACTTGCCGGGCTGGATTCGCCTTCAGCATGTTTTGCGGTCAGTTCAATCATTGCCATTGAATGGAAGTGGAATTCGGCTCTTGGACGCAGGCTGCAGCCGGGGCGACTTACTGACCTTTCTTGCGGAACGAAAACCAGATTGGAACTTCGTCGGTTTGGAGTTAGAAGACGATCGCATCAATATGGCCGAGAGCATCCGGCGGCACACCCATCTGCAAAACATCTCCTACCTTCGCGCGGATATTTGCCAGTTGCCCTTTGAAAACGACTTTGATGTCGCGGTTTGTTCGGATGTGATGGAGCATATTGCCGACGATCGCAAGGCAATTGCAAATCTGACGCGGGCGCTCAGGCGAGGCGGATATTTGGTGATTACCTCTCCGTCGGTGCCGCAGCCGAAGCACCTACCGACTGTTCAGTGGCGCGAACGTCGGGTTGGCTTCCACCCTTCGGAATACGGCCATGTGAGGGATGGGTACTCGATTTCGGATTTGAAGGCTCTGTTCGAAGAGAGTGGTGCGGAGCCGATCGAAATCCGTTACACCTTTGGGAGATTTGGCACACTGTGTTTCGACTTGTTCTTCTCGATCGGGGATAGCAAGCCAAATCTATTTGCTTATATCATGCTTTTCCCTCTGCTTAAGGCGCTGGCCTACCTGGATCTGTTTCGCAAGCCGCATCATGGTGCGGCTGTGCTGGGAATCGCGCGAAAGCCTCTATAGGAACGAGGAGCGGGCTGAATGATTGTGGTCTTCACTTTGATTGATGCACTTGGGTGGACGTACGTAAAAGATCGTCCAATCATGCCTGACGTTTTGAAACATCGCTACGAAGTGCGGACGGTTCTGGGATTCAGCTCGGGTGCCATTCCCACGCTTCTGAGCGGCAAGATGCCTAGGGATTCGGGACATTGGAATCTGTTTTATTATGATCCTGAACATTCGCCGTTTCGTTGGGTTCGCTGGTTTACCTTTCTGCCGAAGCCCCTCCTAAACCATCGCGTGACCAGGCGAATCATTCGGGTTGTTTCTCAACGGCTAAGCCGGTTCGGCGGATATTTCCAGATTTACGGCGTTCCGGTTGAGCTGCTGCCGTACTTCGACATCTGCGAGAAGAAGGACATTTATCGTCCAGGGGGGGTTCCTTCGTCGCTCTTTGATCAATTGGAAGCGCTCGGCGTGAGGTATCGGACCTATTCCTACCACGAGATGACCGATGCGGAGATCATCCGAACCGCGCGTAGCGACTTACGCAACAAAAAGTCTGATTTCTATTTTCTCTACTTATCGGAGCTGGATGCGTTCCTGCATACGCGGTGCCAGGACAGTACCGGAGTAGCCCGCGAGCTCGACAAGTATGAGAACTGGCTTCGCGAAGTCTACGAAGAAGCGCGGCGCTGCGATGAAGCGGTTGCCTTCTTCGTTCTTTCCGACCATGGAATGACGCCCAAGTGTGCGGGATACGACCTAGTCGGCCAGATTCGCCCGCTTGGATTCCTGATGCCGCGCGATTATCTCTCTCTCTATGATTCCACCATGGCGCGATTCTGGTTTTTCAACGATCGAGCGCGAGGACAGATCACAGATCGGCTCAACGAGTTGGATTGCGGCCACATTTTAAGTGAGGCGGAGAAGCGGGATCTGGGTATTGATTTCCCTGATCATC
>Ga0181532_10004214_pt1 | contig 12676 bp, 7 predicted proteins | sample PEATcosm2014_Bin_33_FD_119768 | JGI IMG/M metagenome (GOLD analysis project Ga0181532, IMG submission 119768) | Peatland microbial communities from MTU Mesocosm Facility, Houghton, MI, USA - PEATcosm2014_Bin11_30_metaG | ecosystem: Environmental > Terrestrial > Soil > Wetlands > Peat | place...
CAGAGAATTCGCGGAAGAATCTGCGCGGGCCACCAGAGTGACAAGCAGTCGTTTCGCGGCGACAGGATCTTTGCGGCCGAACAGAGTGGCGCGACGAAGAGTTTCCATGTGGACGAGAACGGTGGAATCGGAGTCCAGGATGGCGATGGTGTCGGCGGCCAGATTTTTTGTGTCGTAGGATTCGCTGCCGGTGAGATTCCAGTCGTGGCTGATCCACGGAAGAGATTTGGCGGAGCCGATGTCGAAGGCATGGCAGATGAGAGGTGGACCGGCGAAGGCGGAAGTGGCGAAGAGGAAAAGTACGGAGAGAACAGCGGCGGTGATTTTCTTGACGGAAGATTTCATGTTTTGCTCCTTGAGAATGCGCTGGGCATTCGGTAGGGAAGACGCGGGTGGGAGCAGGAGTGTTAACCGAGAGGCACGGAGAAGAGTTCACCGCAGGGGTGCGAGGGTCCGCAGAGATAGCGGAGAAGAATTGCAGGTGGGGAAATCTACGCGCGCGAGCATTCAGGGGACTTGTTTCAATAGGGACTGCTTCTTCTGGAGGAGCTGCGGGGATGGGGGAGTCGCGTGGGGACCGGAGGATTGTTCCCAGAAGCGCCAGATGGAAATGTCCCCGAGATGGAGGGCGTTCCAGTAGAGATCGAGCATCTGGGGATCGAGGGCAAGGATGCCGTCACGGGTGACACCGGGCGGAGGAGGAACAAGAGCGGCGAAACGATCGTAGACCTGGGCGCGTTCGGGGCCGGTGGCGCGCGCCAGAAGGTGCCAGAGCGTGAGGCCGTCGCGCGGACGCGCTTGGGAGAGAACGATAGCGAGCTGTTTCGAATGGGCGTCGGTCGATTCTTCCGTTGTGTCGAAGAGCAAGAGAGCATCGCGGAGAGCTTGGGGGGCGTCCTCGAAATAGGGAGTGCCGGGACCGATCTTCGGACGCGTGAAGCACATAGCGCCAGCGGGAATGAACGAATCGCGGCCGTTGAGATGGAAGCCGACCCACCCAAGGGTAGTGCGCATGGTGCCGGAACCGTCGGCTGCGACTTGCAACGTGTAGGCGCAACCTAGATCTACGGCGATGGCGGAAGGGGTGTCCACAACGAATTGGCCGGGAGGAGCCCAGATGGCGGCGTGAATGGTGCCGACATCGAGTTGAATGCGCTTGTGATTCGGGTCGGTCTGGAGCAAGCGTACACGGGAATTGGGATCGATCTTTATTTCGCCGAGATCGTTCTCGGACAGAGAAGCGCGCGAAGAGGAATCGGTAGTTAGCGTTTGACCGACATACAGTTTGGTGGCGGATTGATTTCCGGAAATGGTTCGCGAACCGATTTGCGGAGTGCCTTCAAGGTCGGAAACATCCCACCCGGAGGCAGCGCCTGGCACGGTCGTGGGGCGCAGAGAGAAAAACAAACCCATACCGAGGGCGAAGAGGATCACCGCAGCGGCGGCGAGGCGAGGAAGCCAGGGCATTTGCAGAAGCAAGCCACGAGGTTTTGCGGACCGGGCAGGCGATTCGCCGGGGAGAACGAGCGGGCGTTCCACATAGCGGAATTCTGCTAGAAGCGATTCGAGGCGCTGAATTTCGGGATCGGGCGTGCCGGAACCGTTCCACAAATAATCGTCATTCAGTTTGATTTCGTTTTCGGGATCGTTTGGGTGTTTGTTCATAGCTCACCCCCGGTGAGCGGAATCGCCTTGCGGCCGAGAATTTCGCGGAGTTGTTGCATGCCGCGATGAAGATTGACGCGAACGGAACCGTGAGTGAGGCCGGTACGCGCGGCGATTTCAGGGCCTGTCATTCCCTCGACGAGGCGAAGGAGGAGGGTTTCGCGGTAACTATCGGGGAGAGAGAGAATAACGTCGAGAACGGCATTGGCTTCGGCGCTCGAGTGAGAAGTGGGAGGGAGCGAAGGCGGCGGTGGATCGGTTTCGAGGTTGGCGGTTTCTTCGACAAATTCATCGAGAGGTTTGCCGCGACGATGAAAATCGGCGGCGCGATTGCGCGCGATGGCGGCGAGCCAGCCGGGAAATTTGGAGGCTTCGCGCAGAGAAGCGAGACGCGGAAGGGCTTGGAGGAAAACGTCCTGCACGAGGTCGTCTACGTCGGAGTGGGGAACGCGGGAGAGAAGAATGCCGTGGACCATGCGGGAATAGCGGGCATACAGGAGGCCAAAGGCGGAGCGATCGCCTTGCTGGGCCGCGCGGACGAGGGCGTCGTCGGGGCGGTCGTGAGTAGGACGAGCGATCACGGCCGCGAATCCCGAGTGAGAAGAATGGAGTTCAAAAAGTGCCGCCACGTTGTGTCCATCGAACTGAAAAAGCGTCTCCTAGGGTAGACGCGACAATACCGCTGAATGTTAACAATACTCCGCAAACGGAATGGAATCAGCAAAATGCTGGGGTAGGGTTCAGTGCACGAGTAGGGGAGCCCGGGCCGCTCGGAAGTATCCCTGCAATTGCTGGAAGGTTGCACTCTTCGTTTGTTGTTCAAGGCTGAACTTGGCGGCTTCACTGGACTCAGGATTCAATACTCTGACCGGTGGGGGATGGAACTGCGGTGGGCGTGCGATCGCAAACGTTTGCACTTGTTTGAGATCCGCGCCGTGGCAGGAGATACACCGGGTGCGCAATCGTACCAAGATCGGCGGGCCGGGTTCCGAGCGCGGATTGTCAAATTGGGGAGAGGCAAAACTCAGGCCGCCCAGGTATGCAGGCGAGTCTTCCTTTTCCGCCGACAGCCCGCCGGAGGAAGGGTCGTCCAGCATAAGTTTCCTGCTGAGTTCACAGACGCGGATGAGTGCTTTTTGAGATAGGGAATCGTTTGACTTAGGAAAAAGCCGAAGTTGAACATCCGTGACCAGCGGCGAAGGAGTGACGCGGCCCCGGGAATCGATGAGGAGCAGTTGCATGACCAGGGCGAGGCCGTCGATTTGCGTGGACAGATCCTCCGTAGAGTCAGGGAGACTGTTCAGGAATCTTTTCAAGTTACGGGGCGGATGGGCAGGTTTGAGGAAGATGCGCGTGAAACAGCGATAGCCTGCGGCGGCGTCATGCTGACGACCGGGGAACCAGCCGATTTCGATCCAGCCACTTTGGGCGTTAAACAGATCGGGGAGCGAGTTGCGCTGCTGAGCCAGGGAGTAATTCTGCGGAAGCGCGTTGATCTCGGACGGAGTGAGCGCTAGCTTGCGAATCAGTTGGGCGAGTAAATCGAGGGTGCGTTGGCGCCGGGAGGTGAGTACTTCGGTGCGGTCCTGGGGGAACAGTGGATCGTGAAGAAGATCGTAGGCGGCCCAGAGATCGTTTTGCATCAGAACACGGGCGATCGGGGAGCGCGGTGAAGTTTCGCGAAGAGCATCTTGGAGCGCGTCGGTGAACTGCGCGTAGGTGGGCTCGAGATACATGTAGCGGCGGCCTTCGGGGGAGTGGCGGAAGGGATAGTACAGGGGATCGATGGCGCGATCACCCCATTCGAGGCGGTCGAAGGTGCGGGAGCTGACGCTCGGAAGAGTTTGATTACCAGGGTTGTCGAGAAAAGGGGCGGCTTCGGGGAACTCATCGGACATGCGGATTTGGACGCGGCGCGTGAAGAGAAAGAAGAAGATGCGATTCCAGGGATCTTGAGGATCCGCGGCGTAAATTGCTTGGGGCGTTTCGGAAGGGGAGCAGGCCAGCGGAGCTTGGGTGACGGAAAGCGAGCAGAGGGCGAGAGCAATCAGCGCAAAGCACGACAAAGAGGTTCGGGCCATAGCAGACCCCACGAGTCGAGCGCCACAATGAAGAAGGTTTCTCATGTGTAGGAAAGCGCTCGCGCCGCGCTGTCGAACAGGTCCATTCCCTATACGTCTCTCCACGGTAGACGCGACCTAAGGCCTGGGTGTTAACAATACTTTGTTGCGTGTCTGCTTCGAGCCGGTTGCCAAAGAAGGGAGTGCGGGGGCAGGTGATTGGGGAGCTGATAAAGTAGAGGGATATGAAGAGAGAGATTCGAGAGTTCGAGCCGCACCGCTGGCTGAGGAGCGGGCATGCGCAGACCATTGGAGCGGCGTTTACGCCGCGTAGATTTGCTGTGCCGATGGGAGAAGCGCGGCTCTTTCGCGTGGACGCGGAGACCCAGTTGAAGGGCCTGTGTCATTGGCAGGCAGGAAAGAGGCGAGAGTTGCCGGTGATTGTAATTGTGCACGGGCTGGAGGGTTCGTGCGATTCGAATTATGCGTGTGGAATCGCAGACAAAGCCTGGGCGCGGGGGTTTCACGCCGTGCGCATGAACCAGCGGAATTGCGGTGGGACGGAGCAGCTCACGCCGACCTTATATAATAGTGGATTGAGCGGAGATTACCGCGCGGTGCTGATGGAACTGATCGGAGAAGGATTCGAGAAGATATTTTTTGCCGGGTACTCGATGGGCGGGAATCTGGTGACGAAGATGGCCGGGGAGTTTGGGGAAGCCGCGCCGAAGGAATTGCGTGGAGTGGCGGCGGTGTGTGCGGCGCTGGATCTGTCGGCTTGTGCCGATGCACTGGAGCGGCGAGAAAACTATCTATACCAAAGGCATTTCGTGCGCGGATTGATGGAACGGTACCGTCGGAAGAGCGAGCTGTTCCCGGCAAGATATAAGCAGAACGGGTTTGCGGCGATACGCTCGGTGCGGGACTTTGATGATGCCATTACTGCGCCGGCATTCGGATATGCAGATGCGGAAGAGTATTACCAGGCGGCGGGGGCGAAGAAGGTGATTGGGAAAGTGGGCGTGCCGTTACTGTTGATGACCGCGCAGGATGATCCGTTTGTGCCGTATGCCTCTTTTTTGGCGGCGCGTGTGGAGGAGAATCCGCGGGTTCAGTTTGTGGCGCCGGAACATGGCGGGCATTGCGGATTTATTTCGCGATTTCGAGGGCTAGAGAGGTTTTGGGCCGAGGAGAGGATCGTGGAGTTTGTGGAAGAAGAGGCGAAGAAGTAGAAACGCGAAGGAGCTGGGAAGGGCTCTATTTGGTTGAGTTTGTGAGGGCGTTTTCTTTGAGGTCCTTCGCCCGGAGCGACAATGTCATTCTCCCTGTGCGCCTATTTTAAGAGAACGGAGCGCGGGCGAAGGCCGCCGTCAGAGAATCAGCCTAGAGGCTTTTCGAGAGAGAGCTGGAAGCCGGGGGTGAGCAGTTGGGCGGGGCCGTCGTCGGTGATGACCATGTCGTCTTCGCAGCGCATGCCGAATTCGCCGGGGATGTAGATGCCCGGCTCGTTCGAGAAGGTCATGCCGGGTTCGAGGACCGTGGTGCTGCCGCGGACCAGATAGGGATGTTCGTGGCCATCGAGGCCGATCCCGTGGCCCAGGCGGTGGGTGAAGAATTTGTAGTCGGGGCCGAAACCGGCGGAAGTGATCACGCCGCGAGCAGCATCATCCACGGAGCCGGAAAGATTTCCGGCGCGGGCAGCCGCGAGGGCAGCATCTTGTGCCTTGCGGACAGCTTCAAACGCGCGCTGCATTTTCTCCGAAGGTTTGCCGAAAACGCCGGTGCGAGTTACGTCTGCGCCGTAGCCCTCGACCACACAGCCGTCATCGATCAGCACCACATCGCCTTCTTTTAATTTTTGAGGTTGCCGGGTGCCATGCGGGAGAGCCGCGGACGCGCCGAGTAGCACAAGCGCATAGCCACGAAGATTCATTTTGGCGTAGCCCGAACTGACCATGTGGCCGATCTCTTCTTCGGACATGCCTTCTTTCAAGTTCTGGAAAACCAGGCGGTAGACATCGCAGGTGGCTTCGCAAGCGAGGCGCATGAGCTCGAGTTCGTGAGGAGATTTACGCGCGCGGCAGGCGATGGTGACAGGGTCTGCGGAAACGCATTCGAAGCTGGGAGCGGCGGCGCGAAAGTGATCGTAGAAGGTGAAGGGAAGAGCTTCCTCGATGCCGATGCGGCCAGAGCGGATCTGGCGATCGGCGAGAGCGGTAGCGATAAGCTTTGTGGGACTCTCCTCTTCCTGCCAGACGCGGACTTCGATGGAATAGCGCATGGACTCGCGCATGCGGGCTTCTTCGAAGGCCGGAGAAATGAGAACGGGCTGGCCTAGGCGCGGGATGAGGAGCGCGAGAAGGCGCTCGCTGAGACCCCAGCGAATGCCAGTGAAATAGTAGAGCGAGGTTCCGGGTCCGAGGAGAATGGCGTCGAATTTCGGATCGAGTTGCGACATGACTTCCTGCGCGTGAACCAAGCGAGCATGAAATTCTTCCGGCGTGATGGGATGAACGCGATCGCCGAGAGGTTTGAGCGTGGAGAAAAGAGGAGGGTGCTGGGTTTGTTCGCGCGCCGGTGGAACGAAAGCTACGGCGGAGGCGGCCGCGGATGATTGCAAGAAACGACGGCGGGTGGGCGAGGGATTCAGTGGGGTCATGAGGTTAGAGGATGCCAAGAAAGGAGAGAAGAAGCAAAGAAGTAAAGAAGGAAAGAGTGGAGCTAGGGATAGCCGCTTCGTGAGTGCAAGGTTGTGCGGGGGCAGAACGACTCAGAAAACGTAGGGACGAGATGCTGATTCTGCGGGACGAAAAGGTTTGGGGATGGGCGAGGGAATTTTGAATGCGGCCAGAGGGGATTGCGTGATGAGAAGTGGAGAATTATATGTTTTTTGGTAGACATTCTGATTTTATACATAATTTTATACGTAGCGTATGGGAGGGGGTCTTTTGTGCACTATAAGTCTATGTAAATAATAGAGATAATTGGGAAGCGGTTTGGTCGATCAATTGCGAATGGTGTATTGTGTGATTCGTCCCTGTGGTGGGGGTTTTCACTAAAATCAAGGGGTTTAAGGGATCGAATGAGTTCGACGGACCCCAGCAGTTCACTTTTTCCTGTGATGAAGTGCACGTCACTGCGAGGTGGCGTTCAGCCGTTTTTACCGCTAAGGGAGGTATGGAATGAAGCTGTTTAGAATGGGAGTTGTGGTGGCTTTCCTTCTAACGTTGGTCTTTGCGAGTTTTGCAGCGGGCCAATCGTTGACGTTGGGTGGCGTTTCTGGCCGGGTTACTGACCCGGCAGGCGCGATAGTTCCAAACGCGTCCGTAGGATTGAAGAGCCTGGATACGGGCGAAACATCGGCCGGCACAACGAACGCGGAAGGCGTCTATCGGTTTAACCTTCTGAAGCCGGGCCGTTATGAAATTTCGATCAGCGTAACCGGTTTTGCAAAGGTGGTCCGGACGACAGATGTTGCCGTTGGACAAACCGCGGAAATCGACATTGCACTGGAAATCTCAAAGACCGCAGAGACGATTGAAGTAACCGCTGCAGCTCCGCTGATCAGTACCGAACCCGGAGTTGCGACATCGTATACGCCAGAAGAAGTGGCGTTGCTGCCAGCAGCGGGTGGTGACATGACCACGCTAGCCTTCACGGCTCCTGGCGTTGTCGTGGCGCAAGGAACTGGCTATGGGAACTTCACGGTTAACGGGCTGCCGGGCACGTCGAATCTATATACGGTGAACGGCGAAAACGACATGGACCCGTATTTCAACATTAACAACTCGGGTGCCACGAACCTGACATTGGGCAGCAACGAAGTGCAGGAAGCGACCATCGTTACGAACCCCTACTCGGGAGAATATGGGCAGTTGAGCGGAGCCCAGGTCAACTACGTGACCAAGTCCGGCACGAACGCATTCCACGGCAACGCGCAGTGGTACTGGAATGGCCGGCTGATGAATGCCAACGACTTTTTCTCCAACGCTTCCCAAGCCCCTCGGCCGTTTTCAAACGCAAACCAGTGGGCAGCATCGGTTGGCGGACCGATCTTCAAAGATCACACCTGGTTCTTCGTGGATACGGAGGGACTGCGGTTTATTTTGCCAAACGTGGATACGGAAACGATCCCCACACCCGCGTTTGCGACGGCGGTACTCAACAACATCACAGCACTTCAGCCGAACGAACTGCCGGCGTATCAGAATATGTTCAATATCTACGCGAAAGCCTCCTCAGGAAAAGTTCTGACGCCAGTAGCGGTAGGCACTGCGGCGTCCGGGGATGAATGCGCGACCGTGGTACTGCCGGGATGGACCTCCGGAGCAACATGCGCGAATACATTTGTGTCGACTCCGACTTCGTTTGCGAAGGAATGGATTCTGGCTGGCCGCATCGACCAGAAATTGACGTCCAGGGATGACCTGTTCTTCCGCTTCAAGATTGACCACGGACTGCAGCCAACCACAGTAGATCCGCTGAGTTCGGCGTTCGATGCCAATTCGAATCAGCCGGCGTGGGACTACCAGGTGAACTGGAGACACGTCGTCAGCAGCAATGTGGCTAACTCATTCACGGCCACTTTGAGCCATTACGTAGCCCAGTTCGCACAAGATCCTGCTGCGGTGAACGCCGAATTTCCGTATGGAGGAATCTACAATGCTTATAACCAAAGCTTCTCCAACATCGATGCGCAGATAAGCGCGTTTCCCCAGGGCCGCAACATCACGCAATATCAGTTCATCGACGATCTTTCGTGGACGCACGGCAAGCACAGCTTGAAGTTCGGCGGGAACTTCCGACGGTACGATGTGAGCGATCATAACTTTTTCAATATCAATCCTCTGTCGGTGTTCTATGATCTGAGTTCGACCACCCTCGGCGGAGGTGCCGGGCTGACGGGAATGCAGGCTTACGCCAGTGGGTTGGCGCAGGACTATATACAGCAAGACAGCCCTTCGACGGATGTACCAATTGCCCTTTGGGGACTGGGGTTCTACATCGAAGATCAGGTGAAGGTTTCCTCTAACTTCACGGTGATGGGCGCGTTGCGCTTTGAGAAGAACGCGAATCCAGTGTGCCAGACGAACTGCTTCGCGAACTTCAACACTTCCTTCCCGAACCTGGCCAGCGTTTCGTCGCCATCGCCGGGTGACGTACCGTACAGCAGCGACATCGCCACCGGCCTGCATTCAGCCTATCCGGGTGTCGACGCCATCAACGTGTCTCCGCGTTTGTCTTTCAGTTGGGCACCGGGGGCAAGTGATCATTTTCCGTTCTTCCCGGGTGGGAATAAGACGGTCATCAGCGGCGGCGTCGGGATCTTCTACGACAACCCAGCCGCAGGTATGGTGGACAATTTGTTGGGGAATCCGCCGAACTCCGTGTTGTTCAATATAGCGCCACTCGATAGCGTTGCACCGCCGAATGGGCCGGGCACCATAGGGATTCTTCCATTCGATAGTGTCAATCCAAAGAGCGGACCGAACGCATTCAAGGCAGCGGCTGCGGCTTTCAACATCAACGAAAGCTACAATCAGCTGGCTGCAGCCTTGAACCCGATCATCGGGTCTACTCCTCCACTCTCCATTACTTCAATTCAGGGAACCATCCATTCGCCGCAAGTGCAGGAATGGAACCTGAAGGTAGACCAGGAAATCACAAAGAGTGTGGCGTTTTCCGCAAGCTATAACGGAAATCACTCGATCCACATTCCTTACTTCAATAGCTGGTGGAATGCGATCACCTTTGCTCCCTTCGACACCGTACCGGGCGTGAATTCGAATCCAGCAGTAAACTACGGTGAAGTAAGAACGGTGCAGAGCGGCGCCCTGGCGAACTACAACGGCCTGACGACCTCGGTCCGCGTGCAGTATCACAACTGGATCATGGCGCACTTCAACTACACCTATTCGCATGCACTGGACGAAACTTCCAATGGTGGACTTTTCCCCATCGGAGGCTGGGCTGGCGGCGGAAACATTCAAACGCAGATCAATCCGGGTAGCCTGCGAGCCAATAACTACGGCAACGCAGATTATGACATCCGCAACCTGTTCAACGCCGACTACGTAGTCACTCCCCCGGTGCGCTTCGAGAACAAATTCGCGAAGGCCGTGCTAGGTGGATGGCAGTGGTCCGGAAAGGTGTTTATCCGTACCGGACTGCCGTACACGGTGACCGACGGAAATACAGCAGGGAGCTTGCTCAATGGTGGTGAGGCACTTGCCGACATCATTGGCGCGGGCGCATCCAGTTCGTGCGGTGCCGGAGCGGCCTACACGAATGCGACCATCAAGCCTTGCTTGAACACCTCGGCATTCAACACAAACGCGACGGCCTACACGAGCTATCCGAACCAAACGCGAAATCAGTTCCGTGGGCCGAATTACTTTGACTTCGACATGGGACTGTACAAGACGTTCCAGGTGAAGGAACGGCTCAACTTCGGTTTGGGCGCGACGGCGTTCAACGTGTTCAACCACCCGAACTTCAACCTGCCGGACACCACACTCGGAAGCTCGTTCTTCGGGCAGATCTTGTCGATGCAGGGCGTTCCGACGAGCCCGTACGGCAACTTCCTCGGGTTCGACTCTTCGGTGCGCGTCGTGCAATTGTCGCTGAAGATGACCTTCTAAAACATTCCGCGAAAACGCGGAGGGAAGGGGCGGCCGAATGGGCCGCCCCTTTTTTTATTTTGGGACAGCTCAGAATGTCGACCGCAAAGGCGAGACCTATTTGCCTGCGTGGGCAACCGAAGAGCGCAGCTTGAAGTGGTCGTGCCACGACGAGAAACCCAAGAGCCGTCGGGATGTCGGCGCTACAAAAGCGAACTGCAGATCTCTCGCTTCGCTCGGGATGACAAGGCATCGAGGAGCGTGAGGATCTGGGGCGCAGCGAAGCTGGCCTGCGTTGCTACGAAGAGGGAGAAACCAAAACAGGGACAGAAGAGATCAACCAGGAATGGCTGCGCGACTAAACCGCGGGCTACTCCGTGCGGATAGCGAGGATCTGTTTGTCTTGGATTTTAATTTCGACGCCGAGGGGAGGGCGAATATCACTGCCCTGGACGATGGCGCCGCGGATCCAGATGTTACCCGGGAGGTTGGTGGTCTTCAGCGGATCGTAGAGAGTGCGGCTGCAGGGATTACCGACAAGCGGATGATTGGCGAGGCCGTAGCCGTACTCCTTGCGGAGCTTATTGAGGTCACGGACGTACTCGAGGGGGCAACTGCCATAGGGGGCTTTGCGGGAGAAAGCCCAGTAGCCTGTGGGAGCAGTGGCGGCGCCGGAGGGGAGACGCACGACGGTCGCCGGGACATTTTCGCCTGTGGTGAGATTGCGGATAAAGAAGTCGGCAGAGGACCAGGGTTTGGCCAGATCCGAGAGATCAGCGACGACAGGGTGGTCATGATCCGCGTGGGGGAGGGAAGCGGAGGGGTCTGGCGGCGGCGGAGGCACCTCGATTTGAGGAGCAGGTTCGAGGTGAACAGACTCGACGGGGCGCGAATGAGAAAACCAGCGGACGCCGAAGAATAGCAGAATGCCGAAGACAATCACGCCGGCGATCAGCGGGAGTAAGGGATTAGATCGCGGGGACCGCGGAGAGGGCGTGGGGACGCCGGGGATTTGCGGCATATCCGCTTTAAAGCGCGAGGATGAAGAATTATCAGTCATCTGCGGATCTGAGCACCGGAGCACGAGCCGAAAGCAGCGTCACCCGAATACAGGGAGCGAATGACGGGCTAGGCCCAGAGAATTGCGACAGGACCTCGATAAGCACCTTCTTCAGATGCAAAACCCAAAGTGCGAATGAGTCTTGCCTGGGGCCCTCAGAAACTCAGGGTGAACAAACGGGCCACCCACCTGAAGATCAGGAAAACAGCAGCAGCTTGCCGAACCAACTCATTGCATTGTACTGACGAGATGGCAAAATGGGCAACGGCAAAGAAGGGAGGTGGGCTACGGCAGAGAAGAAAGGTACAGTGGAGGCTTAGGTTGCTGAGATGGTTACAGAATTAAGGTGAGGGCTTGTTTTTAGCAGCCTGAGCATCCTAGTGTAGAGGGAAGGCGTAGCTCGGATCATCCGCAGAACATGGCTGGCGACACACGACAAACCGCGCGCTCGTTCGTTCACAGTCTGAACATTCTGTTGAAGTTTGCGCGCCTCTATGAATTTGGGCATGTGCGCACGGCGGCGCAATTTGAGACCGCGTGGAAGGAATTGCGCACCGCGCTCGATCAGGGTGGAGACGCAGGCCTGCTTTTAGGCGCTTCCGGCAACCAGATCGTACTGGACGGCGTGCCGCTCGGAGCGGCAGCGGCAGAGAAAAGCTTCGCGCAACTTCTGACGACTTCTGGAATCGCCAGCATTCACTTCTCACCAAGCACGACACAAGGCAATTTTGCGCGATTTGTACGCGCCTTTCCGAGCGGCAATAACAAGCCGAGCATGCTGGCCGAGCAATTGAAAGTAGCTCTGGCGGGGGAAAGTAGCATCAAGATCAACGAAATCCGGTATGTGGCGGAAGACGGATCGGTGGCAGGAATTAAGGTTGCCGCGCAATTGACGGCAAAGATGCTGGGCGGCGCAGGGGATAAGTACCGCGACGTTTTTGAGGACCCGCAAAAAATGCTGCAGTTGATTCTGGCGGCAGAAAGCAGCCGCACCGGGGGCAGCGGGGGTGGCGGAGGTGGCGGCAGCGGTCCAGGATTTGGCTCGGGTGGTTCGGGCGGCGGAACCGGTGGGTCCGGAAGCGGGGCCGGCTCGAGCTGGAGCGGCGGCGCAGACGGCAGCGGAAGTTTGTGGGAGGCAGGGAAAGCCTCGGGCGGCGGGGGTGCAGGCGGAGGTATTGGTACGGGAAGCGGCGGACCTGGGCCAGGTGGTGGTGGCAGCGGCACGGGTGGAGGCCCTGGTTTCGGTGGTGGCGGCGGTGGCGGAGGAACGG
>Ga0181532_10004217_pt1 | contig 12670 bp, 15 predicted proteins | sample PEATcosm2014_Bin_33_FD_119768 | JGI IMG/M metagenome (GOLD analysis project Ga0181532, IMG submission 119768) | Peatland microbial communities from MTU Mesocosm Facility, Houghton, MI, USA - PEATcosm2014_Bin11_30_metaG | ecosystem: Environmental > Terrestrial > Soil > Wetlands > Peat | place...
ACCTTCGTTGTCATCGATATCGTGGATAGTGCAGATGCCGGGATGGTTCAGCTGGGAAGCGGCGCGGGCTTCACGCAAGAAGCGTTCGAGCGACTTGCGGTCGTGGACCATCTCCTGGGGAATAAACTTGAGAGCAACGTGACGGGCCAGGCGCGTGTCTTCCGCCTCATACACCACGCCCATGCCACCACCGCCGAGCTTTCCCACAATGTGATAGTGGGAGACTGTCTGGCCGATCATTCCGAGGGCCTCAGTGCCGTCGGCGGCTATGTTAGGCCGCAGGAGAAGCCCCGGTCAACCCTCGCTCCCCCTTTCTGCCCCTTTCTGGCAGATGCTTGACCCTTGGGGACGATGAAAATCGGCGCGTCACCCCCAGGCCGGACCCGCTATCAGAGGCACTATTGGCTGTTAGCTCCTGGCTTTTGGCTAAACAGTTTGCTTGGAAAACTCAAGTTTCGCATCAGGGCATCGCTTTAGCGATGCCGTAGGTTCCTTGAATTCAGATGCCCCTTTAGGGGCTGGGCACGGAAGACCGAGTCTTTTCGCACTCTGGAAAGGCGAAGAGCGAAGAGCTAACAGCTAATGCGCCCAGTACGCGCATCCGCCAACCCAGATCATCGAGCGCCTACGTCTACGTCATCCTGCTGACCAGCAAAGAAGGCCGTCAGAATATGCTCGAGGCCATGCAAGCTGGGCCGACGACTATCTGGTCAAGCCCTTTGACGAGCTGGAATTGAAGGCGCGCCTGCTGGTCGGTAAGCGGATTCTCGACCTGCAGGAGGAACTGGTTTCGGCCCGGGAGTCCATGCGCCACGCCGCCACCCACGATAGCCTCACCGAATTGATGAATCGCGGAGAGATTCTCGCCATGCTCCAGCGGGAATTGGAACGAGCGCGCCGCGACCATAAGCCGGTAGCGGTGATTCTTGGCGACCTCGACCATTTCAAGAGCGTGAACGATACCCTCGGCCATCTTTTTGGCGAGAAGGCGCTCCGGGAAGTCAGCTGACGACTGCAAGTGCAACTCCGCGTCTACGACGGTGTTGGCCGATACGGCGGAGAGGAATTTCTTATGGTTCTTCCCAACTGCGACTTGCCCGACGCTCTGCGGCGCGCGGGTGATTTGCGCCAGAACATTGCCAGCGCACCTGTGGTCAGTTCCGGCGTGGAGAGATCCATCACCATGAGCATGGGAGTCGCCATCTCTGATTGCGGTGGAAAAGATGAACTGGAAAGGTTGCTGAATCAGGCCGATGCCCGCCTATACGCGGCTAAAGAGAAAGGCCGAAACCGGATTGAGCACCTCGCTCCTCGCCAAAAAAGCGGCAGCTGGCCGCGGTCGCAAAGCCTAACCGTCCTTTTCGCAGTGCACCGAGATAGATAAATGGCCCCGCGCGGTTGCGCTCACACTATCCAAGATCAGCCGGACACCTTCACCCCGTAAGGAGCTGGTCCGTTTCGGACCGATCATCGTAATCAACTGTTATTGTGTAGCCGCTGAACTGGGCATCCAGGACCCGGAGAATTTCGACGGCGGCCATTGGACTGGTCCGCTCGCTTGCGATAACGAGGAATGGTGATGCGCTGACCACTCCATGGATGAAGGGGTCTCTGACCTCGACGTGATAGCGATCCGCGGCAAGTTTTGTGATGTTCATTTCGGTCATGGCGGCTCTGTGCTACTCAAAACTGTGCCGAAAGTCACCCTTACGTTAGCCGATGGTCGTTAGTCTAAACAAACCCACAACAACGTTTTCGGTGACCGAAAAAGCCCCGCCCAAAACGGAGCTTGGACGAGGCGCGTGAGAGATAGGAGCTGTTGTTAGATCTAAGCCAGACTAGGGTGCGTCGCGTGTATCGGAAACTGTCAAGACTTACAGGCGGCCGGAACAACGAGAATTCGAAAAGCTGCGGTCAGTCCGCAAGTCCGATTACCCGCCACCATCGGCGCTCCCCACAAGTGGTCTCAACCCGCTGGCACCTGTTAGAAGTGACAGGTCCCCAAACAGCCTGAACCGTGTGAACTGGGGATGACGCAGAGGATTGCTTGCAATCCAGGCGGAGGAAGACAAAGGAGCCTAAAACTGATTGCCGAAGGTAGGCGATCGATGGTCGACAAAAGGGAATCCTCGGAGGAAGGCCCGTACAAGAGTTGAAGGCGGGAGATGGAGGTCCGAACATGATCACGAAATTGGTCGATGCTATGTTTGGCTGTTGGCATAAACGCTATGGTTTTCCTGTAAGTGTGAGGTCGAGTTCCCGGAGAGGTTCCCGCCCGTCCGCCGCCGCAGCGCTGACCGGCATGTACGTAGTGTGTCTGGACTGCGGCAAAGAATTGCCCTATGACTGGCATGAAATGAAAGTTATCGACTCGCCCTCGGAGGCACGTCACTACGCGCAGGAGCAGGCTGCCCGGCCAGCTACGTAATCGCAACCCGATAAGGCCGCCCGCGTTCTCGATTTCAAGAGCAAACGTGAGCAGTGCGTTCGCCCACTCCCACTTCCGCCGCGGTGAATCCGGCTGAACAGCCGGAAATCAAAATGTTCTTCTAGTTCGCAATCCTCTTCTTTTGCGCGGCAAGCTTCACCGGCCCCTCCGTTTCCGGAACATCCCGTCTGACCAGGGCCGCGAAATCCTCCGTCTTGAACGGATACAGGCGGGTCGACTCCTGGTCCCCAGGAGTCAAGGTCAGGTCCACCCGGCGATTGTAGGCCAAGACAATGTTGGGTAACTTCCGGAGAGCCTTTTCCCGGCCTTCGGCGCTCAGACTGGAATCCTGGTCCAACAGTTGTTTCACTTGATCGGCGGTCAGATTCTTTTCCTTGCCGTACGCTTGAGTCTCAATATCCCCTTCGGGAACCCCTTGTTCGACCAGGAAACGTTTGGCTAGTTCGGCCCGCCGCTCGGAAAGAGGCTTATTGTAGGCTTCCGGTCCGCGTTCGTCGGCGTGGCCCGAGAGCACCAGGCGGGCATCCGGCTTGAAAGCAAGATATTTCTTGAACTCATCGGCAATGGTCTTGAGCGTGTCCTTTTCGCTCGGCAGCAAGGCCGCATCAGATTTGAGTCTGACCGGCTGATCGGTTGGGAAAAAAACACTACGCATCGCAAGCGTGGGTTCTGGCTCGATTGAACCCACAATGCGCAGCGTGGCTGTCCGAGTTTCCGCGCCTCCACAAGGATTGGAAGCGTTGAGGGTGTAGGTGACAGTTTCATCGACAGGTCCCGGATCAGTCTTGCGCGGTACCACTTGCAACGTGCGATTTCCGCTTGCATCGACCGCACCCAGCGGTTCAATCGATACTTTCGAGGCGTTCGAGGCGCTCCAGTTCAGCGCCGTACTGCTGTCCTCGACAACCTGTTCGCCCACGCGCTTGTAATGGACCTCCGGCGACGAAAGCCCTAGATCTGCCTGGACGGCGGTGTTCACATTGACGGTCGTGCTGGTCGTCACGGTGCCCCCCGGACCTAAAGCTGTGAGTTGATAGACGATGTTTTCTTGGGGCTGAACGGTTTGTTCACCATCCGCCGCAACCGCCCCAACTGGAGTAACTTCAACCTGGGGTGCATCGGACGACGACCACTTCAGTTGGGTAGCATCGCCGCAGTTGAGCTGCGCATTGGTAACAGACAACTGCGCAGTGGGCTTGGCTATCGCGACGTCCGCGCTAGCCGTTCCCACAGAGAAACGAGCGAGCGAACCGATTTTATCCTTGAGCTGTTCGCCACGAGGCCACGCGACGGTCTTTCGAACTCCTTTAGGAATATCAATAACCACGCGTTGATTGGCAGGAACGTCGACTGAGCCCGACCAGACCTCATTGCCTGTACCCGCGGCTAAGATTGTAACCAGGTACGTGCCAGGGGGAACGACCAGCTCCTGCTTCCACCCCCAGTCGTGATTGAACTCGTCTCCGTGGCCGACGAAGAAATCGGGTGTCTTTCCGTTGAGTAGCACCGCATCGCGGTTCGCTCCTTCAATTGTCATGGCGCCGAATGGCCCAGGTATCCGCGTGAGAATCGGTGTCATGGTGACGTCAAGGTTTGTTCTTTTCCAGGCTGAAATCGAGACACTGGCACTTGCCGGCAAATATCCGTAGTTGTACAGGTCAATCTTGTGGTCGCCTGGTTTGAGATACAAAGCGTGAAGAGTCGCTTCGCCGTAAGCCCGACCGTCAACGAAAGCGTATGCCTGTTTCGGGGTTACGTAAATTTTTAGGGTGCCTTCCTGGGCCAGGCTTGGAAGGGTGCCAGTGCAGATAAGCAAAACGACAGAAACAATTGTGCGGTGTGTCTGGCTTTGCATTCTCATCGAAGTTCTCCTCAGGCCCGAACTCCGGCCGAGCGGACCTTCCAACCGCAACCATCCAGGCGCTTTAAGCATGGGAAATTCACATAAGCAAAGAACCGCCCATCTGGTTGCTTTGGACACCAGCGCGGAGTTCTTATGACAACCTAGATTTGAGCTCCGGGCCATCGGCGCGGCAACTGTCAGATTTGACAGGGATGCCGGCTGGGTCGCCGCGCGTGCGGCGCCGTGCCGGTCGCCCTGGACATTGTCTATTCCCAATTTTTCGCTGATAAAGTTGGAAAGTCACTTGACCGACGCAAATCGTGATTGTTGCCGTTAACAAGCCGTTTCACTCATAACCCCGCAGTGATAGCCTCTTGGAGGACGTGAGTGCGCCCGTTTCAGTGCACCCCGCGGCTGAACCCGCCGCGAGCCATTGCCCTTTGTTCTCAGACCTTTCAACTCGCATCAAGCAGTGGGCGCGCGACGCCGGATTCGACCTCTGCGGCATTGCCCCGGTCCGCGACTTCGTCGAACTGCAAGTCTTTCCCGCCTGGATCGAACACAAAAAACACGGCGAAATGAAATACATGCAAGCGCGCGATGAGGCTGGAGAACTCAAGCGCGCGTCCCTGGCCCGAATCGCTCCCTGGGCGCGCAGCGTGATCGTGTGTGCCATTAACTACAACACCGCGCATCCCTACTCGACTCAAGCCCAGCCGGAAGACGCCGGCCGGGGCTGGATTTCGCGCTACGCCTGGTCCCGCGAGGATTATCACGAAGCCGTTCTGCGCCGCCTGCAGCAAGTCGAAGATCAGCTGCCCGCACTCGCCGCCGCTGGCGACTGGCCACCGGCAAGTGGCAACTTGCACTTCCGTTCCTACGTCGACACCGGCCCGCTCATCGAGCGCGTGTACGCCAAGTACGCTGGAGTTGGATGGATCGGCAAGAACACTTGCATCATCAACCAGCAGCTTGGATCGTGGCTGTTTCTGGGCGTAATCCTGACCTCGCTCGAACTGACGAAGATTGAACTCACGAAGAACGAACTCACGGCCGATCTGCCTGCGCCCGATCGCTGCGGGACCTGCACCCGCTGCATCACGGCCTGTCCAACGCAGGCGATCATTGCTCCCGGTGAACTGGACGCGCGGCTGTGCATCTCCTATCTGACCATCGAAAAACGAGACAAGATTCCAGAAGAACTGCGCTCGGGCATGGGACGTCACATCTTCGGATGCGACATCTGTCAGGACGTTTGTCCGTGGAACCGCAAGGCGCCCGTGACGTCCGCGGCGGAGTTCGAGGCGAGGGAAGGCCTAGTCAATCCGGCGCTCGACTGGCTTGCCGAAATGCAGCCGGAAGAGTTCCGGGCTGTGTTTCGCGGATCTCCCGTCCGCCGAGCCAAGCTTTCCGGCCTGCGGAGGAATGCGGTAGTTGCGATGGGAAACAGCGGCGAAAAAAAATTTGTGCCGACGCTAAAGAAACTCAGCGAGGATCCAGACCCAGTAGTCGCAGAACACGCGCGCTGGGCAGTTGCGACACTAGAACAAAGCCGTATCAAGCGACCAGCGCTCAACAAATTGTGATTCGTATCAGGATATCGCCGTTTCGTATCAGGGTGTCGCTTTAGCGATACCGAAAGCGGCCAAGAAATAGACTCCCCTTTAGGGGCTGCGTAGGAGGACCAATGTTCCAGAAAGATCTGCTCCAGCACAAGCGCATACTAATCACCGGCGGAGGCACCGGCCTGGGCAAAGCCACCGCCCAACGATTTCTGCAGCTAGGTGCCGAAGTCTACATCTGCGGCCGCCGCCAGGACGTTCTCGCCGCGACCGAGCAGGAATTACGCGAGCGCACCGGCGGCAAGATCCACTCCCGCCTGTGCGACGTACGTGACGCAGCTTCTGTCGAAGAGATGATCGGAATCATCTGGGCCGAAGGTCCGCTCGAGGTGCTCATGAACAACGCGGCAGGAAATTTTCTGGCGCGCACCGAAGAACTTTCGTTAGGCGCGTTCCAGTCGGTGATAGGCATTGTCCTGATGGGCACGCTGCACACCACGATGGCTTGCGGCCGCCGGTGGCTGGCGGCTGGGCGCGGAGGCGTGGTGCTCAACATAACTACCACCTACACGACAACGGGCTCGGCATACGTGGTGCCGTCGGCGGTGGCCAAAGCAGGCGTGCAGGCGTTGACCCGCAGCCTCGCCGTTGAGTGGGGTGATCGCGGCATTCGTATGAACGCCATCGCGCCCGGGCCCATTCCGACCGAGGGCGCATTCTCGCGTCTATTGCCGCGTCCGGAATTGGCGGAAGCGGCGAAAAAACGAAATCCTCTAGGAAGGTTTGGAACGACCGAAGAGTTTGCCAACCTGGCCGCATTCTTGATCAGCGATGGCTCCGGCTACGTAAACGGAGAAGTCGTAACCATGGATGGCGGAGAGTGGCTGCAAGGAGCAGGCGAGTTCACTGCGCTGGGTCGGGAGCTGACAGAAAAAGAGTGGGAAATGATGAAACCAAAGAAAAGTCCGCCGAAGGCCTAAGGCCATCCAAGGTTACGGAAAGGACGTTGGTTGCATCAGATTTTGGTTTGCATCAGGGTATCGCTTTAGCGATACCAAAAGCTTTCGAGGTCAACGCCCCTTTTAGGGGCCGCGGCACAAACATCAAAGTCCGCCCCAAAAACGAAAGCGCCCGGACTCGGTTAAGAGTCACGGGACGCTCGTCGAACAGCCCTCCCCCGAAGTCTGCTCACAACCACCTTACGTCTTGATCGCCGCCGGGGGAATGGCACGAAGGGGTGGCTCGTATAGGACAATCTGGTAGGCCCGGCAGGAATCGAACCTGCAACCCTCGGATTAGAAATCCGGGCACCACTCAGCCCAACTTCTGCAATGCCTAGCAGTTACAATGGTTCGTAACCTTTGCGCCGTGTCATTACTTATGCCGTCCTGTTTCGTCCTTTTTCAGCCTAACGGGCAGACTTCGGGCACAAATCCGCTAAGCGGACACGGGGGTTACGTTCCTTTCTCGGAAGTCTCAAGGCCTGATAAAGATTGGTACATTGTGCCCGCAGTTGCTCACCCTCGGAGCGGACTCTGGGCGGGAGCCGCAGTCCGCAGATGCCAGAGTCAAGCCGAAACAAGGGCCTCTTTCCGGAAGAGGTCCTCGCGGCGAAGTCCATTAAATGGACTTCCAGACTCACCCGAGCCTACCCCCTTTCACGCAACCTTACCCAGCTCGGCGAACAGCCTCGGAGTACGCGGCGGTTCCCTGCGTGCCCGGAACCGAGATGAAACTTGGGAGTAAATGAATGCAGATCGGCGAGCCGTTGCTAACCAATTGCCCAGATTGCGGCGGGGTGTTGCGCAAGCTCGCGGCTATGTAGAGACACGCCGCCATCCAAAACCAAAATGAGGTAACCAACTCAAGGCTGATAAACGCGGCTACGCACACCACGAGAACAAGAAGGTGAATAGCCCCGTGCTCAATGTATTCCCGAATTCCTTGGTGCTTAGGTTCCGTAAATTCTGGCCCCCCTCATTCCGGAAATTCTGGCACGCCTAAAGACCTCCCGAAGGGTTAGAAAACTCCCTGTGCTCCAGCTGTGCCAGGAGCGGAGGGAGGAGGATGTTGGCGACAGCTAAAACGACACGAAGTCTAGATTTTGCTGAAGGCGGCCCATGCGAAGACCGAGGTCTCGCGGTTGAGCGGTGTTTCGCTGCGTCATAGGGGCCGAGTCTTGTGCCGGAGGTGAGCGCCATCCGTGCGCGCAATTATAGCCTGCGCTGCAAGTTGTTTGCGGATGCTGGCGATTGTGTGTATGTTGTCGGCAAACCTTACCTTGGGATTACTTCACGTTTGCCGTGAGCCGGGAGTTCCCGAATGCTTCTCGAAGAAAGCATTCGGGGCCCCGACGGTTCTGTTGTATCTGTGATTCAGGTCCTATTTCGGCATTACTTCGTGCGCCAACTTACTCGCTACCAGTTCACGTATGTCGTTGCGCTTCTTCCCCGCTTCGAGCATGGCCTCTCGCGATCCGTAATGCTTGGCGATGATGGTCGCTGCTTTGGCATCGGCCTGATCCATTGCCGCCCAGTTGGGATACATCAGCCCCAGCGCAACATCCCAGTCGTGCGGGCTATCGGTCGTCACGTTGGTCCAGACTTTGTAGTCGTTGATAATGCCTTCCTTCTTCAGCGCCTCATACGAAGGCTTCAGGTTCTCGCGAAAATCTTTCCAGAACGCTTCACCCTGACCTGGTTTGATCTGGTAGTAGACGACGCGCCATAGCGGCCCGACATCGTAATTCGGATTTTGCGCATAGGTAGGGAGCGCGGTCAACAGCGTCGCAACAAACAGAGTGGCCCATAGAACTTTTCTCATTGTTTCCTCCGCGCGCGATTATAGTCCCTTGGGAACGATTCCCCGGACGGATGGTCGGCATAACCGGAAGTTATCCAGAAACGCTAGATGGGATGAGAAGGTCGATCCCCGATCACGGATGTCGTTAAGCTACCAGTGATCGACGCACTCCAGAGTTGCAATCACGGTGAATAAGGAGATCGACCTTGAAGCATAACAATTCTGGAAAGAAGAGCGAACCGGCAACGAAGCGGGTGAAGTCGCGGGGCCCAGTGCAGCGGGATACGAAGGAAGTGCTGGCAGAACTGGTGGGAAAGCTGAAGGAAAGCCGGTCCACAGCAGTCCGTAGCCGTCGGCGTTGGCATGTAATGTCTGGACGCTGTAGACCGGCAGGGCCACCTCCAACGGGCCGTAGGAGAAGAAGAACACTAGCGAGAGGAGCGTGAGCGCGGGCACGTAGCGCAGGCTGAAAAGCGCGCCGAAGCCGAGCCAGCGATTGGCTGCCGCAGGCTGTGCGAAACGTGGTTCGCGAGTGATCGTGGGGAGGGTCAGCACTAGGGGGCCCATCAGCCAGAAGCTGGCGGCGTCGATGAACAGCGCCGAGGGACCGCCCAACCTGGCGACGGCGAAGCCTGCTGCCACTGGGCGGCCAAATACGAAAATTGCAGGCTGGTCGCCGTGAGCGCATTGGCGCGATCGAGGGCAGCGTCGTCCACCAGGTGCGGCACAAACGCCCATACCCCAGCCGTGTTGCTGGCGAGAGCGCTCCGGCGAGCAACGCCGTCACGAAGACGTGCCAGAGCTGCAACGATCCCGGGCGTAGGGCGTGGGAATCGCCGCGATGAGTGCCGCTCGGGCGAGGTTGTCGAAGCCCATCGCCGGCCGCGGCTGGTAGCGATCCAGCAGACGCCCGAGGATCGCCCCGGTAACGACGCCAGGGAGGTCGAAGCAGAGGATGACGAGGCCCACCGCCGCGCCAGAGCCGGTCAACTGCAGCACGAACCAGAGCAAGGCGATGATGGTGAACTGGTCCCCGAGATACGAGATGCTCAGCCCCAGCCAAAGCCGCTGGAACGCGGGATCGCGCAATGGAGCTCCAACAGCAGTCGTTCCATCACTTTTTCCTTTTATGTACTTGCGCACGAGTAACCGCAGGCGCTTTCCTCTTCAATTTGATCTGATTGTAATCAACGGCGGCACGGACGACATTTCTTAGAGCACGCTCATTAATCTTATTGCCCTCGAAAAAATCGATCGCTCGCCACGCGTTGCCTCCGAGGCCCGCGTTGAAGAGCTTGTCAGGATCTGGGAGGCTCGCCCCGTGGGAAAACGTAAGCTTCACCTTATCTTTGTGGGCATTGCCGACCGCGATTATTCCGTCGTGAGACCACACTGGGCTACCCATCCACTTCCATTCCTCGATGATCTCCTGGTCGGCCTCAAGGATGATTTTGCGGATGCTGGCGAGCGTCTTGCCACGCCAGTCTGTGAGTCCTGCGATCAGCTGGTCAATACGTTCCGATGGATTCATTGGATCTCTATGCCTCCGAATTCTTTTCCCGTTTTCATGCGAGTCGTCTTATTGCCGCAGCGTCTTGCTAGGCCGATCTCTTCGAAAGAAGTTGTCGAATGACATGGCCTTTCCACATCCACAATCCCGAAAGCACAAGCACGGGAACGAAGACAAACCGAGTGGCGGGGGCGTAGTTTGGAATTTGGTCAAACGGGCTATAAATGTAACCGAGTATCGGAATGCTAAAGACGAGGTGAATCCAGCGAAAAACCGAACGTGTGGTAGCTTTGGGGGTAGTCTTGGCGGCGACGAAGGCCGGCTTCTGCAGGGTCGATTCCATGGGGTTCTTCCTCCTTTTCGTTATTGTTGATTGATCCGTGCGGTCGAGGTGGCGTTCGAGAGCATCTATGTGAGCGGACCAGAACCGACGGAACGGCAACTCGTTCGTACCACTAGGCCAGTTCTGATAAACGGAGCTCCGGGAGTTGTCTCGATCCTTCACGATAATTCTTTTGCGATCCACTCGATTCACGATTTTTGAGCCGCCTGAGGCCGCCAGTTGAGCGTTTCAATCCCGAACTGCTTGGCGTACTCCGCGTTCAATCGATGCCAGCCGAACTTCATCGCCTCGGGGCCGACAATGCGTCCGATGGGAGTTCCGCTGAGAAGGTGATCCAGAACATCGAAACAAATGTGCCATCCGGCAGCGCCCATTGCGATGAAGCGGTGACCGATGTTGGTCCACAGCGTCAGGCGCGTACCGGCACCAAAGCCTTCGAGCTCCCACCGCATATCGAAGCCACCCCACTTGTACTCAAGCAGCTTTGGAGCGTCGGCTCGCGTCACTGTTGTTTCGGAAACCTGCGGCGTGGGCGCTCCCACGGTGGTGAGCTTCACCGTGGTTCCAAGCGTACCCAGGCTGCCATCGGCTTCAAAGGGAGCCCACTCGCGCAAATGCGCCGGATCGGTAAGCGCCTGCCAGACTTTTTCCGGCGAGTGGCGCAGCTCTCTGACGAGAATGAGAGTCCACTTCTCTCCGTCCTTTCGTATCTGCGCTCCGCTGGCCGGACCCGGTGTGTACTGCTCGCGAACGGTCATCTTCTTCTCCTTACCCTAGCGTGAATAGCGCACCAGTTGGGTGAACTGAATCAAGTTGCCGCAGGTGTCGTTCAGCACCGCAATGGTCGAGCCTGTCACGTCGGTCGGCGCCATCGTGAACACGGCGCCGCGGGCCTTGATCCGCTCGTAGTCGCCCTTGACGTCGTCCGTGTTGAACATGGCCGCGGGCTGGCCCTGCTGAAATATCGCCTGCTGATACGCTTTGGCTGCGGGGTTGTTGTTCAGTGCCAGCTGCAGCTCAGTGCCGTCCGGGTCCTCGGGCGAGACCACGGTCAGCCAGCGAAATGGGCCGTTACTGAAATCGGTTTTCTTGGCAAAGCCCAGTACCTCCGTATAGAAGCGCAGGGCCTTGTCCTGGTTGTCCACGTATAGGCTGGTCACTTTGATTTTCATTTCATTTCTCCTTTGTCACGTTCGCGGTTTGGGCCGCGTCGCCTTCTCCTTAGTCTTCCTTTTCGTTGGTGTGGAATGATCCATGCGGTCGAGGTGGCGTTCGAGAGCATCCACGTGAGCGGACCAGAACCGGCGGAACCGAGCCAGCCAGGCATCCAGCTCCTCAAATGGTTCAGGTTTCAGCCGGTAGAGACGGCGCTGCGCGTCCACCGTGGATTCCACGAAACCGCCCTCTCGCAGCACGCGCAGGTGCTTTGACACGGTGGGCTGTGACATACGAAGCTGGCGCTCGATCTCTCCAACCGACTGCTGGGACGAGGCCAGGAGGCTCAGTATCGCGCGGCGGTTCGGCTCCGCAATGATTTCGAAGACAGATTCCATACGCTTAATATACTCCATATAGAATATACGTGTCAAGGTATATTTAGACGGGGTGTGTGGCACCTGTTCGCTTGGCGCTGCTTTCGACGTTGGTGCCCAACGGGGCGGCGTTTTCGGCAACGACGGTCCCGAGCCGTGGTAATTTTCACCTTGGCGTAGGACGTAAGCTCCTAAAGTTCATGACAAACGAATGCGATCGAGATCAAAGTAGCCCATCAACAGATCGATCGTGCCATCGGTCGAAGAGAAGAAAAGAATAAGGTGCGGCGACCGGCCGGAATCGCCGTTGGGTCAGAATGATTGTGAGAACCGCGTCTCGTTCAAACGTGCCAAGGAGGGAACCTCAGTGTAGAATTTTTGCAGTTTTCGAAGTCAAAAACGAAATTCCGGCCAGTGTCGTTTGATTGCGCAATGTTGGTAGGCGCCGCGGGTCGTGTGGCCGCAAAGGATACGATCGAGCTCTGATCAAGAATTCTGTAAGTTGCATTTCGGGGGCGATATGAGAGTGAGATTCGCAGTGGCAGCGGCGGTGATGAGTCTCGCGCTGAGTGTCGCAGCCCAGAAGGAGATGCACATGGTCCATGCCAAAGGTTCTTTCGACATCAAGA
>Ga0181532_10004218_pt1 | contig 12670 bp, 7 predicted proteins | sample PEATcosm2014_Bin_33_FD_119768 | JGI IMG/M metagenome (GOLD analysis project Ga0181532, IMG submission 119768) | Peatland microbial communities from MTU Mesocosm Facility, Houghton, MI, USA - PEATcosm2014_Bin11_30_metaG | ecosystem: Environmental > Terrestrial > Soil > Wetlands > Peat | place...
ATGAAGCATTCGACGCGGTCCCGCCGCCAATTCCTGGCCGGCGCGGGCTCGAGCCTCGGCGCCGCCTGGATGGCCGCAAACTGGCCGGCCATCGCCGCGGCGCATGCACATGCTGCTGCCCTCGCCACGGCTCCCGACTCCTCGACCTTGGATTTCCTCAACGCCGAGGAGGCGCGCGACGTCGAGGCGATCGCCGCCCAGATCATACCCACGGACGATACGCCCGGCGCCCGCGAGGCGGGTGCTCTGTTCTTCATCGATCGATCGCTGCATACCTGGGCCTCCTCGGCCGCTGTTTCGTTCCGGACCGGACTGCGCGACTTCAAGTCCGCCTTCGCCGCCCGGCATCCCTCGTCCGAATTTGCTGCCGCGGACTCCGCGACCCAGATCGCGTTTCTGACCACGGTCGAGACAAGCGTATTCTTCGGCACCGTGCGCGTTTTGACGCTGCTTGGAATGTTCGCGCTGCCGTCCTACGGCGGCAATCGCGGCGGCGCGGGCTGGCGGCTGATCGGCTTCGATGACACGCACGGCTACACACCTCCGTTCGGCTATTACGACCGCGATTACACGGGCTTCGTGCTGCCGAAGGACGGCGCATGACGCGCCGCTATGCGGACTCGGAAACGGTGGATTTCGTCATCGTCGGCTCGGGCGCTGCCGGCGGGGTGATGGCTCGCGAGCTTGCGCAGGCCGGTTTCGGCGTCGTACTCATGGAACAGGGGCCGCGCTTCACGGCGCAGGACTTCGAGCACGATGAGCTCAAGTACTGGTTCAACTATGGCATCACCAACGACCCAGCGCATAGCCCACAAAGCTTTCGCAAGACGCCGAGCGAGCACGCGGCTCCGGCGGAGCCGCTCAATTGGCTGCCGCTCACCTATGCGCGCATGGTCGGCGGCTCGAGCGTGCACTTCACCGCCAACTTCTGGCGCTTTCACGATATCGATTTTCACGAGCGCAGCCTGCTCGGGGCGATCCCTGGAGCGGCGCTCGAGGACTGGCCGATCAGCTATGCCGAGTTGGAACCGTATTACACCAAGGTGGAATGGGAGGTCGGGGTCTCCGGGCTGGCCGGCACGCACCCGAATGAACCGCCGCGGTCGCGGCCCTACCCGATGCCGCCGATGCCGGTGAAGTCCTCCGGCGTACTGCTCGAGCGCGGCGCTCGCCGACTGGGCCTGCACCCGTTTCCTGCGCCCCTGGCGATTGCCTCGCAGCCGTACCGCGGCCGTGCGGCTTGCATCCACTGCGGCTTTTGCATGGGCTTCGGCTGCGAGGCCGGCGCGAAATCCTCCACCCTCTACACGATGATTCCTGAGGCAGAGGCGACCGGCCGCTGCGAAGTGCGCAGCGAAAGCTACGTATTTTGCCTCGCGACCAGCCCCAGGGGGCGCATCACCGGCGTGCGCTATTTCGATCGCGACCGCCGGGAGCGCTTCCAAAAGTCGCGCGCCGTCGTCGTATGCGCGAACGGCGCCGAAACGCCGCGCCTGCTGCTGATGTCGGCGAACTCGCAATTCCCCGACGGGCTCGCGAACTCGAGCGGCCTCGTCGGCAAACATCTGATGTTCAATCAAGGCGGCGAAGCCTTCGGCGTGTTCGAACACCAGCTCAACGAGTACAAGAGCGTGCAGGCGACGCGCGTCGTGCACGATTTTTACGATGCGGATCCCAAGCGCGGCTTTTACGGCGGCGGCGGCATCGATGCGCGCATCGGCCCCAATCCCGCGGTCTGGACTTTGAGCGGGCCGCCCGGCCCGCAGTGGGGCAAAGGCTACAAGGACCACCTGCGGACCTTTACCCGAACCATGCTGGCGCAATCGCACACCACCTCGCTGCCGGTCGAAGCGAACAGCGTGTCGCTCGACCCTGCGCTCAAGGATGCGTGGGGCCTGCCGGCGATGCGGTGCACCTACAAAGACCACCCGGATGATCTGCAATTCGCCGCTTGGCTGCAGGAGCGCGCCGCCGAGATTCTGACCGCGGCGGGTGCGGTCCAGGTTTGGCGGGGAAGCATCGCCGAATCTACATTCGCCGTGCACCTGCTGGGCACGTGCCGCATGGGAAATGATCCCCGACGCTCCGTCATCGACCGCTTCCACCGCACGCATGACATCGCGAATCTGTTTCTGTGCGACGGCAGCAGTTTCGTCACCAGCGGGCGCGGCCAGCCGACCATGACCATTCAGGCTCTGGCGTTCCGGGCTGCCGAACACATAGCGGGTTTTGCGAGGCGCGGTGAGATCTAAAGATCGGCGGCTGCGGCCGCGGGGAGCGACGCATCAATACGCAGGCGGTTCGTGCTCGCGGTGATACCGGTGAATGGTCCAAAGGTAGCTTTCCATCAAGGAATTCTTGCCGAGCGCCACCAGCACATCGTCGCGCCGCCTCAGCGAACTGATGGTCGCGAGCTGGCGGCGAGCCTTGGCAAAATGATTGAGCTGATTTCGGTACTGCCATAGCAGCTCGCGGGTGGCCATCTTGCCCTGATGCAACTCCCACACGCCGAGCAGCACCGCCAGGAATCCCATGCAGAACGAGAGCATGTTCTTCAGCGGTACGCCGACGCCAAGGCGGTCATTGTGTAGGGCTTGCCCAAAGGAGAACAGGATCACGATGACGACCAGCATGACCAAGAACAGCGCGTTTCGCAGGCGCTGAATCCGCCGCGCGCTTTTCTCGAGTCCCGAAACCTTGCCCGCGAAGTAGCGGTACTGATGCTCGATCCACGTGTGTTCAACGCAGAGTGATCGGCGACCGGCCTCTTCAGGCGACACGGCGGCATGAATGTCGGTCGCCTCGACGCCTTTGAGCACATAGCTGATCCAGCCAAAGCCACGAAACCGATCGATGCCCGACAGGCCGAGCACCTCCGCCGCGTCTACGCGGTGATCGACTCCCGCCAGGCGCAGATAGAATTTCGCCCGCATGGTCTCGGCGATGGCCCGGTAGGTAAGATGCTTGGCGAACCAATGTCGGCCGCGCAGAACGTAATACACCCCCAGGCTGCTGAGCAGTAGGAGCATGTAGGCAATCAGCAGCAGCCGCGCCTCGGTGATTTGCTCATAGATCAGAAATGCGAGGCCCATCGTGAAGGTCATCAGTCCGAACAGCATGAACAGACGGTCCGAGCGCAGTTGGTAGTGCACCGCCAGGGCGTCGGCTTTGCCGTATTGCGCGTCGATGTTTCCGAGCATCATGTTTTCGGCCACCGGCGCGTTTGCCGGCAATGAAGCCGCCAAGGAATCCGCTGCTCCGATGGCTCGGGCGGCCACCAGCTCCCGATATTCGCAGTTGTAGTGATTCAGAGCCTTAAGCTCCTGGGCCAGCTTGGCGGGCATGTCGCGCTGCACTTCGAGCACGTTGTCGCCCACTCCCACGAGAAAGCACGGCAAGCCGGCCTGCGCGGCGACGGCGCTGCCGCCGCGTGCCGCCGGAGCCCAGTAAACCACGCGCTCCGCCGCCTCGGGTTCTGCGCCGGCTTCCACAAAGGTTATTTTCATGTCTTCACGGCCGGCATCGGTGCGTACACCGAGATAGCGCAGAACGGTATCCGCGGTTCCGCCCGGAAGCAGCGAGGGATACCCATCCCAGAGCGCCAGCAGAAGGCTGCTGCGGCGAATCAGCGTATCGGTGAGATTCTCATACAGGGCATCCGGCCGCGAGCCGTTGGCGACAGCGTCATCATCGCGCAGGTGTCCGGGCGGCGAGAGTTCGATACAACGGACATCGGGCCTCGCCAGCAGCCCCTTGAGCAGCGCCAGGCTTTGCGCCTCGAAATCATCCGAATAATGTTCGAGCGCCGCCGGCAGCACGGCCTGGACGCGCACCCCCAAATCCAGCGCCGTCTGCGCGACCAGCAGATCCGCACCTTCCGCCATGCCGACGATGATTTCGAGCTCGGTGTCGGGCAGGTGGCGCCTCAATTGATGTATAAAGTCCGTTACCACGTCGCGAAGGCGCGGCACGTCCGCCGGGCTCAGATTACGATGACCCGAAACGCCCACGACGAACGGAGAATTGGCGGTCGCTTTTATGTTGGTCAAGTCGGCGGACTGCTGCCGTAGAGTATATTGCCGCAGCATCATGTCGGGCCGCGCTGCGCATGGCAACTAGTACCTCGCCGGGCGAGCCCGACTTTGCGCGGTTTGACAATTGGGGATACCCTCGGCGTCGAGGCAATCGCCCCCAAAGCAAATACCAATACGGATAATCGCGCGCGTGGACCAGCCAACATATCGGGCGTTCCTGAGCTACAGCCACCGCGATGCCAAATGGGCCGATTGGCTGCACAAGGCGCTCGAATCCTATCGACCGCCGAAGCGGCTGATAGGCACCGTCACCGCCAGGGGCGCGGTGCCGAAGCGCCTCACGCCCATCTTTCGCGACCGTGAGGAACTCGCAAGTGCGACGGATCTGGGCACGGTGATCAACGCGGCGCTGCGGCAATCGGCCTGCCAGATCGTGATTTGTTCGCCGCAGGCTGCAAAATCCCGCTGGGTGAACGAGGAGATCCTCGCCTTCAAGAGGCTCGGCCGCGAAGACTCCGTCTTCTGCCTGATCGTCGACGGAGAGCCGAACGTCTCGGACCGGCCCGAGCAGGCGGACGAGGAATGCTTCCCACCGGCGCTGCGCTTTCGGCTCGCAGCCGACGCCACCCTCAGCACCACGCGCACCGAGCCGATTGCCGCCGACGCCCGCCCCGGCAAGGACGGCAAGAACAACGCCAAGCTCAAGCTGATCGCCGGTTTGCTGGGGGTCGGATTCGACGTACTGCGCCGGCGTGAACAGCAGCGGCGCAACCGCCGGCTGTTCATCGCCGCCTGTGCCGCCACCTCCGGTATGGTGCTGACCAGCGGACTTGCCGCGTTTGCACTGATCCAGCGGGCGGCGGCCCAGAAGCAGACGCTGCGCGCCGAGGCGGAGGCCGATGCCGCCCGGCAGACCACCAATTTTTTGATCGGCCTGTTCCGCATCCTGGATCCGAGCGAAGCGCGCGGCAACACCGTCACGGCGCGCGAGATGCTAGACAAGGGCGCGGCCCGTATCGATAGCGAATTGTCCAAGCAGCCGGACATCCAGGCGGCTTTGATGGATACCGTCGGCAGCGTCTACATGGGACTCGGTCTGTACACCCAAGCGCGGCCCCTGTTGGAGCGGGCCGCCGCCACCCGGCACCGGCTGAGAGACGGCGAGCCCGAGGACCTTGCCGAGTCTTTGAATCACCTCGCTGACCTGAATAGGGAGCTGGCAGAGTACGAGGCAGCCGAGAAGGCCTATCGCGAGGCGGCGGGTTTGCAGGCCGCGCACCCTCAAAGCCGGCGCAACCGGGTGATCCTGGCGAACAGCCTGTATGGCCTCGGCATCGTGCTGGATCGCCAGGGCCGCTATAAAGACGCCGAGCGCAGCTACCGGGATGCGCTGGCTTTGCAGCACCAGCTCTACGGCGAAAGCCATAGTGACATTGCCCGTACCCTCAAGGACCTGGCGCAGGCGCTCGACGACGACGGGGATTTGAAGGGCGCAATCGCGCTGATGCAAACCGCGGTGGCCATGCAGCGCACGCTGTTCGGTGCCGCGCCGCATCCCGATCTTGCCGACGCCATCAATGCCCTCGGAATGCTATTGGAAGAGAATGGAGACTATGATCAGGCGGAGCGCATGTACGGCGAATCGATCGGGATGTACCGCCGGCTGTTCGGCGACAAACACAATAAAATCGCCGACGGTCTGAACAATCTTGCAGGCGTGCTGCAGGAGAAGGGCGATCTCGCGGACTCCGAAGCGACCTACCGGCAGGCACTCGCGATGGAGCGTGAATTGCTCGGCGAACTGCACCCGGACGTCGGCAAGACGCTCAACAATCTCGCGTTCATTCAGTACGACCGCGGCGATACCAACGGGGCGCTGGCGACGCTGCGCGAGGCGCTCGGCGTGTACCGCAAACTGTTCCCCAAAGATCATCCCGACGTTGCGGCCGTGTCCAACCGCATCGGCTTCTGGCTGACGCTGGCGGGCGATTACGCCGGTGCGGAGCGGTACATTCAGCAGGGGCTCGCCATGCGGCACCGGCTGTTCGGGGACGGCAATCCAAACGTCGCTTCCAGCCTGGAAAATCTGGCGATACTCCAAGTGGCGACCGGGCAGTATTCGGAGGCGCTCGCCTCTTCACGCTCGGCCGCCGACATTTATACTGCGGCCCTATCCGCATCTCACTGGAAAACCGCGATCGCCGAGAGCGCCGAAGGCGCCGCGCTCACCGGTCTCGGGAACTACCCCGAGGCTGAGAAGCTGCTGCTGCACAGCTATGGGATCCTGAGCAAGGAGGTGTTCGCGCCGTCGGCCTTCCGTGTGCTCACGCGAAGCTATCTCGACACGCTGCACAAGCTGCAACGCCAGGCACAAAACCCTGGGCGCGCCCTGCCGCTCGAGCGCCACGGCGCACCGGCCCAAACGATCGCCGCCGTTCCGCACAGATGAGCTGCCCGGCGCCACGCGATGTATTACATAATGCCGATAGTTCGTGATTACCATGGCATGTGAAAGCATGCTAGGCTTTTCCGCTAACGAACCATAAAGAAGAATTCTTTGCCGAAGTTCCCCATCGGCTCACCGCAGACCGGTTGCAGCAGCGGAACCGGCGAAGAAGGGCAAAAGAAGGAGAAAATACCATGAGCACCCGTCCATCCGGAATCTATGAATTCATTGTGCGTATCGCACTGACTGCGACGGCGCTCCTCACCGTGAGCACCGTGTCCGCGCAAAGTTTGCCACCGCCTACTTTACGGGTGACCGCCGCGAATTCCACCACGGACAGTTACGTCTACGACGTGTTCTTCAGCCCCGCGGCAACCACACTGCTGAACAACACCGCTGACGAAAGCCCTTTCATGAGCCTTCATTCGGCCGTGTACGTGCCGAACAGCGCGAGTCCCGGCGGGTTCGATTTGATTGTTGCCGACACGGTGGGCGGCACCATCGTTCGCTACTTCGGTCCGATAGGCTCTCCGCTCCTGCCGACAGGTACCCCGCCGCAAGGGTCGACGACGGTTTGGACCTTTACCAGTGGCGGTCCGCAGCAACCCGACGGCCTCTCGGTGGATACCGCGGGCAACCTGTACGTGGTGAATGCCGGCAGCCCGCAGGTATGGGTTTTCCCGGCGACCTCGCTCACGAACTCCCCGTCGGGCTTCTTGTCGCCGTTCGTGCTCGACCAAACGTTCAACCCCAGTAACAATCCCAACGGCACCAGCCCGAATGAAGTGGATTCTCTCGTCGAGTCGATCGTCGTTCCCGCCCCCCAGACCACGACCGCAGCGACCAACTATGGGAACGCAGGCATTACCCCGACCGGCGGCGACCTGCTGGTGCTGGTGAGCGACAGTGATTACAGTTCCGGCGCCGACGGCGCCAGCGGCTCATGGGACCGTGCCGAACCGGCGCTGGTCTACGACTACCCGGCGGCAAGCGTTCAAGCGGCTATCACCTGCGCTGTCAGCGGGACTCCAGAAGGCTGCTCTACGCAGGTGAACCCGACGATCCTTCTCTGGGAGTTGCAGTTCCCCTACCCCCAGGGTGCGATAGCGCCCTACCCGCAGGCGTACGCGGTACCGAGCGGCATGGACATGTGGCCGGTCGACGGGAGCCTGCTGATCTCCACGAACCTCGGCACCATCCTGCAATATCCTCTGCCGTCCGCGCCCGTGACCGCGAAATCGCAGCCCAGCGGTTGGACCTCTTACGACACATTTGCTTCCATTAGCGGTAGCCCCTGCACTACGGCGCCTTGCGCGTTCTACAAGCTGCGAACGGGCGCGCAAGGTACGGGAGCGCAAGCGACCGCCTACGCCTTCGTGACCGCAGCAACAGGGGCGCCCACACCCACCGCGACCGCGCCCGCCGGCGCCGTACTGGAGTTTGCCTCTCCGTTGAACAGCACGCCCACACCCGCCACCACGTTCACGACGGCGACGGCGACGGCGCCTACGATTCCTGCGATGGGCGTTCCCGAGGGCCTCGCGCTGGCTCCAGCGACTGTGACGGCAGCCTCTGCCGCCACGTGTGCCACCGGCGGCTGCAACCCGACGGGTGCTCTAGGGAGCACGATCACGGGCCCTGGAGCCGGTGACGTGAGCGGCACCATCCTGGAGCAGACCTACTTCATCAAGGATACCCGCAAGGTGAATGCGCAAGGCTCCTGTGTGGGCACTCTCACGATCAACGCTGCCTCATACCCCAACTTGAACCTCGCGGCGAACGAGAGCTACACGGTTCCGGCGTCGATCTGCGCTTCGGCCCTGACGAACTACCAGTTTGGGCTCATCAAAAGCATCGCACCGGGCGTCGACAACCAGACGAATATCGTCGTCAATGAAACCGTGAATCCGAATACGCTGTTTCCGAACGTGAACTTTCCGCTCTGCACGACAACCCCGGGACAGAAACACCCCACCGAGGGACAGCTGCAGGAGCTGGGCTATACCACCCGCATGTTCTCGAACGAGGGGGTAGAGCCGGAAGACAATATCGTCAACAATACCGACGTCGGCAATACCTTCATCCCCATCACCGGCTACTGCGACGGGGGCGGAGGACAGACCAAGGGCAATTCATTGTTCTTAGTCGGCGGTTATTTGCCCCCGGCCTACTCATCGAACATGGTGGAATTGGTAGCCTTCGCTGACGCGAGGCTCGTCTATCTGGGCGAGTTGGTGGCCGCGACGCCGTTCTTAAGCACAGCGACGATCACCGCGGCCCAAGCCCAGAAGCAGCTCGACGCCTGCCTGATCGAGGGCGCGGTTTTGCTGAATGTCGCGCTGGTTGACGGGAATTTCACCGCGGCGGCCAACCAGATCGCAACGTGCGACCGTCAGGTCTACAACAACCCGGGCAATTACGGCAGTTCGGCCAATTACCCGAATGCCTACGGCGACATCATCGGGCGCCTGCAGACTGTGTATTACATCATCAACAGTCTCATTCAGGGGAACGCGACCTCGACACCGCTGGTTGCGGCGCCGTAGCTTAAGATGCCGGCGCACGCCCGCAACGCGTGCGCCGGCTCTTGCACGGTTGGCGCGTCAGTCGCGAAGCGCCCGGGCCAGGCGGCGGCCGAATAGAGCTATCAGCATGCCCCCGGCGGCTCCGATCGCAGCGTGCAGCGCCCAGAAATCGGCGGGGGACATCTTCTCGTAGAAGCTGCCGATCCAGCCGATCAGATTGTTCGAAATGAACAGGCTCATGAAGGTGATCCCCATCAAGGTGGCGTTCGCCTTGGCGGGTGCTGCACGCGAAACCAGCGCGAGAAGCGTGGGCCAGTAGTAGAGGAAGGCGATCGCCAAGCCCACCGCGTACAGCACTGGCCAGATCGGATGAACCGGCGCCCCGCCGGAGCCGATGATGGCGCCCACCAGAACCAGGTTGCTCGCCGCGGCCAACCAGGCCCCGGTGCCGATTTTTCCGAAATCGTCGGGCTCGCGGCGGCGCAGTGCCTGGCGGCGCCAGATCCAGAACAGCAGCGGGACTCCCACGATACTGAAGAATGGATCCACCGATTGATACCATGGTATCGGAATCCGAAAGCCTCCGACCTCGAGCACGACGTGCTGTTGAATCCAGATCGGCAGTACGTTTTGCGACTGCAGATAAGCGATTGACTGGAAGATCGTGATGATCATCACCGCGATCAGCGCATAGATGGTGCGCCATTGGGCGGCGGTGAGGCGGCCGCGCTTGTGGCTACTGCGCTCGACTCTGGCGGGCAACAGGCGGTAACCGCGCAGATAGGTCGCAAGACCGATCAGCATGCAGAGCGCGGCCGCGCCGAATCCGAAATGCCAGCCGTAGATTTGCGCGAGCAAGCCGCAAAGCAATGGCCCGCATACCGCTCCGATGTTGATGCCCGTGCTGAAGATGAGGAAGCCGCGCGTCCGCCGCGCCTCGTCCTCGCGCGGATAGAGTGTGCCCACCTGGGAGGAGATATTGCCCTTGAGCAGGCCCGAGCCCGCGACGAGCAGCATCAGCGCCACCAAAAACGTGGCATCGAAGGCCATGGCGATATGGCCGGCACTCATCGCCAGCGCGCCGATCACCACCGCATTGCGCTGTCCGATCCAGCGGTCGGCAATCATGCCTCCAAGCACCGGGGTGAAATACACGAACCCTGAGTACAGTCCGAAAATCCGCGATGCGAGCGCCTGCGTGGACAGCGGGCCGCCGAACGACTCCAAAGCCGCGCGGAACCCGGCAAACCCGGCGATGTGCTCGGCATGCCCGGGCAGCAGCAGCTGATCAACCATGTAGAGCACGACCAGCGCCGTCATTCCGTAGTACGAGAAACGCTCCCACGCCTCGGTGAAGGCCAGATAGAACAGGCCTTTGGGATGACCAATGAAATTCGCATCGTCTGGTGCAGTGATCGTGGCTTCGACTGCGTTCATCGTATTCGCTCCCTGATCAGCCGGCTCACGCGGCGACCCACCCGTCAACCGAGCAGTGAGGGCACACGCCTTGCCGGCCAGTTGGTAGCAGCATCGTATGCGTGAGCCAATTGCAGGCATGCGAGCTCAGCATGACTCGGCCCCATGATTTGAATGCCAATCGGCAATCCTTGCTCGCCGAATCCGGCAGGGGCGGCAATGGCGGGGCACCCGGCCATGGTGATGGGAAGTACGCACTTCATCCATTCGTGGTAGGTCTGCATCCGCCTGCCCTGTATGACTTTCGGCCAATGGATATCCGCGTCGAACGGAAACAATTGCGCGGTCGGTACAACGAAGTAGTCGTATATTTCAAAGAATCGCCGCACCGCCTGATACCACTCGGTGCGTACCACGGACGCGGCGGAGATCTCAAAGGCCGTGAGCTTGAGACCCCTCTCGACCTCGTAGATCGCCTCGGGTTTCATGAGCGCACGCTTTGCGGGATCGCTGTAGTAGGCGAGCAGGCTCGCGCCGGCTTGCCACGCACGCAGCTTGAGCCAGGCCTGCCAGACTGCATCAATCGAATAGTCCGGCTGTGCTTCCTGCACGACGCAGCCCATCGACTCGAAGATCTTCAGGGAACCTCTGCAAACGTCGAGTACGCCCCGTTCAAACGGCAAATAGCCTCGGAAATCTCCCGACCAGGCGATCCGCTTCCCTTTGAAATCAGCCTCCAATCGCCGCCGAAACACACTTCCGTCACCGATCGTGGCCAACGGTACGCGGGCGTCATAACCCGCTTGCACGGACAGGAGCATGGCCAAATCCGGGACATTGCGTGCCATGGGGCCTACGACGCCCATGGACGGCAGCCACCCGTCGGACGCGCTGGTCGGCACCAAGCCATAACCGGTGCGAAATCCGAATACGTTGTTCCATCCGGCCGGATTGCGCAGGCTTCCTCCGTAGTCGCTACCATCCGCGACCGGCAGCATGCGAAGCGCCAGGGAGACGGCGGCACCCCCGCTGCTGCCGCCGGCCGAACGCGATTGGTCGTAGGCGTTGCGGGTGAGACCATAGACCGGGTTGTAGGTGTGCGACCCCAGTCCGAACTCGGGCGTATTCGTCTTGCCGATGAAGATAGCGCCCGCTGCCCGCAGCCTCTCGACCATGATGTCGTCCTCATTCGGGACGAAATCCTTGAGGATCGGCGAACCCATGGTCGTGCGGATGCCCCTGACCGGCATCAAGTCCTTTACCGCCAGGGGAAAGCCGTGCAACGGCCCCATCAGTTCGCCACGAGCGGCCTGCCTGTCTCGCTCATCGGATTGAGCGAGCAGCAGCGCTCGGTCCTGCAGGGCCACAATGGCGTTTACCCGCGGATTGACCTTCCCGATGTGATCGAGATACGCCGCCATGACCTCGACGCACGACATTCGCCGAGTTCTAATTGCAACGGCAAGCGACACCGCGTCGAGCATCACGATGTCGGACGGTCGGGTCACGGCAGACGAGTCGCTCGTCGCAGGCGCGACGATACTTCTCCTGCGTTGCGGGTCGTCGGAACCGTTTTCGCCATGGGTATTCAAGCTGCCATGCGTTGCAGGCGTATCACAGCGACTTGCCATCGCCGACCCAAGGCCTGCCGGCAGCTCAAAAGGCAGGCATTGATGACGTTTTGATGACATCGAGATCTCTTGGCGCTGGCCTTGTTTTTCACCTAGGATGCCGCATGGCGAAGAAACAAGAAGTCGTGGACGATCTTCTCGACGCCCTCGTTTGGATGCGGCGCAAGGCGAAAAAGCATGAGCCAATCGATGATCTCATAGACGAACTCGTGAAGATGCGGCGCAAAGCGAAGAAAAAGGTGGCCAAGCAAAAGCAAATCTCGACAAAGAAAAAGAAATCGATCAGGTGAGTGCGGTCAAGATCTATCCACGCTGTAGAGCCTCTGAATTCGATCATCCAACTCGCCGATTGTCGCCGCAAGCGAATTCGCGTTATCGCGGATCTCTACTCGGAACGCATCGTGCATCTGAGTCATTCGATCTGCCAGATGTTGCAACTCATCGTGAACGACGGATCGTAGCTCGGTGAAGCGCGAGGCTTCTGCCTGATCGGCAAGCGTTCGTTGAACGGTCAGCTCCTTCGCTTGTCGGCGAAATTCGAGCAGTATGGCGCTCCAGGAAACGGCACTGTAAATGCCGAACGTGAGCGCGATCAGCGTCAGGATTCCAAGCAACACC
>Ga0181532_10004219_pt1 | contig 12668 bp, 19 predicted proteins | sample PEATcosm2014_Bin_33_FD_119768 | JGI IMG/M metagenome (GOLD analysis project Ga0181532, IMG submission 119768) | Peatland microbial communities from MTU Mesocosm Facility, Houghton, MI, USA - PEATcosm2014_Bin11_30_metaG | ecosystem: Environmental > Terrestrial > Soil > Wetlands > Peat | place...
CATACTTTGACTATTACGCTCATTCCCGAACTCATCTGTCACTTGACAAAGACACGCCCATTCCTCGCCCGGTCCAGCCTCCAGAGTTAGGAAGAGTGGTGGAACTGCCAAAAGCAGGAGGGCTGCACCATCGCTACGAACGCCGTGCAGCCTGACAGACTCGGCTCGAAACGTGGTCTGCCGTCACATCTCCGTACTCGTACGCGAGCAGTGAGTGCTGTGTGCCCGGTCTTCACGGTCCTCCGCAGATTCTGATCTACAATCCGAACACATGCGGGTCTTGAGATCCCGTGCGAGGGGATATGTTAAGAGGCGGATGGATTTTTCACCAGGGACAGCCCACTTATTCGTAGGTTTCGAATGAGTTGCGGGGCGAAAGAAGTGTCGCCGGCTGAAGCCGGCTCAGCTTTCAAAACAATCGACGTGACGCGGCGCTCGCTTCCGCAGTTTCCATCAAGAGCCGCAGAGATCAGTTCACGACTCAGAATCTGGGAACACGCGAGCCAGTTCCGGCTCGATCAGGATGAGATTCGTCCCCGCGATGGCCCCCCACTTGCCGCGAACAACTTTCCCCGGAGAAGCTCTGACAAGTCAGGACGAACTTCTCAGCGGCTAAAGCCGCAATGATTTTCGGTATTCACGGACAGCCTGAAGTCCGTCCCCTTCAAAACCAGATGATCGAACCTGTCGGTGGGCTAACCTAGGTGACTGTAATGGTAAGATAAACGCAGGAATGGTCATGCAGGACGCAGTTGTAAATCTCGAAACCAGGATCGTCCGCGACACCCGAATCTGCGGCGGCGAGCCTGTTTTTAAAGGCACGCGGGTGACTCTGCGCACCGTGCTGGCCAGTTTGGCCGCAGGCGACAGCGTCGAAGAGATTCTTGCCGATTTTCCCGGCTTGCAACCGGCGGACATTCAGGCGGCGATTGCCTTCGCTGCATCCTCCGCTGAGGAAGATCTGCCCGTTCCAGCCCTCCCGTCTCTTCGATGAGAATCAAACTGGATGAGAACCTTCCTCTCCGGCTGGCGTCCGTCTTGCACTGCTTCGGCCACGATGTTCATACCACGCGACAGGAAGCCCTCTCGGGACATCCCGATGCCGAAATCTGGGAAGCGGCGCAAAACGAGTCGCGATTTCTCATCACCCAGGACATGGACTTTTCGGACGCGAGAAAATTCGCTCCTGGTTCCCACTGCGGCATTCTACTAGTTCGCCTGAGGTCTCCGGGTCGCAAGGCGTTGATTGAACGCGTGATGACCGTTTTCGAGACGGAAGACGTCGCCCAATGGGAGCGCTGCTTCGTCGTCGCGACGGAACGAAAGCTTCGCGTACTGAAGCCTTAGGTTACTCTCGAACATGCTTGGCCCGCGGGAGTTTCAGCAGGCGAAGCTTCGGCACGCGCTGGAAGTGCTCGGTATCGGCGGTCACAAGCACGTGCTGCGCCGCCGTGGTCGCAGCGGCGAAAGCGTCAGCGTAGGGCAGATTGTACTGTGCCTTGAGGCGGGCGGCACGCTCAGCATCTCCTTGTGTCACCCCGACCAGAGTGATCGGAACTCGCTCCAGCAGTTCGCGCAGGAGCGCGTCGGTTCTTACCAGGCCAAGGTGTTTCACCAGCGTGTAATAGACCTCGCCCCAGTTGACGACTGACATGATGGTGTCCGAGTCGGCAGCCGAGGCGTCTTTCAGCACGCCGGCGACAACGGCAGCGCCTGCACCGTTGGTCAGGTAGCGATAAAGAGCCCTGGCGTCCAGAACGTGCGTTCTCATCGGATTTCACGGTCCGGTTGGCGCTCAATCTCAGTGGGCAGGCCGGCATCGGCGAGAATTCCATGGAAACGATCGATGTCGTGCTCGCGTTGCGGGTAGATGCCAATGCCTCCGTGAATGCGCTCGAAGCGGACGCGAGTGCCCCGCCCTATGCGCAACGTACGGCGTAGTTTGGCTGGGATGACCAATTGGCCTTTCGAGGTAACGATTCCTTCCTGCCCCTTCATGTCTTACATCCTAGCACTGATGTAAGACAGGGAAAGACGCTATGCCGCCGTCGGAAAGGTATCAGGGTTCCCGCCCTTATAATGGACGGGTAACTGAGATCAGGCTCGCTCGAAATATTTCTCTGCCGAGCTTGCCTTTGAGGACTTCATGGCCGCCCTAATTGATGCCATCAACATTAAGCGCAAGATGTTTTTTGAATTCGAGAACACCCCGTACCACTGCCTGGAAGCCGAGGTGAACACTCCCACCGCTCGCGGCGGCCAGACCCTGGTGCGCCTGAAGATGCGCAACCTTCTAACCAGCGCGGTCTTTGAGAAGACCTTCAAAGCCAGCGACAAGTTCAAGGAGCCGGACCTCCAGATCGGTCCCGCGTCGTACCTGTACAGCGACAAAGCTGGTTCTCACTTTCTGGACCAGGAGACCTACGAGACGCTCACGCTCAACGAAGAGATGATCGGCGACGCCATGGACTTCCTGGTGGAAGGCGCCGTGATCCAGCTGCATAAATTCAACGGCAATCCTATCGGCCTGGAGCTGCCGTTACAGGTTGAGTTGCAGGTGGTTTACGCGGAGCCTGGTGCGCGCGGCGACTCCTCGGGCGGCAGCGTGACCAAGACCGTGAAGCTGGAAACCGGCCTCGAGATCCGCGTTCCGCTCTTCATCAAAGAGGGAGAAAAGGTGAAAGTCTCGACCGAGACTCGGGAGTTTGCGGGACGAGCCTAGGTTGTCGAGCTGCGACCCACTTCAGGGTCCTGCTGCTGGGTCCAGGTCCAGCACCCAATCCGGATTGCCGTCATGATTGTTGCCGGGCAGCGTGAAATTGTGGCTGCCCGAGTTACGGAATGGCGACCCACTGATGCGGATGAAGGTTCCGTTCGAGGGATCGTACCAGCGGGCCCGCGTGAAGCCCGTGAATTCCGCCAAATCGACGGTGAGAAAGGTGGCTTGTGGGCAGTAGGTGAGCGCGTACGACCTTGGCACCCAGGCCGTCGTGCAGTACGTAGCTGTGGTCAGATTTTCATTACCGCCATCGTAGGTGCCGTAGCCGGCGGTGACCACCTGGTGCGCCGTATCCGGCACGAGGTTCTGCCAGGGCAGCGTGCTGAACAGGCCGTTGATGTACTTTATCTCCCGCGCGCCAGGGCTGAGGAGAAACAATTGCCATCCTGGCGGGAACAACCAGGTGTAGTGGTTGCCGTAGAGTTGGCCGGCGCCGCCGCTGGTCAGCGTCCAATATGCTTCCTCGCGCAGAACGTACGGTCCGGCCGGACCGGGCAACTGGCCGGTGTTGTTCTCGTATTCGTAGTTGGCCTCGGTCAGGAATAGCGGCAGGATGGGCGTGCTGGCGTACGCCTGCACGAGGCAATCGTAGGTTTCGTAGTAGGTGTAGCAGGCGTCCTGCGTTACCACGTCGCTCAGGGTAGTGTCCTGGTTCGAGTAGCTGAAGTTGTAATTCAGTTCGATGGTTTGCAGATGCACGGGATCGGTACTTGCGATTCCCAGCATCACCTGGTGCACGAGTTTATTGTCTGTCGGGCTGCTGTTCCAGGTCTGAAAGTCATTGCCGCTTTGCCAGACGATATTGGCAAAGCTGCGGTAGCGGTTGCCCAGATAGACTCCGAAATTGTAGGCCTTCTGGGGGCCGTTGTTTTCGAGTGTCACCAGCCATCCGCCGGTCTCGATAGGGTCAAGGACGACCGCGAGATGATAGGTTGCGGCAAGGTTGACCAAGGCATCGAGTTCGGTGAAGTAGGCAGGGTCGGGCGTCGAGAGATCGTAACTCGAGGGATCGGTGCCGCTGGTGAATGGGGGCGTGCCATCGTACGCCGTACCGTTGCCATTTCCCCCCGTATAGGTAGTGCAAAGCGCGTCCACCAGGATGGAGTTGAAACCCATCGCTTGCCGGTTCGACATGTAACCGGACATCTGGTACGGAGTCAGATTGGCGATCATGGACTGCGGCGAATCTCCCATGAGCAGGAATGGCACGCCGTTGCTGTCGGTGAGATAGCGGCCATTGGCGCTGGCTTTAGGGGGATAGACCGGGTAGCCAGGTAGCGTCTGTGCTGCGAGAGTTACGCAGGCCACGGTGGTGGCGAGGAAGAGCAAAGCTATGGTTCGCACGGAGTCCTCCTTCGATTGCTAAGCTCCTGGAGCGGAGTGCCGTGAGCTACCGCCAACTATACATAGATTTCGTCCCTCCGCCCAGATCAGCGTCCGAAAGAAGCCCGCGGACCTGGGCACGAGGAGAGCGCCTATATATACCTTGACACGTATATGCTCTATGGAGTATATTAAAAGGGTGGAATCTGTGTTCGAAATCATCGCGGAGCCGAACCGCCGCGCGATACTGGGCCTTCTGGTCTCGTCGGAACAGTCGGTGGGAGAGATCGAGCGTCAACTTCGTATGCCGCAGCCGACCGTGTCCAAGCACCTGCGCGTGCTGCGCGACGCCGGTTTCGTAGAATCCACGGTGGACGCACAGCGCCGTCTCTACCGGCTGAAACCTGAACCATTTCAGGAGGTGGATGCCTGGCTGGCTCCGTTCCGCCGGTTCTGGTCCGCTCACGTCGATGCTCTCGAACGCTACCTCGACCGCATGGATCCATCGACGCCAATCAAAACGAAAAGGAAAACAAGGAGAAGACGACGCGACCTCAACCGCGAACATAACAACGGAGGAACGAAATGAAAATCAAACTTACCGGCGTATACGTGGACGTTATAGGAACGCGGCTGTGCCGACTCTTGAACAAAGGAAACGCAAGGTATGAACAGCAATAAAAAGCAGTTGTCACCAGAACGACGTAAGGAGCTACTCCTGGCACTGAAAGCCCGTTTTGAGAAGAATATGAACCGCCATAAAGGTCTTGAGTGGGCTAAAGTACAAGCAAAGCTGGAAGCTAATCCTGAAAGACTGTGGTCACTCAATGAAATGGAAAGAACTGGCGGTGAACCGGATGTTGTTGCTCACGACAAAAAGACGGGCGAATACATTTTTTATGATTGTTCAGCGGAAACTCCTCAAGGCCGCAGAAGTATTTGCTACGACCGTGAAGCGCTGGAGTCGAGGAAAGAACATAAACCAAAAGATAGCGCTATGAATATGGCAGCCGCCATGGGCATCGAGCTATTAACGGAAGAACAGTATCGGGAGTTGCAGAAACTTGGAACCTTCGACACGAAAACGTCGAGCTGGGTGAAAACACCTTCTGATATCAGAAAACTCGGCGGCGCCATTTTTTGTGATCGCCGCTACGACACGGTTTTCGTCTATCACAACGGTGCGGAATCCTACTATGCCGGCAGGGCATTCCGTGGCTGGCTAAGGGTCTGAGCAGTGGCCAGTGTTCAGTGGCCGGTTTGAATGCTGGCTGACGCCTCGCTTGATTTCTGACCACTGGCCACTAACCACTAGCCACTGACTTTAGGAGGCGAAGGTGATCGATCGCGAGCGGTACACACCGGGCCCGGCCAACGTGGCGCACATAGAAAAGGACGGAGAGAAGTGGACGCTCATTCTCGTCAAAGAACTGCGCCACTCGCCGGAAAAGGTCTGGCAGGCGATAACCGATCCGGCGCATCTGCGCGAGTGGGCGCCCTTTGACGTCGATGGAAGCCTGGGTACGGTTGGAGCCACGGTGAAGCTTACGTGGGTGACAACGGCGCAGGCTACGGAAACAAGAGTGACGCAAGCCGACCCACCCAACCTGCTTGAGTACGGCGACATCCGCTGGGAACTCGAGGCCTTTGGTGGCGGCACGCGCCTGACGCTGCGGCACAGCATCGATCGCCGCTTCATCTCGTGGGGTGCCGCGGGCTGGCACATCTGCTTCGATGTTCTGGATCGGCATCTTGCCGGTGGGCCCCTTGGACGCATCGTCGGCGCCGACGCCATAAAGTTCGACGCTTGGCAGCGGCTAACCGCCGAGTACGCAAAGCAGTTCGGCGTTGAGACCCCCAGTTGGACGCCCAAGGCGGATCAAGGGTCGTGAATCGAGGTCATCATGAACCAGAGCACCATACGTACGATTTTCCGCTGGATTCACATTGTCGTCGCCATTCCGATATTCGGCTACATCTATAGTCCGTTTGAAAAACTGCCAAGCTATGCCCTCGCTACCCGGTTTGTCTTCCTTCCTGTAATGGTCGTCTCGGGATTGTGGATGTGGAAGGGCCATGTCGTGCGACGACTGATTTCGAAGGGATCATGATGGGAGTCCCAGGTCTCGAAAAGCGCGAGACCTGGGCCACCCGCCATTTACGGCGTCCGGATAAATCCGTGCGTATTGCCCGCGGAGTCAGTAAAGACGCCGACAATAACCCCGAGTGCATTGATCCCCGTGCCTTCAGTGAAGCTGGCTGCTGGGTAGTCGAAAGACGTGTAAGTACCACGGCTCTCGATAAAACCGTGCCCGTTGCCAGAGGCATCGGTGTATATCCCGGTAACGGTATCCCAAATGTTGCCCCCGCCAGCAAAGGTAAAGCTGGAGCCAGGATAATTAAGGGTCGTGTAGTGCCCATGGACTAGCACGTATCCCTGACATACGGTAGTACATGTCGGCTCTGATGTAGTGTCGTAACTACCGACCACCACGCCCAGCAAGCTCACGGTACTGGCGATGCTGCCGGTTGCTCCAGGCGGATCGAAGGTGGTGAAGACGCCGCTCCGGGACAGTACGAAGCTGTGGAAAGTTGCGGAAGTATCACACGCAGCATCACTACAGTAGGCCCCTGACATTTCACCCAGGTCGTTAATACCAGTAAGCTCGCTACCGGGCTCATCTGGATAGTTCACGGTAGTATATGTTCCTCCTTTCAGAACAAACCGTGGCTGGTACCGGCCGAGTCGGTATAGCTGCCCACGATGACTCCCTGCAGGTTGATGAAGTTGGGAATCGTGTTGGTCGCGCCCGGAACGTCGATGGGCGTAAATACACCATGTGCATCTAGCGCGAAACCGTGTAGGGCGTCCCCGACTGTAAGGCTATAGGCGCCGACGCTCGTTCCTTCCAGATTGGGGCCGCCGGCGATCTGGGTAAGAGCCGCGCCGGGGTAGTCAACCTGTGTATAGGTTGTATGCGCCCATGCGCTAGATACTGTTGCAAACGCAACACTGATTGTGCACATTGCAAGGAACCGAACTACTTTGTTCATGGAATTATCCTCCGGAGTTTTGTACGAAGTTGCGGCCCGATGAGGCTGGCAGGTGATGGCCACCCGTTTCCGACATACCGTGAGAGACTACGCTCGCTTTTTGGTTAAGTTGTGAGTTGTTTCCTGGGCGACGAGATGGTCAGGATTCTAGCCTATTGGCAAGGCTATTGACGTAGCTATGGTTTAGAGTGCTTCGGCTTGGGTGCGAAGCGCTGGAAAAGACTGGGATCGGCTACCTTACGCTCAACCTGCCGAGCTATCGTACGCCCACACATTCGAAAACCGCGAATGTGTGGGGCACCCGGCCTTCAATCATGATTTCAGCTTTCTGGCGCTCATCGTCCACTCCGACTGAAAGTGGCCAGATCGCGTATCCATGGTGGGATTCCCAGGTCTCGAAAAGCGCGAGACCTGGGGCACCAGACTATTTCTTCCGGCTGCGATCGTCGTCGGCATTCACGTGATTGAGTTGCACCGGCGCCTGGCCGTGGATCTGGACCACCACCTCGTCGACTGCCATGGCGTAGTGGTGCATACTGGGATCGAGATAAGCGAAGCTGCCGACGGGAGCGCTCATCATCTTGCTCTCGTCGAACTGATCTCCCATGCCGAGCTTGAAGGTGCCGGTGATCACGGTTACGTTTTCGCGCTGCGGATGCCAGTGAGGCGCGATCTTATATCCCGCCGGCATCTTTAGCCGCACGGTGTAATCGCCGGTGGAAGCCATTGGATTGCCCTCCAGCACGGCCAGCTGTGCTCCGGCCGGCAAAAATGGCGGCGCCGGGCCCCACTGAATCGTGTCCGGGGTGAACGCATTCTTCTCGGCAGGAGAGGATGCCGTAACGCCGGGCTGCATCATCCACAACATTTCCGCGACGAGCGCCAGTAGCACCCATAGCTTCCGTTTCATAGTTCCTCCTCATCGGGTCATTCTACGAACTGGGTTGACACTATGGCGCGATTTCGCCGGCGTTGCAATCAGGGGGAAATAATTTTCACGTATTTTTGGTGTATCGTCGTACCCTGCTGGTAAGCCCATACTTATCGGCCGATTCTATGGCGCGTCCCACGCCCGGCTATATCGAACTCGACCTCGGCCGCTACGAGCTGCGCCGTTCCGGCCGCCCGGTAAAGCTGGAGAAGAAAGCAATGGAGCTGCTGATCTTCCTGGCTGGCCGGCGAGATCAGCTGGTTTCCCGTCAGGACATCGTCGCCCTGCTCTGGGGCCGCGACCGGATCATCGATACCGAGCGCAACATCAACAACATCGTGCGCAAGATCCGCACCGCTCTCCGCGACGACGCGGCGAAGCCGCGTTTTCTAGTGACCGTCATTGGCAAAGGCTATCGCGTCGTTGGGCCGATGCGCGTGATCAGTCCACTCTACCCAACCGCCAGCCTGCCCGACGACGCCGACACCCAGCCTCCGACCGCCGCTGGGGAAACGAGGCAACGTCGCGCTGGCGGTACCCGCGACCCGCTGGCCTACTCGGAGTCTCTGCAAGGCTATCGACGCAGCTCCTCGGGAGATTCCAAGCTCCTGGAAGAAGCTGCGCAGCACCTGATGAATGCGGTCGCTCGCGATCCGGACTTTGCCCTAGTCCATGCCACTTTGTCATATGTTTGCGCGGCACGCCACTTCGAATTCGATCCCAGCCGGAGCTGGCTAGAAAAGGCAGACTTCCACTGCCAGCGCGCGTTGGAGCTGGACTCCGCTTTGGCCGAAGGACATGTGGCCCGGGCCTTTTTGCTCTGGGGACCATCGAAGAATTTCCAGCACATTGAAGCGATTGCTGAATTGAAACGCGCGCTTGCGCTTCAGCAAGATCTGCCGCACGCCTATAACCGGCTGGGAACCATCCTGGCGCATATCGGCCTGCTGGATCCCGCGCGCAGCATGTACGAACGCGGCGCGGCTTTCAACCCAGGAAAAACCATCAGTCACAGTATTGTCCAGGTTTATCTGTAGAGCGGAGAATACGAACTGGCTCGCGAAGAGATCGGGCGATGACGCGCCGAGAGTCCTGTCAGTAAGTATGCGACTTTTTTTGCTCTTCAGTTGGCGATTCTGAACCGGCAATGGGAAGGCGCTCAGCGCGCGCTGGAGGAAGCCCTTCGCCTGATGCCGGATGAACCGCTGGTGATCAGCGTTGAAGGCGTCATGCACGCTGCGTTGGGCCAAAGTGCGCGGGCGTTGCGCTGCATGAACCGCGCCTGTACCAACCCAAAATCCTTCGGGCACGCGCACCACACGTACTATCAGGTCGCGTGCATTCTTTCCTTGCTCGATCGTCCAGACGTGGCGTTTGAATGGCTGGAACGAAGCGTCGACACCGGCTTCGCATGCTGGCCATTTTTCCTGCACGACCCCGCCCTGCCTAACTTGCGCAGCCAACCCCCGTTTGAGCTACTGGTAAGTTCTTTGCAGGCCAAGTATCCGCACGAGTTGGGTTTGCCGTAACTCGTGCGAGTGGCCTAGTGCCTCGTGCACCAGGTCCGCCCTTCTTTTGGGCTAACCTGGGATCGCTGCATTCGACAACCGTCGGCATGTAGACATGATTCATGCTAGACGGCCTGCGCCGTTTTCGCGAATCGGGCAGTCTCACTTCATCATCTTCAGTTGTTACCGCCGCCATCCCAACTTCGTTAAGGGCGCGTCGCCCAGTAAGGATCTCCGGAGTCCCGTTCAAGGGGCAGTTTGGGCCGGGAGTTTCCGGTTGTAGAAATGAAAATCCCCACTCAAGGCCAAAAGAGGGCCCTGGATGGGGCACCCGCTTGGGCACCCGACGGTCGATATTTTGGTTACCTTGCTCGGGTCCCGGTTACCACACTAAGGTGGGGTGCTATAACTATATGATATGGCATGAGTTATGGGCTCAAAAAATTGTTCCACGTGGAACAATTGTGAAATGGCGTCTGGCGGCCAGGAAATGAAGCTGGACAAGAGAAAACGCACCCCGCAATTGCGGAGTGCGCTATGAGGTTTCCAGCGTCGCGAGAGAAACTCTACTTCTCTTTCTCCTCGCTCGACGATTCATTGGCTGAGTTCTGGTCTCCCATGGCCTTGTTCTCTTGCTCGGCGGACTCGAGGGCTTTGCGGCTCTCTTCGGCGCGCTTGGCACGGAGTTCGGCGCGCTTCTGGCGCTTCTCGTCCAGCGTCTTCTCGCTGCCGAGCAGCTCGACGAAAGCGATGTCGCCGCCGTCGCCCTGACGGAAGCCGCCATGCACGATGCGGGTGTAGCCGCCTTCGCGGTCGCCATAACGCGGGGAGATGGTGTCGAAGAGTTTGTCGACGGCATCGCGCGTCATGAGGTACGACCCGGCCAGGCGGCGCGCCGCGACGTCGCCGCGTTTGCCGAGGGTGATCATCTTGTCGACATGGGGACGCATAGCTTTGGCCTTGGTGATGGTCGTCTCAATGCGCTCTTCCACGATCAGCGAGGTCACCAGGTTGCGCAGCAAGGCGCGCCGATGTTCGGTGTTCCGTCCTAACTTCCATCCTGCTCTACGATGACGCATGACTTTTTCCTTGTTACAAACGTTGTCGGTGTTACAAACGTTGTCGGTGTCCGATAGCTTCGAGCCTCTAGCCACGAGCTTCTAGCAAAGAAGCGACTACGGAGAGCCATGAAATCCGCTCGATTCTGGCACCTTCGCAGTTCACAGCTGCAGAGCTACTAGCTCGCGGCTCATGGCTCGCAGCTACCTAGTAATTCGGATCGATGCCGTAGCTTGTCGAGGCCAGGCCCTGCGACATGCTCGATGAACTTCCCGGCACGGCATTGCCGTGCTCGTCGATCTTCATGCCCAGACCCAAGCCCATCGAGGAGAGGATCTCCTTGATCTCGTTCAGCGACTTGCGTCCGAAGTTCTTGGTCTTCAGCATTTCCGCTTCGCTCTTCTGCACCAACTCGCCGATGGTCTGGATATTCGCATTCTTCAGGCAGTTGTAGCTGCGCACCGAAAGCTCCAGCTCCTCGACCGAGCGATTCAGGTTCTCGTTGCGGATCTCCGGCTTGTCGCCCGCAGCGTCCTTCTGCGCTTCCAACTCCTCTTCGAAGTTGATGAAGATGTTCATGTGGTCCTTCAGCAGCTTCGCCGCCAGGCCCAGCGCGTCTGCCGGAGTGACCGATCCGTTGGTCCAGATCTCAATCGCGAGTTTGTCGTAGTCGGTGATCTGTCCCAGGCGTGCGGCCTCCACCGAGTAGTTACACTTGCGCACCGGCGAGTGCACCGAGTCGATGGGAATAAATCCCAGGCCCAGGTCTTCATCGAAATTCTTGTCCGCCGAAACATAGCCGCGGCCGCGCTTCAGCCGCATTTCCATGTCCAGCTTTCCGCCTTCGCTGACGGTCGCGATGTACACGTCCTTGTCCAGCACTTCCACGTCGGCATCGGCCTCGATCATGCCAGAGGTAATCACACCTGGCTGATCGGCGCGCAGATAAATCGCCTAGGGTGCGTCGCCGTTCAGGCGAAACGGAATCTGCTTTAAGTTGAGGATGATGTCGGTGGCATCCTCCACCACTCCCGGAATCGACTGGAATTCGTGCAGCACGCCTTCGATCTTGACCGCAGTTACCGCAGCTCCCTCGATCGAAGAAAGCAATACCCGGCGCAACGCGTTGCCAATCGTTGTACCGAATCCGCGTTCAAACGGCTGCGCCCAGAAGTGACCGTACTTGTCGGTCAACGTTTCGGTATCAGTAGCCAGCCGTTTCGGTTTTTGAAAACCTTTCCAAAGCATTCTTAACTCCTGTATCTCTTCGGCCGTGCTGCGCGGGCGCAGCAACAAGGTTACGCCCGGCTGATCTGGCGCGAAGGTCTGTGGAACTGCGACTCACTTCCGCAGTTCCGTGGTTGAAACTAGTTACTAATTACTTGCTAGTTTAGCTACTAGCTATTAGTCACTATTGCTAATTGCTAGTCGCTAATTGCTAGTCGCTAATTGCCAGTCGCTAATTGCTGCTCTTCTACTTGCTATACAGTTCGACGATCAACTGCTCGTTCAGAGGCTGGTTGATGTCTTCGCGCTTCGGCAGCGCAATCACCCGGCCCTTGTACGCATCGCGATCGACTTCCAGCCACGCCGGAGGCGGCTGATGACTGGCAAACTCTTTCGCAGTCTCCAACATCACAAGCTTCTTGCTGGCCTCGCGTACTCCGATCTCTTCACCGGCCTTTACCTGATAAGAAGGAATATTGACCTTCTTGCCATTGACCACGATGTGACCGTGACGCACCAACTGCCGCGCCTGGCGTCGCGCCACGGCAAAGCCCAGGCGATACACCACGTTGTCCAGCCGGCGCTCCAGTTGCTGCAATAGCAATTCGCCGGTGACGCCCTTGGTACGGAAGGCGCGCTCGAAGTAATTACGGAATTGGCCTTCCTGGGTGAAGTAGATGCGCTTGGCTTTTTGCTTCTCGCGAAGCTGCAGGCCGTAGCCCACGATCTTGGCCTTGCGGTCCTTGCCATGCTGGCCAGGAGCAAAATTGCGCTTTTCGATCGGACA
>Ga0181532_10004221_pt1 | contig 12666 bp, 9 predicted proteins | sample PEATcosm2014_Bin_33_FD_119768 | JGI IMG/M metagenome (GOLD analysis project Ga0181532, IMG submission 119768) | Peatland microbial communities from MTU Mesocosm Facility, Houghton, MI, USA - PEATcosm2014_Bin11_30_metaG | ecosystem: Environmental > Terrestrial > Soil > Wetlands > Peat | place...
CTCTCCGGAAGCCGAATCTCAATATCTTGTACGAAATCGGTCATCGAATCGCGAAGCTCGACTCGCAGCTCGGCGCGGCTGGTCGTGCCGAAAATTAGTTACTTCCACCCCGGGCTGCTAAGCCTTCAAATACCAGGGCACATTAATAATGTTGATCCGCTCATCCCCACCCAGCAGCAGCAGCGCCGTCAATACCTGTCCGCGCTGATTGTGCAGAAAATAGTGATACCAGTGCCGTTCCACCATCGACGCGATCACCACCGCGATCGTCCGCTCCGGATTCTCCTTCTCCACCTTCAACACGTAATCCACGATCGGATGAAGCACCAGCCGAAACGGCGACGCCAACGTCACCAGCGTCGGCATCCGCGTCTCCGCCGGCACCTCCTTCAACCACGACGGCTGGTTCTCATCCGCCTCGCACGTCACATGCACCGCCCGCACATCCGGAGACAAAGTCATCGCAAACCGTACCGCCTTCTCCGTCGCCGCATTCCATCGATCCACCGGAACCAGCACAATCGGCGGTGCCAGCTCGCGCGCATCCGCAACGACCCTGCCCGTCAGCGCTGTTTCCTTCGCCACCTCTTCATAATGACGTCGCACCCGCCCCATAAACACCAGCGCCGCCGGCAACAGCAGCACCACCACCCACGCTCCCTCGGCAAACTTCGCCACCACCACCACCAGCACCGTGGTCCCCGTAGCCAAAGCTCCCAGCCCGTTCACCAGAATGCTGTGCCACGCCCGCGCCCCCGATTCCGATCGCAGCCAATGCCCCACCATCCCCGCCTGCGACAAAGTGAATGCCAGAAACGCCCCCACCGCAAACAGAGGAATCAACCGGTCCGTCACCCCGCCAAACAGAATCAACAACAGCCCTGCCAAAATCGCCAACGCCCAGATCCCCTGCGAATACACCAGCCGCCGTCCCCGCAACGTCAAGGAATGCGGAAGATAATCGTCCCGAGCCACCACCCGGCACAGCCGAGGAAAATCCGCAAACGAAGTATTCGCAGAAAGACACAGCACCAGCAAAACCGAGAACATCGTCAGATCGTAAAAAATCCCCTTACCCGCAACCGCCGCCGTCACCAACGACAACACACTCTGATACCCTGCCTTCCCCGGATCCGTAGCCATAATTCCGTAATACTTCACCAGCACCGCAATTCCCCCCAGCAGCAAAATCAGAATCGCAATGATGGCCGTCAACGTGGCCCGAGCCGACCGAACCACCGGCTCCCGAAACGCCTGCACTCCGTTGCTTACCGCCTCCACCCCCGTCAATGCCGTACATCCCGAAGCAAACGCCTTAAGCAGGATCCAAACACCGACTACCTGTAGAGACGGGGCTAGCCCCGTCTCCGCCGGCGCCAACGAAACCACCGCCACCGGATGTCCCCCCGACACCACCACCTTATAAAGCCCAATCGCAATCACCACCGCCAAAGTCCCCACGAACAAATAAGTGGGAGCCACAAACGCCGAGCCCGCCTCCTTGACTCCCCGAAGATTGATGACCGTCAATATAACCAGCACCGCAAGACACAAAGCCAAAGTGTGTGGCTCCAACCGAGGCACCGCCGACACCAAAGCTCCGATCCCCGCCGATATTCCCACCGCCACATTCAACAAGTAATCAATCATTAAAGCCGCGCCCGCCAGAATGCCCGCTCCGCTCCCCAAATTTTCCCGAGCGACCGTGTACGATCCTCCGCCCATCGGATAAGCCGCAATCGTCTGCCGATAACTAAAAAACACAATCACCAGCAGCCCAATGATCGCCGCCGTCAACGGCACAATGTACCGGACCCCCAGCAACCCCAAAGGCAGCAAAATAGTCAAAGCCGCCTCCGGCCCGTAAGCTGCCGAACTCAAAGCGTCCAGCCCAAAAGTAGGAATCCCCTGCTGAGGCGTAATCCGCTGCCCCACATCCTCAGAAGAAGCCAGCGGCCGCCCAAACAAAACATCAATCAGACCCATATCCCCTCGCACCCCAGCGACAATAACACCTGCCACACTACCCAAATCCCAATCCCCTGTCATCACGAGGAAGTGTCGGTAGTCGGGTGGCCTGATTTCCATTCGGTTGACTTGCCCGATGCCCGACCGTAAGATTTCAGCCCAGCGCAGGAGACCAGATGGTTGGCGAGACTATCTCGCATTACCGCATCGTCGAAAAATTAGGCGGCGGCGGCATGGGCGTCGTCTTTAAAGCCGAGGACACCCGCCTCAATCGCTTCGTCGCCCTCAAATTTCTCCCCGAAAATGTAGCCGGGGACCGTCAATCGCTCGAGCGTTTTCGCCGCGAGGCCAGGGCTGCATCCGCGCTCAATCATCCCAATATCTGCACCATTTACGACATTGGCGAGCAGGACGGCAAGGCCTTCATCGTCATGGAGTACCTTGACGGCGCGACCCTGAAACACATCATCGGCAATCGTCCCATGGAGCTGGATGCATTGTTTTCGCAGGGCATCGAGATTGCCGATGCGCTCGACGCCGCGCACGCGCAGGGTATTGTCCATCGCGACATTAAGCCCGCAAACATTTTTGTGACCAAGCGCGGCCACGCCAAGATCCTTGATTTTGGCCTGGCAAAAGTCACCGAGCCCGCCACGCGGCCATCGGAGCCCTCCGGTGTCACGGTTGAATCCTCCCTCGTCGAAGAGCACCTCACCAGTCCCGGTTCCGCGATTGGCACCGTCGCCTACATGTCTCCCGAGCAGGCAAAGGGAAAGGAACTCGATCCCCGTACCGACCTGTTTTCCTTCGGAGCCGTCCTCTATGAAATGGCCACCGGCATGATTCCGTTTCGCGGAGACACCTCGGCGCTGATTTTTCAGGCAATCCTCGATCGCTCTCCCGTTTCCCCGATTCGCCTCAACCCCGATCTGCCCCCAAAGCTCGAAGACATCATCAACAAGGCGCTGGAAAAAGATCGCAATCTCCGTTACCAGCACGCCGCCGACATCCGCGCCGACCTGCAACGCCTGAAGCGCGACACCGATACCGGTCGCGCCGTAGCCGCAGGTTCCGGGTCGGTCGCGGCAGCGCACGATTCCGGTTCAAGGCCCGTTCAGCAGCCAATTTCGTCCGCTTCCACTCCGATCCACGTACGGACCGACGCATTCGTCCGTCCCGCCGAGCGCAGCTCGGCGTCCGCTGTTCCCGCGGCGCAGAAGAAATCCTGGAAGATTCCCGCCATCGCCGTCGCGGTACTGATCGCCGCCCTCATTGCCGGAGGCCTGTTCCTCCGCGCCCGTCGCGCCACCGCCCTCACCGAAAAAGACACCGTCGTTCTCGCCGACTTCGTCAACACCACCGGCGACACTGTGTTCGACGGAACCCTGAAGCAGGCGCTCGCCGTCCAACTCGAGCAGTCTCCCTACCTGAACCTCTTGCCCGAATCCCGCATTCGCGAGGCCCTGCGCTTCATGGGCCGCCCGCCCGACGAACGTATCACCAACGACGTCGCTCGAGAGATCAGCATGCGCGAAGGCGCCAAGGCCATGCTCACCGGCTCCATCGCCAGCCTCGGCACTCACTACGTCATCACCCTGTCTGCGCTGAATGGCCAAACCGGCGACGTCCTGGCCCGCGAAGAAATCGAGGCCGACAGCAAGGAGCAAGTCCTCAAATCGCTCGACCATGCCGCATCCAGCTTGCGCAGAAAGCTCGGCGAGTCCATCGGCTCGGTGCAGAAGTTCGCCACACCGCTCGAACAGGCCACTACCTCGTCGCTCGAAGCCTTGCAAGCCTTCAGCCTCGGACAAGCCGAGCACCTGAGACTCGACGACGCCAAAGCCATCCCCCATCTCAAGCGCGCCGTCGAACTCGATCCTAACTTTGCCCTGGCGAATGCGACCCTCGGCGTGGCTTACAGCAATCTCACCCAGGACGAGCTGGCTGCGAGTTTTATCACCAAGGCATTTGACCTGAAGGAAAGAGCCAGCGAACGCGAAAGACTCTATATCTCCTCGCATTACTACGACACTGTCACCGAGGACTTCGACAAGGCCATAGAGGTCTATGAGCATTGGGTGCAAACCTACCCGCGCGACACCACGCCTCGCGACAACCTGGCCTTGCGCTACCAGGCTATCGGGCAGCAGGAGAAGGCCTTGGCCAGTTCCAGTGAGGCCATGCGCATCGACCCAAAAGACGTCTATGCGTACCAGAACTCTGCCGATGCCTACGAACGCCTCAACCGCTTCGACGAAGCCCGGGCGGTAGCCGAGAAGGGGGTCTCGCAGAACATGGGTAGCTCGATCCATTTCATACTCTTCGAACTCGCCTTCCTTCGCGGCGATCAAGCCGCGGAGCGCCATGAATTGGAATCGTTTGCGGGAAAATCGGACGAACCCATCATGCTCATGATCCATGCACGCGGCGAGTGCGCACAGGGCAAGCTGCAGGCCGCCCGCGCCGCATACGCTCAAGCCGAAAGTAGCGCCCGGCGACTGGGATACAAGGAATTCAGCGGCATCATTCTCGCGCTGCAGGCATGGGACGAAGCGCACCTGGGCAATCTTGCGGAAGCGCGACAGAAAATGTCCGAGGCTCTCGCCATCTCGCAAGACCGCGACACTCGTCGGATTGTTATGGTGGGGCTGGCCGCAACCGGAGACACAGCGCGCAGCCAGAAAATGGCGGAAGAGTTGGTTCGCCAGTTTCCCACCACCACACTACTCAACAAGGTCGCGGTTCCACTAGCCCAGGCTTTGTCCGACCTGCAGCATAACCAACCGGCCCAGGCCGTGGCGAGGCTGGAGGTAGCTGCTCCGTACGAATTCGGAAGCGGCCCCGGCAGCGCCGGGTACTGGATCAACTTTGTTCGAGGCGAGGCCTTCCTGCACTCGAAGGATGGTGCGAAGGCCGCGGCCGAGTACCAGAAGATTCTCGACCACCGCGGCGTGAACCCTCTTGACGTTAGCTACACTCTCTCCCATCTCGGACTGGGGCGCGCCCAAGCCCTCCAGGGCAACACCGCCGCCGCTAAGTCCGCCTATCAGGATTTCTTCGCTGCTTGGAAAGACGCCGATCCAGACATCCCCATTCTGAAGCAAGCGAAAGCGGAGTACGAGAAATTGCACTAGATAAGAGCAGATTACGGGGCGAATCCGTGGCAAATCGCGCGGACCGTCCCACTTGTTACTTCCCAGATCCCCCCGGCGAGTTTCCAATTACGCGCTCCCATAAGCTAAGTGAGAATCAGCGGTGTAATAAGTGGGACAAGTGGGCAATCCGAGGCGGTCTTCGTGAACAACTTAAAGCCGCACCCACCAATCCACAACTCCAAGTGGCAGGCTTTTTCCAACTGTTACTCGCGAGATTCCCCCGTCGCCAGCGCGCGCTCCAGCCGCGAAGCGGCAGAACAGGAAAGCCCGGCACGTAAGTGCCGGGAAGGCAAAGGAAGGAAAAATCAAGTCCCGCTAGGGACGGTACCCGGGCTATCCTCATCGTCTGAATGCGAGCAATTCACTTCCCCTTCAACATCCGCACCACTCGATCAAAATCCTCCAGCGTTCCATACTCAATCACAATCTTGCCTCGTCCCTTCCGATCCCGAATCCGCACCCTCACCCCCAACACCGTCTCCAGCGACCGCTGCGCCGCCTTCACATTCGGATCCACCCACCGCGCCCCGCTTCCCTTTTTCGGCTCACCCAGATCGGCCGGCGTACTCACCCCCAGCACCAGGTCCTCCAGTTTCGCCACCGACATCTTTTCCGCCATGGCCTTTTGCGCATACTTCCAGATCTGGACGTCATCCCGCAGCGTCAACAGCACCCGCGCGTGGCTATATGTCAACCGTCCCTTCTGCAGCGCCCCGATCACGCCTTCCGGCAGCGTCAACAGCCGCATGAAATTTGACACCTTTTCCCGCGACACGCCTGCCCGCGTACCAATCTCTTCCTGCGTCAGCTTGAACCGCGTGCTCAAGTTCGCGAACGCCTCCGCCTGTTCCATGCAATTCAGGTCCTCACGCTGCAGGTTCTCGACCAGCGTCATCTCCGCCGCCTGCTGCTCCGAAACCCGCTTCACAATCACCGGGATCGTCGACTTCCCCGCGATCCTCGTAGCGCGCAACCGCCGCTCGCCCAGAATCAGGACGAACCGGCCCTCTTTCCCCGGACGCACCACAATCGGCTGCAACACGCCCTGCACCGCGATCGAGTCCGCCAGTTCCTGAAGAGCGTCCTGATCGAATTTCCTTCGAGTCTGGTACGGATTCTCATCAATCTGATCCATCGCCACTAAAAACACCGGTTCCCCATCCGCAGTCTGCCCCGAAGCCGCCGCCTGCAAAGTGTCCAAAGTCCCCGTAAGTGGAGCGACGGGCATCCCCGCCCGTCCACCGAAGTCTCGTGTAGCGACGGCCGCCCTCGGCCGTCCACCACCGAATTCAGCAGAAGAGGCAGAAGGAGAAGAAGCCGAGGAAGAAGGAGAAGAAGAAAGAGATGAAGACAACGAAGAATCGGGAACCCCATCCGTCAGCCCACTCTGCGGAACCGCGGGAGACGCCGGCACCGTCGCCACCCGTGGCCCCGGCAAAAGAGACTCGAGCCCACGACCCAAAGCCCGCCGCTTCTCCGCCAGTTTCTCGCTAACCTTCGCCGTCGTCTTATCGACCGTCACCGCATTCGATGTAGTCATCAAGCAATCTCCCTTGGTGTGCCGGACCTTTGGTGTGCCGGACCTTTCAAAATTTGTCATCCTGAGCGAAGCGAAGGACCTGCTTCTCGCCCGGAGACCCCCGCTCGTCAGTCCGCCCCTGTGCCCCCCGTGGTTAAGACGTTATTCCGGGGATATATATCGATGAACATAAATATTTATGTTCATCGATCTAGGCCGCCTCCCCCGACCCGCTCGCCATCCCCGCCTGCCGGTCCAGGATCTCCTTCGCCAAACGTATGTAGCTCTCCGCACCCCGCGACCGCACGTCGTACACCAGCGCCGGCTGTCCATGGCTCGGAGCCTCCGCCAGCCGTATGTTCCGCGGGATCGTTGTCGCGCACAGCTTGTCTCCAAAATATTTCTTCAACTCCTCCGCGACCTGCTGCGCCAGGTTCGTGCGCTCATCAAACATCGTGAGCACCACGCCCTCAACCACCAGCCTGGGGTTCAGCCCGACCCGTATCCTATCGATGGTGTCGAGCAACTCGGACACACCCTCGAGCGCAAAGTACTCCGCCTGCATCGGGATCAGCACTCCATCCGCGGCAACCAGCGCGTTCAGCGTGAGCAGATCAAGCGCTGGCGGACAATCCAGCACGATGAACTGAAAGCGCTCGCGTAAACTATCGAGCGCGTCGCGCAGACGATACTCGCGCCGCTCCGTCGCCACCAGCTCAAGGTTCGCGCCGATCAGATTCTTGTGGGATGGAATCAGCCACAGCTGTTCGAGCTCGGTAAGCTGCAGCGCCTCCTCCGCGGAGGCCGCGCCCATCATCACGTCGTAGATGCTGATGCGCTCCGGATTCTTTACTAGGCCGAGACCACTAGTCGAGTTCGACTGCGGATCGCAGTCGACCAGCAGCGTGTTGACCTCGGCGGCGGCGAGTGAGGCGGCAAGGTTGATGGCGGTCGTAGTTTTACCGACGCCACCCTTCTGGTTGGCAACTGCGATGACACGTCCCATGATTTTATTGTCTTGGTGTTGCGGGTCAGAATATGCGAACCCATCTGCGAAATCAATGCTAGATTGCTGTGCAAATCGTGACCGAGTGTTTCACATGAAACAGTCGAGAGTTTTCGGTCAATGAGGGAATTCCCGCCAACTGCGATACGTTTCACGTGAAACACATCCTCGCTTGTGAGAGCCGGGATCGACAAAATGGAGAAGTGTTTCACGTGGAACACTCATTCAGACGCCATCTCATTATGAGACATCTTAGTTGTGTACCACTTGTTCCCTTGTAAGGCTCAACATTATGGTCGACGGTTCCCACTTCATGCTTCTGATGAGATGTTGTTCCCACTTTGCCTTAGTACACCGATCGATAATACCCTTGTATGTGACTGGGGGACGCTTATTGGCTGGCGCCAATTTACAGTGGTCATGGTGGTCAGGTGGGGGAGCTGGGCGGTGCTTATTAGCAGGGCTAGACTTGCGTTGGCGGTCAGGAAAGTCACGGCCATGGGGAGGACGGCGTCGAAGTGCTCGACGGCTCGGAGGGTTACTGCATCGGCTTGGGGTACGTCGGGACTTGCGGCCAGGACTTCGGCTCGGTCGGTGATTACATTGATGTTGGTCAATGTAAGTGCTCGGGCCACTTCTCGGAGGAAGGCCGCCTTCTTGTGATTCGATTCGATTAGCGTGAGCTGGAGGTAGGGTGCCCAGATCTTCAGGGGAAGCGCGGGAAATCCGGCGCCGGAGCCAATGTCGAGGACGCGCGGTGGATTCGAGGGCGCGGGGAGATTTCCCTGCGGCCGGGCGGGCAGGGAGGGAAGGTAGGAGTCCTTCGACTCCGCCGAGCCAATCGCTTCGCTCTTGGCTCGGCTGCGCTCCGGATGACAAGAGCTGGATAGTTGTGAGTCTTCCAGCGGTTGGGCGCTGTCGGCATTCGCGGACAAGGGTGTCCGCGCCACACGTTTCTCGGGGAAGAGGTGGCGGGCGAGGAAGAAGGATTCGCCGAAGTGGCGGGTTACCATGTCTTCTGCATTGCGGATGGCGGTCAGGTTGATGCGGGAGTTCCAGCGGATTAATAGATCGATGTACGTCGATATTTGATCGAGTTGGGGTGGGGAGAGCGGTTGCTGCAGGAAGGGGTCGAGGAGGGCGGCGATGCGGGCGGTGTCCATGGAGAACCTGGTGAGATTCTAGCGGGAGTGATCGCGAAAATGTGGTTTCTCAATCAGGGTTCCCGGTTGCGTGCGCATCTTCCGTCGTCCTATGCGGCGGCGACGCTGCGCATCAGACCTTCCTGCTCTGCTTTGCTTTCGGCGCCGATGGTGAACGCGTCGAGCACACCGAGCGACAGCGCGTAGGGGATCGCATCGTCCACACGCCCGCGGAGGTCGCCTTGCCCCAGAATCTTCATGCCGATGATGCCTTTGCCGGCGGCTTTCATTTCGCGCAAAACGCGGACGACTTCCTGGGGCGAGGCGTCCATGTGCGAGCCGATCGGGTTGATCCGCGCCAAATCCACTTCGACCCAGGGCGATTTGGCGGCGGCGCGCAACGCTTCGATGGAGTGACAGGAGCAGCCGTGCGCGCGGATAATTCCCTTTTCCTTTGCTTCGGAGAGCACGTCCATCACACCCTGGAAGCGTTCCGTCCAATCGCCTTCGGTTAGACAGTGCATCAGGCAGATGTCGATGTACTCGACGCCGAGCTCACGGCGGAAGCGGTCGAGGTCGGCTCGTGCCGACTTCGGATCGCGCGCAAACGTTTTGGTGAGGACGGTAACCTGGTCGCGCGGCACATGCTTCAGCGCTTCGGCTACGTGGGGATGACTCCCATAAGCGTCGGCGGAATCGAAAAAGCGGAGGCCGTGATCGTAGCCGTTGAGCAGGAGTTCCGACAGCCCCTTCATGCCCAGGGCGGTTTGATTGGAATGATGACCGGAACCGATGGTTCCCGTGCCCATGGCTAGACGGCTGGTACGGATTCCGGTCTTGCCCAAGGTTACGGTGTCGAAGGCAGCGACCTTCTGCGTCAACGGCGGCGGAGCTGCGAACTCGGGGCCGAAGAGACGATTGCTGAGCGCGCTTGAGCCGAGAATCTTGTCGGCGACCCAGGCACCTGTTACTCCCGCAGAGCCTGCCAGTAGAAACCTTCTGCGATCCATGGGCCCTCCGTTTCTTACTTTATAGACCTGTTAGACGCAGATGGGGAAGAGTTGGTTATCGTGGGGCTCTTGTGGCGAATCCAGAGTTGGTGCCCGGGCCGAGCAGCGCTCGGCTTGGAAAGCCGGGGGCGGCTGTCCCTACGCGATCCCTCACATGCGCGGTTTGACTGTCGGCACGCGGACGGGACTGTCCGCGCCACACGGGCCGTGCGATACTTTATTTATGGCGCTGCCGGATTTCACTCCTCGGGTGGAGAACGATCCCAAGTCGGTGGTGATTCATTTGACCACGGGGACGGGGATGGAGATTGAGTGGAAGGATGGCCACCGGTCGGTCTTCACGTTTGCGTTCTTGCGGGATGCTTGTCCTTGCGCGCTTTGCGAGGATGAGCGAACCAAGTCGGGACGCAAGGCGGGCGAGGCGGAGAAGCTGGCTCCGGGGGCTTTGCCGATGTTCAAGCCGTTGGTGAAAGCGCTGTCGGCGGAGGCAGTGGGTAAATATGCACTGAAGTTTTCGTGGAGCGATAGACACGATCTGGGAATTTATTCGTGGTTTTATTTGCGGGAAGTTTGTGCTTGCACGGAATGCGCGGCGGCGCGGAAATGACCGTAGGCGGCTGAACGCGGTCCGCGCCCGCCCCCAGTGGCTAAAGCCGCATTCAAAGCAATGCGGATCCGCAGCGCTGAAGCGCCTGTGCCACCCAAAATCAAACGCGAAAGATTAATTATGACTATACGCATTCGGTTGGCGGAGGCTTGTGATATTCGCTCGCTTCGGGATTTGATTGAGGCTTCGGTGCGCGGGTTACAGGCGGGGGATTATTCCGCGGCGCAACTAGAGAGCGCGCTGCGGACGGTGTATGGGGTGGACACGCAACTGATTTCGGATGGAACTTACTTTGCGGCAGAGGAGATTGCGGCATCGGGCACGGCACAGCTGGTCGGGTGCGGCGGGTGGAGCAAGCGGAAAACTCTTTATGGCGGCGATCAGTTTGCGGGGCGCGAGGACTCATTGCTGGATCCGGCCAGAGATGCGGCCAAGATTCGGGCATTTTTTGTTCATCCGGAGTGGGCGCGGCGTGGGATTGGCGGGATGATCCTGGAGGCGTGCGAAGCGGCGGCTGGGGCGGCGGGGTTTCGTCGGCTGGAGATGGGGGCGACTTTGACAGGGGTTCCCTTTTATCGGGCGAAGGGGTATGTGGAGTTGGAGGCCGTGGATGCGCCGCTGGAGGATGGGCTGACGCTGCCGATCGTGCGCATGGGAAAGGGCTATTGAGGTAAGGGGTTAGAAGTCAGACTGCAGAGGTGAAACCTCCGCGTGTCGATAGGGAATCTGAAGAGTAAAAAGTGGGATGAACTCGTCGTATGGCGAGTATTTCTTTAGTTTATCCCGACGTTAGGTGGTGACGGCTTCCAGGTAGCGCTGTAAGAGGTGTTCTCTCTGACCTTGGAAATCGACAAATATCATGCCGTTGCCGAAATCGAGAAGGCGGGTAACTACGAGTCCATGGATGACGATGGGGTAGCCATCGAGCCAGAGAGTGACTTAAACCCGGGTGCCGCGTGACATGGGCATGATCAGCTGGAAGAGCAGCCCCCGCGACTGAGGTCGGTGGTTTCGAGGCGCCTGGGGACGTGGCTGCCTTCCCGGCGGATTTCGCTTTGGACCTTGACGGTACAGCGAGGATGATGGCGGCGGTCGGCTTCGGTTAGAGGGGCGGTGGAGGGCAGGGCGTCGGGCGAATCCATTTGTCGGCTCCGGGGATGGTTGATGGCAGGGCTCCTGGAGTGATCATCGGCGGTTTGGTTGGGCGAGGTTAGTCGGGGGCCATCGGGGACGGGCACGGTGGGGAGTGTCCCCGGCGGCTTGAGGGCCGAGCCGTGCTCGGCTTGGACATCGCACACAGACCTGGTTCCGTTAAACAATCTCATCGCAACGTGCGCTACAGTATAATCTTCGGCTTGAACGAAACTGCATGACTGAGACCATACACACTACGACTCAGGAACCGGAGCCGGTGAAGACGGGGATGGATATCGGCGACATTCTTAAGATACTGCCGCATCGCTATCCATTTCTTTTGATCGACCGGGTGATTGAACTGGTGCGGATGAAGAGCATTGTCGCGTTGAAAAACGTGACCATCACCGAACCCTTTTTTCAGGGACACTTTCCCGACAAGCCGATCATGCCAGGCGTGCTGATTGTGGAAGCGATCGCACAGGCGGGCGGGCTGCTGCTGCTGACCGAGGTTCCGAACCGGGACGAGATGCTGATGGTGTTTACCGGGATCGAGAAGGCGCGCTTCCGGCGTCCGGTGGTGCCGGGAGATCAGCTGCGGATTGAAGTGGTGGTGAAGGCCTGGCGGATCACTGCGGCTCGTCTGGAAGGCAAGGCGTATGTGGACGGCAAGGTGGCGGCCGAGGCTACGGTGACTTGCCGACTGGTGCCGCGCGCGCTGAGCGCGGGAAGTGCAGAGGCGGCGGAAGAGGTTTAGAGATGGAGGGCGGTCGGACGGGGCCGAGCCCCGTCACCACACGAGCATCTTCAGTAACGATGAATATTCATCCTACGGCGACCCATCCTACCGCGATCCATCCTTCGGCGATCGTCGATCCGAAAAGCAAGATACATCCGTCGTGCCAGATTGGGCCTTATTGCGTGATCGGGGCGGAGGTGGAGCTTGGCGAGGGCTGCCATCTGGTTTCGCACGTCGCGATCGAAGGGCCAACGAGAATTGGTGCGGACAACCGCTTCTTTCCTTTTACTTCAATTGGCTTGGCGCCGCAGGATATCAGCTATGCGGGAGAACCGACACGGCTGGAGATCGGCGACCATAATTTGATTCGCGAGTTTGTCACGATC
>Ga0181532_10004224_pt1 | contig 12654 bp, 11 predicted proteins | sample PEATcosm2014_Bin_33_FD_119768 | JGI IMG/M metagenome (GOLD analysis project Ga0181532, IMG submission 119768) | Peatland microbial communities from MTU Mesocosm Facility, Houghton, MI, USA - PEATcosm2014_Bin11_30_metaG | ecosystem: Environmental > Terrestrial > Soil > Wetlands > Peat | place...
GGGATACAGCGCGGAGAGAACGGCGATCAACCCCAGAAGACTGATCGTCAGTGTCGCAAGCTTCCAACTCGCATCCAGTCCGTCAAAGTACGGCATCTTCGGCAAAAGGTTGACCAGCCCGCAAAGACCGTAGGAAATGATCAAACCTGCACCACCGCTGATAAACACCAGGATTACTGTCTCCAGGAAAAATTGCCGGAGTATCGATTCCCTGGTCGCCCCCAGCGCTTTGCGCACTCCGATTTCACGCGTGCGCTCGCGAACGCTCACCAGCATCACATTCATCACGCCCAAGCCACCGAGGAAAATCGTCGCCACGCCCACTGCGCCCATGAACACTTCCATGCCAACGAAAATCATCCGGTTAGCCTGCGCATTCTTGACCGTATCCCAGATACTTGCCGCTTCCTCATCCCGCGGATCGAAATTATGTAACCGCCCGAGCGTCCGCCGGATCTGCCGCACGCAATCTGGATGTGTTTCGAGCGACCAGGGTGCCACCAGGAGCCGGTCAACGGAATGTTCCACCGCCGGAGGTTTATTGGGGAAATCCCGTTTCATGGAATTGAAGGGGATGAAGATCTTCCGGATATCAACTCCGTCATAACTTGAGTTCTGGTCCTTCGTTTTCATGACGCCGATCACCGTATACGGTGTGCCGTTTAATTCAACGGTCTGTCCCAAGGCTTCCCGTTCTGCAAACAGTTGCTTTTTGGCATCGCTCCCGAGGAAGGCCACACGCCGGCCCTGTTCATTGTCTTCGTCGTTGTAGAAGCGCCCCTGCGCCACCGTAATGCTGCGAATTTCGGTGAACGGTGGAAGCGAGCCGACAGTATCGAGGTCGCCGCTGTTGAAGGCGCTGTGCACTTTCACGTTATTGCCCAGCTCGGGCATCACGTACTTGCAGGCCGGCGCCTCTTTGGCCACTTCCTTGTAATCGTCTTCCATCCAGTGCACGATACGCCCGGAGCGCGTGCCACCCGCCTGCATGCTGGTGCGTCCGGCGAACACAATCATCACGTCCTTACCAAAATTTTCTTGTTGTTTCTGGATGCCGCGGCCCAGGCCTTCTCCCGCCGCCACCATGAGCGTGATCGAAATGATCCCCCAGGCGATGCCGAACATGGTCAGCAGCGTGCGCCGCTTGTGCGCCCAGAGCGTCGCCATGGTATCGCGCAGAAGGTCAAGGAAGGTCATGGGGCCCCGTTACTGCAGAACAACTTGCTGCTTCTCGTTGAGCCCGGAAACAATTTCGGTTTTCACGCCGTTGGAGATCCCCAGTTTCACAGACACTTTCTTCCGTCCGTTCTCTGCGTGGGGATCGGGCAGTTCGGCAGAGGCGTTGCGGTCCTTGTCGTAAATCAGCGCCGCTTCCGGCACCATCAGCACATCCTTCTTTTCTTCCAGGACGATTTCGGCGTTCGCGCTCATATTGGCCTTGAGTTCGAGGGTGGGGTTGGAGATCGATACGCGCACTTCGAACGTGGTGACGTTGTCTTTCTCCTTTCCCAGCGGAGAAATCTTGGTCACCTTGCCGGTGAATTTCTTGTCCTTGAAGGATTCCACCACGATCCGGGCCGCCTGGTTTAGATACACCTTGCCGATGTCCGCTTCGTCCACCTTGCCCTGCACGTATACTTCGCTGATGTCGCCCAGGGTCATAATCAAAGTGGCCTGCGAACCGAGCACAAGAATGGAGCTCACTGCATCGCCCATGTTTACGTCGCGGGAAAGTACCAGGCCATCGATCGGACTGACAATCGTCGAGTTGCGCAAGTCTTCTTCCGCGTTTTCCAGAGCCGCCTTGGCCTGAGCCACTTGCGCCTCGGCCTTGGCGATTTCTGCGCGGGATACAGCCAGGTTCCGCTGGGCGCTCACCTGTTTGTTCAACGCCAACTGGTAGTTCTTCTCGGAATCCTCTACCAGGCTCTTGGACATGACACCGTCTTTGTACATCTCCTGGGCGCGTTCCATATTCAGCTTGAGGAACGGCACATCCGGCCCCTCCGCATCCACCTTGTTGCGCTCCAACTGAGCGACGGACGAATCTCGCGCTGCCTGCGCGGCTTGGTAATTTGCCTGTGAGGCGCGGACACTGGCTTCCAGTTGCACCTTGTCCAACTCCGCCAGGAGTTGGCCCTGCTTCACCCGGTCCCCATAATCCACGTACAGCTTCTTGACGATTCCGCTGGCCTTAGACTTCACTTCCACCTTCGACAGCGGCTGAATCTTTCCGGTCGCCACGACCACGCGCGCCAGGTCACCACGTTCCACGGCAGCCAGTTTCGATGGATCAATCTCATGGTTGGGGCGCAGTGCCGCGTACACGCCGTAGCCACCGCCAATCAGAACCAGCGCCGCGATGGCGGCAATAATGATTCTCCGGCGGCGCTTCTTGGCTGCCTTGCCGTTCGATAATCCATTTGCATTGCTGGACATAACCGACCCCCCGGGCGTAACGAGACTTCGGACACTCATCCACTGATACGTACGACTGCAAGACAAAGTTCCCGTTGCTACCTCTATAGACGAGAAAAGAGGCCGATGGTCAGTCGGGTCAAGGATGTCGGTTACAGAGTGAGGCGACGCAGCCGCAAGGCGTTGGTGATGACCGACACCGAACTAAAGCTCATTGCCGCACTGGCGATCATCGGACTAAGCAGCCAGCCGAAAATCGGGTAAAAAATACCCGCCGCGATGGGAATTCCTAGCAGATTGTAGATAAAAGCAAATGCCAGATTCTGCTTGATATTCCCCACGGTCGCGCGGGAGAGCCGCCGCGCCCGGACCAGTCCGCGCAGGTCCCCCTTTACCAACATGATCCCCGCATTCTCTATGGCCACGTCCGTCCCCGTGCCCATGGCAATGCCTACATCCGCCACCGCAAGGGCTGGAGCATCGTTGATCCCGTCTCCCACCATGGCCACAATTCGCCCTTGGCTCCGAAGCTTCCTTACGACTTCCCCTTTTTCCTGCGGCAGGACTTCTGCTTGTACCTCTTCGATTCCGATTTCTGCGGCAACTTTCCGGGCGGCTTCGCGCCGATCTCCAGTCACCATAACGATGCGCAGCCCTTCGGCACGAAGCACGCGCATGGCATCAGCCGCGGACGCCTTGATCACATCTGATAAATACAGAATCCCTGAGGGGCGTCCATCCACAGCCAAGTAGATGGTTGACATGCCCGCCGTTTGCGGAGAATCGGTTGTGTGAGGCGCCACGGTCACCGGGATGCCCTGCTCCGTCAAAAACCGCAGCGTTCCTGCAGTGACCAGTTTTCCCAACACCCGGCCTTGCACTCCGCCCCCTGGAGTTGCCTGAAATTCGCTTGCCGGGCCGATCGGCAATTTGCGTTCCTCGGCAGCACGTACAATGGCCCGCGCCAGTGGATGCTCGCTCGATCGTTCCACGCTCGCCGCCATCGATAGCACGGCGTTTTCGGGAAGACTCGACCCCTCGATAACTTGGACATGCGCGACGTGTGGCTTGCCCTCCGTCAAGGTGCCGGTCTTGTCCACCACCAGCGTATCCACGCGGGCGAGGGCCTCCAGAGCTTCAGCATTGCGCACCAGCACACCCACGGAAGCACCCCGTCCCACAGCCACCATGATGGACATAGGCGTGGCCAGTCCGAGCGCACACGGACAGGCGATAATCAGGACGGAGACCGCCGCTAGCAGTGCGTGGGCGAATCGCGGCTCTGGTCCCCAGGCCGTCCAGCCCAGAAACGCCAGTATCGCCGCAATCACAACCCCTGGGACAAAGTAGGCTGCCACTCGATCTGCCAGGCGCTGCATGGGCGCACGGCTGCGTTGTGCTTCGCTCACCACCTTCACGATTTGAGCCAACAGCGTTTCGCTTCCCACGCGTTCCGCCACCATCACAAAGCCCCCGCTAGTGTTCAGCGTCCCACCCGTCACTTTGTCGCCTGCGATTTTCTCCACCGGCAGCGGTTCGCCGGTAACCATGGACTCGTCCACCGCGCTCGCGCCTTCTCGCACCGCGCCATCGACAGGCACGCGTTCTCCAGGTCGTACCCGGAGCAAGTCTCCGTGCGTGACCTGGTTCAAAGAGATGTCCGCGTCGCCAGTCGCAGAGAGGCGATGTGCCATCTGTGGCGCCAGATGCAGCAGCTCGCGGATGGCCCCACTGGTCCGCTGCCGCGCCCGTAATTCCAGCACTTGTCCCAGAAGAACCAGCGTAGTGATCACCGCCGCCGCTTCAAAATAAACCGCCACTCCCCCGCGCATATCGCGGAAGGATGCGGGAAATAAATGCGGAAACAACGTCGCCGCAACGCTGTAAAGATAAGCGGCGCCGGTGCCCAAGCCAATCAGCGTGAACATGTTCGGGCTGCGATTCACGAGCGAATTCCAAAAGCGCTCGAAAAACGGCCAGCCGCACCACAAAACCACCGGCGTCGCCAGCAGAAATTCGGTGGCGTTCTTCACGTCGGGTTCCCAATGCAGCCCTAGCGACTCCCCAAACATGGAAAGAATCAGTATCGGCGGAGACAGCGCCGCGCTCACCCAGAATCGCTTGCGCATCGATGCGTATTCCGGATCCGGACCCTCATCCGCGACGAAATCCATCGGCTCGAGCGCCATGCCGCACTTCGGGCAGATTCCCGGCCCAAATTGCACGACCTCCGGATCCATCGGGCAGGTGTAGCGTGCATCTGCTGCAGGGGCAGGAGCCAGCCTTTTGGCAGGGGGTGAATGCTCCATCCCGCCCGCTCCCGGTGCCGCCAGGAACTTTTCCGGCTCCTCCTGGAAGCGCTCAGCGCAACGAACCGAACAAAAGTGATAGGGTTTGCCCTCATGATTCACTTGTCCCGCGGCTCTCTGAGGGTCGACCATCATTCCGCAGACAGGGTCCTTCTCCCGTGGCGCGGGGCGCAGAATGGGCAAGCCGGGCAATGGTGTATTTGCCATAAGGATCTCGTGGGATAGCTTACTATGTCCGATGTCCCGTGGCGGTGTCCCGGCACGCCGACATTCGGTCAAGCTGGTATAATCCTTCCATGACACTCCTTGAAATTACGTACGAATTGCAGTCACCGCTGAGTCTTGAACAGCTCAGCCGCCTCGGTGAATTTGCCAACACCTACGGCCTGCGGAAATTCCGCGTCGACGAACAGAAAAATCATCTCACCTTCGAGTACGACGCTTCCCGTCTGCGCGACCTCCAGATAATGCACGTCTTGGGACAAGCCGGCATCGCCGTCAGCCGCCAAGTGAATTAGCGCCGCCTTGCGCGCAGACGGGCACCTACACAACAGCTCTTCTCCCGCGACGACGAGGACCTATAAGATCTGCACTCGGAAGGCAACCGGGACGTTCGCGCCCTCATCCATCCAAGAGATCACAAAGTCACCGAGAATGACGTGAAAAGTCTCTAGGAGCCCTTTCATCCGTGCGTGAGAAAATCCGACCGATGTTTCGTTCGATTGCGTCAGTCACCTCGGTAATCGGCACCACCCGTCCCCGGGCTCTGCCCGCCAAATACAATTTCTTTCGGCGGGGGCTTAGGGCGCTTGCCGTAGCGCTTTTTGCAGCGGCGCTGCCGATACAAGCAACCGACCAGACGGCAACGTTCAGAATTCCTCCGGTAAAAATCCCGCTGAAATTCAAAGACCAGAACACTACGATTGCGGCCTCCGCAGTGATTAAGTTGATTACGAAGCAGCAGGGGCTGAACATTCTTAAGCTGGAACTTACTGCTGACCTCTCCGGCCTGCAAGAAAACATGACCGCGCTTTTGAGTTCCGAACTCGACAAGGACGACCCGTGTGGTGACCGCATTGCCATCCAGCTCGCCACACTCACCCCGCTCGATCCGGCCACCATCACGGTGGTCGAACTGCACTATGAGCGCTGGGCATGCGCCAAGGTGTTAGGGAAAAAAGAGTCAAAACGGCTGGTTGGCGGCAATGCCGTCATGCGGATGAAGCTCACGCCCGCTGTGGATGACGACCACACGCAGCTGCGGCTGGTGCCGGAAGTAAGCGCAATTGAAGCCGACGGCTCTCTCGGCGAGCTGCTTCGTTCAGGAACTCTTGGCGAAATGCTGCGCGAGAAGATCCGCAAGGCGATCCTGTCTGCACTGCAAAAAGGTACCGACCTCAGCGCCACACTGCCACCCGCGGTTCAGGGATACGTAAAGATCAAGAATGCGCAATTCAAGGACGCTGGTTCGGGGCGCTTGCTGGCGATTCTCGACGGCGAAATCCAGATCAGCAACGAGCAGATTCAGGAACTTTCCAAACAGGTGAAAGAGCGGATTGCAGCGCACTGAGCATTCTCCTGTTCGACGGTAATGACCCGACTCCGCAATCGAAATTGGGCAAATTCCTCTTGGTGCGCTTGTGAGTGCAAAGAACGGGAACTCCTACTTAAGATCGGGAGCCCGGGAAGGCGCCTCTCAAGGCGGTCCTTACGAACTCCAGAAACCGCAAGCCAATCCCTTCCCTCATTTGTGATTTCCTGAAGTCCGCTACTCAAAACGCATTCACGGCTGCGGGGTTCAATCATGGGCACCATCCTCAAGCTCGGCGAAAATTCAATTAACTTATTAAAAGCAAGAAGGATAATTGCGGCGGTCGACGAAGACTCCAGGCCCAGATGGATGGCTGGGTCGCAAAACAGAGCTTGACCACCATGCCAATCGCCCGCGCAATCTCGCCATCCCATTGCTAGTACCATCAGAACCCTGGTAATGCGCCGATTTGGTATGCCTGCTCTATCGGTTTTTTTTCGATACCGCAGGAAACTCCTACCGATGAGAGATCCTTCCATCAATCGTCTGCGGCGCATTGCCCTCTGGCTGGCGCTCGATCTCCTGGTGGCCGCAGGCCTCCTGGCCCTATCCGCCCGGGGCGACACTTCTCTACCGCTGCGCCCCGCTGCGACAGGTGGGTGTTACTGCTGCTGTGGCTTGTCGAAAACTTCGGCTGGTTGCAAGAAGATGTGCGAATTGCCAAAGTACGCCTCACGCTGGTGGGCAGTTACCTGCTCGAAGCCTCACGCCAAAGTGCCGGTGGAAACCCCCAACGCGCAACCGCACCTGCCGCATCCCTCGCGTGCGGAGCGCGCGAGCAATTAACGGCCCGGAGTGGGCTCGTCGAGCAGTCTCGCGAATATCTCAGGAATCTCAAAGATGGCCCGATTGTCCAGCGCCGACACGTTTGAACGAAATTCCGCTAGTGTCCCGGGTTCCAGAAGTTGCCTGACACCGGATACGATCTCCCGGAAATTCTTCAAAACAATGCCGACTCTCTTTTCCTTGACCCATTCCGTGTTGTAGCGCTCCTGCGGGAGAGTCCACGCATTGCACTCCAGAATCACGGGCAGCTTTCTGACCATGGCTTCGGCGACGCTTCCCGGGCCGGGTTTGCCGATCAGAAAGTCCGCGGCGCGCATCAGGCGGTGCACTTCCTTGCTGAAGCCAACAATGTGCAGTGGCAATTTCCAGGCCCTGGCGCGGAATTTCTCCGCCAACTTTTCATTTCGCCCGCAGATGACAATCAACTGGATGGGCATAACCGCGGCCTCCAGCCGCTCCACAATCTCATACATGACCTTCGAACCGAACCCGCCGAAGAGCAAGATACCCGTCGGCAAATCGGCTCGAAGATTCAACGCGCGGCGCAGGGCGAGCGCATCGACGTTGTCCGGCTGGTAAAAATCCGGGCGAAGAATCATTCCTGAGGTGGGAAAGATTTGCGAGGGAGCTTTCCCGAGTTGGCGAGCCTGCTCCACCGCGCGTTCCGTTCCGCAAATCACGTATTGCTCCTGAATGGGCTCGATCCAGAAATGCGGAGGAAAATCCGCCAAATCCGTGATGAGGGTGACGAATGGCCGCCCGGAACAAACGGAATTCCAGGCCTCCGCAATTTCCCGATTGAAGTGAGGAATGACCGAGACCATCAGGTCGGCCGGTTGCTCGTGAAAGTGTCTTGCCAGAAGTTTTACCATCGGGCCGTGGAACACCCGGATCGTCATTTGCAAGACGCGCAAGAGTTGGGTGGCACCAAGAGTCCAGCCATTTCGCAGAATGATGTTGTATTGCTCCTGAATGCGGATGCCGGTCAGTTTCCTTAGCACGTCCAGGTGGTCGGTAAGGTCCTGAAACTGGACCAGATCCACCTGCCAGGGACGATTCTGCTGGGCGAGCACGGTTTGCAGAGCAAGAGCGGCATTCCTATGGCCTCCGCCTGCGTCATGAAACAGGATTTGTACTTTTTTCACTGGGGCATTCTCGCACGTGGTGTGGAGCCCTGCGCAAGAGCACTCTACATGCCATGTGGAAAACTTAAAAAGTCATTTGTGTTCAATGAGTTCCATGCCTTTTTTCACTCACAATTCGCCTCCCCTTCATGGGCTGTTCATACCGCTTTCCTACACTTTTCACATGCGATGTGACCTCCATGTGCATACCACAGCCTCCGGGATGTGTAACACCCCGGGTCTAACCGGGATTTGCCTTGAGTCTTATAACCAACCAGAGGACGTCTACCACCGTTGTAAGCAACGGGGGATGTCCATCGTGACCGTCACCGACCATGACTCCATCGCAGCTGCGGAAGTTCTCCGCAAATATCCTGATTTTTTCCTTAGCGAGGAAGTCACGGTGCGCATGCCGACCGGCACCGAAATGCACCTGGGTGTGTATGGAATCTCCGAGAAGGACCACACGGAAATTCAGCGCCGGCGGAACGATTTCATCGCTTTGCTGATGTACCTCACCGAACGGAAGCTTTTTTTCAGCGTAAACCACGTGTTCTCTGGCCTCACGGGCCATCGCGAGGAGGAGGATTTTAACTGGTTCGCCTCCTACGTCCCAGCCTTCGAAATCCGCAACGGCCAGATGTGGGCCGAAGCGAATCAAAGCGCGGAGCGCCTGGCAAGGAAGCTCGGCAAAATCGGAGTGGGGGGCAGCGATTCGCACACTCTTAGGGGAGTAGCGCTCACCTTCACTGAAGTGCCTGGAGCACGGACGGTACCAGAGTACTTCACCGCATTGCGGGCTGGCCGCGGCATCGCGCAAGGCGAACACGGCAATTACGGCAAGCTCACCTTGGACGTTTGGAGCTTTGTTGGTTCGGCGCTCAAAGCGAACCCCTTGGCCGCGGCAATTCTTCCGCTCACCGTGCTCGTGCCAGTCATCACAGCATGCCACTGGTTGAACGAAGTGCGTTTCTGCAAGAAATGGACACCGCGGCTGATGGGAGGGACGCACAGGTCGCGCAGGCTCTGGGACGTCGATTCGCAATTTGAAGCCAACTGGGCCCGTTGAGAGGTTGCCATGGCCGTAGCAAAAACCGTCTGGGGATACATCGAAAATCGCGACCACCGGGTCATGCGCAGGGTCAACAACTGGTCAGCGCCTCGGTGGATCCGTTTTTGGATGCTGGTCTCGACGCGCATGGGCGATGGATGGCTATGGTACGGCCTCGGAGCGATTCTGTTGACATTTGGCGGCTCGCGCGGAAGCGCGGCAGTCGGCGCCGCGGGAAGCGCGGCGATCGTCGGCATTCTTGTTTTCAAGATTCTGAAGAAACTCAGCCATCGGCCTCGACCTTGCGAGCTGCAACCTCACTGCTGGGCCACGGTGTTGCCGCCAGACCAGTTTTCCTTTCCCTCGGGCCACACCATGACTGCTTTTTCGATCGCTCTGGTGGTAAGTTACTTCTATCCAACGCTGGAATGGCCGCTCTATTTCCTGGCGGTTAGCATTGCCGTTTCGCGCGTCGTCATGGGAATGCACTTTCTCAGCGACGTGCTGGCCGGAGCGATCCTTGGCTCCGCGCTCGGCGTAGCTTCGATTGTTGCGTTTGCCGCTTATGGGTCGGCTTAGGCCGCGGCCGGCGATTACATATTTGGCTTGGGGTGCTCAGCCAGGGCTTTCCGGAAAGCCGCCAGGTTGCTGGCGTCCACAACGGCCGTTCCAGTATCCACGAATGTGGGCAAGGGAGCCGCAGGCGCCGTAGCCCAGTCTTTGAATTCATGGACTACGTTGTGGTGCAGATCATCGAGGAACCGCACTCCGTAGAATGCCATGACGTAGGGCTTCTGCACGACCGTAGCGGTAATCCACTTGCGCTCGATGCCTTCCAGCGTTTGCGGATCTTTGTCGAACGCCACAATCTTGATTTTTTCGGTCAGGTCCATTCTGTGCAATGCGTCTGCTGCGCCGGCGCCGGCGGAAGCTTCCAAGCCGATGATGCCGTCGATCTTTTCCTTCTTCTGCAACATGGCAGAAATTGCATCGTAAGCTGCCCGCGGGTCACCCTTATCATCGACGGTCTCCACGATCTTGATCCCCGGATAGGCCTTCATAGCTTCGTTCACTCCCCGCACTCGTTCCTCGGTGTTCCGCTGGCCGCTCAATGCGATGATCACCACTCGACCCTGCCCGCCGAGTAGATCCGCCATTCGCTTTCCGCTCTCTTGTCCCGCCCGGAAATTATCGGTGCCGATGAATAGAACACGGTTTGATTCAGGCGCATCGGCGTCAATGCAAATGACGGGAATGCCGGCAAGAATCGCCTTGTCGATCGGCTCCTTGAACGACTTCGGGTCACTGACGGAAACCATAATCCCAGCGGGATGCTGAGCCACTACTTGCTGAAAAGCGGCGAGTTCCTCGCTGGGAGAAAATGATGCAGGTCCTTCAACGTCCACCTTCACACCGGCATCTCTGCCGATGTCGTTGAGTCCTGCCGCAGCTTCTTGCCAATACGGCAGGTTGACGTTGCTAGCGACTAGAACGTATTTCTCTTCCGGCTGGTGGAATGGTTTCTGACAGGCGACGGCAAAGATCGCCAGCGCCGCGATGCTCAAACCTGAAATGATTCTATTGGCTTTCATGCACGGTCTCCTTTTTCCGCGGATTTGCCCAACGCACTCGCTAAGGGACGAGACCAGATGGAATTCAACAAGAGCCTAGCACAATCAGGGCAGGCTGTGGATGTGATGGCCGCGCCGGCTTTTTCGTTCTCCAAATACCGAAGGCAAAGGCCTTCGAGCGAGGCCCGATGGTGCAAAGAAGTTGCTCCCGAGGCTGGACTTTTTGGACTCCTACGACCAGGATTCCGCCCTGCTGGCAGGAGAAGCAATCGCCGACGGATTCCTAATGGATCTGCCATTCAAGGCCGTTGCAGCGCGCAGACAGTCACTCACTTATGGGAATGGCCCTTACACGGGCAGTTTCTTCAATGGGTCGCATAATCCGTTTAATTCCGGCGGCTTTTTTCCGAACATGCCATGGCTGCGACCGCTGTTGCTACCGTTTTGGCCCAGAGATACCGCCAGCATCGCTAGGTTCCTTTCCTCGCCTATGGTCTGGCAGGGGCCATCAGTTTCTCTCGCATCACTACAAGCACTCATTTTCCCGGAGATGTCTTTTTCGGCGGTGCCATGGGCTTCCTCATCGCACGTTACGTGGTTCTGCCCGCTCACTGAGCCTGCGCACATGGCCAGTTGCATAACGGCCCTGCGGGGAGTATATAAGGCCCATCCCTTCCCCTCTTAAAGAGGTTAACGTGGCTCCCGACCCATTACTGGAAGTTACCGTCGAATCTCTCGATACTGCACCTGCCGCGGAACGAGGCGGCGCAGACCGGATTGAGCTGTGCAGCGATCTAGTTCACGGCGGCATTACACCGTCTGAGGCCGCCATGCGCAAGTTGCACGAAGAAATCGAAATACCTCTGTACCTGATTATCCGCCCACGCGCCGGAGGATTCGTCTACAGCGAAAGAGAGTTAGCCACCATGAAGCGGGACATTTCAACGGCGCGCGACCTGGGCTTGGATGGAGTGGTCCTTGGCGTTCTGCGCGCCGACCACACCGTGGACGTTGAGCGCACGGCAGAATTGGTCCAGTGGGCGCGGCCTTTGGAGGTCACCTTCCATCGGGCGTTTGACAACACCAGCGAACTCTTTCTCGCACTTGAGGATGTGATCAGCACGGGCGCCAGCCGCATTCTCACGGCGGGCGGCACTGCCAGCGCAGTAAAGGGAGCGGAGAATCTCCGGAAGCTCGTCCAACAGGCAAGAGAGCGAATTGTGATCATGCCGGGTGGGGGTCTGGATGCAGCCAACATCGTCAACGTGGTTACGGCCACGGGAGCGAAGGAATTCCACTCCGGGTTGGGGAGCGTGCTTCCTTACGGCAGCAGCAATCTACAGAGATTCGAGGCGGAGATCCACGCCATGAAGAGGCATCTGCAGCAAAGCAGGCAATCGGCCTGACCGGAGATTTGCCTCGATCGCAGCGAATCGGCCGCAATGCCAGCGGAAAACCCCCTGGATGCATGAAGAAGACGCGCGCAGCTCAGGCTTTTTGTGCCTGTCGCCGCAGGAAGGTTGGGACATCCAAGTCGTCCTTTGGGACTTCCTGGGTGACGTCACGAACATTCTGTGTCACTTGGTGGACGATGTTGGGAGGGGCGACCGGCAGTTCCGCCTGCGTCGGCACATCCCGTCCTGCTTTCCAAGTCTTCGGCAGAAAAGATGGCTTCTGCGGAAGCTGTTTTCTTGCGGTTTCCTTGAACCCCGCCGCGATCACGGTGATTTTGACCATGTCCTTCATCGCTTCGTCCATCACAGCGCCGAAAATAATGTTCGCGTTTTCGTGCGCCGCCTTCTGA
>Ga0181532_10004225_pt1 | contig 12651 bp, 8 predicted proteins | sample PEATcosm2014_Bin_33_FD_119768 | JGI IMG/M metagenome (GOLD analysis project Ga0181532, IMG submission 119768) | Peatland microbial communities from MTU Mesocosm Facility, Houghton, MI, USA - PEATcosm2014_Bin11_30_metaG | ecosystem: Environmental > Terrestrial > Soil > Wetlands > Peat | place...
GTCGTCGACAATCGGCACGTGGCCGTCAAGCTCCTGCCACAAGACATCGCCAACGAAACGATCCTCTCGCGATTCGAACGCGAATTAGAAATCCTCAACACATTGCGGCACCCGCACATCGTTCGCTGCTTCGGCGGCGTGTGCGAGGGAAACCAGCACTTCTATGCGATGGAACTTGTCGAAGGCGGGACCCTCGACAAGCTGCTGGATGAACGGGGAAAGTTTTCGTGGGAAGCCGTCATTCAATTCGCTCTACAAATGGCGTCCGGCCTGGCCTATGCCCACGAGCGGGGAGTCGTCCATCGCGACGTGAAGCCGGGCAATTTCCTCCTGAGCCCTGGTGGGAAACTCAAGCTGAGCGATTTTGGACTGGCGACGGTCGAAGCGGCGACCAAGATCACGGCGGCCGGAAAAACGATGGGGACTTTCCCCTACATGGCCCCGGAGCAAATCCGCGGACGACCGCCGGTCTCTCCTCAGACCGATCTTTACGCGCTCGGTTGCGTTATTTTCGAGATGCTGACGGGCCGGACTCCGTTTATCGGGGACGCTCCGGCTGAAGTCATGCACAAGCACCTGGATGCCGTGCCGCCGCGGATCGTCGAATTTGCACCCGACTGTCCACCTTCCCTGGAATTGCTTGTTCGCGATTTGCTTCAAAAGGACCCGAACGACCGGCCCGAAAGCGCCGCTCTTGTCATCCAGCGGTTGACCGACGTGACCCCTTCTCTTGAGGTGATACCGACCAAGTCCCGCATCACCGAAACACCCGCGAGTTCCGCGGTGCCGCGTGGAATCCCGATGTCCCCGCGACCGGCAACGCCGCGACAGGCAGTCGACGTCGGACGGGTCGTCGATCGGGCTTTGATCAAAAAATGGTTGGCCCCCGCTCTCGCTGCGCTGTTGTGTCTATCGGTGGCCTGGAATATTCGCTTGCTCGGATCTTACGCGGCACAGAACCGGGCCGAGCAGCTCTGGGCGCGGGGCCTTCTGGACGACCGCTCGGATCTTCGCGAGGGGGCGGCCAAAGCCTTGGGCGAACTGGCCGGGACCTCTCCAGCGGCCCTCGCTGCGCTGACTTCCGCACTTTCAGACCAACGGGCGCCCGTGCGAACGAGTGCCGTAGACGGCTTGGTGGCCGCCGGCTCGGCGGGACGTTCGGCGCTCCCCGATTTGATCCGCATGCAAAACAGCGACGAAAATGAAATCGTGCGGCGCAAGGCGACCGAGGCGGTCAGGAGGCTGCACGAATCGGCCGGGGGAACGTCGGCAGGCCGTTCGCCGCTCGTCTGGGGCCTTGCCATTCTGTTCCTCCTCGGGATCGTGATCGTGGTCCTGATGACCCGCGGTCCGCAGCGAGCGACGCGCCATAGTCGTTGACTGAAATGCGAGTGCCGTTTACATTGAATCTGGCGGAACGGCCGCGCGCGATCCTGCGACAAAATTGCCGGCACCCTAATATTGGCGGCCTCTCGTGAACCCAAGCCGATCGCCTGCGGTCGGTCCAACGGCGTGGCACCCATTCCGGCGGGTCCGTCGGCTTGCTGATTGAATTGATGCCCTTCTGCCGAACCTGGGTCCGACCATGCTTGCGAAGCGGATCATACCTTGCCTGGACGTCCATGCCGGCCGCGTGGTCAAAGGGGTCAATTTCCTGAATCTCCGCGATGCCGGTGACCCAGTCGAGGTGGCGACCCGTTATGAGTCGGAGGGGGCGGATGAACTAGTCTTTCTCGACATCACCGCCAGCCATGAAGAACGGGCCATCATGCTCGACGTGGTTCAACGGACCTCGGAGGTGATTTTCATGCCTCTGACCGTCGGCGGCGGTATCCGGAATCTGGACGACATCCGTATCCTGCTCAAGGCGGGCTGCGACAAAGTGTCGATTAACTCCGCTGCGGTGAAAAATCCGAACTTCGTCCGCGAAGCGGCGTTGCGGTTCGGAAGCCAGTGCATCGTCGTCAATATCGATCCCAAGCGCGTTCGTAAGGAGGGCCGCGAAGTATGGGACGTCCATATCAACGGGGGCCGCATCCCCACCGGCCTGGAGGCCGTCGCCTGGGCTCGCGAGATCGAGCGACTAGGGGCCGGCGAGATTGTGCTGACTTCGATGGATGCGGACGGCACACAGGACGGTTACGACATTGAAATTACCCGCGCCGTCGCCGATGCGGTCGATATTCCGGTTGTCGCCAGCGGCGGCGCCGGCCGGCCGGAGCATTTGCACGCCGCGCTTATCGCCGGAAAAGCGAGCGCGGCCCTGGCGGCCAGTATCTTTCATTATGGGACCTACAGCATTCAGGAAACAAAACGCTACCTTGCCGACCGGGGCGTCCCCGTCCGGCTCGCGGCGAGCTGAAACGGCAAGCGGAAAAGCCGGCGGGATCGACCGCCGAAAACGACCAGCGGAAACGAACAGACAAGCGGGAAGCCATGGCCTCTGCGACCGACGTCCGCGTCAAATCGACGGAACGACGCGAAAACGAAATCGACAAGATTTATCGGCAGCTCATCAAGCACAACGGCTCCGACCTGCACATGCAGGTGGGCAAGCCACCCATCCTAAGAGTCCGCGGCACGCTCCGCGAATTGCAGATGGAGCCGATCACCAAGGAACGGATGTGGGAGCTGTTCGACCCGATCATCAGCGATCGGGACCGGAAGATCTACGAGGACACGGGGGGCTGCGACTTCTCCTACGTGGTCGTGCAGGACGGCGAGCCGTGGCGGTTCCGCGTGAACATGCTCATGCAAATGGGCAATCCCGGGATGGTGTCCCGAAAAGTCGAGCGCTCGATCCCCAACTTCGAGGGACTCTATCTTCCTCCCATCATGGAGGAGCTGTGCAAGTTCGACCAGGGAATGGTCCTCTTGGCCGGCGTGACGGGAAGCGGAAAGAGCACGACGATCGCCAGCATGTTGGACTGGATCAACCACAACATGCGGAAGCACATCCTGACGATCGAAGACCCCATCGAGTTTGTCTACACCGCCGATAAATGCCTGATCAACCAGCGCGAGGTGGGAATCGACGTCAAGGATTTCAAGATCGCCATGAAGCATGCGGTCCGCGAAGATCCCGATATCATGCTCGTGGGCGAGATGCGCGACATGGAGACGTTCGAAACCGCCATGCACGCCGCCGAGACGGGCCACCTGGTGTTCGGGACGATCCACGCTTCCAGCGCCCCCAGCACCATCGGCCGTATTCTCGACTTGTTCCCGACCGACATGCACCAGGCGCTGCGCGGCAGCATGGACTTCAACATGCGGGGCATCGTCGCCCAGAAACTGTTGAAGACCATCTGCGAGGACGGCAAGGGCCCGGGCCGCGTGCCGATCGTCGAGATCATGACCTTCAACCCCACCGTCCGGAAGTTGATCTTGGAAGGGGAGGACGAAAAGCTCCCCGCCGCGATGCGGATCGGCAAGGACGAGGGGATGCAGCGGTTCAATGAAAGTCTCTATAAATTTTTGCAGCAGGACATGATCAGCCGCGCAGCGGCGTTTGAAATTTCCCCCAACGTCGAAGAACTCAAAATGATGATCAAGGGAATCGACGTGAAAGGGGCTGCGATCCTGTGATCCGCCGACAGTCTGCGCCGACGGAAAGGAGAATCGGTGCCGTGAATCCGCGTATTTCCGCCGGTCGACGGAGGATCCTGCTCCTTGCCTTCGTTGGACTTGCGCTGTTTTGCTCCCTCCCGCTGGCATTCGCCAGGTCGACGTCCGCCACCAAGGGCGACTCCAAGGCGCCGGCGAAAGCCGACGCATCGACCGCGCCGAAGGCCCCCGGCGAGAGTTTCCCCCCCTTTCCGCCGCTTCCCGGTCTGGACGGCAGTTTCGTCCGCGGAAACTTCCGTGTGGTCAACGGCCAGGCGGCCATTACGGCTGCGGGTGACTATTTCAGTCGCATCGCACTGATCTTGGTCCTCGGCGCGTTTGCCCTGTGGATGTGGATGTGCCGCTTTGTCGACGAAGACAGCCGCGGCTTGAAGGTTCGCAGTGAGTTTTGGAACTCGGTATTAATCGGGGCGGGTGTCGTCGGGTTTCTGTCCGTTCTGTGCATGCCACTGTTCGCTCTGGGCTTTCTCTCGCTCTTGTTGAGCGGCGGGATTCCGTTCGGGTTTTACGTGGCTGAACGTAACCGCCGCGTGCCCGAATCGAGCCGGCTCCTGACCCGCAACCACGTGCAGAAAGTTCTAATCCGCGCTGCGGGACGGTTGGGCATCAAGCTGGGCTTGGGCAAGCCGGGCGACGAGGTCCATGGACCGCCGATCGAGTTCATCGGAAAGTCCGACTCGGCTGGAAAGTCAGATCGCGGGAAATCACGCCAAGTCGAGAACTCGAAAGGATTCATGGCGGCCAAAGAGCTGGTGTACGACGCGATTCTCCGCCGGAGCACGGACATCCATCTGGAGCCGAAGGAGGACGAAATGTCCGTCCGCCTGCGGATCGACGGAGTGATGTATCCGACCGAGCCCTTCGACCGCGTGGTCGGCGACGCGGTGATGAATATCTTTAAGGTCCTCGGCGGCATGGACATCACCGAGAAACGCCGGGCGCAGGACGGGAGTTTTGGAGCCAAACTGGAGCAGCGGCAGATCGACTTCCGCGCCGCAACGCAGGGCACCCGCCACGGCGAGAAACTGAGCCTCCGTATTCTGGATCAGTCCAGTTCGGTGAACAGCCTGGCCGGGTTGGGCATGCGCAAGAAAATGCAGGATGGGATGCGGCAGATCATCCACCTGCCCCACGGCCTGCTCTTGAGCTGCGGTCCGACCGGCGCCGGAAAATCGACCACACTGTACGCGGCTCTCCGCGACGTCGACTCTTATCAGCTCAATGTGATCACCGTCGAAGACCCGATCGAATACAAGATGGCCAACGTCAACCAGATCGAGATCAACACCAAGGCCGGCCAGACCTTTGCCGGCTCGTTGCGGAGCATCCTCCGCCAGGATCCCGACGTGCTGATGATCGGGGAAATCCGCGATGCGGAGACGGCCACCATCGCCTGCCAGGCGGCCAACACCGGACACATGGTCTTCTCGACCGTCCATGCGAACGACGCGATCACTGCGCTGTACCGGCTCCTGGAGCTTGGCGTCGAGCCATTTATGGTGGCCAACTCCCTCTCCGCGGTGCTCGGCCAGCGCCTCGTGCGCCGCTTATGCAAGGAGTGCCGCCAAAGTTACAAACCGACGCGGGAGGTGCTCGAACGGCTTGAGATTCCCGCGGACCGGATCGACCAGTTCTTCCGCCCGCCGGGAAAGACCCCGGAGGTCTGCCCGGAATGCAACGGATTGGGATACCTCGGCCGCACAGGCATTTACGAACTCCTGATGATCAATGACGAATTGCGAGATTTGATCCGCGAGAAGGCGTCGGCCTCGAAAATCAAGTTGGCCACGAAGCGCAACGGCATGCTCACGATGAAACAGGAAGGCATCCGCCTCCTGGCGCAAGGCATCACGTCGGTCGACGAGCTCGAACGGGTCGTCAAATAGGGGCCAATCCGCATGATTGACGTGGCACTCCTCCTGATACTGGCCCTCGTGGCCTGGAACGTTGCCGCTGAGGGGGCCTGGGGCGCGGTGGCCGTCTTCTTCTCGGTGTTGTTCTCCGGCCTGATCGCGATGGATTATTTCGAGCCACTGGCCGATGTCTTACAGTCAGCGTTGGGGACCGACTGGGCAAATCGTGTCGACTTCATCGCCCTGCTCGCTCTCTTCGCCGCGTGCGTCTTTGGGCTCCGCTACCTGTCCGAGTGGCTGGTCCCCAATTTCATCGCCGTGCATGGCCGCGTGTACGACGTGTGCCGCTGGGGATTTGCCGTTTTGACTGGCTATCTCACCATCGCGTTTCTGCTGACGGCTCTCCACACAGCCCCCCTGACGCGAGAGTTTCTCGGCTTCACTCCCGAGCGCAACAATTTCTTCGGGATGTTGGCGCCGGATCGCGATTGGTTGGGCTTCGTGCAATATGTCTCGGAGCGGTCGATGCCGTCGTCGGAGGACGACCGCGTGTTCGACGGCTCGCAATTCCGTCTGCCTTATCACGAAAACCAAATCTGGCCCACCTTTATCATCCGCTATGCCACGCGCCGCGACAGCTTCGGCACCGTTGCCGCCGCGCCCCCGCCGGTCGTGCTCCACGCAGCCGGCACGGGTGCGCCCCGACCCGCTGCACCCCCTGGTCGCGGCGGCATGTGACGCGCTTCACGTGACCACCTGAATCGGTGGTCCTCGCGCCGCAACTTCCGCGTTTTTCGGTACGGGGTTCGTGTGCGCATTTTGAATCGCTCTTTCCCCAAAACGGCATGCGGGCTACACTTTCGCACCGCGCTGGCCGGGAGAAGGGAGGCTCCGCCCATGCCATTTGAACCGCTGCGGTTTCTACACGCCGCGAACATCCGCCTCGATCATGCGATCGGAGAGACGTACAAGCTTCCGCCGCGCGTCGCGTCCATCGTGCAGGATGCAACGCGGGCAGCCTTTGAGCGGCTGATCGGCGTCGCCTTGGATCGCCGCGTCGATTTCCTGCTGCTGGCGGGAAACACCTTCATCGAAGCGGAGCACAGTCTGGCCGCACGGCTCGCGCTCTTGGATGGGCTGGAGCAACTTGCCCAAGAGTCAATCCGCGTCTTCGTCCTTCCCGGTGTCCTCGATCCCGCGGAGGCCTGGCGGCAGATTCCCGATTTGCCGCGGAACGTGACGATCCTCGACGGTGATTCGAAGGCTCCACTCGTGTTCAAACGCGATGGCAAGTCGATCGCCCGCATCGGCACGTCGCCCCGCCTTGCGCCTCGCAAGGGGCCTCGCGCCTTGCAGCGCGAGCTACGGTCCGAGAGCCAGCGCCCCGTGCCGTTCACCATCGGCGTCCTGGCGACGAACGAAGACGCCGAAGATGCACGTGCTCTGGAAACATGGTCCGCGGGCCAAGAGACAAGTTACTCGCCGCATGCGGAAAATGAGCCCGTCGCCGGCGGGCCGCGCGACGAGGTGCTCGACGCGCCCGTCGATTATCTGGCCTTCGGCGGCGGCCGGGCCCGGCGGACCTTTGCCAAGCGGAAGGGGATCGCACACGATCCCGGAGCAGTTCAGGGAGGCGGGCCGCGCGAGACCGGCCCCCGCGGCGGCACATTGGTCACCGTCGAGTCGGATGGAACCGTCCAATGCGACTTCATTCCGGCGGCCTCCGCGCGGTGGGAACGGTTCTCGATCCCGGTTGACGCCGCGACGAGCCGTCCTGAATTGCTGAGGCGCTGTCGCGGCTTGCTGGAGGAGGCACAGGGCGAAACGAGCGAGAATGCGTGGATCTTCGAGTGGGTTCTACGCGGCAGCGTGGAGGCACTGGGGCAATTCGACGAACCGTCTTGCCGGCAATTCGGACAGGAGCTGAACGAAACGGCGATCGTCCCAAGCGCCGAGGCAGCCGTTCACAACATCGTGCTTCAGGCCGATCCCGATGCGGTCGGCGTCTGCCCCGGCGATGATCCCCTTCAGGCCGACTTTGTTGAGGCGCTCGCGGATCGCCGCCGCAGTCTCGACTCAATCTTCGCGCGCTCCTTTTCGGAAATGGCGACCGTCGACCAGGAATGGGCGAACCGCTTGCAGACGCTCGTTTCGGGCGTGGAGCCCGGCGCGATTAGCGCCCAGGCGCACCGCCTCCTCAGAAAACTCTTTCGCACAGCGGCTGCCGACGGAGCTTCCGCATGAAAATCAAAGCGATTCAAGTCGGGCGGTTCGGCGTCTGGCAACAGCTTTCGCTCAGTGTGCCGAACCGTGGATTGGCTCTCTTCTACGGCCCCAACGAGGCCGGCAAGACGACCCTCTCGCGATTCATTCGCAGCGTGTTGTACGGCTTCGAGCCATTTGCCGTCGAGCTTTGCGACGGGACGTCCCGAACAGTTAGTTGGGAGGGCAAGCTGCGGGTTGAAGTGCAAGGGCACGAATACGAAATCCACCGCATTTCCGACCGGGGAACGCGGGGCCTGGTTTCGGTCGTCGGCATGGATCGAGAACAGTCGGCCGAATCGCTGTTGGCCGAGCTGCTGCATCGGGCCGATGAGTCGCTATTCGAGAACGTCTTCGCGGTGGGACTCAACGAACTGCAAGAATTGGCGACGCTTCAGGGGGACGAGGTCGCACGCCACATTTATGGATTGACCCTCGGTCCGACCGGTCGTAAGTTGCTCGAGGCAACCGCGCTCGTGGAACGGGAGCGACAATCGCTTTTTGACGCGACATCGCGCTCGGGCCGGCTGGCCGATCTCCTGGAACGCGAGCAGGCGCTTCGGGACGATATTGCCGCTCAGCATTCTCTCCGCGAGGAGCACACCGAACTCTGCCGCCGGCGTAGTCGAATCGCAGAGCGCATCCAAACGCTGCAACGCAAGCAGGCCGATGCCGATCGGCAGCAATCCGGGCATCGAATGCTCGCTCGCGTCTGGCCGCACTGGAGCCAGGCGCGCGAAATTCGGCGGGAGCTTGAGGCGATTCCCGATATCTCGGGATTTCCCGCAGACGGACTCGATCGCCTCGAGAAGCTGGACGCACAGATCGGGTCGGCAACCGAGTCGCGACGCACACACGTCGAATCGGTCAAAGCGCTTCGCGCGAAATTGCATTGCTTCGCCGGCCACAAGGAATTGCACGCGCACGCCGCCGCGCTCGTCGGCTTTGTGGAGCAGGCCGGCTGGTATCGCGACATCACGCAGCAGACTGCCGCCGCGCAAAGCCGGGCCGACGAGGTGCGGGCGAAACTTGATCGATTGGTCGAGACGCTGGGCCCCGATTGGACTCTGGCGAGACTCGAATCGGTCGACGCCGGCTTGGGTGCCCGTCGCCGGATCATGTCCGCGGCCGCCCGATTTCGAGCCGCCCTCCGACGGCGCAACCGGATGATGCGGCTACGAAAACGCCTCAATCGCGAAGTGGGAAAGCGGACCGCACTGATCGAGGAAAGGCTGAAGGGACTGGGTGGACTTTCGCTCGATGAGGCGATGGCCGAGCAGACCGCGCGGCTGAAAGGCTTGGAAGAACTCGGTGGATTGCGGCTGGGTGCAGCGGAGCTGGCCGCTCGCCACGAACGTCTCAACCCGCAGTTGCCGCCCGATCACGAGCATCTGCCGACATGGGTTCCCAAGTTCCTGGGCGTGCTGCTGGGGGCCGGGCTGCTCGTTACCGTGATCGGTCTTTACCAGGCGGCGGTGATGGACCTTTTTGCCGGCGTCGGCATGGTGTGCATCGGTTTTTGCGGGCTTGGTGTCGCGTGGGGTTTCAAACGCCATGTGGATCTCAGCTCCCGCCAGCCAACCGGGACCGAGGACGGCGAACGCGAGCGGATCGACTCGCAACTGCGGGAGAAGCGGGCGGCAATCGCTCGGCTCACTGCGGTCGCACAGGATGCCCCGTCTCCGGAGGCGGCTCCCGAAGGGGTAAACGACGAATCTGACAAGGTCCCTCGCAGCATGGAGGACGACGCCCGCCTTGTGCGGCAAGCGATCGCCCGCCTGGCAGAGCTTGAACGCTGGAACCGCGCCCGCCGGTCCATTCGCGCTCGGCGTCGCCGACTTTCCGAACTGCGATCGCGCTTCCAGGGCGTACAGCGAGATTTGAGCGCGGAGCGGCAGAATTGGTGCGCGGTCTTAAAAGAGCTCGGACATTCGGAGACGGTGAAGATCGACGAAGCGCTCGATGCGTGGGACCGCGTCGCGGAAGCCCGCGACCAGTTGCGGGCTTGGAAAGCCGCCGGCGAGGAGTTGCGGCAGCTTGAGTGGTCTACCCAAGCGTTCCGCGTGCGGATGGACGAAGCCGGCCGGCGCGCGGGACGCGGCGCGTCTGAGGGCAAAACGCCGCTGGATGTCCTCGCGACCTGGGAAGCGGAGCTCAAATCGTTGGGCGTCGTTCGCGAGGAGTATCGCCGGACGCGGCGCGAGTTGAAGGACCATCGGCGCAAGGCGGAGCAGGCCCAGCGGAGGCAACGCGGTCTCCGGTCGCGACTTTCGTCGCTGTTGGTCAAAGGGGGAGCCTCCGACCGCAACGAGTTCCGCGAGCGGGCCGGTTGGCTCGAACGGCGCACGGAGTGTGAGGTTCTGCTGGAAATCGCCAACGAGGATCTTCGCTCGGCGGCAGCAGTCGAACCCGAATTGGCCATCGTCGAAGAAGACTTGGAAGGCTTTGACACCGATCGCAATCAGAAACACATCGATTCACTCTCGGCCGAGCTGGAGCAAATCGAGCGCGATCGGCACGAGGCATTCGAGGAGCTGGGCGGCGTCAAGCAGTCGCTCAAGTCGATCGAGGCGAATTGCGAGGCATCCCATCTGCGATTTGAAGAGTCGCAGACGCGGCACGAGCTGGCGCGCACAGCCGAAGAATGGTTTGGAATCGAGCTGGCGCGGCAGACAGTGGACCGCGTGCGATCGAAGTTCGAACGGTCGTGTCAGCCGGCGACCTTGGCACTGTCCTCGAAGTATCTCGAGCGATTGACGCGCGGTCGGTATGCCAACGTTTGGACGCCGCTCGGCGAGCGGGAACTGCGGATCGACGATGACCGCGGCCGCGCGTTCACGGTTGAGCAGCTCAGCGGCGGGACGCGTGAGCAGCTCTTCCTGGCCGTTCGCATGGCAACGGTTCACGAGCTGGGCCAGAAAGGGATCGAGCTGCCGATGGTCTTTGACGACGTGCTGGCGAACTTCGACCAACTCCGCACCGAGGCGGCCGTTGACGCGCTCTGCGAGTTCGCCGAAGACAATCGGCAGATCCTGTTCTTTACGTGTCATCTGCACCTCGCCCACCTCTTCGAAGCCCGCGGCATCGAGCCGACCTGGCTCCCCGGCCACAACCTCCCGCAGCAAGAGCGCCGCGCGGGCTGACCTTCCGCGGACGACGATTCTCGTGGGGTAAGCTGGCAGCTTGCCCGGCAAAGTCGGCAGAGGCTTCAGGCCAAATGACCTGCGCGATTCTGGAACATTTCTGAATCGGAGCCGCGACCGTGAGGGAGCGGTGGTTTGGTGCTCACACGGAAAACGGACTCGCTCGCTCCCTCACGATCGCGGCTCCAGAACCGATTCGGCCACGAATCAGACGATGATTCAGCCTGGGACGGCAAACGACTCTGCTAACGTCGTCGGCGTCTTGCGAAAGACGTGGATTTCCATCGAGGAGATCGCGAGCGTCGCGTCATGTTGCCAGCACGGTGGACATTCGACAGCTGTTTCCGTTGGAACCCGGAAAAACAACAAGGCCGAGTCGGCCGTCACCGTGTCGCGAGCCAGGCGGACCAGTGCCCTGTCGATCGGGCTGTCAGAGCCGAGGTCGGTCGCCATGCGATAGGGCGGATCGAAGAAGACCACGTCGAACGGCAGGAATTCTTCGACCCCCTTGGGCCGATAGGACGACCTCAAGGCGTCGGTCCGCCAACACAGAGCGCGGTCATCGACGGCCAAGGCGGCCACGTTTTGCTTCAAGAGCTCAAACGCCTTGCGATCGGATTCAAGAAAGACGACGCTCTGGGCGCCGCGGCTCAGTGCTTCCAGGCCGAGCGATCCGGTGCCGGCGAAGACGTCCGCGATCCGCCGATCGACCAAGAGGTGTTGGATCCGCTCGAAGAGCATCTCCTTCACGCGGTCGGTGATCGGCCGCGTCGTCAGACCGGGATTGGCCAACAGGCGGCGGTGGCGAAACTCTCCCGCGATGATGCGCACGAGTTTTTACCGAGCATGATGGAAAGGGACTGATCGAAATTTATTTCTGATCGCGCTGGGCTTTGACCATCTCCCAGTGTCGCCGAATGATGTCGGCCGCCTCTTCCGCCACGTTGCGGAACTGGCGGGTCGTTTCGCGGTTGGCCGGGGGGGCCGGTGCCGGCGGCGGGATATTGTCCAGCGCGGCCGGCCGTGGAATGATCGTCGTATCGCCCGAAGTTGTCTCTGATCCGTCGCCCGGCACGATGTTCTCGCTGGTGGAAAGCCAACTGGCGATGTCATCGTCCGAGGCGGCCCGGAGAGGCAGGGTCGGGGCTCCCGGTACCTGCAACACGATCGGGCCAATTCGCAAAATGTCCCCGGGCTTCAGCAGGGTCTCTTCCTCCATCAGCGTTTCGTTCAGATAGGTGCCGTTGCGGCTGTCGAGATCGCGGGCCACGATGCCGTCGGAGGTCATGCGGAGGACGCAATGGTGCCGGCTGACGTCGCTGGAGGCCAGCCGGATTTGGCAAAGTTCGTCGCGGCCGATGACGACTTCGCCCTCCGAGGGAAGTCGCAGGCACTTGCCTTGGTGTTTTCCGGATTGAACGATGAGCTCGATCATTGTTCGGCACCTCTCCTGGACTCGCCGGCTCCTGGATTCACCGATGTTACACGCGATGCGGCACAGTCACTGGTTCCCCACATTCGGGACAGCTTAACGTCTTCCCGCGGTGCATGGGGCTGACTTTGAATTTCTTGCCGCAACGGCACGCAAAACGGATCCGTTTTTCGTCCTTTCCTTGATCGGTGTGCGTTTTCTCCCAAGTCCGGACCGCGACTTCCTGAATTTTCTTGAGCAATTCGTCAGGATCGAAGGGCTTGGTGAGATAGTCGTCCGCGCCGACGCGGTCCGCAAGGGCGCGGGCTTCCGGCAGATCGATGGCGGTGAGGAA
>Ga0181532_10004226_pt1 | contig 12650 bp, 13 predicted proteins | sample PEATcosm2014_Bin_33_FD_119768 | JGI IMG/M metagenome (GOLD analysis project Ga0181532, IMG submission 119768) | Peatland microbial communities from MTU Mesocosm Facility, Houghton, MI, USA - PEATcosm2014_Bin11_30_metaG | ecosystem: Environmental > Terrestrial > Soil > Wetlands > Peat | place...
AAATATTGCACGTGCAGGTTTTTGACTGTTTCAGTTGCAACAGGTGCCGGCAATTGGCAGGCTGCGGCCGTTATGGAATCGCCCACAGGCACGCGGTTGGATCCCAACGTAGCGGCAAGCATCTTCCTCGAGTTGGCTAACGAGCACTCGCTCCAAGGCGCCCTGCAAAAGGTCTTCGCCGTGCTCGGCGAGCGCCCGGACATGGCCTGCCTGCAGATTTGGCGTATCGAGGACGGCGACCGGTGTTTGCGCTGTCCCCTCCAAGAGAAGTGTGCCGACCATCGGCGTTGCCTTCATCTGACGGCCGGTCGAGGCGTGTCGGTGGTTGGCGCGGCGGAAGCGGGTGCTTACTTTGGCGATCCCCATGCGAGGGTTCCGCTCGGGTACGGTCTGCTGGGCAAAGTAGCCAGAGACCACGAGACAATCATCCTGCCCAACATAACCGCTGCCGATCATGAAGCGGTCGGTGTGGAGTGGACCCAGCCAGAGCGGATTCGCGCGCTCGGCATTGCGCCCATCGTGTTCAAAGGAGAAATTCTCGGCGTGTTGGCCGGGTACACTCGCCAGGAGCTCGGAGAGGACGCCTGGCCGTGGAGTTCCATCCTGGCGGACCATCTTGCCGCCGTCATTGCCAATGCCAGGTCTTTCGAAGAGATTGAGCGGCTCAAGGCACAACTGGAACTCCAGAATACTTATTTGCAGGAGGAGGTCGTGGAGGCTAAAGCTTTCGGCGAACTGGTAGGCCAGAGCGGAGCCCTGAGTCAGCTCGTCAGCCAAATTGAACTGGTGGCCCCAACCGAAGCCTCGGTCCTTATCCTGGGAGAGACCGGCACGGGCAAGGAGTTGGTCGCGCACGAAATCCATCGCCGCAGCCACCGCCACCAAGGCCCGCTGGTCCGGGTGAACTGCGCCGCGATCCCGCGAGAGCTGTTTGAGAGCGAGTTATTCGGCCACATGCGCGGTTCCTTCACTGGGGCCATCAAGGACCGCGCCGGCCGGATTGAAACCGCGGAAGGAGGAACCCTCTTCCTGGACGAAATCGGCGAGCTTCCCCTGGACATGCAGAGCAAGCTGCTGCGCTTCTTGCAGGAAAGAAGGTATGAGCGCATCGGCGACGATCGCACGCGGCACGCGGATGTGCGCATCGTCGGCGCCACCAACCGGGACCTGAAAGAGGCCATTGCCGCCCGCCGCTTCCGCGAGGATCTTTATTACCGCCTGCACGTCTTTCCCATACACGTTGCGCCGCTGCGGGAGCGGAAGGAGGACATTCCGCCCCTGGCGAATCATTTTCTCGAGCTGTCTGTCCGCGACCTTAAATGCGCCAAGCCCCGCCTGACGCGTGCCGCGGTGGCCGAGCTGCTCGGCTACGATTGGCCCGGAAACGTTCGGGAGCTGCGCAATGTGATCGAACGGGCCATCATCCTGGCCCGCGGCGGCCCCTTGCGCTTCGACCTTCCGATAACCGGGCTTCCGCTAAAAGAACGTCCTCGCCTGGGGGCCCAGCCTGACGTCCCGCAAGGCGCCGATGCCGCCCCCAAGTTGCTGACCGAGGTGGAACTCCGGAGCCTCGAACGGGACAATCTCCGGGCCGCACTCCAGGCTTCCAAAGGGAAGATAAGGGGGCCGGCCGGCGCAGCGGAGCTCCTGGGCATCAAGCCGACGACCTTGCTTGCGCGCATGAACAAGTGGGGGGTGAAGAAACCATAAGTCCGGCGTCGTGTGACGCAGGTCATTGGGTGCCCTCTCGAGCCGAGGCCCGTCAGGCCCAATCTGGAACCCGTCCCGCCCATTGCACGCCGCAGATTGGCAACTGCCGAGCCCCCCGGCATTGCCGCACCGTCTCCCCACTCTTACCACACCGTTGCCCCACCGTCGCTCCTCTGCAAAGTTTGCAGAGGAGCGACGGTGAGGCAACGGTGCAGTAAGCCAGCGGAGCGGGAGAAGCAGGCGTGGGCGCCTCAGCCCAAGAGCTTGCCGGTCCATGGACACCGAGTCTAATCAAGCCCGAAGTCCGAGTCAGACCCGTCGCTGCCCGGGAACACTGCCCTTGCAGAAACGACAGACTGGTGGTTGCGGCGCGCCGGGCAGAGTGCCTCTTACGGCGGCAAGGCGCATTGTGCTTTCGGGCTTCGGATTTGGCCGCTGGACCCACTAGAGAAGTTGAGGAACCCCTTTTCGCAACCCGGTGGAGAAGGCCCGGCGTGCAGACATCAAGAACCCCGGCCGGGCTGGCGGTAAATGCCAAGCCGGGCTTCCCTCACAACGGTTCAATTGCCATTTGCGCCGACCGAGCCGATCTGGATCGGCTTTTGGGTTCCACAGCCATCCATTGTTAACAAACGACCGCTGGACAGATGGTAGCAATTCGTCGGTTTGAACTCCCTTGAGAGCCGTTGGGCTTCCGCGAGGTGTGCGGGCGACATGGATTGCTCCAGGCTATTCCTGACTTCTTGTGCAGCAAAGTCGCCTTGGGCTGCTGCGAGATTCATCCATTGGTAAGCCTTCACGAAGTCAACCTCGACGCCCACCCCAGCATAATAGGCCCAGCCAATTCGTTCCTGACCGTAGCGGTCGCCTTGCTCGGCGGCTTTACGGAACCAATTCGCAGCTTCAGTGGCATCCCTCGGCACTCCGTCACCGAACCGATACTTGTTTCCGAGACGAATCTGCGCCGCGGGGTAACCCTGCTCAGCCGCTTTCCGGCACCATTTCGCCGATTCGCAAGGATCCTTGGACCGGCCGAAGCCGTTGCTGTACATTATTCCGAGATTATCCTGGGCCGCGGCGTCGCCCCGTTCAGCAGCGGCGCGAAGCGTTTCGGCAGCTTTTCGGAACCAGGTTTCCGCTGCTGCCGGGTCCTTGGGCATGCCCCAACCGTTAAGGCAACACTGACCAAACCGGAACTGAGCCACGGGATCGCCTTTCTCCAAGGCAGCGTGCATCTCCTCGATTGAACGAGGCCCTGTCTCGAACGACTGAAACGGGATGGGGGCGTTGACCTGAGGATGCACACACCCCGAGAGGAACAGTGCAGCCAGGAAATGACCAATGACGAAGGACGAAGGACCAAGCAATGACGAACGACGAATGACTTTCATTGTCTCTGTATTATTCCGTTTCCACGCTCACTCAGGCACAGCCCGTGCCAGCGGTCGCAAATCTGCGCATGTGGTTTTTATTAGGGTAGTTAGCCTGTTTAGTCGTGCGCCTTGGCGGTGTCGTAAAACCGAACGTGCGAAACTTTGACCGGTGGGGGAGGGGGCTTCGTCCACTCGTACATCAGAAAGGCGTTTCGCCGGTGCGCGAGGACCATTCGTTGAATCGGCGATGTGCATTTGTTCGGACGTCCAAGATTCCGACCTCCCTCCAGGACTTGGGGCAAACGGCATAAATGCATGATCCTCAACAGGTTCTAGTGCGAGCGGCAGTGTGGCACAGAAAGTGTTTAAACTAAGTATTGCTGATAACTGAGGCGACAATATGAACGTAAACTGTGACCCAATCGAGCTCGGACGACCGAAGGGCATCCGGCTGAGGAGATTACTCCAGGGAGGATTGGCACCTCGGGTGACGGGCAGATTGTTCCGAGTCACTAGTGAACACAGGCATCGCGCAGGGCTAATCACCAACTGCCGAAAGTTCCATGGGGCTGCGCGTGCTTTGGACTGGAGCTGCCGCGCGTTTGTTCCCCGCCCACGCAGCTTCATCTATTGAGAAGCCCAACCATGTCCTACTTCATAAATCCTGTCCCAGAAGAAAGGTGCGTATTTCTTACCCATGAAGGAGAAATGCCGCTGGGCGAGCTAGCTACCGCGCTTCAGGAGGTCGAGGACTTGTTGACCGTAAACCGGTGGACCGGCGTGATGGTGGATGTAACTACCTTGCGCTCCGTTCCCAAGGCCGAGGAAGTGTTCACACTAGGCAAGACGGTTCCCCGGCACCTGCCTCGAAACACCAGAGTTGCCCTGGCAATAAGGCCCGATCAAACAAAGCCCGCTCGTCGGATCGAGCAGGCGGTTCGGCGCGGTGGAACCTTGCTGACGTACTTCACCGAGTTCGAAAAGGCCGAGCGATGGATGCGCCGGCTCACGCCAGGGCGATGTGGCGGGACGTACAGTCGCACTCAGGAGGCCAGCTACGCACTGGCTCAACCGCAGCGAGGCTAGGAGCTGGAAATGCGTATGAAACCACCGTCCATCAAGCCGCAAGGAAGCAGTCGGACACAGCCGGCAGAAACGTCCAAGCGGATCAAAACACTTCTGGTGGACGACTCTCCGATCATGCTCGAGCTCTTGGGCAGAATCATGGCCCAGGAACGGGGAATCGAGATTATCGGCACCGCTGGTGATGGCCACAAGGCTCTGCTCTCGGCTGCCAGCCTGGGACCGGAACTCGTCCTGACGGATCTGCACTTACCCCATCTGAATGGCGCCCAAGTGACTCAATGCCTGAAAGAGCATCCACCGGGCGTTTTCATAGTCACCTCCAACGACACTCAGGCTGCCCGCCAGATGTGTGCGGCGGCTGGCGCGGACGCGTTTATCGCGAAATCGGGAGATCTTCCTGCCCAGATACACTCGAAGCTGCAGGAGTGGTTGAACCAACGCCAGACAAATGCCAGTCGCGCAACGAGCCCCCCTGACTTCCACGTCGAGGCTCGGACGGGTGCACGTCCGGACCAGGCTCGATCCTGTAAAGCAGGCCAGCCCGAGGACCTGAGCCATAGCGGCGAAAAGCTTTCAAGCTCAGCGGCTGTCCGTCCCGAAGGCTCTGCCTCGACGCCGTCCGCGATACAAATCTCCATGCACCCGCTTTCCAGCGGTGCAGCCAACTCTTTTGGGAAGCGCGCGTACCCCCTTACGTGCGGTGCTCGTCGTCCCGCCGCCGAGCATTTCGGTCACCCGCGCTGCGACCAGCCGGTCCCGTCCTCTCCGGCAGCACGTTCGTGCGCTTCCCGACCCCTTAGCTCTCGGAAATAGCATCATAGATGAAAGGAAATACAATGCCCCGCATCAATAGAATACCCATGCAGCATCCGCCGGGACGTAGAGGCGGATCGTCTGCAAAGCTGAATATTAACCAATTGCCAGCGCTGGTCATCCTGGTGCTGATCGCCGCGTTGAGCGGGTGCGCTTCTCCTGGCTTGCAGGAATATGATCCGTGGCAGGCCGATTACAACTGCCCGGGCTGTCTGCCGATGACTGATTGATGGCAGACTCACCCCTTTTGCTAATAGTTCCCGTCCGTGAAACAACCAAAAAACCTACAGTGAATGAGAAAGGAATTGTGTTTATGAAATCGAAACTGCATTTGCTAGCACTGAAACCCGGTCGCCCACCAAGCGCCCGCAGGCACATACCCCTCAAGACGTTTCTGTTGATCTTGCCTTGGATGGCCTCAGCCCCGGCTCAGAACGCTCTTTGGTTCTCTTCCGAGATGGGTGTTGAACCCGAGCCCGGGTCGGCTCCCCTGCTGGAGCCGTCCACAAATGGCTTCGGCTTGACGCCCCTGGCGATGTCCTCACCCGAAGTCCCAGCGCAACCGACATCACGCGAGACAGGCACCGCGCCCGCTTCCGACATAAGCCTGCACCCTGGTCCTGAAGGCATCTGGCAAAATGGTGTGGGGCAAGGCTTTCGTTCCACAACCCACACGTTCAGCGCGGAGGCTGGAGTTGGCGTGGGGATGGCGTCATTCGGGAGTCGCCAAGCCCATGACCTTGCTCTGACCAGCCTGTCATACGGCCACATGCTGGGGCCGGTGGTCGGCCAGGGCCATTGGTATCGTGGCAACTTCGAATGGCGAGTGGAGGTTTTTGGAGGGTTTCAATATCATCCGGATGTCAATACTGATGGTTGGCTCATCGGCCTCACGCCTCATCTTCGCTATAACTTCGCGACTGGAACCCGCTGGATTCCGTTTATTGATGCCGGCGCCGGTGTCACGGCGACCGGGATTGCTCATCCGGACCTCGGCGGCACATTCGAATTCAACCTGCAACCGGGCGTGGGTATGCACTGGTTTGTGCGCGACAACCTCGCAGTGACTGGTGAAGTCAAGTACATGCACATGTCCTGCGCAGGGATTGACAAGCCAAACCTTGGTCTGAACGACGTCATCGGGTTGATCGGCCTGACGTGGTTCTTCTGAGCCGGGTTATGAAGAGGAAATGCGAGTCAAACACCTTCACGCCCTCACAACGAGAAATGAATTCCGTGGAGGCAGTCGGCCAGGAAGAGGTCCGCACGCCCGGCCTGGTGCGAACACTCATTGCCGATGACGACCCGTTCGGGCTGAAGACCCTTGCCCTATTGCTGGCGCTTGAGGCCCGTTTCGATCTCGTCGGCACGGCCAGCGATGGCCGCCAGGCAATTCGAAAAGCCTTCGAGCTGCGGCCGGAATTAGTTCTGCTCGATCATCGCATGCCCGGCCTGGACGGCATTCAGGCCATTCGATGCATAAAGGGGTCTAAGCATCCCCCGCTGGTCGTCCTCGTCACCTCGGACAATACGCCGGATTGCAGGGCGCGAGCTAAGGCCGCGGGTGCCGACGGCTTTGTGGACAAGGGTGGAGATCTGCAAGGGCAACTGCATGGGACGTTCCACGAGCTACTGGGTGCGCGGCTGGAACGGTCAAGACCGCTGTGATTTATATGCAAATCGCGACCCCAAAACCGGCCCGCACCTCCCTTGTATGTGGTCAGGTTCTCTCGGCGAATGAACGACCGAACCTCGGGAAGATGCAAGCGGTACAACATCACACGTGTCCCAGAGAGAAGGTTCGTGAGGCTCTTTTGAAGAGCGCCGAGGCCTGCGATTGCACCGCCGAACAACTTCTCCTGGCAAGGCTGGTAGTGATGCAATGCCGGATCGTTGACGCCCTGGGGGAGGTTTCCGTTGAACAGTTCCGTAACCCGAGGCCGGAGGGCTTTATAGTCATGCGCCAGTCGGGAGGTGGCTTCGACCTTGTCGTCGAATTCCGCCCTGTCTTGCGGCTGCCCGCCTTATACTACGAAACGCTCATTTCACCCGGCGCGCTGCAGGAGCGAAGAGCGCACCTGCTGGCCTGCATCCGCGAGAAGGCACCTTCCATCGGCAAAGACCTAGCCGAGCAGCAGCTCATCGAGCAACTCGAGGAAGGAGAGGACCATTGGGATGGCCGCAAGAAAATGGATGTGGCTGTGGGGATTCTCTCTGACCAAAACACAGCGTTCAAAGCCCTGTCGTTCGTGGAAAAAGATAACGAACTCGTCTTGCCGGCCTTCGAGGAAACCCCTCGGGCACTCCAGCCCCTTGCACAACATGTCCTCGGAAGCCTGGACCTTTGCGAGGCCAAGTTAACGTGAGAGCGAAAAGCCAGATTCTATGGCGAATCAGGAATCCGGCCTTGCCATCGGAACGCCCATGCAACCTATGCCTGAATTAGAGAAAGCAGCCTCCCCGCGGCCGAGCCAGAGCGGTGCCTCAGGCGAGGCGCAGCGGCCGAAATTGAGCGGAACTGTCCAAACCCGTGCCGGGAGTCAACAAAGTGGCACACTGCGGCAGGACAACGGCGTGCTGCAGAAGTGCTTTGTTTGCGGAAAAGATGCGGAGGCTGGCGGGTGGTTCTGTCAAATCCTTCGCGAGGATAAGCGCATCGCGCTGTGTAGCCCGTATTGCGCCCTCAGCTATTTTAACACTGGGAAGCCAGCCTCCGACGCTAATGGGCTGGAGCGTGCGGATTACCAGGACCGCGTGCATTTCGTGGTGAACGGGGAATAGACAATGTTCCGGGAGTCCAACTGGATTCCACGGCCGAGTCGGGCTCGTCGGGCGACGCTCTTGGTTGACCCTCCCCGCTCACGCGCTCTCCAGAACAACGTTAGCATACTGAGTTGTATCTCCCGTGCGAATTAGTCCAACCGCATGGGGAACGCGTTTCTTAAACTCGAGGTGCGGTTCGTGCCTGAGGGTAGTTCCACGTAGCGCGTCCGTAAAGGCCCTCTGGACCTCCGGAGAGTTGTGCTTGAGAAACTCCCGGGCCATCCAGGCTTTGCCGACCTGAAAGCCGGGCCGAATCGCCCCCAGGACCTGCAAGACGGTGGGGACATCGTTCACGAGCGAGATGTCCACCGTCTCGATCATCGGCCAGAAGGGGAAGCCGCGATCGGCAATCACGAGTGTGTTGGTGTGGCGGACGCGGCTGAGGAGCGAGTTGATTTGGGGATTGAGGATGCCGGCTTTGAGCATAGCAACATTTCGTTAGAATCCGCGCAAGTCGGTGCTGTTGCGCCTGGGCAGACCGGGCGCAGGGATGCGCTTTAGGACGAGATATTGCAGGCCCATGTTAGCGCAATATTCGCGCTTGCCGCCTTTGTCGCCGTCCTCGTTGACGGCGTAAATGTCCGGCTTGAGGCGAAGGATTTCGGGTTCGGCATCCACCCAGCCGTGGCCGGTGCAGATGAGGGACTGGGTGACGAACTTGATGGAGCCAACGAGGTAACGCCGCTCGTTGTGGGACAGGAGCGGATGATTTTCGCCTTTGAGCTTGCGGATGTTGGCGTCGTGTCCCAGGCAAACGATCAGGTCACCGCGCGCGCTGACTTCCTCGAAGAAGCGGACATGGCCCGAGTGGAACCAGTCGTAGCAGCCGGTGACGATAACCCTTTTACGACCCGGGGTGAAAGGATTCAGTGGCGGCTCGGGAAAGCCTTTCAAGTCTTCCGCGCCGAAGACGCGATAGAATATGCCGTGCTGGCGGGCGGATTGCTCGCGAGCGGTGTTAGCCACAGGTTCGTAGTCCGCCCACACGTCCGGGCGCAGGCCTTTAGGCAAGGCGTTGAAATCCCCGACTGGATCAGCTTCGATAACTTTAGTGACGAAGCGGACGGCGTTGAGGAAGTAACTGCGCTCGGCCAAGGGGAACTTGGGAGGGTTACCGGTGAGCCGTTCAAGGGCGGCGTCCGGCCAGAGCAGCACGGTCACGGCACCCAGCTTCGAGGCTCCTTCAAGGAAGCGAATGTCACGCGACTTGATGTCATCGAAGCCGCCGCTGACCAAAACTTGTTTGGGAGCCGGCATGATCAGGAGCGGATACTGAGCGCGAACGCGGTCTTGCCGTTAAACTTCTCGGGCAGCGCGACATGCAAGCCGGTCGCGTCGCGGGTGAATTTCAGTTTTCCGCCACCGACAAGGCGCACGGTGCCGATCTTGCCCGCCCAAGGGGCGCAGCCATTGGCGAGCGTCTTCACAGTGACTTTGCCATCCGGCGGGATTTCCAGAACGATGGCATAGAGCGTCTTGCCGTTTTTGGATCGGGTGAAGCGGATGTCCTCAGGGGTAAAAGGCTTATTCGAAACGTCACGCTGACCGTCGAACTGCCCCTTATCGGACAGTTCGGTGGAGGGGCCTTCGCCGTAAACCTTCCAAGGACGCGTGGCGTAAATCGCTTTGCCATTGACCTTGAGCCACGAGCCGATTTCGCTGACGATTTTGATTTCATCGGCATCCGGCTGCCCGTCGCGCTGGAGCGGCACGCTCAACATCAGGTTGCCGTTGTTGCTGACGATGTCCGCCAGCATGCGGATGACCGAGGGAGCATTTTTGTAATTGTGCTGCTTGAAGATGTTCGCGTCGTAGTGCCACGAACCGATGCAGGTGTCGGTTTGCCACGGCTGGGGCAAAATGCCGCTCGCCTTGCCGCGCTCGATGTCATAGACCATCGCGCGCCGCTGCATTTCGTTAAGCATTTTCCCGTTCATCACCGCTTCTGTGCCGCCCTGCCGGTTGAGGCGCGTGTTGTAAACATGCGCGGCGAGGTTCAGGCCAACCTCGTCGGTGACCCCGACGAACGGCAGCACGGTGTCGTCGAAATAGATCTGGTCCGGATGATAACCGTCCCATAATTGTTGCGTGCGCTTGAAAAACTTTTCCATGTAGGGCGCGTCAGGGATGCTGCTGCCCTTCATGCCATCCCATTCCCATTGGAGACGGGCACCGGGGTGGTGGTTTTGCGCATACAGATCCTGCGGGTCGAGGCCGTCCCACCACTGGCCTTTGCCATCGGCCCTGGTCAGCTTGCCATCATACGGCACGCCGGCCAGCGGGCCGGATTTGTCGGCGCCCTGGGCGACTTCATACCATGACCAGGCGCGGGAAGCGTGAACGCTCACGCCGAAACGCAGGCCGTTCCTGCGCGCCGCTTTGGCCCAGCCGCCTATCAAATCCTTCTGCGGACCGACATTGACGGAATTCCACGGCTGATATTTAGAGTTAAAGTTGTCGAAGTTGTCATGGTGATTGGCCAGCGCCATGAAGATCTTCGCGCCTTTGTCCTTGTAGAACTTCAGCAGCTTGTCTGGGTCAAAATGCTCAGCCTTCCAGACATGGATCACGTCCTTGAAGCCATTGGTCGAGGGATGGCCGTATTCTGCGAGGTGCGATTTGTACTGCCAGCTTCCTTCCTCATACATGCCGCGCGCGTACCAGTCGCCATGCTCGGGCTGGCATTGCGGGCCCCAGTGCGCCCAGATGCCGAACTTTGCGTCGCGATACCACTCCGGCGCCTGGTAGTTGGTCAGCGAATTCCAATTCGGCTTGAAGGGACCGTCAGCGATGGGAGGAAGTCTTAGGGATTCCGCGTGCGAGGAAAGGCACAGCAAGAGGGTGGGCAACGCGAAACCCAGTGGCTGGAGCAGGCGCATTGCGGTTGTAGGTTCGGTTTTCGGACCCATGGTCAGCGCAGCGGAATTCAGTTTCATAGCGTTATTTGGAGACACGGATGTTGACCTGGAAGGCGCCGGGGACCGGCTTATCGCACACGACGATGAGGTAGCCGCCGCCGCAGCCGGAATACATCGCGCCGAGATATTGTTGCTGATATGCCTTCAATGTGGGCACGAGGTCAACGCGGAGCAGCGGATGCCGGACGACCTGCGGCAGCAGCGTCTCCCAACACTTCATAGTGAGGTTGAGCGAAGCGCCGAGCTTGTTCGCGTCCATGTGTACAATGGCATCGTAGCAATCCTTGCCCGATTGTCCAAGCTTCGCCACCCACTTGGGATCGAGGCGCTTAACGCCGAGCGGGCTATAGCCCTTCGGGCGCGGCTCGATTGGCAGCAGATGCAGGATTTGGCTCAACCACCGAGCCACTTTGGGACTGTTGCAGGATTCAATGTGGCAGGTGAACACGCCGCCGTGGATTTTGAAGTCATAATCGAGGCGATTGATGCCCGGGTAGACCAGGCCGATCATGTCTTGCGACCCGCTCGGCTCGGCTTTGCCTTTGTTTTCCGCCGCGTAGAGCTCGCGGACGAGCTGGTCCCATGGGCGATCGGGCAGCCTGCCTTTCCACAGTTTCATGGCCATGGCGCGCGTGCCGCTGGCGATGCCGGAGCGGTCCATGGGACGGAAATTGGGCTCGATCTGCACAACGACCATCGAGCCTGGAGGTTTCGGGTTGTGGCGGGAGATGAACGGCTGATCAATCCAACCGCCCGCCAGTTGCAGGCGGTTGGGAATGGGGCCAAGCAGTTTGGCGACGGGCGACGGTTTCGTCAGCCGGTCCCGACGCGCTTGCCGGCTTTGCGGCGGTAATACTGTTCGTTGATCCACTGGTAAGTGATAGCCAGTCCTTTGTCCAAAGGCGAGTTCGGCTCCCAATTGAGGATGTTCTTGATGAAGATATTGTCCGCGTTGCGGTCGGCAACGCCCTGGGGCGCGTTCAGGTGGTAGGTGCGATTCACGCTTACACCGGCGATCTTCGCGACCTTGCTGAAGGGGGTGGTGCTCCAGGATCGCGTCTCACCTTCTGTCAATTTGAACTCTTGAAGACAGGCAGGACAGAGATTTCCGCCGCGCTCGTCCAACCGCTTCCCCAGATGGCCCGTAAGGAAGTGAAGCGGAAAAAGCGGGCGGTCACTGGAGCGAAGCTCACTTCCTGAAGCGAAGGGTTGTTTTGAATGTTGGCGAAAGAGCCCTCGGCGATATTGGTGGTCCAAGTCACGCCGCCGGCACTCGTTTCAAAGCGGTATTTTTCGACCACGCCGTTGAGCAGCCCGTCCTGCCGCGGCAGATAGGTGAACCCGCGGATGCGATTGGTCTTGCCCATATCAACAGTAATGCAATGCGGCTGCTTGCGATCGGCATTCCAGCGCGTGTGCCAGATCGTAGAGGAATCGCCGTCAATCGCCCGGGCGGCGGAGTTGTCCGCTCCAACGGTTTCTTCGCTGTCCACACTGACCACTTTCCAGCCAATTGGCAGGAGGCCGGCGAAGATGCGCGAACCGGATATGCCAACTTTGCCGTCGGGCAACAAGCTCGCGGCGCGCAGCGTGACGCTGCGGTCCAGTGGCAAAGAGATCGGTCCGGTGTAGAGCGATGACTTCGCCGCCGGCTCGCTGCCATCCAGGGTGTAAACCATCTTGTACCTGGCGAGGTTGCTCAGGCTCACCGCGCCGTCGGGGCTGCGGTCGGAAATGGTCGGCTGCAAGGTCGCGACCGATTGCTTGAAGAGGCCCAGTTCAGCCAGCGTCGGTTCGAGACGCGAGCCGGTGATGCGGATGCGCACGTGGTCCGTGGTTACGGGCCATTTCAGCCGGATGAGCCGGCGATGGCCGACGGTTGTAAGTTCGTCTGACCCAGTTCTCTCCGCCAGGACCCATACGGTGC
>Ga0181532_10004227_pt1 | contig 12650 bp, 8 predicted proteins | sample PEATcosm2014_Bin_33_FD_119768 | JGI IMG/M metagenome (GOLD analysis project Ga0181532, IMG submission 119768) | Peatland microbial communities from MTU Mesocosm Facility, Houghton, MI, USA - PEATcosm2014_Bin11_30_metaG | ecosystem: Environmental > Terrestrial > Soil > Wetlands > Peat | place...
ATCCACATCAAAGAGCCCCTCGAACCACTCCTCGACTCGCACGTGCGACCGTTGCTCCAAGACGGCGACTTCGTGGCGATGTCGGAGAAGGTCGTGGCCATCTCCGAGGGCAGGGTCGTCCACGAGTCGGTGATAAGGCCCGGGCTGCTCGCCAAGCTCATCGTGAAGGGCACGAAGAAGTACGAGCACGACGTCGCCTACTCCGACCCTCGCAAGATGCAGGTGGCCATCATGCAGACCGGGACGGCACGAGCCGCTTTCGCCATGGTGGTCGGCGGCCTGACCAGGCTGTTCGGCCGTCACGGCGACTTCTACCGCATCGCGGGCCACCGCATCTCGGAGATCGACGGCTTCAACCCGGACACGATCGCTCCTTTCAACGAGTTCGCCATGCTCGGTCCTGCCGACCCGGACAAGGCCTGCGCGAGCTACGCGCGCTTGCTCGACCATCCTGTGGTGATCATCGACGGGAACAACATCAACGTGGAGGTGCTCGGGATGAGTGCCAACATGCCCGTGTCCAAGGCGCAGGCGCGCCTCATCCTGCTCGACAACCCGATGGGCCAAGGTGACGAGCTGACCCCGTTCGTCGTGGTGCACCGGGCCGGCGCCGACGGCGAGCGACAAGCGGGCGGGGCGTCACAGACCCGATAGCCCGCGCACGACCCGGGCCAGCGCCGAGTTGTCGTCGTCGCCGTGTCCCTGGGCGATCAGGCCGTCTTCGAAACTCGCCGCCATCGCGGCCACCGGGAGAACGGCGCCTACACGGCGTGCCAGCTCGAGGGCTATGGCCATGTCCTTTCGGTGTAGGGCGATCTTGAACCCGAGCGGATAGCTGTCGGCGATCATCCGCCCGCTGCGGTTGCTGAGGACCCACGAGCCGGCCGCCCCGCCGGCAAGCGCCGCGGTCAGCTGCTCGACGTCCACGCCCGCCTTCATGGCCAGCACCATGCCCTCCGCCACGCCGAGGTAGGTGCCGCACAGGATCACCTGATTGACGGCTTTGGCCACCTGCCCCGACCCGATGGGACCGAGATGGGTGACGCTGCGGCCCATGGCGTGGAGCACGTCGTCAGCCCGCTCGAGGTCCGCGGGCGCCCCGCCCGCCATTATCGTCAGTGTCCCCGCCACGGCGCCCTCCGAGCCGCCGGAGACTGGCGCGTCGATCATGGCGACGCCGAGCTCGCCGAGACGCGCGGCGAACTCGCGGGCGCTCGCAGGGCTGATCGTCGAACAGTCGATGAGAAGCGACCCGGAGGTGAATCCCTCCGCCAGCCCGTCGGTGCCGAAAACGACCTCGTCGACCTGGGGCGAGTCGGTAACGCAGGTGACGACCACGTCGCTCGCCTGCGCCAGTTCGCGTGGGCTTCCGGCCTCGACGGCTCCGAGGGCCACGAGCGGACCTGCCCGTCCGGGCGTGCGGTTCCACACCGTAAGCGGGAATCCCGCCCGCGCCAGGTTGGCCGCCATGGCGGCACCCATCGTCCCGAGGCCGACGAAGCCGAGCTTCTGCCTCGATCCCCCGTTGCCCAGCGGGTCAAGCGTCACGACGCCTCCTTTCCGGTGCCCACCGGAATAGCTTGGGCGAAGTATGGTCGCCTTTTCGGCTCCGGGCACGGACGATCCCAAAGACACCGGCGGCCGGCTGGGCGCTGTTGAGCTCGGCGTGCTGGAGGCGGTGAACGATGATGAGACGCTCCAGCTGCTCGGAGAGCTCATCGCCGAGCCGAGCGAGAACCCACCGGGCAACGAGATAGGGTGCGCCCGCGTCCTGGCTTCCTTCCTCGAACAGCGGGGCATTACGTGCCGCCTGGCTGAAGTGGCGCCCGGGAGGCCGAACCTCTACGCGACCGTGGGTGCCCCCGGGCCGACTCTCGTGTTGTGCGGACACCTGGACACGGTGCCCGCCGGCGACGGCTGGACGCTCGACCCCTTCGGCGCCCTTCTGGCCGCTGGACAGGTCTACGGGCGTGGAGCCTGTGACATGAAGGCCGGGCTGGCGGCGATGGCCTCCGCTCTGGTGGCCGTCAAGCGCTCCGGGGTCCTCCTGCGGGGCACGGTTGCCCTCCACGCCGTCATCGACGAGGAAGTGGGCTCCGCCGGGGCGAGGAGAGCAGCGGTCGAGCACGCAGGTGACTGGGTCATCGTCACCGAGCCGTCCGGTTGCCAGGTGCTCGCCACGGGGAACGGACAGCTCAACTTCGAGATCGTCTTTCGCGGCAAGGCAGTGCACAGCTCGCACCCCGAGGACGGCCGGAACGCCATCTCCGACGCGGCCGGTCTCGTCCGCCTCGTTGAAGAGGAGAACCGCCGTCTTGAGACCATGCCCTTTCCTGGCATAGGTCCGGCGACGTACTCCGTCGGGCTCATAAGAGGCGGGCTCGGGGGTTCCACGGTCGCCGACCGGTGCGAGCTCACCTTAGACCGGCGGGTTCTCCCCTCCGAGGACCTCGACGCAGCCGAGGACGAGGTGCGCGCTCTTCTGCGGCACCTCGAGAAACAGCGCCCGGGTCTTTCCTGGGAGATGTCGCGAAGCGTCGCATTCCCCCCGCTTCGGGGAAACCACAGCCAGCGCCTGGAGAAGGTCCTCAACGAGGTGCTCACCGACCTCGGGCGAGAAGGTGTTGAGGAGCGCCACGGAATGCGCTTTGCCACCGACGCCGCCTGGTACGAAGCCGCCGGTTGCCCGGCGGTCGTCTTCGGGCCCGGCGAGGTGTCGGTCGCACACCAGGGCGACGAGCACGTCGCGATCAGCGAACTCGAGACCGCGAGCCGTGCCCTCGCCCTGTGCGGTGTGCGACTTTTGACCTAGACGATCACGTCTCCGCCGATCAGCTGCTCGGACTCGAGCGTCACCGCCACGGCATGGACGACCGAGGCGATCCTGATCGCCTCGTGCACCTGTTCCCTGCCCACGCCGAGCTCACGAACCGCCCGCTCGTGAGCAGCCAGGCACCCCCCGCAGCCGTTCACCGCGCTCACGGCCAGGCACCAGAACTCGAAGTCTGCCGGGTCGACACCCCCGTGGGTGCCGATCACCTGCATCCGCAGCCGCGCGGGGATGTCCTCGTAGCTCTTCTCTCCCTCGTCGGCGAGCAAGTGCTTGCTCCGGTAGTAGACGTTGTTCATGGCCATCACCGCAGCCGCGGCCTGGGCCGCCCCGAAAGCCGCCTCGCTCAGGTGCTCGCGTGCCTCGGCGGCAAGCTCGACGAGCACCCGTTCGCCGCGCGACGCGATCGCGCTCGCCAGCACCGTGCCCCAGAGGCGCTGCTCGGGCAGCGTCGACACGGCGATCGTCGAGTCGAGGTTCAGGCGGATGTCCTTCGCGTAAGAGGGCAACGCCTCTTTGAGCGCTGGTACGCCCATCAGACGCTTGCGCTCATGAGCGCCTTCACATCAAGCGTGGCTGCGCCCTTGTGCCAGTTGCAGGCGCACAGCTCGTCTGTCTGGAGGGCGTCCAGCACACGGAGCACCTCCTCCACGTTGCGCCCGACAGACCCGGCGGTCACCATGACGAACTGGATGATCCCGTCGGGGTCGACGATGAAAGTCGCCCGGTCGGCGACGCCCTCTGTGTTGAGCACGCCGAGGTCGGTGACCAGCTCCCGGTCGAGGTCCGACAGCATCGGGAACGGCAGCTTCCTCAAGTCCTCGTGCTGCAGGCGCCAGGCGTAGTGGACGAACTCGTTGTCGACCGAGGCGCCGAGCACCTGCGCGTCACGGTCGGCGAACTCGCCGTTGAGGCGCCCGAACTCGGCGATCTCGGTGGGGCACACGAAGGTGAAGTCCTTCGGCCAGAAGAAGACTACGAGCCACTTGCCCTCATAGCTCGAGGACTCGATCGTCGTGAAGTAGTCATCAGGCGAGCTCGCCTCGACGGCCTTCAAGTCGCCGGGGACCAGCGCCTTGAGCGAGAACTCCGGGAAACGGTCACCGATACCAAGCATGGGTCTCTCCTTGAGATTGGATTCTTCTTGGCCACTACTTTGCCCTCCGGCACGGCGATCGAGCAAAGTAGGCAATCTAAACCTGGTGATAAACTAGCTTTATGGCAGATCCTACTATCGTTCAGCTCCGAGCATTCGCTGCTGTGGCCCACGAGCGCCACTTCGGTGCCGCCGCCGACAACTTATCGGTCACCCAGCCCGCGGTCTCGGCGGCGATCTCCTCGCTCGAGGCGAGCCTCGGAGCCAAGCTCTTCGAGCGCACGCCCAAAGGCGTGATCCTGACGGCGCTTGGCGAACAGCTCCTGCCCTTGGCCCACCACGCCCTCACAGCCCTCGACGACCTCGTCGGCGACGCCGAACGCCAGGGTCGGGCCCACCACGGACCCCTGAGGCTCGGCGTGATACCGACCGTCGCCCCGTACCTGCTGCCGACGATCCTCGCAGCCCTGGGGACCGAGTTTCCAGATCTCGTCCCCGAGGTCACCGAGGCCATGACCCAGGGCCTGCTGGCCATGCTCGCGTCCGGGAGGCTGGACCTTGTCGTGATGGCCCTGCCGAGCGGGAGGGCGGACACCGTCGAGCTGCCCCTCTACTGGGAGGAGTTCGTCCTCCTCGTCCATGAGGACCACGGTCTTGCCGGTGCCCGAGATCTTCCGACGACGACCCTGCGGGGACTCGACGTCTTGTTGCTCGAGGAGGGCCACTGCATGCGCGACCAGACGCTCGACGTCTGCCGTCAAGCCGGCGCCGCAGTCGGCCAGGCGGTCAAGATGGCCTCGTTGACCACGGTCTCCCAGCTCGTCGCGGCCCGCCTCGGCGTAACCCTGCTGCCGGCGAGTGCTGTTCCTGTCGAGGTCCGTGGCCCACTTTCGACGGCGCACTTCGGTGGCTCGCCGCTCCCCGGTCGCCATGTCGGGATGGTGCACCGCCGTTCGAGCGCCCGGGCGGTCGAGTACGCCGAGCTTGCCGGGGCGTTGCGAGAAGCGATCATCTCGGCGGGACTTCCCGTGCTGATCGAAGGCGCGGGCGCGACCGAACGCGGTCTCGTAGCTTGATGCCAGTCCCCGCTCACAGTGCTGAGCGCGGGAAACCCGGCGCCTCGTGAGAGCCGCAAGCGGCGTGGCCACATGGGCCACGCCGCTTATCTCGTGCCTGCCCGCGCCCGGGGGCTAGAGACCGATGTCCACGGCGCTCTTCGTGCCACCGAGGCTGCGCGCTGACCCGAAGTTGTAGACAGTCCCTTTCGAGCTGACGAGCCAGTAGCCGTTGCCGTCCGGTGCACCCGCGATCGCCACGATCGGGCTGCTCGGTTGCGCCGGTGAACCGAAGGTCACGGCGTCACCGAAGCCGTAAACGTTTCCGTCTGCAGAGGCGAGCCAGTAACCCTCGCCGTCAGAGGTGACGGCCATGGCCACGGTGTCTGGGTTGGTGCCGACGAGAGACCCGTAGGGGTGGGCGTCCCCGAAGGCTTTCACAGCCCCGTCTCTTTGCAGGAGCCAATAGCCCTTGCCATCGGAAGACGACGCGATGGCCGTGACGTCGGCACCAGCGGGCAGGCTCCCCGGATAGGTCTTCGCGTGCCCGAAGGCGTGCACTACGCCGTTGTCGGTGACGATCCAGTAACCGGTACCGTCCGGCATCGCGGCGATACCGGCGACGTCCGAGGTCGTCTCTTGACCGAAGAAGGTCGCGTCTCCGAACGCCGCCACCGAGCCGGTGCTCGTCACGAGCCAGTAGCCGAGCCCGCTGGCCGACACCGCCATGCCGACTGCCCGGGCGCCGCTCCCGTCGATGCCGCCGCGGGACTGCACGTCACCAAATCCGGCGACCGCTCCGTTCGAGCTCTCGACGAGATACCCGTCGTCACCGAGCCCGGGCGTTATCTCGTTCGAGACACCGGCCAGACCGACGCCCTTGGAGGAGACCGCCCTCACGGCAAAGCTCCACGTGGCGCCTGCCTGCAGGTCGGTGAACCTGGCACTACGAGTGCTCGACGGGAGGCTCACGCGCACCGAGGGCTGTCCCGGCGCGAAGGCTGTCACCGTGTAACCGGTGACGTCGCTTCCTCCGTCACTCGCCGGCGGGCGCCACTTCACCACTTCGGAACCCGGCCTTGTCGTGGCGCTCACCTCTGTGGGCTCGCTCGGCGCGCTCGGCGTGTAGGTGTAGGTGATCGAGTTGCTCGCCTGTCCGTTGAGGTCGAGCAGGCTCTCCACCGTCACCAAACGGACCGCCACCTTCGTCCCGGCGACTCCCGGCGGCGCAGCCACCTCGACATGATCGGTCGTGCCGCAGTCCAGCAGTGCTTTCGCATTCGATGTCTCGTCGGTCACTGCCTTGCCGAAAGCCACGGCGACGACACAACCCAGGTTCGCCCCGTTCAAGACGACGTCGTTGCCGCCTTGAGCAGGTCCCTCGAGGGGAGACATGGCATCGATGCTGGGGTTCCCGGGCGGGTAGATGAACAGGAAGTCTGTCTGCGGGTCGTCACTGCAGTTGGTGACGGTGCAGACCTCCACGTCGGCGACGGCGGGGTTCTGGGCGACCGATTCGGTGTAGATGCTCTTGTCGCTCCTGACCGCGTAGCTGTACTGGGTGCCGAGCGAGAAATTGGACTCGCCGTCGACGAACCCGATCGGCCCGACGACCTGGAGCAGCCCGACGCCGCTTATCTCTACAGGCGTCCCGCAACCGGCGTTGGGTGGCACACCGGCACAGGCGACCGAGTCGGGCACGCCTGGCTCGTGGGTGAGGGGGTTAACGACCTTGGTCACCTCGGGCACGCCGGCATAGACGATGCTGCGCTCGTTGGAGGCCCCGACGATCGAGGCAAACCCGACGGCGAGCGAGAACGGCTCCACTGTCGGCTTATGCGACTTCGGGAGCGCCGGTGCGACCAGCTCCAACGACGTCCCGGTTGCCTCCACCGGATAGGCGAGAGAAGTGTCCTTGGTGGGAACGCCCACGGTGAGGTAATTGAGCGTCATGCCGTTCATGCCCACGCCTGTGAGGGTGATGAGGTTGGCCGGCAGACCACCGGCTTCGCTCGCCAGCATGTCGGCGTTGCACTTCACCGGTACGGCCACGGCGCAGTACTTCTTCAAGTCGCCGACAGTGCCCGTCGACACCGAGGTGATCCTCGGAGCGGGGATGTAGTCGAACTCGCTCGGCTGCGGCGCGACCTCGTAACCCTTCGGGTAGATCTCGGCGCCCATGGCGTCGAAATTCGTCGCGCCTTCGTAGGGGGGCAGGATCGTGCTCGTGGCGCTCGAGCCCGCCGCGTTGCTCACAACGACCTGCACCTGGCAGATGTCGTTCCGGGCGTTCTCGTGCAGGTAGACACCCTTTGCCGGAAGAGGTGCGCACGTCTGAGTCGAGTACGAAGGTGGCGTGACTGTGATCTCATAGGGCGACTTGACCGTGAAGTCGGGCGCGTTCACCCCGCCGAAGGTGACCTTCGTGGCGCCGGTGAAACCCGAGCCGCGGATGGTCACCGGCGAGGGGGAGGACTCCAGGCCGGCGTACGGTCCGACGCTCGTCACCGTCGGGACCGGCGAGCTCGACGCGCTCTCTGCCACATAATCGAACACGGCTTTCGCGCCCGGGAAGCTCGACTCCCCGTTCTTCAGCGTCACAACGACTGTTGCCGGCCCGGCCCAGGAACCGGGCGAAGCGGGCGGCAAGGTGGCGGCGTCCGCGGGAAAAGTGGCCGTGAGCTTCGTCTCGCTCCTTACGGCGATGCTGGTGGCCTGAGCCGCTCCCACCTCGACAATTGAGACCTGCGGGCTCTCGGGTGTGCCGAAGCCCGATCCCGAGACGGTCACGGTGTAACCGCCTGCCGTGGACCCCGACGACGGGCTGAGCCCGGTCACTTTGGGTGGAGAGAGCTGGCCTGCGTAGTCGCACATGTAAAAGGCGAGGGCGTTTCCCCCCGTCGGCGTCGTCAGCTGCGGCGATCCGAGGCCCGAGGCCATGTCGAAGCCGACGTGCGCCGGGAACACGAGGCCCTCGTCGACGCCGAAGTCGTCGTTGTTGCCCGAGACGATGTCGTTGAAGGAGGCGGCGTAGGCGGCCGGGTTGGCGGCGATGCCGTAAAGGATGGGGCTCGCAAAGCCGACGTCGGGCACGCCGTTGACCCTGTCGGCCGAGCAGGTCGGCGAGGCGTTGACGAGGGCGATCAGCGCGGCCCAGATCGGGGTCGCCGACGAGGTGCCCCCAATCGTCGCCCACCCGTCCGCGCCGCCGTAACCGAGACCGACACCGTAGATCGTCACGGCGCCGGTGAACTCATCGGCCTCGGCGGAGACGTCCGGAGTCTCGCGACAAAGGGTCCCGGGCGCGAGCCCGAGCGCTGCGTCACAGAACGTCGGCGTCGTGAAGGGCGCGCTCACGGACTCGGTCTCGGTCTCGAAGGCCTCGGCGTTGGCTACGTTGGTGGCGTTCGCAGGCGTGTCCGCCACGGGCTCTTGCCAGGCCGGCATCGCCCAGGTCGCCGAGATGCCGCCGCCGCCGGCACCCCACTGCGCCCCGTCGTCCCAGACGTGCTCCAAAGCCGGCTGGGTGGCGTCGTCGATGGTGCTCCCGCCGACCGAGACCACATAGGGCTGGCTGGCAGGGTCATTGAGCGAGAGGATGTTCTGACCGGAGGGCGGCACAAGGGAGCGACCCTCGTTGCAGTCGTCGTCACCGGTGTCGCCCGCCGCGGAGAAAAACGTCTGTCCCTGGGCGGCCGCCTGCTCGAACAGGAGGTTCTCGGCCGCCTGGGTACCGGGCTCGCCGACCTCAGCCAGCTGCTCGCAGACGCCCCAGCTGGAGGTCACAATCTGGTCGACGTCGCTGTTTACGATCTGGGAGTACTCGTCGAGTGACCCGGCAGTCGTGTTCGGGGCCTCGTAGACGTCGATGTCCGCCTCGGGGGCGAAGGCGGAGACGTCCTCGATGTCGGTTATCGCCTCTGTTGCGCCCCCGCTCGCAACGGCGGGGTTCGCGGGCACATCACCGCCGTCCACAGGGATCACCGAGAGCCGGCTGCCCGTGAGCACGCCCTTTCTGCCCGACATCTGGGCTGCTTCGGCGGTGCCGAAATAGCAGGCATCGAAGGTCTCGATATCGGCCGCCGAGAAGGAGTTCAACTCGAAGACGCCGATGTGCTGGCCGGCCCCTAAGTCGCCGGCGTCGTAGAGGCCGAAGGCGCCGTAGGCGTTGGCTATCTGGTCGTCGGTTAGCCCACCCGCGGACTCCGCATCCTGTTCGGCGAGACTGCAACCCTGAGGCGAGCCCGCCGGGTGCGAGAACGCCACGGTCTTGGCCGAGGGAAAAGTGCGCTGCACCGAAATGGGGCCGGGCCGGACTATTGAGGTGTGGGCTTGGACCAGGTCGTCGAGCCCGACGACTCCGACCACCGAGCCGGCGATCGTCGAGGGCACATGCACCGCAGAGGTCGTCGCCTGACCGGTCGCGCCGTCGGCGAGCCGGTAGCTCTCGAGCCCGGTCCGAAAGGCGCTCTCGACCGTGGCGGCAGAGCCCGAGAAACTGACCAAAAGGCCGTCGCTGGACACGTTCGTCACGCGGAGGCCCTCTCCGGTCAGCTCGGCCCTGACCGCCGAGATGGTCGAGGTGGACGGGCCGAACCGGCTGGCGAACTCGCCGGGCGCGAGGTACCGGTGGTACGAGGGCGAGTCCTTGTCCGTCACCGCGGCGATGAAGCTCGTGAGGCCTGCCTCGTCGCTCGGACGGAGCACGACTATGCCGGACTCGGTCGAGGCCTTCTGCACCGAGCCCAGGGCGCTGTCGGCCGCGGGGATCTTGGGAGCGGCCGTGACGACCACCATCGACACGGATCGCAGGCTGGCACCGGCCGCGGACGGCAGCATCGCCAGGAACGGACTGCAGGTGAGCAGCGCGGCGCCCGTGCCGACTAGGCGCTTGGACCAGAGCCGGCGGCGTGCCCGCATCGCTCCTGCAACGCTGGTCGAGTCCAGGTTCGCCTTGAAAGCACTCCTCGACACGGTGTCCCCTCTCTCAGATTCTCCGGGCGCGGCCCGCGGCTTGATCCGCCCGGGCGAGGTGATTCCAGCTGCTGTCTCCTGGCTGGGTCGCCCGATCATATCTGCAGGGCCGCTGCAAGCCGCCTCGCCCGTGGTGCCCGACAGCCCTCCGGGACGAGCCTCGTGCGCTCGGGAGATCGTCAGGCGAAGCGCAGGACGGTCACGTTTCGCATCCGGTCTGCCGCAAGAGCCCACGTGGACCCTTTGTCACCGGACAGGTAGACGAGGCCGTTGCGCGTGCCGAGGGCCGCCCTCCCGGCCCGCGCCGCTATGCAACCGGTGTCGAGATTGAAGGGGAAGGATGGAGGGAGCCCTCCCGAGCACGCCTCGAAGGCGTCCCCGAGATGGCATCGGTACAGGCGTCCGTCCGCCGTCTCTGGTCCGGTCGAGGCGGTAACGAACGCCACGTCGCCGTCCAAGGCGACCGCTCTCGAATAACCGGCGTGCAGACCGTCGGTCGTCCACTGCCAAGTGTCACCGGCGTCCTTGCTCCACCCGAACCCGACCGCGGCGGCGACCGCGATGCAGTCGTCCTCTCCGGCGACCACCTCGTGAACATCCGCCTCGGGAGCGATCACGTTCTGCCAGGTCCCGCCGCGGTCCTTGGAGCGCCAGAGGCCACCTACGTGCACTCCTGCGAACCACACGTCGCTGCTCGTGACGGCGATCGAACGAAGTTCCGGCGCCGGCCCGGCGGGGTTGTGCCACTCGTCCCTGCCGCCAACCGCGTCGAAGGACCCGACCTCGCTGATCACGCCTTCTGACGACACGGTCAGGAGATGAGCGCCTTCAAGCCCGACGACGAGGCTGCCTCCGGGCGATACCGCCAGGCTTTGGGCCGACCCTGTCGGCAAGCGCACCAGCGGCGCGACATCGAACTCCTCGAGCGCGACGATGCGCTCACGGTCGAGAAGGCTCCACACAGGACGGGCCGCGGACGGCAACAAGCTCCCGACTCCCCCGGTGAACGAACCGACGGCCAATGCGGTGACGGACACGTCTTGTGCATAGGTGTAAGAGCGATCAAGGTCCTCCAGGTGCCCTGTGGTCCCCACGACAAGCATGTAAGCCCTCCTTGGCCCGGCGCGACTTGCGACGCAGTGGTCCGCCACGGAGTTTGTACCACTCGCAGCGCCAGCCTTGGCGAGTGGGCGGGACTCGGATTGATCACGAACAAGGCTCGGATGACTCGACGGCCGGCATCTCTCCGGTGCGGGCCGGCTCTTGGTGGCTCCGGTCGACCGAACCTCTGCCAGGCGGGTCATCCGGCCACAAGACGCCATCATGCGCATCGCCATCACCGGCAAGGTGGCGATCGACATTCGGACCTTGGTCGCCGACGACCGCGTCGCTGTAGCGAATCTGCTCTCTGTGAACAAGCAAACCGTGACCAGCCTCAAGAAGGACGCTCATCAACTGAAGGCCGACGGACGCACGGCGATCCGGGCCGGCGACGTTGTCCGCAGCGACCTTGGGCTGCCAACCTCTTGAGATTGGCCATCCCGCCCCGACCAGCTTCAAGTGAGCACCAAGGAGGAGCCCACAGGTGGCCTGACCGGGGCGGACCCGGGTCGCTGGGACAAGGTGGCAAACTGAGGACACGGAGGGAAGACGAGTCGCCACGACCACCTACCGCGCACGGGGGCGCCGCTCACCCGCTCTTGGCCTTGCAGCCGTCGCCATGAGTCTCTGCGTCGGGGGCCTGATCGGCGTGCTGGCCACGCGTGCCTTCGACCACCGGACGCCTTCGCCGACAACGAGGTCAGGTCACCAGTCCGGCTCACATCGAAGAACCACCGGCGTCGCTCCTGCGACGCTGAGCGTCGTCTCCATCGTCCCGGGCAACGGAGCCACGGGGGTCGCCCCGACTTCACCCATCACCATCACCTTGTCGTCCCCGCTGGCGAAGAACTCGGCACTTCCGACCCTCGACGCGACGACACCCGGGTCCTGGAGATCAAGCGGCGCGACGATCACCTTCACGCCGAGCAGCGACTTCGCCCCGCTCGCCCAGATCGACGTCACGGTGCCGGGAGGACCCGGCGGGCTGACAGGTGCCAACGGAGGCAAGCTCGGGGAATCAGACGTCGAGCAGTTCCAGGTCGCGAACGGCTCGGTAGTGCGAATACAGCAATTGCTCTCCCTTCTCGACTACTCGCCGCTCGCCTGGACACCGGCCGGCTCACCGATCGCGACGAGTGACGCGGCCGCCCAGCTGGCGGCGACCTACGACCCTCCCGCCGGCTCGTACACCTGGCGCGACAAGGGCTGGCCGGCCGAGCTCAGCGCGATGTGGGAGCCCGGGGTCGACAACGTCTTCACTCGGGGCCTCATCATGTCTTTCCAGGCAGACCACGGCCTCGTGCCCGACGGGGACATCGGGCCCGCACTTTGGACCTCTTTGCTCAGTGCCCTCTCCTCGGGCGTGGTCAACACCGGGGGGTACAACTACGCGCTCGCCGACAAGGCGGACCCGGAGTCGCTCACCATCTACCACGACGGGGTCGTCGTGCTTCACAGCCTGGCGAACACCGGCATCCCCGAGTCCCCGACACCCGACGGGACCTTCCCCGTCGACGCGCGTCTCAGGCGACAGGTCATGCGGGGCACCAACCCGGACGGTCGGCACTACGCGGATCTCGTCCAGTACATCGCC
>Ga0181532_10004229_pt1 | contig 12648 bp, 10 predicted proteins | sample PEATcosm2014_Bin_33_FD_119768 | JGI IMG/M metagenome (GOLD analysis project Ga0181532, IMG submission 119768) | Peatland microbial communities from MTU Mesocosm Facility, Houghton, MI, USA - PEATcosm2014_Bin11_30_metaG | ecosystem: Environmental > Terrestrial > Soil > Wetlands > Peat | place...
CCCTCTCTGACGAGGATTGAGGTCGGTCTTCAACGCCAGATGAGACATGCCGATGATGGCGTTCATCGGCGTGCGAATTTCATGGCTCATGTTGGCCAGAAATTCGGATTTGATCTTGGTGGCATCTTCGGCGACTTCCTTCGCGCGGCGCAATTCCTCTTGATAAGTTTCCAGAGCACGATTGCTGGCCTCAAGTTCCTCCTTCCGGGCGATGATCTGTCGTTCGGAAGCGGCGAGGGATTCGGCCTGCGCACGAGTCTTTTCGAGAAGGTGGTTGGTTTCAAGGTTTCGGGAAAGAAGCTGGGCGTTCATGGCGACCGAGGGCAGGAGCGCATCAAGCAGAGTTTGCTGGCGGTCGGAGAGAACAGAGGCGGTGGCGAGTTCGATGACGCCTATGAGAAGGTCTTGATTGAGAAGGGGCACAAACTGGAGAACGCCGGGGACAACCGTACCAATGCCTGTGGAGACGCAAATGAGTTCATTCTTGTCCGAACAGAGTTTGAGGACGCGGCGTTCGAGAGCAGCCTGGCCGACGAGCCCCTCGCCGAGTGCGAGTTCGGAGGAATTTTGGGGGCCATCGAGTGCAAAGCTGCCAACGCGCCTCAGGCGAGAGCGGGAATCGTCGGCAAGATAAAAGGAACCGTAAAGGAGGGGAATGCATTCGGAGATGCGGGAGAGCAGGCTCGCGGCGAAAATGGAGAAGTCTTCTGCAGCCTGAAGGCGCACTCCGGTCGCGGCGACTTCGCCCTTCACCCAAGACTGCGTATCACGGTCCTTGGCACCTCCTTGAAGCGTATGGAGGGAACGGCTGATCTCGCCGATTTCGTTCGGCCGATTGAGAAAAGGGATGGGCTGATCCAACTTGCCAGAGGCGAGGGACTGGATGCTGTCGCGCAAGGAGAAGAGTTCTTGAACGACATCAACGTGAAGTACATAGGAAGCGATGGCGAAGGTGACGAGCAGGCCCAACCCAATGACCAGCCAAGTAACCAAGATAGAGCGATGCGTCTTATCGGTGAGTTCATCAGAACGCTGATCGACAGCTTTTTGTAATTCGTCTGAGATCTTGATGACTGCCTCTTGCGTCTGTTGAAGTTCGGGATCGACGCTGGAGTTCATGAGAGCAGCGGCCTTTACCTTGTCGTCGGCAAGGGCGGGAGCACGGACGAGCCGCGAATCAAGGACCGCCTGATCGAAATCGGCCGAAACGGCAGTGAGTTGGGCGGTTCGGGCAGGGGCGAGGCGGATAGCCTCGGCGATCTGCATTTTGTAGTCGGCATAGGTGGTGTCCAGTTGGCCGTCGATGACCCGCCTGCGGTCAGGACTGGACTCTGCAATAAGACGGTAAAGATCGAGGTCAAAGCGCCTGCTGATCGAGCGCGCCGTGTCAATGTGGTGGACGGCTTTGATCTCATTGTCGATGAGTTGGCTGTACCAGGTGTCAATCCTCTTGCTCTGAATAGAAGAATACAAGCCAGCGAGGATAACCATGACTGCCAAGGGAGCCATAGCGATGAGCAATTTTCGACGCAGCTTAAGGTTTTCTAGCAGGCCCATACTTGAGTCGTTCCAATCGAGTCTGAGATCTGGCGATGAAGTAAGAAATCCAGGAAGACCATTGACCTCTCTTGGGCATGTTATTCAGTTTGGTCGCAACGAACAAGCATCAATTCGAGTGGAACTAACGAATCTAGCGATCAGAGCCTGGTTCCGCCAATCCCTGAAGGTGCAACGCTTCTGGGTACAGAAGTTCGCTCGATCACTGGCGAGCGATTGGACGCACTCGTGTCCAATGCTGGCGTTCGCAAGAGTACAACCATTAAAGACTATACAATCGAGGACTTTGACAATCTGTTTGCGACGAACGCGCGAACTCCGTTTTTCCTGGCGCCGCAACTCCAGCCCATCCTCGGGGAAAGCTCAAAATAACTGCTCCCGCTTGTTGAAGACAACATGCGGTTTAGGTGCTAGAGGAGTGGGGCCCAACTAGTTCTGCCTTCCGCATTCAAACCTTCAGCTATCGCCATAGACTGGAAGAGCTGCCCCATGAACGACTGTGGCGTCGTCACCGCATAAGAAGAGTATGACGCGTGCTATGTCTTCGGGCTTCGGCCACTTCGCGAAATCCGACTTAGGCATGGCTTTCCTGTTCGCTTCCGTATCAATGATACTGGGAAGTATCGAATTGACTCGGACGCCGGTGCCTTTCAGATCGGCAGCAAGCGAATCTATCATGGCTACCGCTGCAGCTTTTGAAGCTACGTAAGCGGCTGCGCCGGCAGCGTGATCGAATGCTGCTTTCGAGGCGACATTTACTATCGATCCTTTGCCCTGTCTCAGCATCACCGGCACCGCGGCCCGAGACAACACAAAAGCGGAGCGGAGATTCAGGGTAAGCATCTGGTCAAACACTCTCATGTCCAGTTCCCACAGATTGATGCCACCCGCGTAGCCGCCTACCGTATTTATCAATGCATCCAGGCGGCCGTGCCTCCTGAGAAGATCCTCAATCAGCCCAGCAACTGCGGTTTCTTCCGTAACATCGAGACTGTGTCCTTCAAGGTCCTGTTTATTCACACTTGCCACGCTTTGCAGAGCATTCCATTCCTCCTGCCGTTGGTAGGTTACGGCCACCTTGTAGCCTTTTTCGAGGAACACCAGACTTACAGCTCGTCCCAACCCACCCGTGCCACCGGCCACCAAGGCCATTTTGCTTTCAAACTTCGCGTCCATTCCTCCACCTCCATGTCAAACTCGCGCGAACAAAACGAGGAAAGTTAAATAGGGATTTCATAGAAGGAGTGAGTATACCGTTCCGAGACCCAAATGCCGATATGTTTAGAACGATCGCGGCGCCTGGTAAACGCGGTAAAGTGCCACATTTCCGGCGGGTGAATCGCTCGTGGCTTCGGGGAGTCTTTCCCTAGCGAAAGATGTGTTCTCGATCGATGATAGTAATCGAAATACGAATTTAGAATTCGCGTAAAGAGCTTTCATGGAGCACGATTACATGATCGAGACACTCACGACGAATGGATCCAATCACTCGCTCGACATTGGCTCGCTGTCAAGGCGAGCGCGGTGAGACTCAATAGATGAAGTTAGCGGTTGGAGTCATAGGCAGCGCGGAGCCACCTCTTTAGATCCGCGTCGATTTGATCAGAAGAGGTAACTTCGATGCGGTGTGTGATGCGATCTTTTTTGGCGAGACCGCCTGTGTCGATGAGACGCTTGGGGAGCGCACCTTTGTAGGCGGTGAAACACAGACCCAAATCGATGCGGGAGTTGGTGGTGGGCTTGATTTGGGCGAAGACGTGTTCGCGGTAAAGGGGAACCATGGTTTTGCAGGGACAAGCTTTAACGTCCGGGCCGAGAGATTTGGCGAAGGAGAGAAGTTGGTCGTAGATGGGACGAAGAGCGGCTCTTTTGCCGGAGTATTGTTCTTCGACGTATTTGACGGCAGTAGCAAGATATTTTTCCGGCGTGTCCTCCTCGTCGCCCTTGCCCTCCGCGCGTTCAGCGATCCACCAGGCCGAGTTAGTGCCGAGATTGTGTTTGGACTTGAGCCAAGTGCGTCGAGACTGGTAGTCCTCGGGACCTTCCTTTTTCAATAGAGCAATCCACTCATCGAGAGAGCGGCCGGTCTTGGACTTGAGGTCGGCGATCCATTTCTGGACGCTGGCGACCCCGGGATGGACGTTGTAGAGAGATGAGGTTTGAGTGGAGGATTTGGACACAGAACCTCTGAATGATTGGCAGAAGATTTCAATCGGGGAGTGTAACAAAGGTGGGACGGAAGAGAAAGAAAATCTGCGCAACGCTGACTCGGGATAAAGTATAGGGACGACCGATAGATCGCGGATCCTCTACATCCCAAAAGACTTGCCAGATAGGGAGAAGGTGTCCAGCGGGCGACCCTCGCTGATCGGTCTGATCCATATGCTCTTGCATTATCAAGTGCTTCTCATCCCATACGTGATACGGGGAAACCGGATAAGTTCAGGCTAGCACTTGACTCGATCTCCAATTGTGGCCCGGTCACTGCGGAAGCGGTCATAAACTCACAGGGCAAGCTGGAAAACATCCGCATTGTGCGTGGTCTACCGGGTGGTTTGAACGGACAAACCGTCGCGGCATTGCAGATCTGGCAGTGCCAACCTGCGTCAAGGGACGACCAGCCAGTCCCAACCCTCGTTCAATTCACAGTCCGATTTCGTTTGTATTAGCTTTGCGACTTAATTGAATTGGTGCATGGTGAGTTCCCTACGAAAGTCATTTAAATAATGATGCTCCATTGCGAAGCATCGGCTGCAAGTCATCCGCAAGCACATCCGGCTCGTAAATTTCCAGATAATTGGCGTGCCGACCAGCAGCGTTTGGCTGCATCCCTATGTCGATCGATTTTTTCAAAGCGAGTGCGGGATTCCCCCCGGCGCCCATGTCTCCGCTGTGGCGTTCGCAAGAAGTGCGAAGTTGAAAACCGGTGATGACGCGCCCGTTATAGCCAATCACAAAATCGACGCCACGAGGGCCCGGGCCAGCACCTGGAAAGCCATCGAGGTTGCTGAACTGGAGCACGAAGCGGCGTCCCAAGAGGCCAATGGCCTCATCGATAATTTCTTGCCTTGTGCGCTTCCGCTCGCGAGGAGCAATTTTACCGTGGTCGTCAATATTGAGACCAAACCCCATCGACAAAGAGACGTACTGGTTCGGGAAGTTAACGGCATACATTCGAAAGGTTTTCTGCCATGCCTCTATGTATTTGCGTGGTGTGTAACCCACATTAAGCCATGTCCTGACATCCTCAGACTTGCTTGGCAACGTGAACTCCGCAGAAACTGATGTCGGTCCGGCCGCCGCAATCACTCGAAAAGCAGGAGACTTTTCGTATCTGTCGCTCAGTTGTTTTACGAATGCGAACCAACGCGTAAGGTAGATGTCATCCCAGGGTAATGGGAGTCTCTCGACTGTGTGTTTATCGGGCCCATATTGAATCGGGAACATCTCGGTCTTTACACCTTCCAACGCCCACTGGGGAGAAAAAAAACCGGGGAAGATGAGAAGTTGAACCCATTTCCTTGATGTTTCCGCAGCAGTGAACAGCTGATCTAGCTTCGACCAATCCGGATTTCCTTGGATCGGTTCGATGTCGCGCCAACGGATTTGCAATGCGATGCCGTCAATGTAGGGATTATTCAACGCCTGTAGATTTAATCGACTCTCTTGCGGCTTGTTCTCAATAATCACGACGAGTCCACTCGGGGCAACGATAGCGGTCGATATCGGCGATGGCAGTGGTTGCGTCGATGCAACAGTCGGAAAGGTTAACAAGGCGCCCGCCAAAGCACCGGCCAGGTGAATAACAAGGTTTCCAGATCGTGGCGTCCCTTGATTTAGCATGTGCGCCTCCTTTTTCGTGACGAGAAGATTCTGAGATCTGAAATTCGCTTTGACATTGGAACTGCGTTGAGAATCCTCCTGTTCACATGTCATGCAATCATGTGGGTACCAGCAGTGGCTTTCCTTGGAAATGGAGGCACCGCATTCTGAGTTCTCCCAAGTTAGTTTGCGCCCGCCGGAGGGCTCGAAAATACTTGGAGAAACTTGCTTACCTACCTAGGACTTACAAATTCCCGCCACCGCCAAGCCAAATACCACTGACAGAAAACTCTCACTGAGAATCCACTTCACTGCCAACATGTGCGGTATCGGCAGGATGACCCACCCGCTAAGGGAACCGTAGATGACGACCACTAGGGCCATCAGAATCCCAAAGCGGATGCCCTGTCCCATCCACGGTTTTCGTTCGACGCCACGCAGGTAAACCAATACAGCCCCAACTACGTAAATCAAAACCGCCAACAGCATCGCCCACACCCGTATTATCTGCGCGGCCCGCGGGCGCCACAGCGCTTCTGTATCCACGTAATCCTGTCTCAGCAGGACAGAATGAATCAGAAAAAGTCCCCCAAGTTGAACCACAAACCCCACCACGACAGCGAAAATCATTTTTTTCATCACAACTGGCCTCCCCAATACTCGTCGGAAGTATATTCAACAATTCTTCAGTCGGGCAGGGTTGACGGACAAGTCCCATCTGGTAAACGCGGAAATGTCGGTACTAATCCACGGTCTGGGTAGGCTCTCATAGCTACTTTTTTGTTTGCTTTTCGAGTTCCCTAACAAGACGTTCCCCGACGCTATTGACACCTGTGAGGACTCCGCCCCACAAATGCTCGTCGCTCCAAAGAATGTCCCGAGTTTTTGGGTCAATCACCGTCAGGTATGCATATCGTGCAGAAGATTGCTTATTGTAGTTCGGCACGGGGTCTTCAGTGATGTGACCGTCGGCGGAGGTGCCTGTCTGGCCGCTAGCGAAGAGTACACTGCCGCCCTTGTATGGGTCGGCGGAGAAAAAGAATATTAGGTCAGCTTGTTTCGGGTCGTCTACGAGTTGGAACTTTCCCCACCTCCTTAGTTGGGCCACTGCATTTTTTCCCACTGCGTCAGAGCCAGTTTGATTCTTGAAGTAGATCGACTTGGCCGAGAGGATTCGGGGTGATTGGGCCAGTTGTTTCTGGGCAAGCGCTGGGGTAGCAACAAGCAAACTTGCGACAGCGACAGCCACAGCAACTGAAGAAGATTCGGAGATTCGCATCTGTACCTCCGAGAAGAAGCAACAACATTTTACACCTCCCCATGAAGCCTGGGCCCCGCTAAAAGAGGAATCTCCAACGACGCGGCCGGCGTCGTTATCGCGCTGGGAAAGCGTGGAAGAGGAGGAACCGAAGATGAGACGGTGAAACCCCCTGATGGAGTCCAGCGGGTGAAAATCCCGCACGGCCAAAGCGAGCATGCAGGCCGGTAGCGAATGTTGCCATTCACCGGGCGACTGGTGGGTGCGAAGCGTACAAAGCAAGGAAGCAGGCCGTGAAGATTCAGCTCCGAAAACTCGGCTCGTTGTGATGCCGACGCTGTTAACGAGGCGGAAGGCAGCATCCGGACGACCGATATTGCGAGGTCGCGCCGGGGTCCCAGGCTTCTTACGACATCGCCCAAACCCGGAAGCGCGAGAAACAGATTCACGTCAAGCGCGTCAGTCGGCTTGTCCACGCCTGACCCGGTTACGCTATACAGCGAATTCGCAGTTCGGAATTCGCATCTGGCGTTTATCGTCCCCTAGCATCCCCGGATCTCTTGGGATCCGGGCTTGTAACTCCAAGGGCACCTTTGTATTCTGAGCTCAATCGACGGAATGTTAGCCGGGTCGGCGTAGCGACACGTGTTACAGAGTTCGGAATAAGGAGCGAGACATGACTTCGGCCACCATTTCGCAGGAAACGAGGATGAGTTCAACGCACTTGTTAAGCCCCGCTTTGGGGGCATCCGTTCTAGCGGATGTCACACCAATCGTGTTTGTTGTGGATGACGACGTTTCGGTGCGCGAATCACTGCAACTCCTGATCCGCTGCGAAGGCTGGCAACCGAGAACATTCGCGTCCGCACAAGAATTCTTCGCGCGGTTGCCAGCTCTCGCTCCGAACTGCCTAATCCTTGACGTTTCCCTTGCAGGTCTCGATGGGCTCGACGTGCAGAAGCGCCTCTCTATCGAACGCCCTGAAATGCCAATCATCTTTATCACGGGCCATGGCGATGTACGCACCACGGTACAGGCCATGAAGGCAGGGGCGTTCGAATTACTCACGGCCTCTGCCGTGACAGAGCGCCTTGATTTGTAGTTTCAAGTACTTACAGGGACTTGCAGGAACAGAAAAACGCAGCAAGGCATAGAAGGGAAGTCTTATTGTTCCCGTGGTCAGACCCCAAGCGTCGGAAACTCCGAACCAATTCGCGGACGGATTGGCGCCTTATAGTGCGTTAATCAGATGGACTTTGGCGCACCTGCATGATTGTCGAGTAGCCCTCAAGGTGCTAGCCTTCATTCAGGTGACCTATGGAACACTCTTGGCTCATTGAGAAAGTTCTTCCTGGCCTCGTTGTGTTGGCTGTCGTAATCTTCGCAACCCTTAGGCTCGGAGGAGGATTGGCGGCTGTGGCAGGGCTCGGCCAATTTCCAATGTCAATGATTCCTGCCCCCCTGCGACATTTTCTATTTGGCGAACGAGAAGACCCCTCACACAAACCGAACAACTGATCCAAATCGGCTTGCCGGACATCCGCCGCAGCATTGCCCACGATTCCGATTTCCGCTGCGTTTTCTAGGCACTTGCTGCATTTGCCGCTAGAGAGTCTTCAAGAATGCGACTAGGTCCGTCTTCTGTTGGTCCGTCAGGTTTAGCGCAAATCGCGTGTTGTAGAAATTCACGGCGTCCATAAGGGTGGCTGCCGATCCGTTATGGAAGTACGGCGCACGCCCCGCAAGCCCACGAAGGATCGGCCCTTTGATCTTGCCAACGTGGTCAAACTTCCCGTCAATCAGAGCCTGTCCGAGGTCCGTGGTCGTTTTGCAGTTGCTGGTAGGCAGACCTGTGCTGGGATCCTTCTGGCAAACCGTGATCTGCGGCAAGTAGCTCACATCCAGGCCGCCAAGGTTGACGAACGGCGAGGTCGGACTCGGGTCTCCGGTGCCAATATTCAAGGGAGTGGGGAAAGAGTGATTGCCCACATCCGGGGCGTCGTGACACGTGCCGCAGGTTCCTTGCAAAGTCGGAATTCCGCCGGCGACAAGGCCTCCGGCGGTCGAATCGTCATTGATGCCGGCCACGCCGGTGATCGGAATTGGCAAAGAATTGAAAAGGTCCTCGCCGCGTGCGATAGACCGGCGGGCTCCTGCGAAATCGTCGGAGTCCTCGCCGGTTTGCTGCGTCCATGCTTCGTAGAGGTTAAAAATGTCGGGAGTGAACTGGCTGTCTCCTGGAGTGACGAGCCCGCCCGGTTGCTCCAAAGCCGGTACCAGCGGGTGCACGCTGGAATTGATGGAAATGAAGAAAGGCTGAGTGGTAAGAAGCGCAGGTCCGCCATTAGCGCCGTCCCGGTTGAGCCATCCCGCGCGCGAATCAGACAACTGCGCGGTGAAAAGCCGCGTCTCGAAATTGACGATTTCCTGTTGCTCTGCAGGAGAGGGCCGGGTTCCGTCGCCTTGCGCGTGAGTGATCGTCGCATCGACCGATTGGTGGGCCAGGTCGCTCATTAAGGAAGAGGGATAATTGCTAAAAATGATTTTTGTGGTGCCCGTGGCCGGCGTGGATTCTCGCCCGTCAAACATCACGGCGCTAAGAAACGGAAGGTTAGTGGTTGGCAGCGGCCGCCGGTACATGGAGATGACATCCGTGGCATTGCAGCCATACGGATTATTGACGCTCATGACCTGGTAATCGGCGCTAGTGGGAACGCTGATAAAGATGCGGATCAGGCCTCTGCTGAGCAGTAAGCTATACGCCTCGCGCCGTTTCTCCACGGTTGAGAAATCTGCCGTCGGGCAGTTCGCGCCGTCCACGGGCTGGAAAATGGGATCGGTCCCATCCGTAGTGTAGAAACGCTGCTGCAGGTGCGGCGGGGTAATCGAGAAAGCGTCGCTGGGTTCATGGCAGGTGACGCACTTTCGGCCGTTCGTACCCAAATCCTGGAAAAACGGATTGGTGGAAGTGTCGGTCGTTCCGCCTACGTTTATGGTGGCAAACGCGCCGTCCGGATCCCCGAATACCTGAAACTTAGGAATGACCAAGCCGAAGGAATCGCTGAAGGCGAGCCCCGCCGCGGTGGCCACGAGCAATGCCACCACCGAAGCGATGCGCAATGGCCTGCTGATAGGGTTCCTTTTCGCGCCTGGACGCTTTGCAGAAAGGTCTTCTCGCGTTATCGGAGTATTGGTATAGGTCGACATGGTCTTCCTTTCGAGGATAGTGTCGTCGCCGATGGCTCTTTGAATAGCGCACAAGCGTCACGTGCTGCGAACTGTCGCAGGATTGGTGAGGATCTGACAATGCTCGAAGCATGAAATGTTGATGGACGGCCATTTCCTTGATACAAATGCGGTTGGTTCTGCAGGTGACCGGAGGCCAGCGCGCCTTTTCTCTTCCGTCCGCTCTGGAGCATGGAAATGCCACAAGAACGCAAAAGCCAAGTCCTACGTTTTGGTGTTTTTGAAGCGAATATTCTGGCGCGCGAGCTGAGGAAACACGGGACCCATGTGCGGCTGCGCGGCCAGCCCTATTGCATCCTGGCCATGCTACTGGAAAGGCCGGGCGAAGTAGTTACCCGCGACGAAATGCGGCAGAAGCTATGGCCCGCCGACACCTTTGTCGATTTTGAGCACAGCATGAACAGCGCCATCAAAAAGCTGCGCGCCGTGCTGGGTGACTCCCCGGACAATTCGCGGTATATCGAGACGATTCCTCGCGTGGGTTACCGGTTCGTTGCCCCGGTGCAGGAGGTGCCCCTGGCAGGACTGCCGGCGCCGGAAGTTCCGGCGAGCTCTAGCGAATCGCAAACACAACCCGCACCACAGGTTTCGCACTGGCGCTGGCCGCGACTCGTCGCAGGTGGCCTAACTCTGGTGGCGTTGGCGGCTGTCGCAACCTTCATGTGGCGGAGGGCGCACACTCGGCCAGGGTTGGCGGGAGAAAAGGTAGTTCTCGCGGTTCTTCCCTTTTCCAACCTAACTGGAGATCCTAGCCAAGAATATTTCAGCGACGGCTTGACTGAAGAGATGATCGCCCAGCTAGGCCAGATGGACCCGAACCGCATGAGCGTGATTGCGCGCACCTCGGTCATGCATTACAAAGGCAGCTCCGAACCGTTACTGCAGATCGGCAGTGAACTGGGAGTTCAGTATGTGCTTGAAGGCAGCGTGCGGAGGGATTCGGGCCGAGTCCGCATTACTGCCCAGCTTGTGCGCGTAAAGGATCAGACTCCGCAATGGTCGCGCGAGTACGATCGAGAGCTTGCTGGATTGTTGACGCTGCAGCACGAAGTGGCGCAGGAAATCGCAGATCAAATGCAGGTTACTTTGGGAGAGAAGCCCGAGTCGGCTGCCACCTTAGTGGCCAAGCCAGCGGCCTCTTCGGGTTCCTACGTGGCGTATGACCTCTATCTACAGGGACGCTATTTCTTGAACAAACGCACGGAGGAAGGGTTTCAGCGTGCTGCGGAGTATTTTCAGCAGGCCATTGAGCGCGATCCCAGCTACGCGAGCGCCTATGCAGGTCTCGCTGACACTGATGGGCTGATGAGCACCTGGTATGTGGGTCCGCAAAACGAGCTGATGCCCAAAGGGCGTGCCGCCGCGCTCAAAGCGTTGCAACTAGACGACACGCTGGCCGAAGCTCATACCTCGTTGGCATTGATTGCCGAAAGTTACGATTACGACTGGCAAACTGCCGAAAAGGAATTCAAACGCGCAATCCATTTGGATCCAGGCTACGCCACTGCGCATCAGTGGTACGCCGAATACCTTTCGTGGCAAGGCCGTTTTGAGGAAGCTTTGGCGGAAAGCGAGAAGGCTCGCCAACTGGATCCGTTATCGATGATTATCGCCGCGGATCACGCCAACATCCTATACTACGGCAGGCAGTACGATCGCGCCCTCGCGCAGTCTCGCGCCGTGCTCAACATGGACCCGAGGGCCCCGCGCGCTGACTCCATCATCATCTTCTCTTATGTCCAGCAACACAAGTTCGCCGAGGCTGAAGAATTCATCGAGCAGCATGAGGCAACCCTCAACGACAAATGGCTTCCAGTGAAAAAGGCTGTTGTCTACGGCTACTGGGGCCGCGCTGCAGACGCGCAAAAAGCGTTAACCAAGGTGGAGCGGTTTGCATGGAAACCGGAAGAGAGGATCCCGACGTTGCTCGTCGTTTATTCGGCGGTGGGTCGAAGAGACCAGACCATCGCCCTCCTGCGCCAGGCGGTCGTCAATCATTCCAACGCCATAACCTCCATGAAGGTGGATCCCATGTACGACCCGTTGCGCAGCGATCCGCGTTTTCAGGACGTGTTGCTCCGCGCCGGCCTGGCTGATAACGCTGTTGCCGCAAAACCCTAGCTACGGCAGAGGTAGTGTTCTTGAACGGAGCACGGAGGGATTTGCACTTGGCGCAATCGCCTTTGAGTTGGCAGCGCATGTCGCCTTTCAATCAAGAATCGGATTGGGCCTTTGCTAGCCAGGAGAAGAAAGGCCTACAACCCCATTGGCACGAGAATCTGCTACGCCGACACATCCGTCCCGCGGCGTCGCGCTGCTACACGCCAATAGCCGCACCACACTTGACACTTACACTCAGGCGACCGCTCCAGAGAAAAGACAAGCACAGACCAGAGTTGTCAGCATGATTTTGCCGGAGCAGATTCAAACTGCCGGGGCGGGAGGAGGGAAGTGAGTCTTCTTATTGTTCCTTTTTGTTCCCACGCGGGAGAGCCAAACTTTCCCCAAGTGCTTGAAAAGAATGGCGGGGACGACGAGACTCGAACTCGCGACCTCTGCCGTGACAGTACATTGTTATTTGGTAACTGATTGAAACTACGCGGCACGGATGGCTACCAAAACCGCGCTTTGGAACCCTAGGTAACAATTATTGGACCATGAATGGACCAAGAAATGGACTCTGCCGCGAAACGGCAGAAGCCTTTAAACGAATAGCACGCACTCTGGATTGCAGCCCTTTGACACTTGGGAGATGATTTCGATTC
>Ga0181532_10004230_pt1 | contig 12647 bp, 12 predicted proteins | sample PEATcosm2014_Bin_33_FD_119768 | JGI IMG/M metagenome (GOLD analysis project Ga0181532, IMG submission 119768) | Peatland microbial communities from MTU Mesocosm Facility, Houghton, MI, USA - PEATcosm2014_Bin11_30_metaG | ecosystem: Environmental > Terrestrial > Soil > Wetlands > Peat | place...
GAATGGTTCTCAGGCGCGAGCGCGAGGCTTGGGTTACGGCACACCTAAAACATCAACCCCGGCAAGTGCTTGAAAAGATGGTGAGCGCGGTAGGAATCGAACCTAAACCTACTGATTAAGAGTCAACCGTCGCAATCGCTCTAATCCTTAGTTTCAGCATTCTTTATCAACAACTTACCGAATTGATGTTTTTACGGTGTGCCGTAAAGTGTGCCGTAACCTTTATTACTGCGTCCCTGCCGGGGCGGAACCACCAGGCTGATTGAGCGCTTGGCGAACAACCTCGACCTCGGGATGCTGATACCGCATTGCAGTTTTCACATCCTTGTGCCCCATCGTGAGCATTACTGCCTTTAGGTTGCCGGTTTGTTTCAAGACTCTAGTGCCGTAGTCATGCCGGCCACAATAGAGGACCAACTCTTGCGGAAGACCAGCTTTTTCTCTGGCCTCCCGAAAGCGATTCGCCATCGTGGTGAGATGACCTGCCCGAGAACGCTTCGAGGGAAATACCCATCCCTCACGCCTGCCTGCGCAACGTGCGCGGAGCAGGTCTAGTGCTCGGTCGCTTATCGGCACGGTCCGCCTTCCGTCAGGAGTTTTGCTGTCTGGAACAAAGACGACTCGACTGTTCCAATCGACATTCTCGATGCGCATCCGGTAAAGCTCTCTTTCGTTCCGCATTCCCGTATCTCGCATTAAGATGACGATGTCTCGGAAAAGGAGGAAACCACGCTTCCGCCACTTGCAAGTCGCAGCGGCGGCGAGCAGTTCCCTTTCTACGGCATCGTCCAACCTCGACGACCGGCCATATTCCTTCACCAGCTTGAATTTGGGAACGCTCCGAACGAGTTCCCACTCTTCTGCTTTGTGCAACATTCTACGAAGAGCCCGCAGGGCGCAATTCGCATTGGAGGCAGACCCGTCGAACCTCAGCGTTTCGACGTCATCTTTCTTGATTTGGTTCAGCCTCATTCCCGCTACCCGCGCCTTACTCAACAACCGCCAACCATTCTCGTAATACAGTTTCGTCTTGCTTTCGAGGTTTGCGTTTTCAACCCACTCCAGAAAGCGCCGCGAGAAATCCCGCAGCGTCGGAGCCTTCCTGTCCAGCGGGTCGCTGCCTTCTAGTGCCAGTACCAGTTTCAGACCAGCGATTTTTGCTGCCCTGGTTGAACTCGATTCCTTGGTCGAACCACGGTAGCGTCGGCCGCGTACCGTGAAGTCATACCAATAGAAGTGAGACTTCGATTTCTTAAACAGCTTCACGAGCTTCCTCCATTGCAGCCCGCACGGAAGCGACTCGTGTGTTCTTCTGAATATATTCCAGAAGAATGTTGACATCATAGCTGACGCGACCTTGCAGTTCTATCCAATTCGGCCCGACTCCCTCGGCGCGCCATCGTTTCAATGTCGCTGCTGAACGTCCAAGAATCTCAGCGGCTTTGCGCGTGTTCACGAGCTGGGGCATGGCTGGTTTTTTCATTGCTACTGGCTGGGACATGGTTCATCTACTCCTCACAAGACTCTCCTGAACTACTCACCCACGGTTAAACCCTGGCCTTCGCCGCCCGTCTGCCCTTGTGACTGCGGTGCAACACCGTGGTCCTGAGCGGTGTCGTGACCCACGGCTGAAGGGCCGATCTTCTGTCCAAGATCTGGCCCGTGCTCCTGGCCGGTGTGGATGGCCGTGCTGTGCGAAACATCGCGACTCAAGTGCTGCGCGAGTTCCGATTTGTCGTTGGTGTAGATCTGGGCATCGTAGCGTCCACGTGAGACAGCGACATACGCCATGCGGCTATTCACCAGGTGCGGGCTTTCTTCGGTGTCGGCGTGGATCAGTACACGGTCGGCGGTCTGGGCTTGGCTGCTGTGGCTGGTAACGGCGTAGCCATAGTCGAGATGAGGGTGGTTTTTCAGTTGGAATTCCACCACTCTTCCTGAATCGGTGCGCACGGCAATCTCGCCGGGTTCATCGAGTCGTACAATCGTTCCCAACTCGCGGCTGGCAACGTGCAACTCTTTTGAGGGAGCGGCGAACTGGATACGGTCGCCTTCGGCGAAATTACGCTCTGCCTCCCGGTAGACCGACACTCCCTGCAGGCGGCGCGGGTCGTAGCTCACCTGGTGGCCGTCCTGGCGTTCAACCGTGAGCAGGTTCTGTTTGGCGTCCGTGTCTGTGACCGTGGCATACTGGCCGGCAGTTACTCCCACCATTCTGCTGCCTCGCGAATAACGCAACACATCGCCGGGCAAGTATTGTTCCGCCCATGCACGGTCTGCGCCGGTCAGTTCCTGACGGGTCTCCAGCACACGGACGGACTGCTCGTGAGGCTGGACCTGGCCGCGCTCCTGGAGTTCGTGATGAATTATGCCGTTCAGTTCACGGCGGGATTGGTTGTCTGGGGAAACCACCAGCGTGCCTTGGGGAAAACGGGCATACTCCTGGGCGATTGCCTCGAATCGTTCTTCCCGGTTTTCGATTTGTTGTACCCGCCCTTGGCGGTCTAGGTTTTCGACGGCGACGTGAATTTCGCCTCGGGCAAGCTGCTCCACCACTTCCTTGAGCGCCGGGTCCTTCTGGCGGATGATCTCGTCCAGATGCGCGGTTCGCATTCCGGCTTCCTGTAACTGGTAATAAGGGCGTCCGGCTTCGACAGCTTCGTGCTGTCGCACGTCACCGACAAGCAACACCCGGTCTTGTTCTCCCAGCCGCTGTAGGAAGTCATTGATCTGCCGGGTGCTGGCGAGACTCGATTCATCCAGTACGTACAGATGTCTTTCTCCGGCATCGGCCTGCGTTCCACGGGCAAGGTGATGCTGCAATGTGTTCGACAAGATTCCGGCCTCCCCAAGTTTCTGCGCAGCTCGTGACGTCGGTGCAAAACCCTCAACGGTGTAGCCTTCGCGTTCGGCGGCGTCACGAATAGCACTCAACGAAGTGGTCTTGCCTGCCCCGGCTACGCCCTCAAGCGCCGTGATCTGATCGCGACTACTGAGAACCTCCTCTACCGCCCGATGCTGGCTGCTGCTGAGATGCGTGTAGTCGTGTTCAATCTCCCTTCGGGTGCCGTCACTGGCGAGCACGGGATATTGCTCCTGGGTGCTACGCATGAGGCGTATATTGTCGTGCTCCAGCGCGATCATCTCGTCCGTGGTAAAGCTCCGTCCAATGCCGTGAGTTTCCCTCTGAATTAGGTCGCCGTTCTCCACCGCTTGATCGAATTGCTGCTGAATTCTCGAAAACGGAGCCTCGCCCATCGCACGTTTCAGTGCATCCCGCATCAGCTCACGTTCGTCCGAGACGGCTTCGCGCTCGAAGTTCCTTTCAACCGAATACCGGACGGCTTCGCGGGCTGTTCCGTTCGTTTGCTCCTCGCTCCTTGCTGCGATCTCATAAGCGCGGGACTGAGCCTCACGCACAATTCGCTCCGGCTGGTTACCGTATTCCTTAGCCATCTCGTCATGGCGGCGCTGCATTTCTTCGTGCGTAATGTTCAATTTGGCTTCGCGGGTGCGGTGGGCGGCAATCTGTGCCGATTCAGCTCCGCTCAGTCCTCCTTCCGTCAAGTGGTCTTTGATTTGCTGGCGGCGTGGACTGCTGGCCTCAAGATATTCTTGCGAGTAGCCCCGAATTTCAGGCGCGCCGTGAACGCTCTGCTCAATTTCGTAACCAAGGGTCCCCAGGCGAAGTGCCAACTCCGAACGGTAGATTGCAGTGGCGTATTGCTGTGAGCGGTAGAGCTCTCTCGGTTGCAGTGCACGCATTTCGCCGGTCTTCCGCTCGGTCATGTTGAAGAACACAACATGCGTGTGGAGTTGCGGTGCGGCGTAGCCCTCGACCGGGCGGCTCGAATCGTGCTCAAATTTTGCGGCAATCCATTTGCCGGTTGTCTCCGCTGGGTGATTGCCGCCAATGCGGGCCTGCACATATTTTTCGAGTTCATCAAGAGCAAGATCGACGCTCTCCCGATGCGCAGCCCGCACTCGCTCATCGCCACCGACCAGTGCGGTTAAACTGACGCTCTTAGGCGCGGAGAATGTCGCATCCCACCCAGCGCGATGCTCCATTGTCTTTACTTCTTCACCACGGTCGGTGACGTACTCCATCGCCCCGCGGTGCTGCACCAGCTGCGCGCCAGTGAGCGGATGCTGGCCATCTGCGAGTCGCGCAAAGTGGTCTTCGTTGACCTCACCTTTAAGGTCCCACTGTTCGGCCAATCTGCCGTGCCACTCGCCGCGCACGCGGTCGCCTTCTGAGTAATAGTTGTCCCGCGCATTGGCAAACTCTTCCTTGTGGTACGCCTGCGCCTGGCCAGATGACAGCGGATTGGAAATGGTCAGCATCATTTACTCCAAGAAGGGCAAGTCATCATTCGCTACCCGCGTCGGTCGTGGTTTCACTGGCTGCTGACGCTGTGGCGGGATCGGCGGTGGCAAGCTGCGCGTCAGAATGCGGCCATCGCCATTCGCAGACGCCGTTGCCGTCTGCGCACTCGCTTCCTTTGGCTGCTGCGTCGGAAGTTTGCGCTCAATCAGCGCCTCGTGGCGCTTTGGCAGGTCGATGTAAGGGAAGCTCAGCGGAACTACTAGGTTGCCGCTTTTCAGATAGGCGCGCAGATCGGTAAGGCCCTGGATTTCTGATGCCATCACCAACGGCTCGGTCGTCCGCTCAAGCTGGTAGTTGCGGGAATCCCGCCTGTTCCTGGGGAAGTGGCCTTCCATGCGGCTTTCACGCAATCGCTCGATTTCCACTTCCCCGATGGTCTGGCTGATCCACTTCGAGGAATTGGCCTCATCCGTGCGTAAGAAGACTTTCGTCGCGGGTTGAGAAAGCATGGCTTCCGCCTTGCGTCCGTAAAGCTCTTCAAGTTGGCTGCGCCCTTGGAAGCCGAGCACGACCGGGTTTCTGGCCTTCCTGCTCTCGGTGATCGCTGTGTGTAACTGTGGCAATGCGTGTAGGCTCTGCAGCTCGTCCAGAATGAACCAGACGGGGCGCGCACCGGGCTTACCCTGATTCATGGTGCGCAGCACCAGCATGTCGAGCCACATGCTGATGAGTGGCCTCTGTCTCTCGCGGAACTCCGGCGGGCTGGTGATGAACAACCATCCGTCCCGCTGCCGCGCCCATCCCACTGCAGTCCAGTTCGCCTTAGCTTCTTCTCTTCGGGGCAACAGCTTCAGTGCATTGCTCACGCTGTTGAGAGTCGCGATCATACCGCCACGCTGCGGTCCCGCATCGGGATAGATGGCTGCCGCGTGCTCGGTGCCCTTGAGTCTCTTTGCCAGCTCGCGCTCATCTCGCAGAATGGCGAGTAGCTCCTGCGGTGTCCGCTTCGGTTGCTCGATCAGCAGGTGGGCAAAGATCTGGCGCGGCACCATCACGAAAAACGGATTGGTGCGGGGATCGTCTTTGAAGAGCGCCGCTGCCAACCCTTCGGCTTCTGCTTCATGCTGCACTTCATCGCACGGTGACCAATAGGGCATACGTGCATCTACCGCGTTCAAGATCACATCGCCACGGCTCGGCTCGTAAAACTGCGGTGTGTATTCGAGCGCCGGATCGTACACAATCGCGGTTTCTCCCCGCCCTTCCACCTGCATGAGGATCTGGCGGATGAGCGACGATTTACCTGCGCCGGTATCGCCGATCATCATGAAATGCGAACTCTCCCGCTCGCGCGGAATCCGCACCAGGTTCCCGTCACGCTGCAACAGGAATTCAGCCACCGTGCGCGGCTCTTTTGTGATGAAACCTATGCCATCGGATTGCTGGCTACGGTTGAACTGCGCCGCCGTCGCGAACACTGGGCCTTTGGTCCGGCGCCCATACTTGAGCACGCGCCGCCTCTGCCAGTCTTTGGGAACAGCAAAGATCGACAGCCAGCCGAAACTTGCTAGACCGGTGACGAGCGGCCAATGCAGGAAGTCCCCCCAAGTTTGGTCTTGGTAAATCCAGTGTCGAGCGTAGTCGCTGAGTTCTTTATTCTTGTATTTTCGCGCTGGTTCCAGCACCAGATGCAGGTCCTGCCGTGCCGCTTCCTTCGATAGGATCAGCGGAATAGTCGCCCCGCGTGGCAGGGGACCTTCCCACGGTTCGACATCCGTCTCAACCGCTAATCGGTGACGCCCCTGTCGGTCTTCCACTTCGAGGAGACGGTAATTAATCGGGGGAAAACCGAGGCTTGCCGCCAGCTGCGTCTTGAGATAGTTCGGGAGCCAATAGCGCTGTAGCGGCGTCCATTGCACCCTGGCCTGATAGATCGCCATTCCAAAGACTGCTAGCACTCCGAGAGCAAAGGCGCTGATCGTCCACACTGGCTTGTGGCTCGGCCAGTAATACGTCTCGTCGCGTCCCCATTTCCTGTTCACGGCCTTACTTCTTTCCCGCCCCAAGTCAGTCGATCTCGAATTCCAGCGCGTCACACCGGCTTTGAATCCGGTTCAAATGCCGGCGCTGTTGGCTGAGTTTCCCGGCTGGGCCGGTTGCTATTTTGTCCACTCAGCCGATCCTGCGCTTTACCCTGCTTCTCGCGGTCGACTCGCTCAATGAGCTTCCTCAGTTCTTCGGTCGTCAGTTCCCGTCGCTGTCCAAGAATCTGCACGCTGTTCAGGTACAGCATGCGCAGAGCTAGTATTTCGGCCAGGATGATCTCTTGGCTGGAATTCACTTGCGCCAGCAAAACCGTGCGTGCCCACTCCCCCATGCTCTGCCCTGCGGCTGTCGCCAGTTCCTGAAGTCGGGCGTACTCCTCCTCAGTCACTTTGGCAGTGAGCGATTTCGTGCGAAATGACTGTCCGGTTGTCACAGGTCACCGTATTCCATCGTTAGTTCGTCCCATGTGGCCTGGAGTTCTGGCATCTCCCAAGCCCGGCGGAAGAGTTTTCGTACTGCGTTCCACTCCTCTTGGGAAAAGCCAAAGGTGATGCCGTTTGCATGAGCGCGAAACGAGAACTGGGTCTCTCCGTCCCGGTCCCACGTGTATCCAAAGAAGTATTCTCCCTTCCAGTGTCGGGACTTCGCGGTCAATCCGTTCAACATCGCGCGGAACTCCTGAATCAGCGGATAGGAACTCATGGGGTACACGGGACCGCGTGGGCCGGGAAAGCTAAACGACAGGAGTACATCGTTGCCGTCGCCGCGCACGAAGGACAGCACAAAGTTAGATTCGAAAACGTTCGGGATCGCAGGCTGGACGACGGAATCGCTGGGGTTGACCTTGCCGCGGATCGGCTCTTTGTAGAGAAAATAATGACCGCGCGCGGCCATCCGCCAAAGCCCTTCCCAGTAGGGACGAAGGGCGCGGTTCACCGCATCGGCGTCGTTAACTTCATCGCCATCGAGAAACACATAAAGATTGCGCCCAGCAAGGATGGGTCTCCACTTCATGGCCGGGTCAGCAAGCTGTCGTACTGTTTCGGCAACGGTCTGCCGCACCGCCTCGGGGCTGGCGGGCTGCGTTCTCTCTCCTGATCGGAATTCGCTGGGAAGCTTGCTGAGGTAATACTCGTCCTTGCCTGGGTTGGGTTTTTTCCTCAACCTATAAACCGCCTGAAATGCTTCCAGAAAGGCAATGCAGGACTCACGGGAAACCGGGGTATTCCAGATGGCATCTGCGCCTTGCTGGACGTAGTACGCGAGCACTGTCCACTCAGCCAATGAGAGCGGCTGCTCAGCTTCGCATTTCTTACGAATTCGCAAGAGGCATTCGGTTGGCTCCCGTATCAGTTCGGTCACTTCGAGCCGGTCAGCGGGCGACGATTCCAGCAGTTGCTTGGCAATCTCGGATGTCGATACGTCTTCGCCTCTCCGCGATGAGGTGAGTTTTCGGATATGATCTAGGCGCTTGCGCAGGCCGTCGCTGATTCGAAGGGAGAGAGTCTGAGTTTGAGGCTGATCTGGCATCACTCCTCCATGCCATACAACAAACTAGTTGTATGACATACATCAAATGGTCGTACTTTTATGAGTGCATGTCAAGGGGTTTCGAGCTGGGGAGGCGTTGGCGCGGGAGTTTTTCTATGAGAGTCTCAGGTTGCTCCACAGCAACCTGGAATCGCCATCTGCTTTGTTTTGAGTGGTAACCGTGCAGCAACCCCAAGTTGCCGCACAGCACCCTGGCAGGGGTGGCGTGTCAACCGTCCTCCCGCTGCCGAAGGCAGCGCTGGTAGCACCCGGCGCGGCTGGTCGTGAGTGGTTACGCTGCCGGAGAATCCACTTCTTGCTCGTCAGTTATCGAATATCCCGGATACTTCGACATCAGGGATTGCCAAACACCGTCCAGCGTGCTGCGTGGCGTGTTGCCAGTCACTAACTGTTGCGGCGTGTACTTCGGCCAAGTCACCCCGCTCGTGCCGTCGACTACCACTTCGAAGCTCCCGTCTTCATGCTGGAGGACGGCAACCGAAACATCGGGCGAACCGTCCCTCTTCAGAACCGCTTTGCGACCACTAATTATTTTGGGTGCCATGTTTCGATTTTACCTCTCAGCTCCGGTGGTTCGTGCTTCCGTCTTGAGGAATTCCGGCGGCGACAAGTTCAGCACCGTCGAAAGCGGTTCAATTGCAACAATTAACTGACGACCCGGCGGGTCGACCGCTTCTTCCAGTTCGAACTTCTTGCTTTCAGCTTTACTTAGAGTACGAAAGGAATAAGGATTTCCCACCAATTTGGTGGTGTCCTCCTCCCGCACCGTCACCCAGTAGAGCACCGCGCCCGCGAGTTTTCTCCGTGAACCCACGGCATCGATTTTATCACCGACGTTCTGCGCGCTCTCCTCCGGTTGTGGCCGCGCGCTCCGCGCCAGCTTCGATCGATGGCGCGGGTATCGAAAAGTCACGTCGCCGTGAAGGAGAATGTATAGCAGCACTGCGCCCGCCACAGTGGGCAGACCGAATTTCGCGATGGACTCGACGAGGGCGCTCACCATCTCTAGCCCCCCGCTGCGGCGACCGCCACCGTGAGACGGAACGTTCCCCACTTTTTCGACAAATGGAAATTGGCGAACGTCCCGTCTGTCCCCAGTTTTTCGTCGCTTTGAGTAACCGTTCCTGACCTGTAAACTATCGGTTTCGGATAGGAAAGAGCAGTCGCTGGCGACGCCTGGAGACATTATGGAAGCCGTTTCGATTTTGTACGACGAACGAATCAATGCCCACAACGTCCTATTCAGCATGACAGTGGGAGAATACTTGGACTCAGTTGGGAAGGTTCGTGACAAAAACCCGTTCCAAAGACGTCGCATTTCCGCCTCAAAGACGGTTTACTCGTTGCTGAAGCGAGACCTTGAACAGGGCTGCGTAATACCACCGATCGTACTGGCGCTGAATGATTCCACCCCACGCAAAACTCTTGCCAAGAATGAAGCCATTCAGCTTGTAACCAGTCGCGTCGCAGATTTACTCATCCTCGACGGATTACAGAGAACAAACACTCTGATGGAAGCCACCTCCGGAGCCAACTCCATTCTGAACCAAAAAGTCCGGGATATGGTTCTGCGCGTCGAGATCTACATCGGGCTCAATCGGATAGGAATTCTATACCGAATGCTGACGCTGAACACTGGGCAAACTCCGATGTCCCTCCGACAGCAGATCGAGATGTTGTACCACGACTACCTTAACACCGGCCTGGAAAATATCACCTTTGTCCGCGAAGTTGACGAACAACACGCAACACTTTTCACGGAACTCAATTTTAAGGACACCATCGAAGGATTCAATTCGTACTTGGAGAGAAACGAGCTTCCGCTTGACCGTTCCGATTTACTAGAGAATGTCAAGAGCTTAGAGAATCTCTCTCACGAAAACAGCAAGAAAGACTTGTTCAAAGATTATGTGCTCTCCTGGCTCGCATTCCTAAGGGCAGTCGATCGACTGTGCGGGAACACGGAAGTGGACAGTGACCAATTCACCGTTGGCGCGGCGACCTGGGGAAAAACCGCCATGCAAGTGTTCAAGAAACCACAAGTGCAGAGCGGATTTGGTGCAGCGCTTGGAAAGCTAAAAGATTTCGAACTAATTCGAGACGTGGACGAAGTGCAACACCTCTCTGAACAGCTTAGCCTGGGGGATTCGGGAGCCGACGACTTTTTATTATCGATGAACAAGGAAATGGCCTGGATCACAGCGAACACCAAGAAAATCGGCAGCGCACAGCGAATGTTTTTCCTCTTCTACTTCCGGGACGCCTTCAACCGACAATCCGACTCGTACCTGAATCTCAGCGGAAGCATCGCCTCAGCTCGTCACAAATTGCAGAGCCAATTGATGTAAATGAGCCTCACGGTGAAACTCGAAGGGCAAGACTCGCAGGACTCTGCGGTCAGCCGCGTCAGCCTCGACCCGGCGGGAGAAAGGTGGATGGTGTACGTCCCCGACAGCAAAAATCCAGGAGCGGACGAAGAAATCTGCAGCATATGGAACCCATTCGCATTCCCCGCCAGCGACTGCGATCCGGCCCTTTTCAGAATTGCGATATTCACGCACAAAGACTGGCCCGAGTCCGGAGTTCTTTCGCTCAAGGAAGGTTCGCGCAGTGCAGGTCTCATATTCTCAGTTCAGGCGCTCACTTCTCGCAGCACTATCCTAACCACGAACAAGATGTTCAATGATTATGGGTTCTTGGCGTTGTCAAAACTATGCAGTGGCGACACCTTCTGCTATGTGGGCTCCAGGCAAATCACACCAGGAGAGACCTACGAAATATCTGATTTCTACGACGACGACTCGGTGGTGGCGATCCTCCAACGGTCCGTCTGCGGGTCTCAAGCAAATAGTGAGGACGACTTTAAAAACTACGTACTCGACAAGCTACCGACCTTTGTGCGCTCAGGGCTGTTCCTGCAGTTAGAAGAAGGACCGGCACGAGTCAGGCAAAGTGAGAAATTCGAAAAGATCTCCGAAGGCCAGAGTTACATCCGGCTTCACTCCTTCAGTCCCGACCTCCCAAAAAGCACGCGTCTTTTTATGATAGACCTTCTAACTCGAAACGATCCGTACGAGAAACATCCTGCTTTTCGCTTCTTTCTGTACTATCAAGTGTTCGAATCCCTCATCCAGGAGATGTACGAGGACTACTATACGAAATTCAGCCAGTTGGCACTGGAGGCGAGATTCCGACGTGCAAGCGCAATGAAGGATTTAGTGGAGTGGCTTCATGAAAAGTTGAGCGAAAAGAACAGGCTTGGAGTGCTAGTTGGGGCCAACCGACGATCCGGCGACGAATTTGACTCGCTGCGCGATGGATGCGACGAAATCATGAGAGCACTCGCAGATGAAGGCGTTCGTACGTCGCCCGTAGCTCCTCAGGGGACACCGGATAACACTACTTCCGGACCAGTCGTTCCCGATGCGGCGACTGAGGTCGAAGCACCCCAGCACCTGATTGTAGGCGCAGGGACAGAGATGGTTCCTACGGAGACAAACCTTGTTGAACCCGCGCCCGGTTCTTTGAACCAGGCAGGCCCAATACCTGCCGAACAAGTTGCCGCGGCATCGGAAATCCTCGTTGAAAACTCCCTGGCACCGGACCCGTCATTGTTAGCGAATTCGCAGGATTCCACCAAAGCCGTTTCCTCTGGTCCCCTGGATGAGACGGGGTTAAATCCTCCTTCGGTCGCACCTGCGTCGGTATCTGAGGCACCACACGCCAAATTGCTTTATCAAGCTCGTAACCTCCTATTCCATAACTTCAGTAAGGTCATGGGAAAAGGAGACGAATTGGAAGAACTCGCTAACAGCATGGCCAGGGCGGTGTATGGTCTAGCAATCGAATATAAAAAACCTTGCATTACGCCTCCAAATCTATAGCCCGACGTTTAACGATCAGGGCAAGTGCTACGGAAAAATCGGGGGCAGACGGAACGTTCCCCAATTTCACGTCAGGAGAGACAGAAAACGTCCTCTCTTCTTCAGTTCCCCCAGTTTGACGAAACAAAAATGGTTCGCCCCGGCCGCTGGTGCAGCTTCAAGCCAGAGCAAGAAGAAAACGAAATGGAAGTTAAGAAAGGCTACGCGCCGGTTGATGGGCTCAGAGTTTATTACGAGATTCATGGAACCGCGAGCCCGACATCCTCGGGGGCGATGCCCCCGAGGATCACGGCTGCGGTTTGCTGGACGACTTCCAAGCTCTCGCGGAGAAGATCGGCGTCTCCGTGCCAGAGCTGGATATAGTCAGCGGAAGTGGTTCCGGTCTGGAGTCCTGCGGAGTGGCAAACGACAAAGGCAACAGCCTCCGCTTCGGTCTCACGAACCTGCTTCGTGGTTAGAGTGCGACGGTCGCCGCGATGCAGCATCTCATGCGCGATCTCATGCGCGAGCGTGGAGAATTCCTCGGCAGGCTGCATCCCGGAAAGCAGTGTAATCTTCCCGCCGTGGGATAGGCCCTTGGCAGGCGCAATCTTGTCCGAATAGTTCAGCGTAATGCCGTGGGATTCCACGAACTTTACCAGCCGTTCGCGGTAGCCGCTGACATCGCCTTGCACTTCGGTCAAGGTTGGAAGCTCTTTGCCTTCGGTTTGGTTGATGTCTTATCTCGTGATTTGCGGCCGAGCCTCTGCGCGCCCGTTGCATGCCGCCAGTGGATGTACTTCTCGATAGCGGTCAAGCGAAGATGGCTGCTATGTCGATTTACAAGGTCCTAAGAAACA
>Ga0181532_10004232_pt1 | contig 12644 bp, 18 predicted proteins | sample PEATcosm2014_Bin_33_FD_119768 | JGI IMG/M metagenome (GOLD analysis project Ga0181532, IMG submission 119768) | Peatland microbial communities from MTU Mesocosm Facility, Houghton, MI, USA - PEATcosm2014_Bin11_30_metaG | ecosystem: Environmental > Terrestrial > Soil > Wetlands > Peat | place...
CGTCCGCATAGTGCTAATCTTCTGCATTGCCGGTCTCCTTTTCTTTGTGCCTTGAGCACGTCGATCATTGGGAGCGTATCGCATCCCGCAGGAGACCGGCCTTCTCATCCCATCTGGTTTGTCAGCAAATCGGAAAGTACTCCAAGTTACCGTTTTGTTTACCGGTGACCGCATTTAAGGACCGACTTGGTACTTTTGACAATTCCACCCCGCGGCCCCGGTGACACACTGCACGCCGCAGTAAAACCACGCTTGGCTTAGCACCCGACTGCTCCAGCTTTCCGATTCGACAACAAAATACAGGGGGTCATTGATGAGGTGGTCTGGAAGAATCAGCCACACATTAGTCCAGGAAATTAGTTAAAAAAGGTTACGAATCTGTATTCAGGAGGAAGTCATGATTAAGCGTTCTTTCCCGTGGATTGCCCTGCTCGCTCTGTGTTCTCTCTCGTTCCTGGGTCTCACGTTACTTCGGATCAGCCAGGCCAAAGCCGAGCCGCCTCAGCAGTACCCGATTATGGACAAGTTGGCCGATAAGATCATTATGAAATATCAACAGTCCAGCTGCGAGCAATTGTGGGTGAAGAAGTCCGAAAAGGCCCCGCCGAGCGCGGAGGAACAGAAAGCCGTCGCATTTTTGAAGAGCGATCCGCAGATGCGTGCGGCGTTCATAAGTAAAGTCGCACCGCCTATTGCGAATAAGATGTTTGAGTGCGGGATGATTCCCTAAAAGAGGACCGTGAGTTCCAGTTGTTGAATTGAGATAAGTCATAAATATTCGACGCAAGTCATTTGAAGGACGGCTACTGGTGTCCTTAGTGGGCAGCAGCCAATGCAAATGCAGCGGCGACCTATGCAAACTACACAATGGGCGAAATCGTTTCGACGATTCCACCAGGGGCGCCGCTATCCTTAGAGACGGCTGGTCGCGTGGACAATTGGAATCAACTGACCGTCCAGGAGGCAAACATGGTATCTGACGGAAATCGAATGGACCTGCTTGCACGTGCCCAGGAGCTCAGGTTGCGCGGAGAATCGGAACGAGGCCGGGATGGTGCCATGGCCCGACTTTGTTATGAGGAAGCTGTGAGATTGTTTCGGGAGGTTGATGAACCTCTAGTGCTGGCCCACACCATCCGACATCTAGGGGATGTCTATCATGAGCAGGGACGCCCAGATTTCGCGGAGCCTTGTTACCACGAGGCACTAGGACTTTATCGGGCTGATGAAGCCGATGGGTCCCTGGATTTGGCGAACGCCGTCCGGAGTCTCGCGATTCTCAGATGGGAACAAACCAGAGCACTGTGGGAAGAGGTGCGAGACCTTTACGCGACTTTAAACATCGAGGCAGGAATCAAGGAAAGCACCGCTCGGGTAACGGCCCTTTCAATAGGTTAGGTCGCGGTAATCGGACAAGTTCTAGGACGCGTCCGGTGCACTGGTGTTGGGCGGCAGCGCCGTGAGATAGGCGGCGAAGTTTTCGTTGAACAACGCGCCGGGCCGTTTTTCCCTCAGAAGCGCCACGGCATCCTCACCTTTCATCCCGAGATAGGTCAGCACCAATCCCGCGACCAGAACCGACCGGTTGAAACCCATGCCGCAGTGCGCCAGAACTTTCTCGCCGTTGGCCACCAATCGAGCCCCGAGCTTCGCCATGGCGTGCAGCTTGTTCAAATCCGGCAGGCCCTCATCGCAGATGGGAAAGTAGACATAGCGATTTAGGTTTTCTCTACCAGCGGTTTTCGTTGCTTCTTTGCAACGAAGCCTGCGCTCATTATAGTACCCGCTCACTTGTCCGAATTGAGATCGCTAACGGCCGGATACAGTCTCGTTCGGGTAGTTGAAGAAGAGCTGATTGCCATCGGGATCATCGACCACCAGTAGACGGTAGCCCCACGAACCTTCCTTGACCGAAACGCCCTTGGCCTCGAGTTCCGCGCGCAGCGCGTCCAACGCGGCCTCCTGCTTCTCCCGCTCGACGTTCAGAGAAATAAACATCAACCCCTTGCCAATCTTCTCCGGCCACGTGTCGGCCAGGATAAGCGCGCAGCCCTGCCGGTCGACCTGTGCAACGTGAGCTCTACCGTCCTCTTCGTAGCGCCAGGGGATCGTGAAGCCGAGCCGGTCAACGTAATAGCGGAGCGAGGCCTCAACGTCCGTCACGTGTAGGACGGGGCGCGCGAACCAGTCCGTCATAGGCTAGCCATCCTCGAATGAAGACAACTTCTTCCGGCGTTTTGAATTCTACGGCTATCTTAGACGCAATCAGAAGCCGCGAGCGCGAGATTCTGTTTGAGCTCACGCCACCTCCCGGTAAGTTCTATAAAAGGGGAAGTCAAGAAAAAACACTTCTCCGCTGGCCGGACGTTTTCTTGCTTCGTAGCCCAAGGGATGGAGCAGGATCTGTTCTGATCGCCCGCACCAAGTGCTCGGTTGCCGGACATTCTGGCCCAGCGATTTAGGTTTTCTCTACCAGCGGTTTTCATTGCTTCTTTGCAACGAAGCCTGTCAGTTCCGAAACCAGCAAAGCAGAATGATGGTCAAATTTGGCGACCATGGTTCTATCCGGGACTCGTGGCCCATAGCTTTTTCTGGCGGCTACCAGGTCTCGACCCGCGAACCGTGGAACAAAAAGCAGCCGATAATGATTAGCAAGGATGCGGCACCGATCATTTCGTTTCCGATGAAAAACCCCACCATCGGAACAGTGAATACAGTCTGAATCAACACAGCGAAGCCGCAGATCAGGGCGATGGGCTTGCGCAAACGCGCTTCCCCGAACGTGACGACCAGTACAATGACTGCAAGGACGATCCAACTCCACGCCATCGACAGAAAGGCAACCTCGAAAACAGATTGCAGAGCAATCGGCAGATTGGACGTATGCACCGCCGGGGCGGAGAACTTTAGATATGCGAGGCAATGCACGGTAGCAGCCACAAGCAGCAAAACGCAACCCAACGTTACCAATGTGCGCGACACCGTACGGCGAGTAATCATCTGATTCGGCATTCCATCGTCAGGAAGTTGCAGAACGAGTGGAGCATGCCTTAAGAGCGCGGCTGCGTCAATGGTGGCCCCGGCAAGTGGGCGATGAACGCACTAATCGGAGATGTGGGGACTGGTACGGACTTTTCCTGTAACCCGACGGAAATTACTTGGTTCAGTTGAACTTAGAGTTTGGCCCGTATATCCTGCCGACTTACCGGAGCTCGGAAGGAATTTCGAGTGTCATAGTTCGATCCCGTTCCTTCAACTCCCGTCATTACCGTGTTCAAAAGTGCGTCGTCACCGGCAGCAAACCAACCGGCAAGATCGCATATACTAATTTTCCTTGCGCCATCCGTTTCCATTCCGGCGTTGCTTGAAGATACTTGTTGGTCACATGGAGATTGCTGTGACGCAAGTAGTCGCGGATCGTGAGTTGATGTTCCCCCATCTCTGCCAGCATGGTCCCGATCGTGTGCCGAAACGTGTGCAATCGACGCCAGTGATTCCGACCTTCACAAATGCGGGTTGGATCTTCCGCTTGAGCGATCTAGAGGGTTCACGCAAGCAACTACAAGCCGCCACTAAACTACAGCCTGAAATGGAGAATCTGAGAGTACAGTTAGAACAAGCAACGAGTGATATTCAAAAGCAACAATGGGTGATCTCTGATTCTGAAGATTTTGTTAAGGGTGTTTTCGCTTCACACCAAGTCGCATCTTCACCACTGGGTTGCCTCCCAAAGATCGATACGGAATCATTGCTCAAACACCAATGGAACCGTGACTGTGCTCTTACTTCTCAGAGAGACCCCATTCAGAATACAATTCAAATGCAATACCACGTTTGCGCAGTAGCAGGTCTGGAGCAACTGCTGGAACTCATTTCTGCCAAGTTTCTTAGAATAGCAATGTCGGGCTGTCAGCGCCGTTAAGTATCACTAAGTTCCAGCGTACTGCCACTCTGTGACGGCAGAGGTGGCGAGTTCAAGTCTCGTCGTCCCCGCCATTCTTTTCAAATTAAGCGCATGGTTTTCAATGAAAGCCAATGAGGAAGCGGAGAAAGAGACGTCACGGCGCCCCTTGCACGCTTTTTCCCCCGGCCTGAACTCTTCGCTGCGACTCAGGTCATGGAGTGCGTTGAACTACCTTGCTGGAGCTGCTTCTAGGGGGCGAACATCTCGTTCAACCTTTTCAGCAATCGCATCTTCGGCGACTTCCAGATCATAACGCGTTTGGAGATTCATCCAGAACGTCGGACTGTTTGAAGTAGCGCGCGAAACGCAGGGCTGTGTCAGCAGTAATGGCGCGTTTCTCGTTGACGATATCGGCGATCCGCGTCACGGGGACGCGCAAATCCATAGCAACTTTGTTCATACTAAGTCCCATTGGGACCATAAACTCTTCTCGGAGAATTTCTCCAGGATGCACCGGCTTAAGCTTCTTCGTCATCCTGTTGTCTCCTAGTGATAATCCACGATCTCAACTTCGTAGGCATGCCCATCGCGCCATTTGTCATTGACGCGAATGCTGCACTGCCCTTCCCGGTCCCCTCTCAGACGCTCCGAGAGCGTCCGAATGTCTCGTGCCGCAGCTAACATGTCCAGCTTCCTTAGAGCCTGGCCCTCGATAGCCTTGAACCGACGAACAGACTCTCGACGGAATAGGCGTCCGGTATCGGCACAGCGGAAAGACTGAATCACAATCTAGCGCTAGACTGCGTCGCGTTAAATGTCAAGTAGTATACACGCCACAGAATTTGAACGTCCCAGGAGTGGGAAAACGCCCCAATATGGTCCCCGTCCTCTGTCTGGCCTGCTGGCAAAGACCCAGTCGCCCGGCTGGGAGTAAGCACATTGCTGTGGGTGGCCCTTCAAAAATCGCCGCCGGCACCTCCGCCTCCCGATCGTCCCCCACCGAAGTGGAAGTCCGGACTGCTTGCTTGCGGGTCTGGCGTTATTGAGTGGGGCGCAAGCGGAGCGACTACGGTCGCCCCGACTTTAACCCACTGTTTGTCCTTTCCCATTAGGCGCGCAGCGGTAAAGCCGTGTCGAATACCACCCGGGCCACGGGCAATCCAGCTTCGGACGAAGATTGCGACACTGGTTAACAATATGCCCAGAAGCATCGGGTCCCAAGTATGCCGCGGCCAACCGAGATAAGGTTTATTGGAGACGAGAGTCAGGAGGGCGATGATGGCGCCCATCGCAATGACGAAGCGGTCTTTCTGTCGAACGCCGCGCGCGAGCACCATTGGCGGCAGGCACCAAATCAGCACCCATGTTCCCCAGTAGAACGGCCTTCCGAATTCCAAGTTGGCCCGGGTGCCGCCCCACCACTGCGCGGCCAGGCTCAACGACGAAAGCTGGAGATTGATGGCCAGGTAGATGCCGAGCCAGAGGAACGCTTCGACGACCGAATAAGCCTCGTCGAGGTAGTCGAAGCGGTGCCGGGAGCGTACCGTGGCTACACCGGCTAGCCCGGTTGCATAAAACGCGGCGATGATCAGACGCTGCGCCTCGCGGGACGAGGTCCAGTAGCCTGGCAGAAAGAGGACGAAGATCATCGCGGCGAGAAATGCGTAGGAGAGCCCGAAGCGGCGCCATATCCAGAGCGAAAAGACGACGCTGGCGGCGGGAACCAGGAACTGCGCTGCGTCCGGCTTCGGCGAATAAGGGCTGCCGCTGAAAAGAGCGGCCTGCATTCCCGCGCAGAGAAAACCAACAGAACAAACGGCGAGCGCTTCCTCGATACCGTAACGATAGAGCCTGGCTTGGGAAACGGCGGCCTCGGCAGCCGCATAGCAAATGGCAGCGAAGATCAGGAAGAAAACGCCGGCGGCTTGCTCCAATGGTCGCGAAACCACGAAAAACAGAGCGACGGCGGCGCCCACGCTGATCAGGGTGAAGAGGAACAAGACCAGCCGCAGAAAAATGTTGGTAGTGCGGAGCTCAGAGACGATTTCCCGTTCCAGCAGCTGGTACTGTGCCTTGCTGATGAAGTCCTCGCCGACCCAGTCCGCTAAAAGTTTGCGGGCGCGCAGAGTTTCTTCACTGGATGCACTGTAGATTCTCACGCCGACCTCCCAAAGCGGCGCCCGATCTGGACCAGCACCACGAGCATCGCAACTCCGCTAACGACGAAATAGCTCAGGACAGCGGCTTCATCACTGACGCCACGGAGGAACAACGAGCTGACGCCCACATAGCCGTAAACGGCGGCATAAACAACGAAGACAAACTGCCTCCGCGCAAGGCCCCAGGCAAGAGAGGCGCCACACGCGATAAGCACAGCGAGAAACCATAGCCCGTAGCCCTCTCGGTTGAACACGCCGGAGAGCAGTGCCCAAAAGAGAACGTTGGCCACGATGTTCAGATAAGTGCCTAAGAAATGCGGTTTCAGGCCGCGGTGCTGCAGAAGCGCCCCGCCGACGCCGATCAGCAGGCAGTAGAGAAGGGCATATTGGCGATAAGCAGCGTCCTGATGGGCCGACCAGTGTGAAATGGTGAGCCCGAACCATCCCGCGAGTGAGGACAAAGCGAGGGACAGCACGAAGCGATTGTCGAAACGATAAGCGAGGAAGAAGAAGAGGCCGGCGGTCGCCAGTAGATAGAGATCCCATTGTTTGGAGAGCACATGGAAACGGCTCTCCAGGTAAGCGAGGTCTAATAACCAGACGAGGCTGCCGAGGTAAAGCACGTAGTCGAAGATCGGACTCGGTGCAGGCGTTTCGGTGGGGGACCAAGCGGGCGCGCGGGAAAAGCAAAACCAAAAACAGGCGGCGAGGATGGTGGAGAGGACGGCCACGACGAGCACGTCACCGATTTGTTGCGACCAGGTACTGACAGTCCATCCGAGTCCGGCAACAAACGCCAGCACACCGGCGTAGAGGAGAACGTTCAGCTCGAGAAAAAGGGAAAGTGGTTCTTCACGGGAGAGGCCAGCCAAGTGGGCGTGCTGCTCCGGCGATATTTTGCCCTGCTCCTTCCATTGCTCTAATCGAGTGAGGATGGTCAAAAACCCTTCGTTCTCCGGACCCAGGACACCAAGTCCATAGTCGGTATTGGATCCCGGTCCCACCTGTTCGGCCCATGGATTACTTATCGTACATTCCAATAGGCTCGCCGCGCTGAAAAAATGCGAATAGATTTGCCAGAATCGAGGCGATCCAGAAATTTTATTCGAGAAAGTCAGCCACGGAATCAGTCAATGAGAAGTTACCAAATCGTCCGGAAGGGGTTCTCAAATTGTGCATTTCCACCTAACCTGAAATAATGCCAGTCGAGCATAGTCTACATGCGCTAGCTCGCCTCCTTGACCTTCTTTACTTCAGACGAGTTTTTTCAATTAAAGTTGCAGAAGAAATGGGTTTTTCAACAAGCTGCTAATCAGGACTCGGCCCTTTGATTTCGTTGTAAACTACCCGACGTCATTGGCTATCTGACCGGCGCTCGCTGGCGGAACGTGCGGGAATACAGGTAGCGGCTCGGAGTAACTTGTATGGCCTTCCCGCAATTGGCTCAATTCACGGGTATTGCTCTTCTGCTCTTGCGCTTGATGGTTGGCATCGTGTTCATCACCAGCGGCTACAAACATCTTAAAGATCCGGCAACGCGGAGCAAGGACATTGGGATGAGCGAGAGCTTCACAATTTTTCTGGGTGCAGCCGAGTTAGCTGGCGGCCTCGGAGTAATTTCGGGCGTTCTCGCTCAACTCGCCGCCATCGGTTTGATTTTGGTTATGCTCGGCGCCATACAAAAGAAAATATTTACTTGGCACACCGGCTTCTGGGGCAAATCGGGGACCAACGGCTGGAGTTACGACACTATGCTCGTCGTTATGAATCTGGTTATCGTCACCACCGGCGGCGGCAACCTGACTCTCACTCACCTGCTCAAGTAAAACCCTCGATCGCGTTAGGGCAGCCAACGCAAGCGCGAACGAAGTGTAGGGTCCATTGTCAAATTGGAGCTCCAGGATGAACGATCAACAAGAGAAGGTACAGTATTCTGGAGTGCGAGATCAGCAGATCCGTGCGGCACTGGATCAGCATTGGGCGGCGTCCGATGCCAACGATTTTGAAACGGAGCACCGCATCTATCACGAGGACGCGGTGCTGGAATACCCGCAGTCAGGCGAGCGAACCTGCGGTCGACGCTACATACAGAACCAGCGCGCTAGTCAACCGAGCAAGAAGCGGTTTGCTGTCCGACGAATCATTGGCGGCGGTGGTCTGTGCATCACCGAATTCATTCTGACATATGACGGCAAGCCGTCCTACACCGTGAGCATCATGGAGTTCAGGGACGACAAGGTTGCGCGGGAAACACAGTACTTTGCAGATCCATTCGTGGCTCCCGCATGGCGCGCTCAATGGGTCGAACGGATGGACACATAATCTCGAGGCGTGAGAATTCGCTAACGACACCGCATTTGTGGTTGCAGCATAATTGTCGAGAACAGAGATTAGCGCAGGCGCGATTATTAGTTTACCCGCGATTTTACTCGCGAACATCATCTGGAAGATCGCGTCCAAGCGGTGTTGTTTTCGCCGGTGCAGGAGGACCCGCACGGCAAGTGGCAAGGATTGGAGCCGCGAACCTTGGTCGAATGGATGCACAGTTGGGATTGCAGTTGCACAAGATGGCGTGGGACCCCGCCATGCGCGGCGTTTAGTGTCTACTCGCAAAATACGCGAACTTTCTTCCCGCCGCTCTCATCCACTTGTACATTCAGTTCTCTCAGGACATTTTCCAGTTCCTGGCCCTTGAGCCGCGAAAGGCTGCCAATGTCGACGCCGTTCGCGTAAAGCTTGTCTTGTACATTCTGGGGCAGCAGGAGGTGCAAGCCGGCCGACGCCCGAATGAAACTCAAGGGAATACGCACGTTCACGTTGTCGCTGCTTCCCGGCTTTTCCACTTCCACTCTTAAGTAGCGTAGTGGTTTGCTATCGCTCGGTTTGGCTTCGGAAGACACAGCTGGCCCGCTTGCGCTTTCCGCACCTGCCAGCGTATCCAGCTTGTTCAGCAGTTTTTCCGCTTCCTCGGTAGTAATTTTGCCCATAGCGAGCAGTTCGAGTACTTTCTTGCGTTCGGCCGACATGGTGATGCTCCTTTCGAGTTCAGTCCAGGTTGGTCCTAGGAAAGCTTGTTGAGCGCTTCGTCCACGCTGATCTCACCACGGGCGATTTGTTCCAGTACGTACAAATTCGGCGAGGGCGCCTCAAAATCGCGGTCCAGCGCGGCGGCGATGGCGTTCAAGCGGTTTTTCACGGTCGGATAACTGATGTTGAAGATGCTCTCCATCTTCTTGATGGTTCCGTGATGCCGAATGAATACGATGACAAACGATTGGTCTTCAGGAGACAGTCTGGCCAGCGGCGAGAGTTCGAATTCACCCTCGACGTGCACACCGCAACCCGGACAGGAAAGTCTGGCGAGTTTGAGCGGTTGCGAGCACGAGGGACATTTGGCTTGAGAAATATCCATTTACTGCCTCATATAAGTTGATATAATCAACCTGCAGATTAATAATGTCAAGTCTAATCTTAGGAAAGTTAAGGCGTGTCCAGCCGTTCGTCAGCCGGTCGGCTGTCGTCACTGAAAGGCCCTGATTAGCACTAATCGGGAACTTGGAGTGCTAGAAGGGACCGTTCCGATTTCGCGAACTAACCGGGACCTTGCGTGGGTTTTCAGACATCAAAGGTCATATCTGGTCCAGCATTCGAAATTAATGTATCGTTCAGAGCGATGCATTGCGAGCGCGGGGGTTGAGATGGATTCCATGCGACGCACCCTCGTCCACGTACTGATACTGCTGATGGTGATGTTTGGATTAAGCCTGGTCTTCACCGGCGATCAGGTGCGAGCCGATCGAGCCGCGTGCGAACAGATCAAAGCCGCTTGCAAGAATGCGGGCTTCGTTCTAGGTAGCGGAGCTCGCAACGGGCTGTTGCTGGATTGCTTTCAACCGATCGTCCAAGGGGCAGCGCAGCCGAAGTCGGCATCGAGACCTCTGCCGAAGATAAATCGGCAATTGGTGGACGCATGCCGGGAAGAGAAAGACTCAGACCCCGCCGCGATTCCCGGGAGCGCACCGCTGGTGCTTTCCGCCGACGGCCAGACTGTCTATGATCCGAATCTGAAGGTGACCTGGCTCGCCGACGGCAATTTGGCCGGTAAGCAAACCTTCGGAGCTTCCAACATCAATAAGAGCGGCTCGATGGACTATGAGGCGGCGGTGCGATGGGTCGAGGCGATGAACAAGGCCGATCAAGGCCGCGGGTACCTCGGTCACAATAATTGGCAGCTTCCGACCGTGCCAGTCAAAGACGAGAGCTGCGCGCGTACGGGAAGGAACGGCGAATCGTTCGGGTTCCACTGTTGGGGGAGTGCGCTGGGATCTTTGTACTATAGATCGTTGGGTCTTCGCGAGCCGGACACGGTCGTTCGCATGCCCGCCAATACGGTGGGCCCATTCCACGATTTCCAACCGTATTTATATTGGTCGGGGTCTGCGGCCGCCGATCCAAAGCAAGGATTTGTGAGCTTTTCGTTCAACAGCGGATTTCAAGGGGCCAACGTATGGCGGAATTATCTCTACGTGCTGCCGATGATCAAAGGTAAGCTGCCGGGCGCGCCGCCCGCCGTTGGCAAAGGGTTGCAAGTCAAACCCGGCGGACAAACCGTCTATGATCCCATTGCACAAGTCACGTGGCTCGCGGACGCCAATTTGGCGGCCAAACAAACATTCGGTGTCGCAGATATCAACCCGGATGGCGCGATGGAACATATGACAGCAGTGGAGTGGGTCGCCGCCATGAACAACGCCGATGGCGGTCGCGGATACCTCGGTCAAAGGGACTGGCAATTGCCAGAGACCGGGCCGCCCGATCCATCCTGCAGTATGGAAGGGACGACCGGATTTGACTGCACGGGTAGCGCGCTGGGAGAGTTGTTCTATAAGCAATTGGGGCTGCACAGGGGCGAGTCCGTCGTGGCGGCCCCTGACGTCAAGGTCGGACCCTTTCACAATATTCAGCCTTATCTCTACTGGGCGTGCGAAGGGGAAACCGCCATATCGACTTGCCAGAGCAATGGGCCCGCCGAAGGGTTCGAGTGGAATTTTTCGTTTGGAAACGGCTTCCAGGGGACGAATCTCCTGGGAAACAATTTGTACGTGGTTGTCTATTACCGTGGTGCCATATAGAGTACCACCTCCCCGCCGAAGGATGTTGGGCCGCAGCGCGAGCCGTGGTGGCTTTCTGTTCCTTCTTGCACACATTTGGGCGCAGCTCTGTTTCCAAAGAGCGTTGGGCGATATATCATCATGGTCCGAGTATCTCTCAATGCCGCGAAAGAAGATTCTTGCTCTGCTTGAAGGAGGGGACCGGCGCAGTATCGGCCGCGCCGACGACGTAGCAGCGTTTGTCTCCCACCATCCAGAACTTTTTCCGAAGCTGATTGCGGGTCTGTGGTCCGCAGACCCTCTCGTTCGAATGCGGGCGGTGGATGCCACCGAGAAGGTCACGCGAAAGAATCATGCGCTTCTCAAGTCTTACAAGAAGGAGTTGCTAGGTTTGATGGCGGAGGCTCGGCAGCAAGAATTGCGCTGGCATCTGGCGGTTATGGTTCCACGGCTTCCACTGAACGAGAAGGAACGGACACTCGCGATAGCTTCGCTGACCAGCTATCTGGAGGACCGTAGCTCGATTGTCAAAACCTACGCTCTCCAAGGTCTAACTGACTTAGCCCAGGAGGAACCAAGTATTCGAGGCAGGGTGGTGGAGATTCTAAGCGTGGCTACTCGGAGCGGTACACCCGCGATGAAAGCCCGCAGCCGCAAGCTGCTGATTCAACTAGACCGCGTCTGATGGCGGTACTTGGACGGCGTTTCATTCCCGCGATGTAACAGAATCGGCAAGGTCCTGGTTAACACTTACCGCCGAAGTGGGTACTGGGCCGGGCTTTACCGGCAGCTTAATCGCGCTGCACTGGAACGGTGTCACTGCCTGGGAAGCCTTAGCTGCGTCTGCGACGTTTCCCTATTGCCAGGAACTTCTTTAGAGGGATTGGAGATCAAGTCAAGTACTAGTGTGCAGTCCCGTAAAAAACCGACAGGTTCAGCAGATGCGATTACATTGATGTTGCACAACTTAACGCGCAGAACTTATCAAACCTATTTCCGGGACACAACACTAGCCCGAACTTATCTGGTTTCCCTGTATCCCGCATGGGATGAGAAGGACTTGCAAGAGCACATAGATCAAACCGATCAGCCAGGGTCGCCCGCTGGACACTTTCTCCCTAGCTCGCAAGTCTTATGGGATGAAAAGGATCCGCGATCCAACGGTCGTGCTTATACTCTATCCCGTGTCAGCGTTGCGCAGATTTTCTTCCTCTTCCCCTCCACCTTTGTTACACTCCCCGATTGAAATCTTCTGCCAAACATTCAGAGGTTCTGTGCCCAAATCCTCCACTCATACCTCATCTCTCTACGAAGTCCATCCCGGGGTCGCCAGCGTCCAGAAATGGATCGCCGACCTCAAGTCCAAGACCGGCCGCTCTCTCGATGAGTGGATTGCTCTATTGAGAAAGGAGGGTCCCGAGGACTACCACTCTCGACGCACTTGGCTCAAGTCCAAACACAAACTCGGCA
>Ga0181532_10004235_pt1 | contig 12639 bp, 9 predicted proteins | sample PEATcosm2014_Bin_33_FD_119768 | JGI IMG/M metagenome (GOLD analysis project Ga0181532, IMG submission 119768) | Peatland microbial communities from MTU Mesocosm Facility, Houghton, MI, USA - PEATcosm2014_Bin11_30_metaG | ecosystem: Environmental > Terrestrial > Soil > Wetlands > Peat | place...
ATTCACACCCTTGAACATGCGTTGCCGGGCGTCGTCGCTGAAGCGTACGTCTTTTGCTACCATTTGCTGATACCTCTAGTTGAATCTGATAACGATACGGGCGATCGAAGCGCTTACTTGCCTTCGATCACAGCCATGACGTCTTCCTCACGCATCACTACCAGCTCATCGCCATCCATCTTCACTTCGGTACCGCTGTACTTACCGAATAAAATCCTGTCGCCGACCTTGAGGTCGACCGGGCGAACTTCACCGTTTTCTAAAATCTTGCCCTTGCCGACGGCAACCACTTTCCCGAAAATAGGCTTCTCAGTCGCCGTATCCGGGATCACGATGCCGCCTGCGGATTTACGCTCTTCTTCTTCTCGTTTCACGATCACACGGTCATGAAGGGGACGAATCTTCATAAAACAAGACTCCTAATGCTGGGCTAATCGGTTTGCGGAAGGGAATGTTATGAGCACTCTCCGCTCGTGGCTCTTGATAATGGTGGCAGATTTCGCTGATTCAAGGGCCCGAGAGCGCAATTCTTTGCAACAGATGTTTAATGGAGCATCTAGGAAGTTCTGCGCACCCCCGGTGCATCGACTTGCCGGGCACACTTTGCTGTTTCGGCGCCGACAGAAGAGGCCGATTCCTCCCCTCGGGCCGGATTGTGCGGATGCGACAGCTCGTGCAATCGCTCCTGCAATTTTGACCAGCGTCGTTCGACCTGCTCGCCCTTGACGCCAATGGCGAGCGCGCGCTTCTGTCCCACCAGCACTACCAGTCGCTTACCGCGCGTGATGCCGGTGTAGATGAGGTTCCGCTTGAGCATCATGTAATGCTGCGTCGACAGGGGGATCACGACGGCCGGATACTCCGACCCCTGCGACTTGTGGATCGATGTTGCGTAGCACAGCGCGATCTCGTCGAGTTCTCCAAACGCGTACTTCACTGGGCGCCCCTCGAAACTTACTGCCAATTCTTGATTCTCGTCGTCGATGTGCGTGACGTAGCCGATATCCCCGTTGTAGACGTCGCGGTCGTAGTTGTTCAGGGTCTGCATCACCTTATCCCCGGCGCTGAACCGATAGCCGAATCGCTCGACACTGTTTGGGGTTGGCGGATTGAGCGCATCCTGGAGCATCTGGTTGAGTCCTCGGGCGCCGGTGATGCCGCGGTTCATCGGACACAACACCTGGATGTCGCGCACGGGGTCGAGTCCAAACTTCCGAGGCAGCCGTGTCTTGACCAAGTCCACGATGGTTTGTGCGATGGTTTCGGGTTCTTCGGCGCCGACCAGGTAGAAATCCGACTCTTCGCCTTTGCCGGGCAGTGTTGGGAAGACTCCCTGATTGATCTGGTGCGCGCTCCGAACGATGCGCGAATTCGCGGCCTGACGAAATACTTCGGTTAAGTGGACGACCGGCACTACGCCGGAGGTGATCAGATCGCTCAAGAATTGCCCGGGTCCCACGGACGGCAATTGATCCACATCGCCGACGAAGATGACCGCGCTGGCTTTATGCACCGCCTGCAGAAGCTGGCTGGCGAGCGGCACGTCGATCATCGAGCACTCATCGGCAACGAGCAGATCGCATTCCAGGGGCGAGAACTCGTTGCGCATGAACTGGCCATTTTGGGGACTGATTTCGAGCAGCCGGTGGATGGTCTTGGCCTCGCACCCGGTCGACTCAGACAGCCGCTTTGCGGCGCGTCCCGTGGGTGCGCATAGGAGCGTGCGCACGCGTTTCGCTTGCAGAATGGTGAGTATCGAGTTGACGAGCGTGGTTTTTCCTACGCCCGGGCCACCCGTGATGACGAGCAGCTTGGTGCCGAGGGCCAAGCGGATCGCCTGCTGCTGGCTGTCCGCGAGGTGGATCGAGAGCTTCTGCTCGACCCAGGGGATCGCTTTATCGGCTTCGAAGGCACTCCATGGCGGCGGGCCGTCTTTTAGACGCTCGATGTGCGCGGCGATTGACTGCTCGGCATTGTAGAGGCTCGCCAGGAAGACACTCGGCCTGCCATCGACGGTGTCGGCAACCAGGACCTTATCGGTGAGCTCCGCGTCGATCGCGGCCTCAATGACGGGAGTCGGTATCTCGAGCAGTTTGGTCGCGAGTTCGATCAACTGCTCACGAGGTAGACCGCAATGCCCCTCCCCAGAGGCCTCCGCCAGGGCATAGGAGATGCCGGCGCGCGCGCGCAGCGGCGAATCCCGCGCAATGCCCACTTTCTGGGCGATGGTGTCCGCCGATAGGAACCCAATTCCCCGAATGTCGCGCGCCAATTGGTAGGGATTCTTGGCTACGACTGCCACGGCGTCGGTGCCATAGGTCTTGAAAATACGCACCGCACGGGCAGTGGAAACACCATGCCCGTGCAAAAACACCATGATCTCGCGGATCACCTTTTGGTCAGCCCACCCGGCGGTAATCTTGCGGGCGCGCACTGCGCCGATCCCATCGACCTCGCGCAGTCGTTCGGGGCTGCGCTCGATGGTGTCGAACACCGCGGCGCCGAAGGCCGTGACCAGACGCGCGGCGTAGACCGGGCCAATGCCTTTGACCATGCCCGAGCCTAAGTAGCGTTCGATGCCGGTGAGGGTGGTCGGCGGCGAGATCTTCATGAAGACCGCCTTGAACTGGCGACCGTGCTCGCGATCCGTGATCCAGGTGCCGGAGGCCGAGGCGTACTCGCCCGGGGTGACGGACGGTACAAAACCCACCAGCGTCACGAGTTCACGCTCGCCCTTGACGTGCAATCGCAGGACGCAAAATCCGCTTTCGGCATTGTGATACGTCACACGCTCAACGAGACCGTCCAGGCGTTCGAATTCCTGGGAAGAGGGTTGTTGAGATTTTCGACTGATCGTCATGCGTTTGGGGATTGGGAAGGCGGCCGTACCGAGGCGCGATCTCGAATGTTAATGCGAAAGGTATGCTCCACGCCAAGGCGGTCGATCTCGCTATAATCTGCGCTTTTTGGATGAGGGTGAGGCGGGTGTTCTGATGATCCGTTTTTCGGATCGCATGAGGACTACGACACGATTAACGCGGAGACTATTTGACGAAGACTACCTTGATCGCAATCGAGAATGAGGCGGACCATGTGCGGACGAAGGCGCTGGTGGGGAAGCTGATGGGGTCTCGCAGGTCTGATGACCGGGTTCGGTTGGTTGCGCAGGCGCGATTGATTGAGGCTTACGAGCGTAGTCGTTGGCCGCGGTCGGTGCCCACTTTGCCGGATCTGCTGAACTATCTCATGGACCAGCATGACCTCTCACGTAGCGACCTCGTGCCAATGCTCGGCACGGCGAGCCGCGTCAGTGAGGTCATGAATGGTAAACGTGAGTTGAGCATGAATATGATTCGACGGCTCCGCGAGAGATTCAACATTTCGGCAGATTTGCTGATCGCGCGTGGCTCCGCGGTTGATAAGTCGGCTGTGGCATGAGCGAATCCAGAGATTGGCGGGGGAATTCTTGCGTGAGTTTTACGTTCGCGCCAGGGCACGGCAGACTCAGTCATCGTCGAAGCCGAGCGCGAATGACACTGCCGCGCCTGCTTCTTTCATTTTTCGCGCCGTCAAACGGGCGATGCAATCGCCGATATTGCTCTTGGGCACGGTTTGGAGGTTGTCGAAGTTTGCCGCACAGGTATTCGGTAACCCGTCGTCTTCCGTCAAGACGACTTCGGTGGGGATACTACGGATCGTGGAGGTGATGGGCGCAACGGTGACCGAGTTCAGCACGGCGATCGCGGAATTGCGCGTGAGGATCAGCACCGGCCGCTTCTTGTCAGGTGCCTTGAATGTGTACCAGCAAACGTCACCTCGATTCACGATGCTCCCCAGTCCTGTTCGCTGAGCCAGACATCGAACTCGCCTCGCGCTACTGGCTTGCGCGTGTAGCCCTCAACATGACGGATCTCGTCCTCGCGAATTCGCTGTCGCCGGATCTCTGCCTCGAGTGCGTCCCGAATGAACGCCGATCGGGTCGTCTTTCGAGCCCGGCTCAGCTTGTCGACAAGCTTCAGGAGCCGCTCATCGATGGTCATCTGGATCGTCTTCACCGCTGTGGATTCCGATGTGTGTGCCGATCCACATCGTACACCACATCAGAGGGTGAGTGCAGCATCGACGACTGCTGATTTCGCGTGCCCGTTTTGTACCCCTGTTAGGTCGATTTTGGCGGGTTTAGACGGCCATTTACCCTCAAAAACCCCGTTAATTTCCTAGCGTCTACGTCTCATAATGCCGAGGTCGAGGGTTCGAGTCCCTCTCTCACCACCAGTGGTAGCGATTAATCTGGCTCTTGCCGTCATACATTGTTACCGTGCCAGCGGGCAGGTATTTGCGATCCGCTTCGGATTCGGCAGGGCTTGCGCGCCCTTGAGCCGGTCGAGAAGCAATTGAGCTTCGCCTCGCTCCAGGGCCGCGAGAGCGCACCGTTGCATTGCCTATTGCGTGGACGCCTGCCTTCATCGCACAGCCACTCTCGCGCACGGCGCAGCGTCGACGAGCTTCCTAGGCGACAACCTATTGTGGTAGGAGGCCAGCAAACCGCGGCAAAACGACGATCCGCTACTCCGCCGGCAGTGCACGGCTAGAAACTTCTAGCGGGGATAGCCTTTGCACAAACCATATCGCGCGTCACCGGTCAATAACAAGGCGGTCTCGTCCCGTCGCGACATACCACGTTGTTTCCCGAATCATGCGGTATCACTATGGTCGTAGTTGCCGAGTTGGGCGGAACGATCACCGTGGTGGCCCTCTGCGATGGCGGGGGGCTGCTAGCACAGCCGCAGAGCATTGCACCTAGAATTAACAAACTTGATACGGCCTTCATCTTTATCTCCTCGTTCAATCGACAGACCTTTCCGGGAGCCGATTGTCGGCCCCAAGTCGGTCAGCCCGATATGGGCTTACCCGGCAAGTAGACCTGACGCGAGTCCTCGCGTCGGTTCGCTGGCGTACCCAGCACTCGGGCAGTTTTGCAATCCCGCATCCGTTCGTTGTACGGACATCGGCTTCGTCGGTGCGACGCGTGCGGTTGTATCCCCCCGCCCCAGCAATGCGTGTTTTCTCGATCAGAGTCGCTACCCAGACGCCGACAGCCGCTCACCGACGGCTGTTGAAATCTCCGGTGACCTCCGTCACCAGTCACGGCCGCATCTGCAGCGAAAAATTTTGAACTGACATAACGCTGTTTGTCAGCAAGATCAGTGATATGTGTCGCAAAACCAGACCAATGAACTTCACCTATCCGTTCCGATCAGGCAGCGTGATCAAGCTCGGCTGGGCTCTGCCATTGCAGGGCGCCGACCAGCAAGTGCAACGCGCGGCCCTCGATCGATGCGGCCCACTCGCAACCGTTCCAGGAACCGCTCGCGTAAATCGTCTGGACTGCGGAGAAGCGAGTGGACACGCGACAGATCCGGCAGAGCGGAACGACCGAACAGCTGAGAGCGGCGGCGGCCTCTGTTTTGTCGGTGCGACCGTCGCTCGGAGCCTGTCTAGGACTCGCATTCGTCACGGTGCTTGTCGTTCTGGCGCTAGGAATGCGTTTAGTTCAGCAGAGCACGAGCAAAACCGCTGAGCTCGCCGGCAGCCTCGAGACCCGCTACGAGCCGGCGTTAAGTATGTCGCGTGATCTCGCGGAGTCCCTCACGGAATTCGAACGGCGTGTTACCGGACTGTCGCGAACGACGTCATCCGAGGATCTCGTCGCGGTCAAGTCCTCCGGAACGCGCATGCTCGAGGTCCTCGACGAATTCTCGCGGCTCTCGCCGAGCGATGCCGCCAACATTGCGTCCGATCTGCGTGTGCGGGTGCGAGAGTTCCAGAACCAGGGGTTGCTGATCGGTGAACTCCACCGCTTGCGCGCCGTGGAGATCAACCGATCCCTGGCAGCCCTGGACTTGCTGGCGATGCGCGCCGCGCGTGCGGCTGCCGGCGTCCAATCCGGCGACCAGGTCTTCGCGCTCAAGTCTCTTGCGGAACTATCGCGGGCGGCCGCGGCGCTCCGCGCGAGCGTGATATCACTCTTCGCAGCTCCGTCGACCGCGGTCGCGCACGCCGGGACGCAGGACAGTGCGGCATTCGCCGCGATCCTCAGCGCGCACTCGGCAGAGCTTACGCGCTCCGTAGGTCGCGCCTGGCTCGATCTCGAGAGCGAAGACTTCGCGAGTGCATCTCGCGCGCAAGCACATGTCCTGGAGATCCAGCAACAGATCGAAACCGCACGTGCAGCATTTGATGCATCGGCCCGGGAGCTGGCTGCGCAAATCGAAATCAGGCTGCAGAGACCCGCCTGGCAGGCGCTCACGCTTGAGGCTGGCCGCGCGCGAGCTACTGCCGAGAAGGCCCAGAATCGTCTGGCGAGTGTCGCCATGAGCGTCCTCGGCGTCGTGCTCGTCATCGCCGGATTCATTACATTCGGCATCCTGGCTCCGGCGCGCCGGTTGCTCGAAGGCACGCGACGTCTCGCTCGCGGTGCGTTCGATATGCCCGTTCCCCGCGGCGGCGTGCTCGAACTCGACGAGCTTGCGGTTGCATTCAACGACATGGCAGAGGCCCTGAATACAACACACCTGGAATTGCGCGAACAACAGGCAGCGCTCGAGAGCCGCGTCGCCGAGCGCACAGCGCAACTCCGCCACCTCGCCCATCACGACCCGCTCACCGGGCTCCCGAACCGGCGTGAACTCGAGAAGCATCTAACGGCAACCATCGACCGGGCGCGGACAAATATGAGCTGTACCGCCGTCTTCTATATGGACGTCGATAACTTCAAGACGATCAACGACAGCCTAGGTCATCAGTTCGGCGACCGCGTTCTATGTGAAATTGGTGCGCGTCTCCTGGAGTTGGCAGGCCCCAGAGGGTTTCTCGCACGCCTCGGCGGCGATGAATTCACGCTCGTGGTCGACGCGCTCGAATCGCGCACGGCGGCGGAGGATCGCGTCCAACGGATCATGTGGGCATTCCAAAAGCCGATTTGCGTGGGTGGTCGCGATATTCTCGTCAGCGTAAGTGTGGGAATCGCGATATTTCCCGAGCACGGCGATACCTTCGAGGCGCTGCTGCGCGCGGCCGATTCGGCGTTGTTTTGCGCGAAAGATCGTGGCCGAAACGGCTTCAGCCTATATCGTCCCGAGCTTCTGATTGCGGCGTCGCATCGATTCGAAACCGAACAAGGCTTGCGCCGTGCGCTCGACGCCGGCGACCTGCTGCTTTATTTCCAGCCGGAGGTCTCCCTGGTTGAGATGAAAACCACCGTCATTGAGGCGTTGCTCCGTTGGCGCCACCCCGACGGGCGTATCGCGGCCGCCAATGAGTTTATGGCGACGGCGGAGCAGTCCGGCCTCATTCTTGAACTTGGCGACTGGGTTCTGCACCGGGCGATCGACGCGGCCCGGCGGCTTCGCAGCGAATCCTGGCCGCACGCACGGGTTGCCATTAACGTGTCGCCGCAACAGCTTCTACCGGGACGATTTGTCGAGAGCGTGGATCGGGCACTTCGCGAGGCACGAATGCCGCCGGAGTGCCTGGAGATTGAACTCACGGAGACCACTCTGCAAACCGGCAGACTTGCCATTGACGCGCTGCACGAGCTGCGGCGCATGGGCGTCGCTGTAGCGCTCGATGACTTTGGGGCCGGGTACTCGTCATTGAAATCCATTGGCGAGTTGCCGCTCACGCGAGTCAAGCTCGATCGAAGCCTGATGAAAGACGTGGACTCGAATGCGCGGGCCGCGGCGATCGCCCATTCAGTTACGCGGCTGTGCCACAGGCTCGGGTTGACCGTAACCGCCGAGGGTATCGAGCGTCCGACCCAGCTTGAATTTGCCGCGAATTGCGGCGATGTCCAGCTGCAGGGATATCTGATCGCGAGACCAGCGCCGCTCGAACATATCGCTCGATTTATCGCGGAAGCGCCCCCGCGACTTGAGTCGATCTGGCGGTCGCTGACACTGAGGCAGTCCGAGCCAACTGTCCGGAACGATGCATCGCTTGTGGCCTTCCGACGGCCGCGCTCGGGCTGACTGCATGCGTCGTGTGTCGATTCCAGGTAGGCAGGGAGCTTTCACCGCGCGACCGAACAACATCTTTGATTATTTTGAAAAGGCCGTAAGACCTATCCTCTGAGATCACGCAAGGTCGAAGCGATCAAGGTTCATCACCTTGTTCCAGGCTGCCACAAAGTCGCGCACGAACGCCCTCTGCGAGTCGCTGCACGCATAGACTTCTGCGAGGGCTCGGAGCTGGGCGTTCGAACCGAATACAAGATCGACAACAGTGCCCGTCCACTTGAACTCGCCCGTCGCCCGATCGAGCCCCTCCAACACGCCCTCATTCGTGGTGGACTTCTGCCACTTCGTTCTCATGTCCAGGAGATTCACGAAGTAGTCATTGGTCAACGTTTCGGGCCGCTTGGTGAAAACACCGTGCTTGGACTTGCCGACGTTCGCATTCAAAGCGCGCAGCCCGCCGATCAGAACGGTCATCTCAGGGGCGGTCAGCGTCATCAGCTGCGCTTTGTCCACCAGCAACTCGACTGCCGATTCCTCTAGGCCCTTACGGACGTAATTGCGGAACCCGTCTGCGGTCGGCTCCAGTACGGCAAACGAGTTCAGATCGGTCAGCTCCTGCGACGCATCCGTGCGCCCCGGCGAGAAGGGAACCTTCACGTCGTGGCCGGCCTTCTTTGCAGCCGCCTCGACGGCTGCACAGCCGCCCAGAACGATCAGGTCAGCAAGCGAAACCTTCTTTCCGCCCGACTGTGCGCCGTTGAAGTCCTTTTGGATCGCCTCCAGCTTCTGCAGAACCTTGGCAAGGTCCGCCGGCTGGTTGACCTCCCAATTCTTTTGCGGCGCCAAGCGAATACGCGCGCCGTTCGCTCCACCGCGTTTGTCGCTGCCGCGGAACGTGGCAGCGGACGCCCAGGCGGTGGTGGCCAGTTGGGAGATGGAAAGTCCGGATGCGAGGATCTTGGCCTTCAGGGCGGCAATATCCTCGCCGTCGATCAGTTTGTGATCCAGGGCGGGAATGGGGTCCTGCCAGAGAAGCTGCTCCTTGGGAACGAGGGGGCCAAGGTAACGCGACAGCGGGCCCATATCGCGGTGTGTCAGCTTGAACCATGCCCGAGCGAATGCGTCCGCAAACTGATCCGGATTCTCGTAGAAGCGCCGCGAGATCTTTTCGTAGACAGGGTCGAGCCGCAATGCGAGGTCAGTGGTCAGCATGGCCGGCGCGTGACGCTTCGACGGGTCGTGGGCGTCGGGCACAGAACCTGCGCCCGCGCCACCCTTCGGCGTCCACTGTTGCGCGCCGGCCGGGCTCTTCGTCAACTCCCATTCATACCCGAACAGGTTCGAGAAGAAGTTGTTGCTCCACTTCGTTGGCGTGCGGGACCAGGTGACTTCCAGGCCGCTGGTGATCGTGTCATCCCCTTTGCCTGTGCCAAAGCGGCTCCTCCAGCCCAGGCCCTGCTCCTCGATGCCGGCAGCTTCCGGCTCAGGACCCACCAGGGACGCATCGCCGGCACCGTGGGTTTTGCCGAAGGTGTGACCGCCGGCGATGAGCGCAACCGTCTCTTCATCGTTCATCGCCATGCGAGCGAAGGTCTCGCGGATATCCCGCGCCGCAGCGAGCGGATCCGGGTTGCCGTTCGGTCCTTCCGGATTGACGTAAATCAGGCCCATCTGCACGGCAGCGAGCGGATTTTCGAGATCCCGGTCGCCGGAGTAGCGCTTGTCGCTCAGCCAGGTGCTCTCAGAGCCCCAGTAGATGTCTTCTTCCGGTTCCCAGATGTCCTCACGCCCGCCCGCGAAACCGAACGTCTTGAATCCCATCGATTCCAGAGCGATGTTGCCAGCGAGGATCATCAGGTCGGCCCATGAGATCTTCCGGCCATACTTCTGCTTGATCGGCCAGAGGAGCCTGCGCGCCTTGTCGAGGTTGACGTTGTCCGGCCAGCTGTTTAAGGGAGCAAAGCGCTGGTTGCCGCTCCCTGCGCCGCCGCGCCCGTCGCCGGTGCGGTAGGTGCCGGCGCTGTGCCATGCCATGCGAATGAACAAAGGTCCGTAGTGGCCGAAGTCCGCGGGCCACCAGTCTTGTGAATCCGTCATCAACGCATTGAGGTCCTTGACGACGGCATTCAGGTCGAGGCTCTTGAACTCCTTGGCATAGTTGAACTCCGCGCCCATGGGGTCGGACTGGGAGGAGTGCTGGTGCAAGATGTTCAACTTGAGTTGATTGGGCCACCAGTCAGCGTTCGACGGGGCTCCCGCGGTCGTGTGTTTGCGAGCGTCGCCCGAGAACGGGCATTTGGATTCAGTGGACACGCTCTTCTCCTTCGCGTCTTAAATTACTACTCGGTGTAGTTTAGAGTTTTGGGTACCGATCAATCAATGAAATTCGATCAATGGAATCGATTAATAGAATCTATCGTGCGGTTCACATACTCACTACAAGATCCGCGCCGGATTCATGAAAGTGGTCCGTGCGCTGACTTTTCCTGCGATTCTCGGCTCGGACGTGTCGGGGGTTGTCGAGCGCGTCGGGGCGGCGATCAGCCGCTTGCGGGGAAGCTCACGATTCAGATCGAGAGGGAGTTTCCACTCGTCGGATGAATGCTCGACTGAATAGCCGTTGGAAGTAATTGAAGACGATTGAATCTGATTGGCGATTGCATGGCAATCCGGCATTCAGTAGATTCGACTAATGAGAATTGCTGTCTTGTTCGGCGGGACAAGCGAGGAGCGCGACGTTTCGATCGGGAGTGCCGCGCAAATCATTCCCGCATTGCGCGGTCTCGGTCATGAAGTCTTTGCGGTCGACACCGCGATCGGCCGCTTGGCGCCGGCCGACGAGCAGCGCTTATTGACCAGCGGTGTGGCGCCTGAGCCGCCGTCCACTACGGCTATGGAGCAGGTGCGCGGGCGCGCCGTTGCGTTCGCACCCAGCGCCTCCGATATTCGATCCGCGGACGTCGTTTTCCTCGCGCTGCACGGGGGTGCAGGCGAGGACGGGCGCCTGCAGGCCATACTTGATCTTGCCGGCCTGGCTTACACCGGGAGCAATCACATTGCGAGCGCCGCGGCGATGGATAAGGACCTTTCTAAAAGGCTGTTTCGCTCCGTGGGTGTTCCAACCGCCGATTGGCTGATGGCGCCGGCTGAGGCTGCCGACGTCAAACGCACCCTAGGATGGCCGGTGGTCGTAAAGCCGAGCAAGCAAGGCTCGACAGTCGGCTTGACTGTTGTGCACCAGCCGGCCGATCTTGCGCCTGCAATCCAGGTGGCCCAGGCGTTCGACGACGAGGTGATGATTGAGAAATTCATTGCCGGCCGCGAGTTCACCGTGGGCGTCTTGGACGGAGCGGCGTTGCCTGTTGGTGAAATCATCTCTCCCGGAGAGATCTTCGACTACCAGGCCAAGTACCAAATCGGCGGTGCGCGCGAGGTGTTCCCGGCGGATTTGCCGCCGGCGGAGGCGGCGCATTTGCAGGAATACGCGCTTCGGGCTCACCGAGTGCTGAAGTTGGGTGTCTACAGCAGGGTCGACTTTCGTCGAGACGCCAAGGGTGGATTCTGGTGCCTCGAGGCGAATTCCCTGCCCGGAATGACTGCCACCAGTTTGCTGCCGCAAGCTGCAAAAGTGGCCGGTATCGGTTTTCCCGAGCTATTGGAGCGAATTTGCAACGGAGCTATTCGGCGACGCTAGAACATCGACCGGCGGCTACTCGGAAGCAGGGCAAAATGCGGACGTCGACAGCTGCTAGTGTCGTCCACCAATGAATCGGTAGCCAGCGGCTTTCAGACTAGCTCCGACGCGGGTTATTTCGGCTTCGTCTACATTGGAGACTGTGCGAATATCGTAGATGGATCCACTCGGGACTCTGAGCTCGTCTCTTACGAATGGCACCACATCACGACAGGGAATGATGCTGCCTAGCGCCTCGTTGTAAAGGGCCACGACACAAGCGTGACGCACCCCATCCAGCGTAATGATCACGTCTGGTCTTGCAGCAATTGGTGCTGAAGCCGGAGCCGAAGTGCTCGCTGACGGCCCGCAACCTGCGAGCCAGGCAGAACTGAGGACGAGCGCAGCGGCAAAAACACTAAAGCCCGGTGATTTCGAAATCCGCATGTTACTTCCCGTCGCGGCGTTCGCCGGCATTTGGGTTACTCCGACAAGGACTCCGTTCACGCACTCAGCAGCCAGAGGTATTGGACCGCAGCAAGCAGGCTCAGCGCAGTGCGTACCGCATGCAGTCGCCCCCAACGTACGAGCAGAGCGCGGGTTTCGGCAGATCCAAGATCTCTTCCAAGCGAAAGAAGCGATTTATTCGTCGGCATGATGCCAACAAACGTGAATGGAACTACAAGCCCGATTAACCCTGCCGCTACCAGCCACCCAATTCCGCCGGTCATGAGCCACATGCCGAGGCCGCTCACCAAGCTCACCAAAGCCAATGGGGCCTGCATCCACGTCGCGCGCAGATAACTCGGTGCCCATTGAGCCACCGGCAGAGCGTGTATCGAGCGTGAGGCGGGCCGGTTGTTCGGCGATGTTGATATACAGAGAGGCGCCGGCAAAGAGTGCGGCGGTCAATACGGCGACAATTTTGAGCATGCGGAGCATTAAGCC
>Ga0181532_10004239_pt1 | contig 12628 bp, 10 predicted proteins | sample PEATcosm2014_Bin_33_FD_119768 | JGI IMG/M metagenome (GOLD analysis project Ga0181532, IMG submission 119768) | Peatland microbial communities from MTU Mesocosm Facility, Houghton, MI, USA - PEATcosm2014_Bin11_30_metaG | ecosystem: Environmental > Terrestrial > Soil > Wetlands > Peat | place...
TCATGTAGAGATCATTGGGAATGAACTTGCCGGATTGGCCTTCCTCGTTGAGTTGCTCAATGACGGGGTGGCGTCCGCGCTGGATAACCAGCTCGCCATCCTGGGAAAACTCAGGACGTTGGTAGTGTCTCTCCGCGGCAAGGTGGGCGAAGCAGGCCAGCACATCCAGCTCCGCCAGCACCGCCGCTGTCTGGCGGATGCGCCGCGCCTCATTCGCCACCTGGCGCCGGGTGGCGAGGAACAGGTCGCGCTCCAGGGTGTGGCTTCTCTCCTCCGCGTCCAGGATCTTCGCTTCCAGTTCCTTCAACTCCGGCGTGGTAAACCTTTCGGCATTCACGAGCGTCTGCTTGCGTTCGTAATCCGCAGGAGCAAGGTGCAGATTGGGCTTCGAGACCTCGATGTAATAGCCGAAGATGCTGTTGAAGCGGACCTTCAAAGAGGCTATGCCGGTGCGCTCGCGCTCACGGGCCTCGATCTGGGCCAGCAACTGTTTGCTGTTCTGGCTCAGGTCGCGGAGTTCGTCGAGCTCCGCATTGTAGCCGGGCCGGATCAACCCGCCCTCGCTGAGAAGCACCGGGGGCTCGGGATGGATCGCTTTCTCGAGCAGCTCCCGCACGTCTCGAAGCTCGTCCAGGTTTTCCCGAAGTTTCTTGAGGCGAGCCGCCTGGTAATGATTCAGATAAGAGCGAAGATCCGGAAGAACCTCCAACGAGTGCTTTAAGGCCAGCAGGTCGCGCGCGTGGGCGGTCTCGAGCGTCACTTTGCTCAGCAGGCGCTCCAGATCTTGTACGTCGCCCATCGCCCGACGCAGTTCTTCCCGCTCAATGGTTGACTTCAGGAACTCCTCCACGACATCCAAGCGGGCATCGAGCTCGGCGCGGTCGAGCGAGGGGCGAAGCATCCAGGCCTTCAACTTGCGCGCGCCGAGTGAGGTGACGCATTCGTCGAGGATACCCAGGAGCGTCGAGGCGCGCGATTCCCCGAAGGCGGGCTCGACCAGTTCGAGATTGCGCATCGTCGCCGGGTCGAGGATCAGCGAATCCTGCTGCTGGTAGAAGCGGATTCCATCGAGGTGGGAAAGCGAGCCTCGCTGCGTCTCGCGCACATAATGGAGCGCGGCGCCGGCCGCCGCCACGGCCAGCGCATGGCCCTCGAGGCCGTAGCCGGCCAGCGTCACCACCCGGAAATGGTCGCGCAAAAGCCGGGCGCCATATTCCTCGGCGAAGACCCAGTCCTCGAGAGGCGTCTCAATGAGGGAAGCGAGGGGAACGTGGCGCGCCTCCGCCGGGCTGGTGGGGCGCGAGGCCACCAGAAGTTCGCTGGGCCGCATGCGCTCCAATTCCTCTTGCAGGCGCGCCGCAGCCTCCGGGCCTGCAAATTCGGTGGCGCGGAAGTCGCCGGTCGAGAGGTCTACGAACGCCAAACCTATGCTGCCGTCGCGCTCCGCCAGTGCCGCCAGGTAGTTATTCTCGCGCGGCTCGAGAATCTGCGAATCGATCGCCGTTCCCGGCGTGACCACGCGGGTGACCTCGCGCTTCACGAGTTTCGTCGCCAAGCGCGGGTCCTCCATCTGGTCGCAGATGGCTACCCGAAAGCCGCGACGGACGAGCTTGGCGATGTAACCCTCCGCGGCATGATAGGGAACGCCGCACATCGGGATCGCCACGCCCTTCTCCTTGTTGCGGGAGGTCAGGGTGATTTGCAGCTCCTTCGAAGCCACCACGGCGTCTTCAAAGAAGAGCTCGTAGAAATCTCCCAATCGAAACAGCAAGAGTGCGTTGGGGTGGCGCTCCTTAATGGCGCTGTACTGCCGCATCAGCGGTGTGGAGAAATCACTCATGGGCGCGTTCGAGTTCTTGAACCATTATAGCTTCGCTCACGGGCCTTCGCTATGCGCTTCGAGCAGTGTAGGGGTAGGGCTTGCCCTACCCGCGTCGGGACCGGCGGAAATGCGGGGACGGCGAGCCGTCCCCCTACGGCGGGCGTACTAAGGGTTACTCCTTAGGTTTGACTGGTACTTTAGTAGTCTTGAGTGTAATAGCGAGAAGCGTTACTAATAAAGCGCTGGCCACGAGTTTCTCCGCCGATTCCGGGGGGCGAGTGGGGCTCCGGCTCATTTCGCCAGCCGACGGTATGCCGCTTGGGGGTGCCCCGCGCCTTGCCGCAGGCAAGCTATTTGCGGTTGCGCGATTGTTTTTGGAGGATACTTTGAACTGTCTTCGTTTGGGGATCAGGTTTCCGGTGGAGTTCCCGGTGACGGTGCAATGGAAAACCCGTCCTGGCAAAGTGCGCCAGATCCAGGGAAAGATTACGACCATGAGTGGCAACGGAGTTTTTATGCGGTTGCCCTCACAGCTTCGCCCGAACACCAAAATTGTATTGACGGTGAGTTTACCTGCCGAGGTTACAAAAGTCCCCTTGAAGCTTCGCTGCCAGGCTCGTGTGGTTACCCAGAGGGATGCCGCCGACAGCTCTCCCTTTGGCATCGGCGCGGTCATTGACGATTATCAAATCCGGACCGCCCGCCCGCAGGCGTGAAATCCCCGCGACTTGGCCCGTACTCCAACCGGACCATTTACCAACCAGCGTCCTTCTGCGGGTGCCCGCCATTATTCCGCTCCTTTATTCTTTTGTAGGGGGACGGCTTGCCGTCCCCTAATGAGCGGGGTAGGGCAAGCCCTACCCCTACACGTTTTCAGAGCAGCTCAAGTTGTCGGGGGGTGATACCGGACAATAGGAGATCAGGCCGCCGTCACCGGCGGTTGCTGGCGTGGCGTCTCGACCAAGGGCAGGTCGAGCTTGTGATGAAGGGCATAGAGCACCAGTTCCAAGCGGTCTGACACGCCAACCTTATCGAAGATGGAGCGCAGGTGGTTCTTTACGGTCTGTTCCGCTATGGCCAGTCGCCGGGAAATCTCACGGTTGGGGAAGCCCTGCATGAGGCAGGCGATCACATGCTTCTCGCGCAGGGTGAGCGTGTCGACCGGGCGCACCACGGGCTTCTCTAAGTACTCGACGGGCTTGACGGGGGCGACCGGGACCACCTTGATTGGAGCAGCTTTGTGCTTCATCCCCTCTCTGACGCACTTCACGAAGCGCGCGAGCGCAGCGGACCTCGGAATCACATTGGCGGCCCCGGATTCCAGATGACGATTGGCCGCGTCCCCCACCAGGGCCGCAGCGGAGATCACCACTTTGCTGAGCGGCGAGACACGCCGGATCTGCTCCATGAAGTTGCCCGGAGGCTCGGCGGCGATCTCTTCTTGAACCAACAAGAGGTGCGGCTTGAATCGTTCTGCCAAAGCGATGGCCTGCTCACAGGTCGCCGCTTGCGCCACCACGCGCAGGTCGTCCTCGAGCGAGAAAAGCTGCCTTATTCCAAGGCGAAAAACCTCTTCCCGGTCCGCCAAAAGTATACGGATTCGCTTTGGTGCGTGTGCTTGTTTCATTGGACGTTTGGAGCGGATAACCACTGTGCTCCTAGGCATGACGCCGGGATACTAGGCTTTCGCGGACTTGCGTCGCGAAGGCCGGAGTTTGAAATCTTCAATGATCGCTGAGACCCCTTCGCCCTTGCCCACGGGACTCTTGCGAACTACACGCCCCATACAGGTAAGTTTGACAGGGACCTTTGTTACATCAACAGGTAAATTGATGGTGACGTTGATGGTCGTGCCGATCGGCAGATGCTTGGGTATCAGCACAAGCAGCCCGCTCGAACTAATGTCACCAATTTCGCCTTTGATCGGCCCCGCACTCTTGCCCCGGGACGTCCAGCGGACTTCCGCAGGGAGCCTCAGGGGGTAACGTATGCCTTGTCGCTGCTCATTCATAGATGAAATTCCGGTTCATATTAGCACAACGAGAGTCCAGCGACTCTAGTTATTTTTCGTGACAAATTCTCCCCCTCCCGCTGGGAGGGTTATCCAGGGTGGCCGTTGTCGCCACCCCAGGGTATTTTGCTTCCGGTGTTCCCTGGTGACTTTTAGAGCATTAAGTACTTTAATATCTCCATCTCACACATAGGGTTCCGCCATTCAGGGCGTAAAAAACTCCATGCTGACGAAGCTGACCACGGATTGCGGATCGATGTTCCACTGCTCATAACGAAGCAAACGGCCGCGCACTTGGCCAATCGCTCTTAAAAAGGTGTAAAGAGTTGAATGACCGCACCAGTTCAATTCATCGCCGCCGGCCGGTACGAGTTCGAGGAAGCCCCGGCAGTCGCCGGCGCATACCAATTCTAGGCGGCGGCGATCCTGCTCCGCCACCTCTGCCATACGACCTTGATTGGCTAGCGCGGCGAAGGGGTTGCCGTACCGGCGGCCGAGGTGCGTCAAGTCGATTCCGAGTACCCAGAACAGCCGCTCCTTGTGCTTCTCGGCGAGCTGGGCCAACGCGTCCAGGAAACTTTCCGGACCCTTCTCGTTCTCCGTCGGCGCAGCTCCGACCTTCAGGTGGGCAGTCTCATCTGGCGGGCTTTCACCAAGCGGTCCGCACAAAATCGGCACAATCTTCAGATCCGGTCCGAGCACGTATTGAAGGAATACACACTGAAACTCAATCGAGTGTTCGAAGGAATAGCAATAATCTTCCGAATTGACGGCCCCGGCTCCGTGTTGCTCGAGCCAGCTCACCATCTCGTCGTCCACGCGCAGGGTGCCGAGAGGCGTGACGAACGGCTTATGGGTCAAGCCAAACTTCCCCGCGGCTCCCCAGTGTGAGGTTCCCAGCACCACGAACGTCCGTTCGGCAAGGGAGGGGAAGGCGGCCAGCCGCCGGTAGGTCTCGGCGTAGCAGTTCCGCCCGCCCTCCGGGCTGACGTGCGGCGCGGCCACTCCCACGAGGTTGTCGGGCCGGCCGGCGTCAATTCCCACCGAGTTGAAGTATTCCGCGAAAGTAGTGCGGATTTCTTCCGCACTCGCCGGGTACGCCGAGCCCGCATGGGCCGCCGGGCGTTCGCGTAGCTCCAGGAATTCCTTGTGCCGCTGCTCGCGCCGACGCTCAAACTCTTCGGTCTCCAGGAAACCTTCCTGGCGTAAGACGCGGACGAATTCCCGAACTTCTTCACTGAACACCAGCCCGCCCGTGGCTCGAGTCAGGAGTTCTTGCACGTCCAATTCGGTGTGTTCTCCATCCAGGCACCGCAGCGCCAAAGCCCACGTCCGCGGCACGTAAAGAACCGCTTCCGTGTAACCAAAGGGATCTCGGAGCAGCAGGCCCGGCCGGTCGGCTTCCGGCGAAGGCAGGATGTCAAGCGCGCGGCGGAGAGCTGGAAGCACATTAGACATGGCAAATCAGCTTACCACGGCCTCGGGATTTCGGTACTCACGAGGAAGAGGGATTCCGCTTCGAGCAGCGAGCGTGTAGAATATCGGGGGATCGGATGAACGATTTGTGATTGGCGATTTGTGATTGGTGATTGAAAGGCCCAATCGCAAATCAGAAATCACATATCACAAATGGTAGGAGGAGGTACGGAATGCGGAAGTCAGTTCTTTGGCTTGCGTTGGGGATCATCGCCATGGGCTGGTTTGCGGGGCGCGCCCGCCCGCAAGCGCAGCCTGTATCCGGATTCGATCGCCTGAAGACCCTTGTCGGCACCTGGGAAGCTCGCGAACCACAAGGTAAAACGGTAACCAGCACCATTCGCCTGGTCTCGAACGGCACCGCGCTGGAGGAGACAACTCAGAGCGTCGAGGAGGATCAGATGGTGACGCTCTACACGACGAACGGAAAAGGGCTGGCGATGACTCATTACTGCGCGGTGGGCAATCAGCCGCGCATGGAAGCACCTGCCGTCACTGGCGACCAGAAGGAATTCGAGTTCTCTCTTACCGGTGTCACCAATCTGGCAAACCCCAGCGCCGGCCACATGCGTCACTTGCTGATCCAGATTGCCGATGACGATCACTTCACGGAAAAGTGGACCTGGCGCGAGAATGGCAAGGACCAGGTCCATACGATCCATTTCAAACGAACGAAGTCGTAGAACGATTTGTGATTGGCGATTTGTGATTAGTGATTGGAGGGCCCAATCGCAAATCAGAAATCACGTATCACAAATGGTTCATCCGATCTCCCGATCAGGTCGAAGCAATGCTGGGCAGGATCCGCACCTCCGGCAAGCGCCGGAACTGTTGGTTGTAATCCAGGCCGTAGCCAACCACGAAAACATCGGGAATCGGAAAGCCCACGTAGTCGGCCTGAACGGGAACCACTCGCCGCGCGGGCTTATCGAGGAGCGCGACGAGCTTCACGCTGCTAGGCTGATGGGCAGCAAGAACCCCCTGCAAGTATTGATAAGTTCGCCCCGTGTCGAGTATATCTTCGACAACCAGAACGTCGCGGCCCGCGATGCTCGCATCGAGGTCTTTGGTGATTTTCACTTCGCCCGCTGAGGTCGTCCCGGCGAGATAGCTTTGGATCCCCAGGAAATCCACGGTCACCTCGAGGCTGAGGCTGCGGACGAGGTCCGCCATGAACACCCAGGCGCCCATCAACACGCCCACCAGGTGCGGGGTGCGGCCGCGGTAGTCGTTGGAGATCTCCTCGCCCAACTCGCGGATTCGCGAGGCGATCCGGGTCGCATCGATCAGTACTTCCAGATTCGATTCAGAAAGAGCATTGCCCATGGTCACCCATTGACGCTCCTCGGAGCGTCTGTTAAATTGAGTGTTAGTATCTTGTACAAAAGGAGATTCTGTGGCAAGTCACAAATCCGCATTAAAGCGCATCAAGCAAACTCAAAAGCGAACTGATCTGAACCGGGGGCACCTGACCAAGCTGCGGCATCAGATCCGAAAATTCCGTGCAGCGCTGAAAGCCAAGGACAAAGCCGCTGCGGAAGCGCTTTTGAAGCCCACGCTGGCGCTCATCGACCATTCCATCCACAAGGGCATTTTGCACGCCAATACGGCAGCGGCCTACAAGTCGCGGTTGACGCTTGCCTTCAATGCTCTGGCCTAATCTTGGCCCTCGGCTGCCCGCCAAGAGTTGTCATATTGACCGCCGAGTCGTAGGGGCGGGGTTTGCCCTGCCCTCGTCGAGACTAGCAGAAACGCGGGGACGGCAGCCGTCCCCCTACGGCGGGACGGATCAGCCTTCAGTGCTGGGAGCGGGGAGATCCTCCCCAATCGTGGGTATGGTTGCACTTTCCTTGCCGACAATCACCTGCCAAACCAGAAACTCCAAGAGAATTCTTGAATCCTTCCACGAGGATTTGATCCCCAGGTCGGTTCGGCGGACGGCCCGAAGCGCCTGCTGTAGTTCCTCGCGCGGATAATTCCGCTGTACAAGTGGCACAATTTCCCAAGTGGAATAAGGATTGGCGGGACGCGACCAGCCTCCGCGCCCCCCGCCGTACTGCGCCCCGCCTCCCCTGAGCGTCTGGCGAAACAGGTCGCCGATGCACCATACAATCAAAGTTTCGGCGACTTTGCTGCCCAGAAGTTCCCGCAGGAATTCCAACGCCGGGCCGCATTTCCGTTCGCCGATGGCGCGCAAGAGCTTACCGATTTCGCGTTCTTCGCGGAAGGCGACGATCAATTCCAAGTCAGCCGCCACAAGTTGCTTCTTGCCGGGGTTGGCCGTGAGCAGTTTCTCGAGTTCCGTACGCATCCAGAGAAGGTTCACGCCCGAAGATTTCGCCTCGGCGCGGGAATCGTTGCTGATCTCGAACTTGCCGGCGATATCCTCGGCCAATTCCGCGTCGATCTCGACGCCTGCCGTGCGCAGGAAGTCCCTGGCCCAGAGCGCGGCCTGGCGGCAATTTAGCGCCCGCATCTCCACCAACTCCGTTTTCTTCTCCAGCAACTGGATGAACTTCCGCCGCCGGTCCGGTTCCGAAGCCGTGAACACCACGGTGGAGAAGGGCGAGGGATGCTCGAGGTAGGCGCGCAACGCCTCGGCGTCCTCTTCGCCCGCGTGTTTGAAATCCTCCGGGTCGGAAAAGAGCAGGAAGTTGTGCCCACCCAGCATGGGCATCTGCTGCGCAGCCTCCAGATCGTGCCGCAGGCGCTGCGGCTCAAACTCAATCTCCGCCAGGCACCATTGCCGAGCCTCTTCCGGAATCGAGTTCACCACCGCTTTGCGGCATTCTTCCTGGAGGAAGCGGTCCGGACCGCGCAAGAAATAAGCCCCCCCGGCCGGGCCTTTCCGAAATGCGGCGAAGAAATCCGCGGGCTGCATGGAGCAATGCTAACACATAATCCACGGATTACGCAGATTACACAGATTTCCAAGAGCATTAACAGAACGAGCTTTTTGCTGGCGCCTGGGAACATTGCTAACGGTCAGCGTCGGGGTTTGCGTGCTTGCTTGGTTGGGGGCGTGGCGGCTTGGTTTCTGCTTGCCTAATCTGTGAAATCTGCGTAATCTGCGGACCCATGCAAAACGATCCCAGGACGTATTCAATAATCGGGGCGGCGATGGAAGTACACCAGCAATTGGGCCATGGCTTCCTTGAGCCCGTTTACCAGGAAGCTCTGGCGGTGGAGTTGGCCGCGCGCGCGGTGCCTTGCCGTCGAGAGGCCGAATTGCCAATCTTCTACAAGGGCCGACATCTCAAAACGACTTACCGAGCAGACTTTGTTTGTTACGAATCGATCATCGTCGAACTGAAAGCTCTTGCCCGCCTGAGTGGCACGGAAGAGGCTCAGCTCTTGAACTACTTAAAAGCTTCTGGGCATGAGATTGGCCTGCTCTTGAACTTCGGCGCCAAGTCGCTCGAATACAAACGCTTCATCTGGAGTCCACAGATTACGCAGATTACGCCGATGAAGGATCTGGAGTGCGCTTGAGTCGGGAAACCGAGCCTGCCTGGGTAGCGCCAGTGCCAACCAGTGACATCAAATCTCTGTCAGGGCATTCAACAGCTTCACTCCGTCCGGGACACCCCAGCCGGCGACGGCATCGAATCCCGGTTTGGCCCTGTAACCGCGGCCCGGATGAGGATTCGAAGTGTTGTGTCCGGAAGTGACATCGCGTGTTGAGTGTTTGCCCACCAGCACTCCCCGGTTTCCGTTCTGATAGAGCAACGGCGTCACAAACCGCTGCTGCTTGGCGGGTGGGAGGGCGGCATTGATGCGCGCCACGAGTGCCGCCCAAAGCGGGGCCGATGCACTCGTGCCGCCGTTGGATTGCGTCTTCCCCATGAACACCAGTTCATAAAGTGGATCTCCCGCCAGAGCGGATACGTCGGGCACGACGCGCCCGTTGATGCTTCGTGGGTTGAGCGACCTCACTTTAACCCCCTGCCAAGCCGGCCGGGTGAAGACGGAGCTGACGCCACCCCCGGTCGCGCCTCCGCCCTTGGAAGTCCGGCGGCCTGGCGACTCCCACCAGACAATCTCTCTGATATTGGCGCCGTACTTTTTCAACATCGTTCCCCCAACTGCCAGCGCGTTCGGGCTGGAACCCGGAAAGTCCACATGGGCATGACCGTCGTTGATCTGGTCTCCCGAGCCGTCGTCCCCAGCCGCAACGCAGGTGGTAATGCCCAACAAGCGCGCCACATTCAGCCGATCGTCGATGGCCGCCAGCGCATTCTTTGACCAGCCGGGGTCCTCCTCAGCCAGTCCCCAACTGAGCGAAAGGACCACCGGCCTGGCAAGGATCACCCGGTTGAGAAGATCGACCCACCCGCGCTGGTCAAAGGTGCAAAAGTAGATGGAGATATCTGCCTTGGGGCACAAGCCGGCGATGATCTGCACGTCCATCATCACTTCCCCGCTGTCGTTCAGGACCTGGTTCCGCGCCCGCGGCGGCAACGCCTGGGCCTCTTCGAGAGTGTAGGCCGGAGCATCGATCGCGACGGCTTTCACTTTGGGCGCCGGAAGATCGAACTTGGCGCAGTAAGCGGCGGCGTCCTCGGCGAAATAACCGCCCCCGAACTCGCCGATTACGATGCTCTGGCCGGCGCCGTCGCCGGGTGGGAAATTGTAGCGCCGCTCGAGATCGGGCGGCCCTAACGGCGGAAGCTTTGCCTCCGGGGTGGAAGAGCTTTTCTCGCCGGCTTTGCGCCGAGCCATGCGCCGCTGATCTAACCCGTGGACTCCTCTTACAATTCCCTCCAGTTCCGCGGGGATCGAGAGCGTTCCTTGCCGGCCCCGATACTCTCCCTCGGTCGGCGAGCGCATCATCACCATTCCCGGCTTGAAAGCCGCCTCCATCGCCGCTGCTGTCCCGCTCACTTGCATGCTGCGAGTCTCCGGTGAAACTTCGACCACCTTGAGGCCAAATTTCTTGAGTACCTTCGCAACCTTGTCGGCGTCCTCCTGCTTAGCGCCGAATTTTTCAGTTAGCTCCTGCGGTGTCAGTGTTTGGCCGATAAACTCGTCCGCACTGGGCAGCTTTGGACCTGCCAGGTCGATGGTGACCACGATCTTCTCTTTGGGATCGACCTTGCCGACCCGAATTGCGTTGGGGTCTTTACCTCTCTTGCTGCCTGGAAGAACTACGTGTGTTTTACTCGCCATAATTGCCCTCCAGTCTTTTCGGTTTGCGCCAGTGAACGCGGTTAGCCTGCTGCTTCGCCCATACTGTCAAGACGTCCGGCCAAGACTACACCATATCCGCAAGCGATCCACAGTCTCGTCCTCTGTGGGATCGAAGTATGGCCTTCCTGTCAGTTTCTTAGGTCATTTGTAGGAAAAAGCACTGTCTCCCCGATGCTCCCCTTATACAGTCTGCCAATACCCTTGTCAATAGTCACTCTCGACATGGCAATCCACGGCGAGCCGAGAACGGATCTGTGCACCAAAGGTACAACCTGACTCGTAGTCTGGGCCCAGCGGACAACGAAAGCCTTTGAAGCTGGGTGGTCCCCGAGGCTCTCTGGCTGAAGCCAGAGCCACCTGCGCCTGCGTTTTCTGCTTGACACGCCCCTCGCGGCATAGTAGCCTATAATGGTTGGGCTATGTCGAAAGCGCCCACAAGCCGCGGCCGGGTGGTGCTAAATGTCCCTGTCGGGAATTCGGCTCGACGGTGAAGTGCGTAACGATATTAAAATAATACGACCGAAGCCAGTAAGTACTTGAAAGCAAAGGAGCGCGCTTTTCCAGGATTGCCACAACGAAGCTAAGAATATGGCCTGAATGCCAGCGAAGAGCCCGGGCAAGCGGAAACTGGGAACTGGAAACTTGAAAATGGGAAATGGAAGATGGGCGTTCGATGAGTGACGATCTTCCAGTTTCCAATTTTCAATTTCCCTTTTTCCTGCAAGATGTTTGACCCTGCACCGCGCGAATTGCTATATTAGGGTGAGGTTATGGCAAGACTTGGAAGCAAGTGAGGAATGGCAAACGTTCTAATCGAATTCCCTGATAAAACAGCGAAAGAGTTCCCGCAAGGAATAACCGCGCTGGAGGTGGCGAGGTCCATTGGGCCGCGCCTGGCGTCGGAGGCATTGGTCGCCAAGCTGGACGGGCGCATGGTGGACCTATCGACCCCGATCGAGCAGAATGCGCCGATCCAGTTCATCACTCCGTCTTCGCCCGAGGGCCTGGAGATTTATCGCCATTCTACAGCTCACGTGCTGGCCGCCGCGGTCACCGACCTTTTCCCTGATGCGCACCCGGGAGTCGGTCCCGCCACGGAGACCGGTTTCTATTATGACTTCTATCGCGAGAAGTCCTTCACGGAAGAGGACCTCAAGGCAATCGAAGAGCGGATGCGCGAGATCATCAAGTCGGACCTCCCGAACGAGCGGGTGCAGTTTCCGAAGGAAGACGGCAAGAAGCTCTTCGCGGAGATGGGCGAGTTCTTGAAGTGCGAGCTGATCGAAGAGAAGGCCGACACGGTCTTCAGCGCCTATCGCACGGGCAGGTTTCTCGATTTTTGCCGTGGGCCGCACATCCCCTCCACCGGGCGGATCAAGGCCGTCAAGCTGCTGAGCGTGGCCGGGGCGCACTGGAAGGGCGATGAGAAGTCGCATCCCATGCAGCGCATTTATGGGACTGCCTTCTTCAGCCAGAAGGAATTGGACGCTTACCTGGCGCACCTGGAGGAGGCCAAGAAGCGCGATCACCGTCGTCTGGGCAAAGACCTGGATCTTTTCAGTATTCAGGATGACGCGGGGCCGGGACTGGTCTTCTGGCATCCCAAGGGCGGCATTATTCGGCGGGAAATTGAGGACTGGTTATACAAAGAGCTCACGGCACGGGGCTACGACCTGGTCTATACGCCGCACGTCATGCGGCAGCACCTGTGGGAGATCAGCGGCCATACCGGTTTTTATCGCGAGAACATGTTTGGGGCGATGGACGTTGAGAACGACAAGTACCAGCTGAAGCCCATGAACTGCCCAGGGCACATTCTGATTTACAAGTCGCGCGCACGAAGTTATCGCGAACTGCCCATGCGCCTGGGGGAGCTCGGCACGGTATATCGCTACGAACGATCCGGCGTCACCCATGGGCTGCTCCGCGTGCGGGGGTTCACCCAGGACGACTCGCATATTTTCTGCACCCGCGACCAACTGGAGTCCGAGGTTCAGGCTTGCGTGGACTTTGCCCACCTGGTGCTCAAGACCTTCGGTTTCGATCAATACCAGGTGGAGCTGTCGGCGCGCGATCCGGCCGATCCCGAGCATTACGCGGGCAGTGTCGACGAATGGAACGTGGCGGAA
>Ga0181532_10004243_pt1 | contig 12622 bp, 12 predicted proteins | sample PEATcosm2014_Bin_33_FD_119768 | JGI IMG/M metagenome (GOLD analysis project Ga0181532, IMG submission 119768) | Peatland microbial communities from MTU Mesocosm Facility, Houghton, MI, USA - PEATcosm2014_Bin11_30_metaG | ecosystem: Environmental > Terrestrial > Soil > Wetlands > Peat | place...
ATGGTCGCTATAGAACCCACCCTTCGGGAGGCGGTCAGTAATCAGTTCTCTCCGCAAGCCTTAGGGAAAAGTGGGCTTAAAGTTCTCGCCCAATACTTGGAGTTATTCGCTGACCTGCCCAAAGAGATACGCCGCGGAATCCAAACGGTTAAAACCGGCAACCTGAGAGTTCGAATTGATCTCAACCAGCTTGAAAGCCTCCAAAAACACCTGACTCGAGCCTCCAACCGGCTGGCGGTGTCGGCGATTACCTCAGCGTTAATCGTTGGGACTTCCATTATCGTCGCTTTCGGAAAAGGGCCGCTCCTTGGAGGGGGCGATCTATACAAGGGCTTTGGCATCGGAGCCGTCATAGGAGGTGCCTTGATTGTCTTTTCCATCTGGCGTGACAAATCATAGCCACTCGCCAAACCGTCCGACTCAGCCGTTGTTCACCTGTCGGTTTCACTCCCAGGGCCTCGTTTCCCAAGCGAACGGTTGTTTTCGAACGTTCGAAATTTCGGCCCTTGGCGCGCAAGCGGTAGTAATTCTCAATTGATTCTATACCAATGAGTTACACATCAATTGTGGGGTTGGCAAAGCAGATGCATAAGGACCCTGCGTGTGTGAATCAAGTTCAAAAACAGAGTGCGTGGTGAATACGGCCTGCATGGGAGCACGGGTGGCCCTGGCGAGCTGGCGAATTGTGTGTCTGGCTATAGTTTGCCTGCTCTGCGGTTGCATTTCGCGGCCTCACCTAAACGTGCGGAGCTTCGCGTTTACTGATCCGCCGGCTCCCAAGCGGGACCCAGGTTTCCAAACCCACCGAGTGGTCGCTATTCGATCGTTGCGGGTCGCGGCACCGTTTGACCGCCGTAGCCTCGTTTACCGCGTGGACGAGTATGCCTTCGAGTCCGATCCCTACGCTGAGTTCTTCGTGCCCGCTTCTGAGGGACTGCTCACGCCGATCCGAAGCTATCTGCGCCAAGCTGGCGCTTTTGAGGCCGTCGTCGAGCCGGGCAGCGCCCTCAAACCCAACACCTTGGTGGAGTTCAGCGTGCTTGATCTCTACGGAGACTTCCGGAAGCCAGAGCAAGGGGCAGCGATTCTGAGGCTCCGGGCTCTTTTGTTTGATTCCCCAAACGGTATTCCAGGAAAGCTAGTCCTGGAGCGAGAATACTCGCGCTGCATCCCTTTGAAGGCACGAACCCCTGACGCCCTTATGGCAGGCTGGAATGAAGCCCTGGCCCAAATCCTCGCCCAATTCGTCTCGGACGCTGGAGGGCTCGAACCGGCTCCCGTTCAATGAAAGCCAGCCCTACACCGGATGCACGCTCCAAGGGCCGGCATGCGCCACTAAAGCCCTCTCACCCTGCTTGTGACTGAGAGCCCTACAACCGCAGTTCAGACCGAGGTTCAAGCGCAGGAGGGCGGCCGAGTGACGGTGGTGCTGCGCGGGGCGCTGGACGTTCAGACCATGGGCGGATTGTGGCGGGAGCTTGAGGCGCGGCTTAGACCCCTGAAGGCGGCTGCGCTCGAGGTGGACGCCACGGCCCTTCGCCTTTGCGGCGGCGGGGGACTGGCCTTGCTGCGTTTCTTGAAAACCGGCGGCTTCACCCCCATGGCGAAGGTCACCGTGCGCGGCCTGGGCGAAGATTTGGACCAACTCCTGTGGTTGTTCGCTGACGAGGACTCGGAGGCGGCTGCAACGGAGCGGCGGCGGACGCCGTCGCTGCCCGAGGAGGTCGGAACCTCCGTGCGCGCTTCCGTGCGGGACTTGCGCGAGCAAATTGCCTTTCTAGGTAAGATGGCCGCCGAGTTAGCGGGCGCGATGGTTCATCCGGAACGTTTCCGTTGGCGCGAAGTGAAGCGCTTATGCATCACTGCGGGGGCCAACGCGCTGCCGATTGTGTCGTTGCTCAGCTTGCTGGTGGGCCTCATGATCGGTTTTGAGAGTGCTGCCCCGCTGGCGCAATTCGGCGCGCAGATTTTCATCGCGAACATGGTCGGCTTCGGCGCGGTGCGGGAATTGGGGCCGATGATGACGGCGATCATGCTGGCGGGCCGGTCGGGGGCGGCGTTCGCAGCGGAGATCGGCACGATGAAGGTGAACGAGGAGCTGGCGGCGCTCACGACCATGGGCCTGGACCCCATTCGGTTTCTGGCGCTGCAGCGCGTAACCGCTGGGATGATCCTCACGCCGCTGTTGACCGTCTATACGATGTTGGCCGGGATGCTGGGCGGCACTCTCGTTATGCTGGGGCTGGGGTTCTCGATCTCCGAGATTTATAACCAAATGACCGCCTCGGTCCATTTGCACGACATCCGGTTCGGGTTGAGCAAGAGCATCGTATTCGGCGCTATTTTCTCAGGCGTCGGCTGCTTGCGCGGCTTCCAGACCGGGCAGGGGCCGATCGCGGTGGGAGTTTCGGCGACGCGCGCGGTAGTAAGTAGCATTCTCCTGATCATCCTGGCCGACACGGTGTTCGCCGCGGTGGGCTTTCTTGTGAGCTAAGATGAACGGCGAGAGCGACATTGTCATTGCAGTCCGGCATCTCGCCGCCGGCTACGGCGACCGTCAGATCCTGCGCGACATTAGCTTCGAGGTGCGCCGGGGCGAAGTCTTTGTGATTATCGGCGGGTCCGGCAGCGGCAAGAGCACGCTCCTCAAGCACATCATCGGTCTCTTTCCCCCGCGACAAGGCGAGGTGTGGATCGAAGGCGAGAACCTCCTGTCCGCCCAGGGGGAGGCACGCACCCGGCTGCTTCGCCGATTCGGAGTGGTGTATCAAAGCGGCGCGCTTTTCGGCTCGATGACTGTCGCCGAGAATGTGCGGTTGCCGCTCGACGAGTTCACCGATCTTCCCGAGGTGGTCAAAGAGCACGTCGTGTCGGCCAAGCTGAAGGTGGTGGGCCTGACCGGCGCAGCCCATCTGATGCCCGCCGAGTTGAGCGGCGGCATGCAGAAGCGGGTGGCCATCGCCCGGGCCATGGCGCTCGATCCACACATCCTCTTTCTCGATGAACCCTCGGCGGGACTGGACCCAATCACCGCCGCGGGACTGGATGCGCTGATTAGCCAATTGTCTCGCTACTTCGGGATCACTTTCGTCATCGTGACGCACGATCTGGGGAGCATTAACGCCATTGCCGATCGTGTGATCATGCTCGACGCGCAGAGCGGGACGATCCTCGCCGAGGGCCGTCCCGCCGAGCTGCGAGAGCATTCCGCCAATCCCTCGGTGCAGAGGTTTTTCAACCGCCAGGCAATTCCTGGCCAAACCATGAGCGAAGTTAAATTCTATGGAAGCAAGGACCAATGATTTCAAGCTGGGCGTGTTTGCCCTGGTTAGCCTGGGCCTGCTGGGTGCCGGGCTGTTCGCCTTCGGGGCAGTGAGTTATTTCCAAAAGACAGACGTGCTGGAAACCTATTTGAGCGGGAACGCCGAAGGCCTTTCTGTTGGGGCGCCAGTCACTTTACGCGGCGTGAAGATCGGCAAGGTTACGCGCATGGATTTCAGTTGGAACGTGTATGATGAAACGGGGCCGCAATACGTGATCGCTGAGTTCCAGGTGCGCAACAACATATCGCCGGGCGCCTCGAAGAACGCCCTGGCCGAACGCGTCCCGGCTCAGGTCGCCAGGGGGCTGCGGGCAAGAATCAAACCGCAAGGCTTCACGGGCACCAGCCTGCTTTCCCTGGAATATTTGGATGCCGCGGAATACCCCCCTCCGCCGTTTCCCTGGAAGCCGCGCCACCTGTGCATTCCCTCGGCTCCCAGCCAGTTCGGCGAGATCCTGGACTCCGCCCAGAAGACCTTGCATAACATTGGAGAGCTCGACCTCAAGGCTCTCAACGGGTCGTTGCAACGCGACCTCGCTGCGGCAGAGAAGGTGATTGACCACCTCGATTGCGTGCTTGGCAGCGCCGAGGTGCTTATAGCACATGTTGACCAGGTGAATTTCCACGGCATCGCCACCAATGCCGACGGGCTGATCACCGAGTTGCGCAGCGATGTGAAGGAGATGCACCTGGCCAAGCTGTCAAATGACGCCGATGAAGCGCTCAGGGGTGTGACAACAACCTTAGGCCGTGTGGACCAGGTCGTCGGGAATCTGGACACTGGTTCCCTGAACGAAGCCCTCGCCAACCTACGGGTTGCCTCCCGGGACCTGGATGACACCTTGGTCAAGCTTCAGAAATACCCCTCGGGCTTCCTGCTGGGGAGGCCGCCGCCCCCAGCCAGGAGTGTGGAAAAGGCCAGGAAGTGATTCCCGGCTTAGGCCGCACATGAAAGGAAAGACTATGCCAGATAACAACACATCGCCAACACACTGCAAGCGGGAACGCGTCGGTACCTTGACGGCAAAGCCCAATGTTCCCCGGATCGCCGCGCCGCTCACCCTCCTGGGTTTACTGATCCTGACCATGGCGTTAAGTGGGTGTGCCTCCCCTGGCGCTAGCGTGCAGCAATACGATCCGTGGAAAGGCCATCCAGGCAGTCTGCCCAGTTTCGACTGATTGCTAAATAGATGGGGCCCTGCTCAGAAGAAGTAGGTTAGTCCCAGCAATCCTTCGATGCCGTTCATGCCCAGGTTCGGGGTATGAATGCCAGCACACGACCAATGGACATAACGTGCTTCTGCGCTGATAGCTAGGTTGTCCTTTATGAACCACTGGATGCCCGGTCCCCCCTGTAGGTTGAACTCGAATGTCCCGCTCAGATCGGGCGGCCCAATCCCGGTTGCCGTAACGCCGGCGCCAATATCGAAAAACGGCATCCACCGGGTTCCCGTCGCAAAGTCGTAGCGCAAGTGTGGAGTAAGCCCCACAAACCACTGAGTGTCGGGATAGAATTGCCCCCCGGAGAACAACTCCAACCGGAGTTCCAGGTTGCCCCGATACCAATGCCCCTCACCCAAGGTATGGCTAAGCATATGGCCATAGTTAAGGCTAACCACGGCCAGATCATGAGACTGACGACCGCCAAACATCGCCATGCCACCAAGGACGCCGGCACTCATACCGATGGACTCCGTAGTGGAGCGAAATCCTCCGCCCACGCCGTGCTCCCAAATGCTTTGCGGACCAGCGTCCAATTTAACGTCGGGACGCGACGTGGCGTCTGTGGCAGGTGAGCTGGAGGGAGGCTGGGCCGGGGCCGAGGCCATCGCCAAGGGACTGACACCTAAGCCAGCGCCCTGGTTTGAAACGAGGTTCGAGTTGGTGGACAGCCCCGGCATCGGCTCCAGAACGGGAGCCAGCCCGGACTCGGGCTCCAAACCTATCTTGGGAGAGAGCCAACAAACGTTCTGGGCCGGGGCCGAGGCAATCCAGGGCAAGATCAACAGACATGTCAGGAGGGACGCATGGCTACGAGCGCCTGGTTGGCCACCGGGCCCGAGCGCGAGCAAGTGCAAGTTCGATTTCATAAACATAATTCCTTTGCCATTCACTGTGAGTCTTTCAGTATTCAGAGAAGTCGCCTTCCCGGCAATAGGCCACCCGACGTTGCGAGAGATTTAGCACCCAGGAAGCAATCGCCGATGGGGTGAAGGGCAAGGGCAGGCGGCGGGCAACCGAAGAGAAACGGTAGAACTGGCGCTGCAAGCGTTGCACGCCATATTCCAACTCCCACGGGGTGTAGTTGCGTGGAATGATGTGGCAGGGTTGCCCGGGCCATCGCCCGATTTCATTCTGGTTGAAAATGCGACCCTCCTCGCGCATCCGCTCATAGTATTCAGTGCCCTTATCCGGCGTAAGCAGGTTGAAGTAGGCGACCGGCACCTTTTGTTCCTCCAGAAAGCGCAGCGTGGCGGGGAACACCGCGGTGGTCTCCGTGTCCCAGCCGAACATGAAGTTCAAGGAAAAGCTGATGCCCCGTCGGCGCAGGTCCGCTATGAACTCCTTATACTTTTGGGGCTGGTTCTGGCCTTTGCGCATGGCCGCGATCGTTTCGCCCTCCAGGCTTTCCATGCCGATGTTGACATGCAACAGACCGCTGCGTTGAGCCAAATCCAAAAACTCCTTGTCGGCGCAAAGATTCAACGACCACAGCGTGGACCACCTCAGGCGCAACGGAATCAGGGCCTCCATCAATTCCATCGCGTGACGGCGGCTCCCCCCGAAGTTGCTCTCCGCGAAGAATACATTGCGCGAGGGCAGGTGTTTAATCTCCTCGACCACGTCCGCGACCGGGCGGAATCGGAAGCCGCCGCCCAAGTATAATCGTTCGGAGCAGAAATTGCACTTCATCGGACAACCGCGGGTGGCTTGGACGGCGAAGGTCTTGACCAGCCCATACGGCCGAAGGTCGAGCAGGTCGTAGCGTGGCTGCGGCAGGTGGTTCAGGTCTGGGAGTGGCTTGGCCCGGTACATCGCCTGGAGGCGCCCGGCGGCCGCATCTTCGAGGATCGTCCGCCAGATGACCTCACCTTCCCCCACGGCCACCGCATCGCAGTGCGCGCACGCTTCCTCCGGATAGAAGTACGCGTGTGGCCCGCCCAGGATGACCTTCCGGCCCCGTTTCCGAAACTCCGCGGCCAGGTCATAGGCCCGGTACGAACTCAGAGTCCAGGTCGTGATTGCCACTACGTCCGCCGGCCACTCCAGGTCAACCGGCCGTACTGCTTCATCTAGCAGGGCGATTTCCCATCCGTCCGCCGTCAAAGCCGCCAAATAGGGCAGAACCAGCGGCACCAGTTGCCGGTGACGGAGCTTAACAACCGAGCGGCGGAGCGGGGACTGGTAGTGCGAGGGTTGGATGATAAGCAGCTTGGAGCTCATGCCTTGTCACTCATTGAGCCCCCAGTCCCGGTAAGATTCAGAACGCGGATGATGAGGAATCTCCCCCAATATCGGCCCAGGGACCTCTTCCCGCTTTGGCAAGCCCTTAAGGTACTTCTCCCAGTCCAAACCCGGTTGCATCGTTTGCTGGGAAAAGAGCCTGATGCCATGCCGCTCCGCGATTCGCCGTAGTTCTTCTTCGGCAGTAGCATCGGCGTTTCCCAGGATCACCAGCGCCGAGTGACCACCGGCCTGGCAGCAAGCCCAGCACGCCACCCAATCGAATACTGACTTCGGCAGTTCGCCCCCCGTACGCAATGCCAATACCAATATCATCGAACGCCCCAGGTCTCGAAAGACCTCAATGATTGTGCCGGGATGCGCCAACCAATCGGTCTGCCAAAGAGTCAGACTGAACTGGATCTCGCCGCCAGCATTTGCAGCGACCTGATCCAGGAACGCCTTGGCCGTGCAGCCTGACCCATAGTCGTCGTAAATGACGACCGTGGCCACGGGCCACATTTCATTCGCCGCTTCCTCGCCAACCTTAGTTAAATTCATCACAAACTCCTCATCGCAGGAAGACTCGTCCTATGGTTTCTTTATCCCCCACTTGTTCATTCGTGAAATCAGAGTGGTGGGTCTCAAGCCCAGAAGCTCGGCAGCGCCATCCGGTCCTTTGATCCTCCAGTTGGCCGCTTCCAACACCAACACAAGGTTGTCACGCTCGCGGCGTTGAAGCTCCGCGTCCATCAGGAACTTGGGCTGAGCCGGGCTACCAGCCGAAAAATCGGCCCGAGGACTCAGTCGAGCGGCAGGGGCCGATTCGGCCGTGATGGGCAGGTCAAAGTCCAAGGCTCCGCCGCGCGCCAGAATCACGGCGCGCTCGACCACATTGCGCAATTCCCGCACGTTGCCAGGCCAGGCGTAGTTCTGGAGCTTCACGACCCCTGCCTTGGTCAACCGAGGTTTGGCGCACTTCAACTCCCGGCTCGAGAGCTCGACAAAGTGTTTCGCTAACAAGAGAATGTCATCCAGTCGCTGCCAGAGTGGCGGAACCCGGATGGGGAAAACGTTCAACCGGTAATAGAGATCCTCGCGGAACCGGCCCGTGGCCACGGCTTTGTTGAGATCTCGATTCGTGGCGGCGATAATCCGCACATCGGCGCGCCGTGTCCGGTCGTCACCTACCCGTTCGTACCGCTTGTCCTGAAGCACGCGCAGAAGCTTGTTTTGTACCTCCAACGGAATCTCTCCGACTTCGTCCAGGAGAATAGTTCCGCCCTCCGCCGTTTCAAAGCGCCCGGCCCGATCCTTCACCGCTCCCGTGAAAGCGCCTCGGACGTGGCCGAAAAACTCGCTCTCGAACAACTCCCGTGGAATGGAGGCGCAAGCCACTCGAACCAGGGACTGATCTTTGCGCCGGCTGCGGCGGTGGATCTCGTGGGCGACCAACTCTTTGCCCGTGCCGGTCTCGCCCAGAATGAGCACCGAGGCTTCCGTGGGGGCCACCAAATCAATTTGCCGGGCTAGGTGGTGCAGAGCAGAACTTTGGCCGACCAAATCGCCAAACGCCTTGGCTTCGACCATTTCTTCCTGCAAAAGGGTGTTCTGGACTTCCCATGGTGATTCGTCCAGTTGGAGACCGCGCAGGGCGACTGCGAACGCATCCTCCCGCTCCGTCAGTGCCAGGTCCACGGCCGGAAACCAGCCGTCTCGCTTTTGGCACGAGGGCAGCGCCATTAAGGGGGCCACGTCGGGCGCTTGGCTCACAAGGTTCATAGCTTTATCCATTTCTCTTTACTCGGCACGCGTTTACCTTCACGGGAAAAATAGCAGAGCAAGATGGATGCATTGAATAATCACTTGGTATGTATAGGCAAACCCATACCAAAGTATAATAAGGACCACCTTGAACTACGGCGTCCACGGCCGGTCGCGGCAGAGCCTCGGTCTTTGATGTTGCTCCATGCATGCGCGCACGACCGCCGCCAGGCTCAAGGCGGCCGTGCTCCCGGCCTCCGAAGCGCTAAGGACAGTTCCGGCGGAAGCCATTCCGGCGTTCCAGTCCAGGCTGGCGCTGATGCTGGCCATCACCGGCCAGAAGGCATTCGGCGACGCTATGGAGTTCACGGGACGTCCAAACAACATTTCAGCTTTCAGCGCTTCACCGTTTTCCGGTGCGTGCCGTCTATTGAAGCGCCTTCAGCTCCTTGGCCAGGTTGCCCCAGGGGGCGGGGGCTAACGGCATCAGGTAGATGCGGATGTCCCATCGAGTGCTAGGCCAATCGTCGGGATGAATGACCGGGTAGGTGAATTCAATCCCCATACTGACGGGAAAGTGGGCGATGGTAAAAATGTGGTGGACACCTAGTCCGATGGGGAACGTCAGTTGGTTGCCGGCGGGGGCGTTCCAATTTACATACACATTCGGGGCCACACCGATCTCCCAGTCCGGCCTCGGGGCGTAATAGAGAAAGTACTGGAGGTTCATTTGCCTGACCGACTGGTGCGTGGTATCACCGGCAAAGGACCACCATTGCTGCGGAAACACACCCATCCGCCAGTGTGGGGAGATGTAGCCCACGCCGGCGGCTGGCCCGGCCTGCGATTCGCCTTGCCCCAGGATGGATTGGCTGGCACTTGGGAAGATAAAGCTCGGCCCGAGACCCATAATCAAGTGGCCGCCCGCAATGGTTGGCGGTTGTTTCGGCCCCACGAGGCTGACGAAGGCTATGTCGCCGAAACCGGTCGTCCGCCCGAAGGGGTCGGGGCCAGCCGGGGCCGTGCGGCCAGGGTATGGGTTCACCACCGGCCCAAGTTGGAATAGGTCCCCGGCGTGCTCGTTCAACGGGAGGCTGACGACCGGCACGTCCAGGCGGCTCACCAAATTCAAGTTTTCGCCCAATGGCACAGGCACGACCGGCATGAATTGGTACGCGTAGGCCCACTCGTCTCGCTCGTGGTACAAGGCCGTGCCGGGGAAGTGGATCTGAATGACATCGAACTGGTTCCAGAGGATGAGCAGTTCGGAAATCGGGTTGTCTAGGGCCTCGGAAACGGCTTCCATCACCCGGGGATCGTTGAGGTCAATGTGGCCTTTCGCTTTGGGCGAGGTGTCGCTGGCCGCGCCTGCGTCGGTAGAGCTGTCGGCAGGCGCGATCGTGAGCGGTCGGTAGAAGCTTCCAGTGTCCTGAGAGGAGGCGGACACCAGGGCCAGTGCGAGGGTTAAAGCGGCCAGCACCTTGGCAAGCGCTGCGGGTGGGTATCTGTCTAGTGGTGCGCGACCAGAGGAGCATTGCTTGTGACATCCGCTCATGAGCAGGGGAGATCAAATGCCAGCAGCCATTTCATCAGGCTTGGTAGCACTGCTCGGTCTTCGCGGCGATGGTGTCCCAGTTAAACGTCGTTTCCGCCGCCCGGCGGCCATTGGCCCCCATCCAGCGCGCCCACTCGAAGTTGGTGAACAGCGTTCCCAGCCCCCAGCCCACCGACTCTGCCGTGGCGTAGGTCTTGAGGCCAGTCACATTGTGCCAAATGAACTCACTTGGGCCACCGTTCTGGGAGGCGACCACGGGCTTGCTGGCCGCCCAACCTTCCAGGGCAGTGATGCCAAAGGGCTCGTTGCGGCTTGGCATGCAGACGGCGTCACAAGCCTTGTAGAGGTCAATCAGCGCCGAGCCGTTGAGGTAGCCGAGAAAGCGCGTCGCCTGGGCGACCCCCAGTTGATGCGAGCGTCGCTGCAGGTCGCCCCGCATGTGGCCGTCGCCGGCAAACACAAACTTTGCCTTGGGATAACAGCGCAGCAAACCCGGCACCGCCTCCAGCAGCAGGTCGGGGCCTTTTTGCACGCAGAGTCGGCCGCTAAACAGCACCGTGGGGTCCACAGGCCCGATGCCATAGCGGCGCTTGACCTCCGCCGGATCAATCGGGCCGTCGAACTTATGTACTGGTACGCCGTTGTGAATCGCCCAGCACTGCCCGGTGGTCCCGCCGGCTTTGCTTGATCCAGACCATCGCGTTGGACGCCAGCCAATCGTGCGCATGCACCACGTCGAAATGCCCGCCTAATTCCCCGCCACCTGGCAAGTCAGGTCCCAGACCGCATCCTTTTGGAACCGGCCCTGGCGCTTCCCGGCCCCCGCCCCATCCCCATCTTCGCTCGCCTCGAACCGTTTGGCCGCAGCCCCGGGCTCGCTACGCCGAGCGCCCGCCGATCGGGACTGGCCGCCTTGCGATTTCCAAGCCGAGGTTCAGCGCCCGAGTTCGTGTTGCCCGAGAGCGCCGCCTAGGTGGTTCTGAGCAGTTCCACTTCGGCCCGCAACCAGTACTTGAGCAGGGTCTCATCGCCAGCATTTGCGGCTACCCGATCCAGGAACTCCTTCGCCCTGCCCTCTGACACATAGTGGTCGCAGATCGCCACGGCCACTAGGGGCCACCTTTCATTCTCGGCTTCCGTGCGCATCATAGTTGAATTCACAACCAGAACTGCTCTTTGTTTTGACAGGAGAAATAGCATTGCAGGAAGGATACGTTCCATAATCACTTGGTATGTATGGGGGAATCTATACCGAAGTATCATAAAGCCCATCTGGGTCTGATTAACCCGGTTTCCGCCAAAAGGCTGGCTCTTGGACCGACACGCCCACCCCTCCTCTCCTGCTCCCCTCGGTTTCCTCACCGTATCCTCACCATAGTCTCTATATCGTCCCTCCGATATCCCTCCGATTTCCCTACGTTGTCCCTCCGTCGTCCCTCCGTCTCAGAACGGAGGGAGAACGGAGGTGGAACGGAGGGACAACGGAGGGACGACGGAGGGACTATAGTCCGGTGAAGGTGTACATGCACCGGGTAAGTGCTGTGGCGAGCCGGAATTGCGAATTTGAGGCGCGTTGTGGAAAGGACGGCTTCGCAGCGGGGCAACAAGGCTGCTCGGCCCGGGAAGGCCGTCCAAGGAATGGAACCCTTGCCATTTCTGCAAGCACCTATCCTTGAGAGATTTACGCCTTGTTTAAGGGCCATTCGATCCTCGATCAGAGGTGCTACGGCGAGACTACGGAGGGCTGCCGGTGCGGATGCGGGGCACAAGTGGCGTGGGCATCGGGAGTTGCGAATCTGAGATGAATCATGGGAGGAGCGGCGTGGTTGCTCTTGCGTCAGCCTTGATACTCAGGGATGATTTGAACAGCCGTTCATGGGACCCGTCAGAAAAGCCGTGCTTCGAATCGTGGCCTGCTGCGCGGTAGTGGCCGGAATCGTAGGAGTGTATGGTTACGCCGCACACGCGCCGCTGGTGCTCGTAGCGCTCATCCCAGGAGGCACCCATGTTGAGAGCCAGCCAGTCGGTCTGAGATTCGCCGACTCGGAGCTTGGAAAGCAGAGGCGATGCAAATGAAGCCTTCAGATATTGACGCGAATGAGTCCGTAGCCCAGGGATCATCGGGGCCACTGCCCCTGAAGTACCTTCAGCGCTACGGGCTGGCAATTCTCTCGGTCGGTGTTGCCTTGGGAGCATCGCTGCTGCTTGAGCATTTCCACTTCCGCGACGCTGCTCTTCCGTTACTGCTCTTTGCGGTGGCAATCAGTTCCTGGTATGGAGGACCCGGACCGGCGGTGTTGGCGGCCCTCCTGTCCACCGGGGGCTTCTACTGGTTCTTCGTGGAGCCGGTCCGGACCATTTACATCAATTGGTCCGAGGTCCTGTATTTCATCGTCTTTGCCGCGCTCGCTGTGCTCGTCTCCTGGTTCAGGAGGCTGCGGCGGCGCGTCGAGGAAGATTTGCGCGAGCGGGCAGCTCTGCTGGATCTCACGCACGACACCGTTTTTGTGATGGATATGGCAGGGGTGATCCAGTAC
>Ga0181532_10004244_pt1 | contig 12621 bp, 11 predicted proteins | sample PEATcosm2014_Bin_33_FD_119768 | JGI IMG/M metagenome (GOLD analysis project Ga0181532, IMG submission 119768) | Peatland microbial communities from MTU Mesocosm Facility, Houghton, MI, USA - PEATcosm2014_Bin11_30_metaG | ecosystem: Environmental > Terrestrial > Soil > Wetlands > Peat | place...
GCATCCGCACAATTTCACCGACCGCATGGTGCGGCCCGGCGACCAGGTGTTCTTCGACATTCTGCAAAGCTTCATGGGGTACCGCACCTGCTATTACCGCACCTTCAATGTCGGCCGCGCCACACCGTCCCAGCATGACGCCTACAAGAAGTGCCGCGAATGGCTCGACAAGGCGATCGATCTGATCAAGCCGGGCGTGACCACCGACAAGGTATGCAGCGTATGGCCAAAAGCCCAGGAGTTCGGCTTTCCCGACGAGCTGTCGGCCTTCGGCCTGCAATTCGGCCACGGCCTGGGCTTGAACCTGCACGAGCGGCCGATCATCAGCCGTGTGGTCTCGATGGACCACCCGACGGTGATCAAGGAGGGCATGGTGTTCGCGCTCGAGACCTATTGCCCGGCGACTGACGGCTACTCCGCCGCGCGCATCGAGGAGGAGGTCGTGGTCACCGACAAGAGCCACACCGTGATTTCGCTGTTCCCGGCCGAAGAGCTGCCGATCGCCAACCGCTATTGAGCGGCTCGCCGACTGACTTCGATGGCGCGCCTGCGGGAGCGTCGCACCATCCCGCGTAATCCGGAACCGTGTCGCCAGCCAGCCCGGCTGGCGGTTTGCGGGAAAGTGGAATTGCGTCTGCCACGACGGTGCCATGCGTGAAAATGGTTAAGCCGAATAATCTGCTTTCTCTATAATATTCAATAAGTTATACTACTGCCTCCCTTTCTCCTCCGATATGGCTTTTGTGCGGCGCACAAAATGCTGGCTTTTTGCGTAATAATCCGTTAGCAGCGCCACTTCCCAGGCTAAAAAACGAGGGACTATTCCAGCATGAAAACGATGCTAGCCGCGTGCCTTCTTATCGGCGTATGGACCACGAGCGCCAGCGCCGTTGATCTCGCCGAACTCGCGCCCTGCAAACCGGCCGCGGCGAGGCTGTGTGACCGCTCCGCCGGCATAACCTGGAGCAACCTGCTTCGCTGCGGCGCCACGCTCGCCGCACATAGTTGGCGCGTGGGCAGCACGTGCCGTGAGGTGCTCAGAAAGTATGGACAATTGTAAAACTGCCCCTCGACAAAATCTTGCGAGCATTCCCGCCCCGGCCGCCGAGCCGGGGCTTTTTTTCGGGCGCCGGCCCGCCGCATGTCGGGAGGGATGAATGCAACCTTGAAACCTGCTAATTCGTTCGCCAGCGCCCATCGCACACTCCGTACGAAAAGCATCAGAGGACGCCAAGAGGATCCCATGTACGCCAATCTCGAACTCTTTATCGACGGCCAATGGCTCAACGGCGACGGCCGCGCCGGCGAAGACGTGATCAATCCGGCAACGGAAAAACCGCTCGCGCGCCTGCCGCATGCCAGCACCGCCGATCTCGACCACGCGCTCGAAGCCGCCAAGAAGGGCTTTGCGGTCTGGCGCGCGACCTCGCCCTATGAGCGCGCCAAGATCATGCGTAAGGCCGCCGATCTCATACGCGAACGCTACGACGTCATCAGCAAAACGCTGGTGCAGGAGCAAGGCAAGGCCTACCCCGAAGCGCGCGCCGAGGTGCGCACATCGGCCGACATCATCGAGTGGTACGCTGAAGAAGGCCGCCGCGCCTACGGTCGCATCGTGCCGGGTCCCGGCAAGGGCTTACGCCAGATCGTGGTGCAGGAACCGGTCGGCATCGTCGCCGCGTTCACGCCGTGGAATTTTCCGACGCTGACGCCGGCCCGCAAGATCGGCGGCGCGCTCGCCGCCGGCTGTTCGCTGATCCTCAAGGCGTCCGAGGAAACGCCGGGCGCCTGCGTCGAGATGGTGCGCTGCTTCGCCGATGCCGGCCTGCCTGCAGGCGTGCTCAACCTCGTTTTCGGCGTACCGGCAAACATTTCCGAGCACCTCATCGCCAAGCCGGACGTGCGCAAGATCTCGTTCACCGGCTCGATTCCGGTCGGCAAGCATTTGGCAGCGCTTGCCGCCAAAGGAATGAAACGCGCCACGATGGAGCTCGGCGGCCATTCGCCGGTGGTGGTGTTCGCCGACGCCGATCCGGAGAAATCCGCCGACATCATCGCCGCCTACAAATACCGCAACGCCGGCCAGGTCTGCATCTCACCGACGCGGTTTTATGTGCAGGAGCCGGTCTACAGCCGCTTCCTCGCGCGCTTCACTGAATACGCCAAGGCGCTCAAGCTCGGCGACGGCCTGGAAAAAGGCGTGACCATGGGGCCGCTGGCGAATTCACGGCGCATCGACACGATGGACAAGTTCGTCAAAGATGCCAAAGACCGCGGCGGCAAGATCGTCACCGGCGGCAAACGCCGCGGCAATCAAGGATACTTCTACGAGCCGACCGTCATTACCGACTTGCCGGACGACAGCATGCTCATGACGCAGGAGCCGTTCGGTCCGCTGGCGCCGGTGGTCACGTTCAAGACGTTCGACGAAGTCGTGGAACGCGCCAACTCGCTGCCGTTTGGACTCGCCGCCTATGCCTTCACCGGTTCGGCACAGACCGCCAACCTGATCGGCGACGCGTTGCAATCCGGCATGGTCGGGGTGAACTCCATCAATATCTCGACGCCCGAGACGCCGTTTGGCGGCGTCAAGGAATCCGGCTACGGCAGCGAAGGCGGCATCGAGGGGCTGCAAGCCTATCTGAACACGAAGTTCATCTCACAGGCGTAATTCTCTCTCTGCCGGAATCACTGCACACCGTCGCTCAAGCGCGGTCGAGCAGCCCGAAATGCGGGCCGACCTGACGGCGCACCCGGGCCATTGCGGCGCGGGCGGCGAGCGCGTCGACGGCGATGCGCGCCAGCGGGCTGAGCTGCGAGGGTCGCGCCATGATGTCACGCAATACGGCCGAAACGTCGGCACGGCCATCGGGTCGCATGCCGATAAGCGCGGCAGGGGGAACCCTGCGGTGGGCCGGATCGACGACGACGCGCAACGCGGCAAAGGCGAGCTTATGCGCGGCCGCAACCCGCGCCACCACGTGGGATTCCATATCGACCGCGGCTGCCCCGGTCGTCCTGTGCAACTCGCGTTTTTTTGCCGGCTCGGCGATCGGTGCATCGACGCCGACAATCGGGGCGTGGATGGCGCCGGCCACCATGCCGAGGAGCTTGCGCGACCACACCGCATCCGTTAGGCGCACGGTTTTCGATTCGCGGACGGCGGAAGCGACCACCCAATCGCCGGCTCGCAGGTGGGAGGCGAGGCCGCCGGCAACGCCGAAGCTGATCATGCCGCGGTAGCCCTGCCGGACGGCGCTATCAGCCACCGTCGCCAGCTCGCTTCCGGCGGTGCGGCAGACGACCAGGACCCCGGGGCCCGCGGCGATGCGGGCCTCGAAGTCGAGACCGACGAATGCGATGACGAGGCGACGTGGGGGTTCGACGGCAGCATCGGCAACCCGACGCGTGTCGTCACCTTCATCCACCAGTCCATCTACGAAAGTACCGCCGGCGAAATCCAATTGGGATGCCATAGAAGCCTTTTGCCCCTCGCGTCTGTAGCCTAACTCGACCCGCCCCCAAAGCGTATCGCGCAGACGTCCTCGGCCACCGGCAAAACACCGAGCTTGCAGCGTGAGTCTACCACAATCCATTGCCAACGCCATTGCTAATGCGAATCCTTCCAGTGAATTCCGGCATTCTCGGTGAACCGGGAATGGCGCTTTTGCCGCCAAAATGCTTGGTTCCGTTTACACACAGGATTCGCCAATGGGCAACACGGCAGACACCCTTGTCACCGGGGCCACGGGACTCGTCGGCTCGGCTGTAGCGAGAAAGCTGGTCTTCGCCGGATCATCGGTGCGGGCGCTCGTGCGGCCCGGCAGCCCGCGTTTTCATCTCGACGGGCTCGATCTGGAGTTCGCCGGCGGCGATATCCGCGACGCACTTTCGGTGCGCCGCGCCATGGCCGGCATCCGCTATGTCTTCCATGTCGCTGCCGATTACCGGTTGTGGGCGCGTGATCCCGGGGAGATTTTTGCCGCCAATGTCGACGGGACGCGCATCGTGATGCAGGAGGCAAGAAGCGCCGGCGTCGAGCGCGTGGTCTATACCAGCAGTGTCGCCACCCTTGCCTTGCGCGCTGACGGCAGTCCGGCCGACGAAACCGTTTCGCTGTCTGAGGAGGAGGGAATTGGCGCCTACAAGCGCAGCAAGATCGCCGCCGAACGGCTGGTCGAGGCGATGGTCGCGAACGAGGCGCTCCCCGCGGTCATCGTCAACCCGTCGACTCCGATCGGGCCCCGCGATGTCAAGCCGACGCCGACCGGCCGTATCATCGTGGAGGCCGCGCGCGGGCGTATCCCCGGATTCCTCGATACCGGCCTCAATCTCGTCCACGTCGATGACGTTGCCGAGGGGCACCTGGCGGCGCTCAAACACGGCGCGATCGGCGAACGCTACATTCTCGGCGGCGAGAACGTGCTGCTCGCCGATATGCTGGCCGACATCGCGCGCCTGGTCGGCCGCCGTCCGCCACGCCTGCGCTTGCCCCGCGCCGCCGTCATTCCGTTTGCCTACGCTGCGGAGGCGGCAGCCCGGCTTACCGGGCGGGCGCCGTTCACGACGTTGGATGGAATTCGCATGGCCGAACACCGCATGTTCTTCACCGCGGCCAAGGCTGAACGCGATCTCGGCTTCCGTCCACGGCCTTACCGGCAGGCGCTCGAAGACGCGATCCGTTGGTTCCGCGCGGCGGGATATCTCGACGGAAAGCGCAAACGCTAAAGCGTAGGTTCAAGCGCCGGCGCGCACGTCGGCATAGCCGCCGAGCGTGTAACCCGAGCGCCACACCGCGGCGATGCAATCGCGGTCGCACAGCGCCGCGAATTCCTCGGCATAGCGGTAGCCCGGCGCCGCGCCGGCAAAGGCATCCGTTACCCCGGGATGCAGGTAGATTTCGACGAAGCCGGGAGGCAGCCGGCGAAGGAGCGCGGCAAGCCGCGTTCGCGTCATCGCGCCCGACCATGCCAAGCCGAACACAGCATCGGCGGTTGTCAGTCCGGCGCGCCGGACGCGCCGGCGCAGCCAGCTGGCCCAAGGCGCCACGATCCGACCCACGCGGCGCTGCGTGTGCGGATCGATGTCCGCAACAATTCGCCATGGCTCGACCGGAATGCGCAGCGCCCGCATGCCGTATCGCCGTCCGGCGGTCGTGATTGACGTGGCAACGGCGGGATGGAGATGAAAATGCCGATGCGCATTGACGTGATCGAGCGGCAGCCCGGTCGCGCGGTACGCCTCGAACTGCGCACCGATTTCCCTTGCGACTTGCCGCCGCATGGAAGCATCCACGGCGATCTGCGCGCCATAGCAGGCAAGATCATTGCGGAACTGGCCGCTGGCGTCGATGAGACCCGGAATCTGCGCACGGTCGGTCACCGGATCGCCATCGACGAGGACGATGTGAAGCCCGACCCGCAGGCTCGGCAACGCCCGCGCGCGCGCGACCGCATCGGCCGCCGCGGGAGCGCCGACCATGAGACTCGCGGCGCTCAGGATGCCGCTTCGATGCGCTTGTTCGATCGCGGCGTTGACGGGCTCGCTAAGCCCGAAATCGTCCGCAGTGATGACCAGGTGGTTCAGTGCGCCAGCTCCCGCCGTTCGCGCAGGAAGGCAAAGAACTCGGCGCCTTCGCGTAGCCGGCGCATCATCATTTGCGGACTGCGCACCATCTCCGAGACGATCGCCGCGATCTTGGGAGTCCGGAAGTAGAAGCGCCGGTAGAACTCCTCGACCGATTGAAAAATCTCGGTATGGCTCAGGTGCGGATAATGCAGCGGGGCGATCTGCACGCCGCTCGCATCGACGAGCTCGGCATGCGCTTCATCGAGCCAGCCGTGCTCCAGCGCAGCGCGGAACAGCTCGGTGCCCGGATAGGGAGCGGCCAGCGAGACCTGGATGGTGTACGGATTGATCTGGGTGGCAAACCTGATGGTCTCCTCGATCGTCTCCCTGGTCTCGCCGGGAAGCCCGAGGATAAAGGTGCCGTGGATGGTGATGCCGAGCTCGTGGCAATCCTTGGTAAAGCGCCGCGCCACGTCGATGCGCATGCCCTTCCTGATGTTGTACAGAATCTGCTGATTGCCGCTTTCATAGCCGACCAGCAACAGCCGCAGGCCATTGTCGCGCATCACCTTGAGCGTTTCTCGCGGCACGTTCGCCTTGGCGTTGCACGACCAGGTGACGCCGAGCCTACCGAGCTCGCGCGCGATCGCCTCGGTGCGCGGCCGGTCGTCGGTAAAGGTGTCGTCGTCAAAAAAGAACTCCTTCACTTGCGGGAACGCGGCTTTGGCCCAGCGGATCTCTTCCACGACGTTGCCGACGCTGCGGGTGCGGTAGCGATGGCCGCCGACCGTTTGCGGCCACAAGCAAAACGTACAACGCGATTTGCAGCCCCGCCCGGTATAGAGCGAGATATAGGGATGCTTGAGATAGCCGATGAAGTAGTTCTCGATCTTCAGGTCGCGCTTATAGACCGGGGTGACGAACGGCAACTCGTCCATGTTCTCGAGGATGGCGCGCGGCGGGTTGTGTTTGATTGCGCCTGAGGCATCGCGATAGGACAGCCCGGCAATCGCGCTCCAGTCGCGGTCCTCGGCGATTTCCTTGATGGTAAAATCGAATTCGTTGCCGGCGACGAAATCGATTGCGCGCGAACTCTCGAGGCTCGCTCGCGGCTCGACTGCGACCTTCGCTCCCACGAAGCCGGCCTTGAGCCGCGGATTTGCCGCCTTGAGCGCCTCGACAACCCGGACATCGGAGGCGAATGAAGGCGTCGAGGTGTGCAGCACGGCAAGGTCGTAATGCGGCGCCTCGTGCACGACATCGGACATCGCCAGCCGGTGCGGCACGGCGTCGATGAGCTTGCTGCCGGGGACGACTGCGGCGACCTGGGCGAGCCAGGTCGGATACCAGTAGGAGCGGATTTCGCGCCGCGCCTGGTAGCGCGAGCCGGCTCCGCCGTCGAAACCGTCGAAAGAAGGAGCCTGCAGAAACAATGTTCGCATCATGACCCCCTCAGGTCTTGCCCTTCGATCAGGGTGCCGTCCGCCGTCACGCGGTAGTCGGCGCCCCGCCAATGAACCGTCGCCCCGAAGAAGCTCGCCACGTAGACGCCGAAAGCAATGACATCTTGCAGCGGAATGAGCCAGTAATTTTGTCGCGGCAATGCGAACCGCCATTCGACGCAACGGCAAAGCAACACGCGCGAGACCAGCACGGCGAGAGTGACCAGCACCGCGGCCGGGCTTCCCGAAAGCAGGGACAGAAGCGCAAGCGGCCAGGGATGTGTCACGATGGTGCCGGCATAGGCGACCGGATCGATGCTTTTGATCGTGCGGGCGACCCGGATCTGATGCAGGAGCATTTGCCGCAAGCTGCTTTCGAAGCAGCGGTGGCCGACCAGGAACGGCGCCGTGACGACGTCGTATCCGGCGGAGCGCACCGCAAGCCCGATCGCGTGATCGTCGGCGAGCACGTCGGCAAGGGCGCCGAAGCCGCCGATGCGGTCGAGCGTCGACCGGCGCAAGGCGATGGTGGCGCCGCAACATGGTTTCGCCAGCCCGAGACTGACCGCCGTGACCGCCTGCGGCAGGAATTGCAAGTTGATGGCGAGAGCGGCCAGGCGCGTCCATAGTCCTTCGCCGCCGATGCCATGATAGAGGCAGGTCACGGCGCCGACGCGAGGCGACCGCAAGAGCGCGGTAAGGGCCCGCAGATAGCCCGGCCCGACGACGATGTCGCTGTCGGACAGCACCAGCGTATCATGGCGGGCGCGCGGCATCAGATTGATCAGATTCGATACCTTGCGGTTGACGCCATGACTGCGCTGGTCGACGGCAAGCTCGATCGCTAGGTCGGGGAAGTCGGCCTTCAGGCCTCGCACCACCGCAACGGCCGGCGAAACGTGGTCTTGCGCACCGCATAAAACCTGCACCGGAGCGCTGTACTCCTGCCGGCAAAACGCGGCGAGACGGGCCGGCAGGCCGGGCTCTGCACCGTGCAAAGGCTTCAGCACCGTCACCGGCGGCTGCGTGCCGGGCGCTACCGTCTCCTGCTCGGGAAAGCCCAGCACGCAAGCCGACGCCACCAGCATGAATATGCATCCCACGAATGCGACGAGGAGGCAGCCGTCGCCCAGCGATCGGATCCATGAAATCGCTTCGGGAATATTCTCGGCAATGCTCATGACTACTCACGCGGTAGACGCCGCTCACCCATGCCGTTGAATTTTTTTTCCAGGACGTGACGCGAAAGATAAATCGGCACCCGCACGCGCTTGAGCGTGTCGCCGCGCAGCGCGGCGGCATTGCTCGCCAAGACGATCAGGGAGATCAGGATATTTTCGCCAAAGCGGTGCATGCGCTCGGCGAACGGCAAATGCTCCGGCTCGGCGATGGTCTCGAATCCGTAGCGCCCCATAATTCGTGCCAGTTGTTCGCTCTGCGCCAGCGTGCCGGAGGGCACGTCGGCGCAGACCACGGCGATATCGTTCAACTCGGGCCGCGACGCGAGAAAGCGCGCGAGCTCGGCCAGCGAGATCGTGATGGCCTGCTGTATCTGGCAAGCCCAGGCGATCGTCGCCCCGTTCTTCGGCAGCGGCGGGACCTGCTCGTTCCAGAAATGGAGCCGTGCGATTCGCTGACCCGGATGCACGCGCGTGCCGTCGCGCAGAACAAGCGCTCGGGGCGAACGGTTGATATCGAGGCGAAAAACGCAGCGTGGATCGCGGCTATATTCGAACACCGCCTGACGGCGGCGCAACCGCGCGTCGAGCGCAAACACCACCTCCGCCAGCCACGGGTGGCTGTGCCGCGACCACATCCTTTGCTCTGCGGAATCCCAGACCGCCATTTAGCGGGTCTCCCGCGTTTTCCAACCCCGACGGGCAACTCCTCCGCCGAAAAAGTTGCTCGCGGGCCTCGCATTATAGCGCGAATTTCGCAGCAAGGGGGCCCGAAATCGGCGCCGCGGCCACGGCCTGCCTATTCGGCTTCATCACCGTAGAGCGTCGCAAGCGTGCTCTTGACGACCAAGGCGACCGGTACGGCGAGGATCACGCCGGGAATGCCGAGCACGATGCCGCCGGCCAAGAAGCAAAAAATGATCAGCACCGGGTGCACATGCGCCGCGCGGCCCAGCACGATCGGGCCGACAAGCTGGTCGATCGACAGGCGCAGGACCGTCGCGTAGAGCGCATATTCCGCAATGTTGACGATTCCAGTCGCGGTCCGCAGCGAAACTAGTCCGGCGAGGATGGCCGCCGAGGTGGACCCGATCACCGGCACGGTCTCGAGAATCCCGGTCAAGCACGCCAAAAGGACGGCGTGCTGGATGCCGAGAATAACGCCGAGACCGACATAGGCCGCAACTGTCGCATAGGCCACCACGCCGAGCACGCCGATGAAATAACGCATCAGCACCGGATCCAGTCGCAGCCAGATCCGCGCGACCAGCGCGCGGCGATGCGGCGGGACGATCCAGAACAATCCGCGCGCCACCTGCTTGCCGCTTACCAAAAAATAAAACAACAGCACGATCGTCAGAAACGCGCCCATGACGGCGGCAAGGCTATAACCGGTGAGAACGGCGATCTGATCAGTCTGGCCGAACCAATCGCGCAGGCGATCAAGCACGGCCTGGGCGATCTGATGCGCATTCATCGCCGAGCCGAACAGATGAACCGGCTGGTCGCCGGTCGCCTGGCTGGTAAAGTTCTCCAGCATGTCCCCCAAATCGGCCGCCGTCGCTCGTACCTCGACCAGGAGGCGCTGCGCGACAAAGCTCATGACCACCGCGGCAATGCCGAACAGCAGCAGGAACAGCGCGACGGCAAACAACAACCGGGGCCACCGCGTCCGCGCGGCCGCCCAGTCCAAGGCCGGCGTGCAGATATAGGCGATGATGCCCGCCAGCACGAAGGGCAGCAAAATCAGCTTGATGAAATAAAGAAAGATCGTGAGGACGACGGCGCCGATCATGATCGCGCGGGCTTCCCCGGAGTCGAGCGGCCCGGCGGCGCGGGCTCGCTCGGCGAGGTTCGCCTCATCGTCTTTCCGCTTGGCTGCTTTCATGAATAAATCCGGCCTTTCCAGCTGACCTGGCCGCTGAGGCGCCGGCGGACGCTATCGAGAGCCATCAGCGCGCCCGCCGAATAGCCGAGCGGGAAAAGTGGACCGTACCAGAAGGGAATGCGGAAATAGAACGTGGCCGCAATATGCAAGCCGAGGACGGCGCCCGAGGCGGCGAGCGCCAGAAAGAACGCCGCGGCGGCGCCATCCGCGCCGCGCAGCCAGCTTGCCAGATCGATCAGCGGGATGGCCAACGCCGCCCACGCCAAGATCACGGCCGTCCCAGCCACCGCCAATGTCGCGACCGGCCCGCCCAAGGTGTCGACGAGATTCTTGGCAAGCCCCGGCCAGAGCGTCCGCCAGCCGGTATACATCCGCGTCGATAGGAGCTGCTCACCGCCCATGAGCAGGACCGATCGTCCCGATCGCTTCAGCCGCCGGGCGAATTCCAGGTCCTCGCAGATCGCGCTGGACACGGCGGCGTGGCCACCCACCGCGTCGTAGGCGTCGCGCCTCACCAGCATGAACTGCCCGGTCGCCGTGACATCAGGACCGGAGCGCGCCTGAGCCTGCCGCAGATCCTGGAGGAAAGACAATAGAATAAGGCCGCACGGCAGAATAAGACGCTCGGCAAAAGTTCGCAGCTCTTGGCGCGGCGCCAGCGACAACAAGTCGAGCTGTTTCATCAATGCCGCATGCATGGCGCTCGACAGAACGCCGGGCTCCGCCCTTACGTCGGCATCGATGAAGCACAACCACTCGGTCTCGGGCGCAACGGTGCGCGCGCCGATCCAGCAGGCATGCGATTTGCCGACCCAGCGCGGCGGCAATGGCGGGCTCTGGATAAAGGCGATCTGCCGATGGCGCGCCGCGAGTTCGCGAACGATGGCAGCGGTTGCGTCCGCCGAATGGTCGTCGACCACCACTATACCCAGGCGGCTTACCGGATAATCCTGCGCGAGCAGGGATTGCAGGCAGCGCCCGATATTGGCTTCCTCATCGCGCGCAGGAACGATCACGGCAAGATGCGGCGCCTGCTCGCCAGATGGTGGCGGCGCGGTGACGAGGCGAGGCAGCAGCCTGCGTTGCCTCACCGCGCGCAGGATCAGCCACGACACGATCGCGAGCCACACCGAAGAGATCAGCAGCTCCATAGCGTTACACCGACCGCGCTTGCGGCACGGCCATCAGCGCCGCCGCGCCCCGCCGTCGAGCCCTGCCCGTCGGCGCGCGACCAGCGCTACTGCTGACCAGTCCTTATCCGCGTCGCCATGGCCGATGGCGTCGACGAGATTGTCGCGGACGATACTGGCAAACGGCAACGGCACGCCGACTGCCTCTCCGGCCGCCAGCGCGAGCCGCATGTCCTTGAGGCCGAGCGTCAGCTTGAAATTTGCCGGCATGAACTCGCCCTTAAGGATCAGCCCGCCATAGGTCGCATAAACCGGCGCCGAAAACAGCGTGCCGGTGAGCAACGTCATCAGCTTGCCGGGCTCGACCTCGTAGCGCTCTGCCAGCGTCACCGCCTCGGCCATGGCCTCGATCGCCGCGCCGATCAGGAAGTTCATCGACAGCTTGGCGACATTGGCTTTGTGCGGCTCGGCGCCGAGCACCCAGGTTTTTTGGCCAATGACGTCGAGCAGCGGCTTCACCCGTTCGATCGCATCCGCATCGCCGGCGGCAAGCACGTTCAACTTGCCGGCTGCCGCGACATCGGGCCGGCCCAACACAGGCGCGGCGACGTAAGCGAGACCGGCCGCGGCATGGGCCCGCTCGAGCTCGCGGGCAAACGCGACCGACACCGTGCTCATGACGACGTGGACCAGCTTTTTGTTCGGCGCCCGCTTCAGGGCATCGTTGGCCAGGAGCACGGCGCGAACGGCATCGTCGTCGGCCAGCATCGTGAGCACCGCGTCGCTGGAAAGAGCGTCTTCGGGATTATCCAAACGACGGGCGCCGCGCTGCGCCAGCCGCTCAGCGGGGCCGGACGATCGGTTCCAAACGAAAACCTCGTGTCCGGCATCGATCAGCCGGGTCGCCGTGGCGCTGCCCATCGAGCCAAGCCCGATAAATCCTACTTTCATCGTGTCCTCTTCCGGTTTGAATTGGCCCACTCAGCGGCACGGCGCCGCGGCCATCCGCCGACAAGCCCGGATTTGCCGACAAGTCAACCGGTACTGTTCGGCCAACTTTCGGGGTGTGGCGGAGTTCCGCAGCTCTCGAGTGTACACGCGCTGGTTCGTGCGAGGCAGCGAAAAGCTATGGTTGCAATGATAGCTCAAGGCCATTGATTCAGGTCAAAACGGCGGTCTGGATTTCAAGGAATGTTGATGCCATCGGCCGATGTGCGTTACCCAAGCGTCAGACACAGCGAATGCAATACGCACTGGAACATAGCCATACGGAACAGGCAATCAGGACGCGTTTGGCGCGCGGGCCGCGGAGCAATTACCTCCGCGACTGGATTTATGGCGGCATCGACGGCGCGGTGACGACATTCGCCATCGTGGCGGGCGTTGCCGGCGCCGACCTTTCGGCGGCGGTGGTA
>Ga0181532_10004247_pt1 | contig 12616 bp, 9 predicted proteins | sample PEATcosm2014_Bin_33_FD_119768 | JGI IMG/M metagenome (GOLD analysis project Ga0181532, IMG submission 119768) | Peatland microbial communities from MTU Mesocosm Facility, Houghton, MI, USA - PEATcosm2014_Bin11_30_metaG | ecosystem: Environmental > Terrestrial > Soil > Wetlands > Peat | place...
CATTATTGACAATGTTGCCCGCATAATTGCCGCTGTTCAACTTGCCCGTGTTGCCGACGGTGAGCACGCCGGCGGTGATGGTGGTGGCGCCGGTGTAGGTGTTGACCCCGGTCAGCGTGAGCGTACCGGCGCTATTGTTGACGGTCAACGGGCCTGAGCCGGAAATAACTCCGGAGAGCGTCTCTGGGGTTGAGCTGGCGTAGGTGAATGTTCCACTGTTGGCAATGGCGCCCGCGTAAGAGCCGCTGCCCAATGAACCCGGGTCGCCAATGGTGAGCGTGCTGTTGGCGCCGATGGTGGTGGCGCCGTTGTAGGTGCTGGCGGCGGTGAGCGTCAACGTGCCGCCACTTGTGGAGGAGCTGAGGGTCAATGTCCCGGCGCTGCTGGTCAGCGCGGTTCCGAAGGGGACGGCCTGGCCGTTGACGTCAATTTTGTAGGCCTGGTTGGCGGCGGTGCTGAAGCGGCCCGAGTAGTCGTTCTTGTTCGCGCTGGAGAATTGGAGCGTGCCGCCGTCCAGGACGATGGAACCGGGATTGGCAGCAGCCGAATTGCCGAGAGGCCCGCTGGTTCCCGCTGTTTCCGCGGAATCCACGTTGAGCGTTCCCCCGCTGAGCGTGGTCGTGCCTGTATAGGTATTGGCGCCGGAGAGGGTTGCCTTGCCGGTACCCAGCTTGACCAAGGAACCTGATCCCCCGATGGTTGCCGATACCGTGTAGTTATTGGCGGTGTTATTGAAGAGCACCGAAGCGGGCGAGACCGCGCTCCCGCTGCTGATCGTAAAGTTCCCTAAAGCTGTGTCGTCAAAAGTCGCGGCATCACCCGCAGCATACGCCGATGAGCCGGTGCCGTTTACTACCCAATTCAATGCCCCTCCGTCCCAAACTCCCGACGCCCCCCCCTGCCATGTATCCAGCCCTAAATTGAGGCCGCCACTGCCGACTGTTACCATTACGCTCGTAGATCCAACCGTGAGCGTGGCGTTCCCCATGGTGGTAGAACCATTCAGAAAAGTCAGGGTGCCGGAACCTGTGTAGGCCGAGTAGGTCATTAGCGTGTAAGTGCCGGCCGGCACCGTGCCGTTCGGGGCATTGAGGGCAATGGTGTTCGCACCATTCAAAACCAGGTTGCCGGTGACGGCAATGAGGTCGCAGGTGCTGCCGCTGCTAGGAAGATCGCATAGAATCGTGTTGCCATTAAGGGTCAGCGCGTTGGCACCGCTGTTGGCCAGGGTGAGTGTGCCGATGTTGTTGAGGCCGCCGGCCGCCAAGGTGCCACCGGAGGAGACACTGACCGTGCCGTTGATGGTGCCGCTGCCACCGAGCGTGGCGCCCGCAGCCACGGTCACGGGGCCGCCGGCCAGGGAACCGTTGACGAGGAGCGTGCCGCCGTTGACGGCGGTGGTGTTGGTATAGGTGTTCACGCCGCCGAGGGTCAGCGAGCCCGACGACACGGTGAGGCCGATCCAGCCGAAGCTGCCGTTTCCTTGGCTGATACTGCCACCGAAGGTGGAGGTGCCCGTCTGGAAAGTCAATGTGGCGTTCTGCCCGCTGACGTTGCTGTTGGTGACGATCTGACCGGACCAGTTGGCGCCGCTGCCCAGCGCCAGCCCGCTCACCGTCTGGTTACGGCCATGCATGTCCAGCGTGCCGGCGGTGCTCGAGCCGCCGAAGGTTATGGTGGTTGACGCCGGGAGCGGACCCCCGGCGTTATCCAGGAGAAGGGTGCCCGATTCGATATACGTGCCGCCGGTGTAGGTCTCGGCGACGCCATGTAACCAAAGGTTGGCGGCGCTATTGTTCACGATCAACGCACCGGCGCCGGAAATGACTCCCGAGTTGGTCTGCACGGCGGAACTGGCGTAGGTGAACGTTGCACCGCTGCCAATGCTAATGGCGCCCGCATAAATCCCGCTGCCCAAATAACCCGAGCCACTGATGGTGAGCGCGCCGGCGGTAATGGTCGTAGGGCCGGTGTAGGTATTTTTACCGGTTAAGGTGAGATTGGCGGCGTTATTGTTCACGATCAACGCGCCGGCCCCGGAAACAACTCCCGACAGGGTCTGGGCGGCTGAACTGGCGTAAGTCAACGTCGCGCTGCTGCCAATGCCAATGTTGGCCGAATAAGCGCCACTGCCCAACTGACCCGCGCCGCCGATGGTGAGCGAGGTGTTGTTGGTGACCAGGGTCGCGCTGGTGTAGGTATTCACACCGGTGAAGGTCCACGACGCCCCGCTATAGTTAGTGAGCCACAGTAGATAAGAGCTGGAGCCACCGCCGATGGCGCCGGAGACAGTGATGGCGCCTCCGGTATTCCTCATAAGCACACTGCCCGAGGACGACAAGGTCCAAGGGCCGCTAAAGGTCACACCACCGGTGCCGCCAGAGAATGCTTCACTGCTGGAACCACTGTAGGCGCCATGCGTCATGGCATTGCCGATGGTGAGAGCCGAACTGACGGAGGGTTGTATAAATGCAGCCGTACTCCAGGTAATGGTGCCGGTGCCAAAAGCGGTGTTGTTGCCAAAGTTCACAGCCCCGCTGCCACCCAGTGTCGTCCCGCCCGAGTAGGTGTTCGCGGCATTAAGGTATATCGGGTTGCCGCCTGTTATTGCCATTAGGCCAGTGCCGTTCATCGGGCAATTGATGGTGGTCGAGCCAGCGGCGGAGCCGCCAGTATCAAACGAGTCGGTACCACTAGCCAGGCTCAGTGAGGCGCTGCTGGAGTTGGTGGTGATTGTCACCAAGCAGGAGCCCGGATTCAAAGCTCCATTGTATATGCCGCCAATGCTTATATTAGCAGTATTCACGGTGACCGTCAGGGTGCCCTGGCTGGTGCCACTGGTCGGCCCAGCGCAAAAGAGGGCCGCATTCCCAGCGGTCCAGGCGACCAGGGAGCCGCTGGCAACCTGGGTCTCAGTTCCACCAGGGGTCCAAACGCTACTGGTGGTGTCCCAGGTGCCGTTTCCGCCAATGGATGTTGTGCCGTTTGGATCCCAGGCTTGAACAGCACCCCGGGCCTGATGAGCCACCAGGCAAGACAACAGATAAAGGCCAGTCGGGATGATTCTGAAGGTATTACGGATCAGGTGTTTCATAGAATAGTCAGGTCGAATGATCTACGGAGGTCACACATTTATGTTACTGGAGGACACTGACGGGCATTATTTCAGGAAGGGCCATAGGCCGCAAGCAAGAAATGATGACTTAGGATTGGGCTGGGCGATCAGGGGCATTGGGCGCATGCTGCTACCACCAAAAACTGTGCGCAGCAAACCCTGGCTAGCTCCAGGTTGGGCGTTAGCGCCCCTCCGGCAAAGGGAAGCCACTGCTTGACACGACCCGTTCGCCGCTTACGATGGCCGCAGCGTAAAACAACTATGACAGGGCCTTGGCAACCAGGCACGGTGGCCGCTTCCCGGCACGGTGCGCAGGGGGAGCCGGGAACCTATTGCTCGCATATCCTATGAAAAGACTCGCTCAATTCATCCTCCTCTCCTCGATGACCCTCCCGCTGCCCGCCGCCAACCTAATCGCGGGTGAAGCCGCTGACGGTCTCGACCTCAGCCTGGGCAATCTCTACCGCGTTTCCAAGGCCCAGTCGCGCTCGATCAGCCCCGAGAACTTCACCGGCGAGAAGGGCAAGGCGGGCATGGCGACCGAGGGCACGGGCAAGGGCGCCGCGCGCGACCTCGGACAGGGTTGGAAGGTCTCACCCTCGGTCCGCATTAAGGCGAAGACCACATTTACCCTCGGCGAGATCAAGGGGCCCGGATGCATCCAGCAAATCTGGATGACGCCTACGGGCACTTGGCGGCATTCGATCCTCCGCTTTTACTGGGATGGCGAGCTCACTCCCTCGGTCGAATGCCCGGTGGGAGATTTCTTCGCCTGCGGCTGGGGGAAGTACTGCCAGATCAGCTCGCTGGCCGTTTGCGTGAACCCGGGCAGCGCCTTCAACTGCTACTGGTCCATGCCGTTTCACAAGAAGGCCCGTATCACCATGGAGAACACGGACGCCAAGGACATGACGCTCTATTACCAGATCAACTATACGTTGACGTCCGTGCCGAGGGACGCAGGCTATTTCCACGCGCAGTTCCGGCGGGAATCGCCGCTGCGAGAAAAGGGGCTCTACACGATCCTGGATGGCGTCGAGGGGCAGGGCCAGTATATCGGCACCTATCTGGCTTGGGAGGTCCACAGCCCGAGGTGGTGGGGCGAGGGCGAGATCAAGTTCTATATGGACGGCGACAAGGAGTTCCCGACGATCTGCGGCACGGGGACCGAGGATTACTTCTGCGGCTCGTATAACTTCGAGAACCACGAGACTAAGAGGTATCAGACCTTTTCCACACCCTATACGGGGTTGGCCCAGGTCCTGCCGCCCGACAAGATTTACGAGGCGGGCCAGCGCTTCGGACTCTACCGGTGGCACATCGCTGATCCGGTGCGGTTCGACAAGGATCTCAAGGTGACCGTCCAGGCGCTGGGATGGACGGGCAAGGGCACCTACCTGCCGCTGGAAGACGACATCGCCTCGGTGGCTTATTGGTACCAGAAGGAGCCCCACGGGAAGTTCCCTGCCTTGCCGCCGTTGGATTGAGCGGCGTTAAGGCCCCGCGAATCCCCTCAGCCGCTAAGGGTGCCTGAATGCCGAGGGCGGGAGCGGGCTAAAGGCCATCGGCCCGTAAAAGCCGTACGGGTATGCGCCAAACCCCTGCATTGACAGGAATGGAGTGTAGAGCCGCTGGTTAGCCGCAGCCAGGGTCCTGGGATAGAGGTAATAATACTGGAAGTACTCGTAGCCCTCTGGGTCAAGGCCGCCGTAAGGCCGATAGCCGCCGGAGTAAGGAAGAATAAGGGCTCGGGGTTTGCCCTGGAGACTGGGCTGGGCCGCTGGCATCGCCCCGTGTTTCAACATTGCGGATGTCAGCTCATCCGGAACACCTTGCTTTTTGAGGGCGATGATCTCACTGGGCGTCAGGGTGTAACGGATGGGGGAGTTCTCGATATAGCTCTTAGTCACTTCCGTCGAAACGCCTGCCTGGATCATCTGTAAGATGTCGTCAAGGCCGGGCGAATGTTTCGCCTTCATGCCCATTGTCCGCTCGGCTGGAGCATTGGTGGCGTTGCCGAGCATTCCGTTCGTTTGAACTGGATCGCTGTGCTCCAGTCCGAATCCTGCCGATGGCGGTGGAGCAGTTGCACCTTCCGCATCCTGTCCTCGGGCCCCACAGACGAATAAGGTGGTCAGGACCGTTCCGATCATTAATCTGCAGCCAAGCGGCTTCTGTCTCATAGTCTCCGTGCCGGCTCGCGCACTCCGGGCCGGCCGGCATGCACGCGCTCACCAGCAGCCTAACGGTAAGTCCTATCCCGTGCTTGTCAACGGTTGCGCATTCAACTCGCGGACCGCCTCCCAGGAATCTCCTTGGCTGGTTAGGGAACATCCCTATGTGAGCCGATTGGCCGGCCTGGGCTACAAGCGCATCGTGTTCCTGCGCGCGGAGTGCAATTTGAAGATTAACGGCTTGGCAGTGCTGGAGAACCCCGACGCAAGCTAAGCGCTCATGGCGGCTTTGCGCACAAGCCGGCAGACGCCAGTTTTCACTTGAAATCCGCGGGCCATGAGGGACTTTGAAACTGGTGGTTCGCTCGGCTGAACCGGAATGGTGCGTGATAACGGAATCTCTATGAAGCGCATAGCTGTCTTGCTGGTGGATGACCACACCGTGGTCCGCCAGGGGCTGCGCGCCTTGCTCGAAAGCGAAGGCGACCTGAGGGTCGTGGGCGAGGCGGAGAACGGGCGGCAAGCAGTGCGCCTGGCCAAGAAGTTCTTGCCCGACGTGGTGCTGATGGATTTGGCCATGCCGGTGCTCAACGGCATCGAAGCCACGCGCCAGATTTCAAAGAATATACCCTCGACCAAGGTGCTTGGCCTGACCTCGTATGGCGACGATGAGTACGTGACGCAGTTAATGCAGGCTGGCGCCAGCGGGTTCCTGATCAAGCAAACAGCGGCGGATGACCTGCTCAAGGCGATCCGGCAGGTCAAAGAGGGGAAGACCTATTTCAGCCCATCGGTCGCCAACCGCCTGCGGGAACAAAAAGGCGCGTTTCTCGCCGACCGCCACCACGCGAACAAAGCCAGCGAGCTCACGTCGCGGGAGTCGGAGGTACTGCAACTCGTCGCGGAGGGGTTTGCCAACAAGCAGGTCGCCGCCGAGCTGTCCATCAGCGTCAAGACCGTCGAGAAGCATCGCCAGCAGGTAATGAACAAACTGAACATCCACGACGTGGCCGGCTTGACCCGCTACGCCATCTCCAAGGGCTGGGTCGAGCGCAGCGCGTGGGTGCCGACCGCCGGCTAGAGCTGGCCGCGACAAAGGCTGGCAATCTGTCAAGGAGGCCTGTAGAGTCCGGGCACAATTATTACTGGATGACTGCACCAGCTTTTCCACAGAAGCGCATTCTGGTGGTTGATGACGAACCGCTGGTGTGCGACGCCGTGAAGATGATGCTGAACTTTGACGGCCATGAGGTCCAGACGGCCGCGAGTGGGCCCGAGGCCCTGGCGATGCTTGAAAAGGCGACATTTGACCTGGTCATTACGGATTTCGAGATGCCCGCCATGAAGGGCGATGAGTTGGCAGCGGCAATCAAGGCGCGTGCGCCGAAGCAGCCGGTGGTGATGATCACCGCCTACGCCGAGATGTTGCACGCTGCCGGCAACCCGCTAAGGGGCGTGGATTGTGTTATCAGCAAGCCCTTCCTGCTGGAGAACCTCCGCGAAGCCATTGCCAAGGTCAGCCCCTCGCGTGCGCAGGCAGGTAGCGGCGTGGGATAGCGTGTCGGGCAAATCTGCTCGTCCTGTGGTCCAACGTTACGAGGTGTAGCGCGTTTCGGGGCGACCTCTGACACGAAAGCCGCCCGTCGCCGTACCCGTATTTGACCGGGCATCGGTTGCGTATTTTCCACAACTTGGTAAGTTGCCGCGGCCCGCTAGTATTCTGGTATTCGAATGTTTACGGCAATGCAAACGACCGACCCTGTGACGACGCTGGCTGAACCGAGCACGCGCATCCCCAGGACGAGGACCTCTATTTCATTTCTCCGGCAGGCCTTCCAGCTCGCCTCCTTTTTCCTGCTCGTAGTGGCCAGTTACTTCCTGATCAGCCACTTTCTTCTGCAGACTGTTAAGGTCGTCGGCCAGAGCATGGGGCCGACCCTGTATGATTCGCAGCATTGCCTTTTGAACCGCTGGATCTATCGGTTCCGGGCGCCTCAACGCTGCGACATCGTGGTGCTGCGCGACCCCAGTGACAACGGCCTCTCGGTCAAGCGCATCATCGCCACCCCGGGCGACTCGATTTACATGAAGGACGGGAGCGTTTACTTGAACGGGTGCAAGTTGACCGAGCCCTATCTGGCGCCCGACACGCCAACCTTCTCCAATTCCCAATACAAAGACCAGCTAATCCTGTGTGGCAAAGATCAATATTATCTTCTGGGTGACAATCGGCTGAACTCGGTTGACAGCCGTGCCTACGGCCCTGTGCCACGTCAGAATATTCTGGGGTCTCTCATCCGCTAAGGCGATTTAGCCCCTATCGGGGGAACTCCATCGCCGTCGGGCGGGCAGCGACACAAAAGGTCCGAGCGCGGACCCCCCGGCGAGTCGTCCCTGCCCGAGCTTGAGGGCGACATGGAGCACCCTGCGATTCCCGCAATCAGCGCTTGCATGGGCGAGTGAATTGTGCGACTAGATTCCAAAGAACTCTACGTGTGGTAGCCTGGGCAACCAACGTTGTTCGCGAGAACCCGGCAGGAAGGCCCACGAATGATCACGGCAACGCACTATGCAGCCTATGCGAATACTTCTTCAGCAAGCTGATACTGGTTTGTACTTCAAGGACATCGCGCTTTGGGCCGATAATGGCCGGGACGCGATGGACTTCGTCAGTTCCACCGCCGCGATTGAGTTCTGCGCAGCAAACAAGCTCACCGGACTCCAGATCGTGCTGAAGTTTGACGAGGAGAAGTGTGACATTGTGCTTCCGCTTCAGGCGCCCCAAACCCACCAGAGCGACCAACGGCCACGAGCAGCCTGACGGTTCCTCCTGCTAGCTGTCCCTTGGGGAATTACCGGTACGGATACACCCGGGATGCAGCGCTCGCGGCTTGCAGGAACCGGATGGAAGGTTAAGCTGTCAACCATGAGCTTGGAAATAGTTGACGCCAGTCCTCATGACCGAATTGCTGAACTTGGCCACCGGTTGATGGACGGCGGAGAAATCACCCGCGAGGAAGGGCGCTGGTTGTTCTCCCTGGAAGCAACCGCGGATATTGTTGATCTGCTCTCGTGGGCCAATCGCATCCGCGAGCATTTCAAAGGCAACAAGATTCACCTCTGTTCGATAGTGAACATCAAAGCCGGCGGATGCTCCGAGAACTGCCGCTTCTGCGCTCAATCCGCCGCCTACCAAACCGAGTCACCCCGCTATGGGCTCGTCGAGCAGGAGCCCATTCTCACCGCAGCGGACGAGGCCAAAACGAATGGCGTGACCGCACTGGGTCTGGTGGCGGCCTGGCGGGGGCTGGAGGAAGGGCCGGTGCTGGATGAAATCTGCAGCCAGTTCGAGCGCTTGAAGCAGACCGGCAAGGCGCGGCCCGATGCCTCCCTGGGGATGATCAGCAATCAGAGAGTGGCCGATCGCCTGAAACAGGCCGGCGTGGAGTGCTACAACCATAACCTGGAATCGTCGGAACGGTTCTTTCCACAGGTTTGCACCACGCACACCTACCAGGAGCGCGTCCAAACGATCAGGCACCTCCAGCAAGCAGGCATTAAGATATGCTCCGGCGGCATCCTCGGCATGGGCGAAACCCGGGAGGACCGGTGCGACCTCGCCTTCGCCTTGAAGGAACTGGGCGCGCATGTCGTGCCGATCAACATCCTCAATCCGATCGCGGGCACGCCCTTCGCCGCGCACCCGCCGTTGGCTCCGATGGAAACCCTTAAATCAATCGCCTGCTTCCGATTCATACTGCCCAGGCAGGAAATCATGGTGGCTGGTGGGCGGACAGTGAATCTTAGGGACGCGCAAAGCCTGATGTTCATGGCCGGCGCCAGCGCCCTGATGGTGGGGAACTACCTGACCACGCTCAATCAGCCGGTCGAGAAAGACCTCCAGATGCTAAAGGACCTCGGCCTCGATCCGAATTGGGACAAGCACGGATTCTCCGACCAGGCTGAACGTCCAGCCGCCTCATGCCTGGCAGAAACGACGGCATAATGCATCGGCCGTTGGCTTGGGTTAGGCTGCTTTGGGCCTTCGAACACGCCGCATCGGGTACGTTGCTCAAGGAGCGAGGACGCCCGGTTGCGTGAAACGCCTCGGCCAGAACATCAAGGGCTATTCCGGCGAGCGGATAGACATTGCCACCGTCCTCAGCGACTGCGCCGCCGCCGCCCAGGCTCACGGCTGGACGGTCGAAGACATTCACCGCCTGACAAACAGCCTGGGCTTCACTCGCAAGTCCACGCGCAGACCGCAGGCCGGAGCGCGGGCATATCTATCCACAGGAATTCACGGCGATGAACCGGCAGGCCCGCTGGCCATGCGCCACCTGCTGCGGGAGAATGCCTGGCCTTCAGAGCTCGACCTTTGGCTTTGTCCCTGCCTAAACCCAGCGGGCTTTGTTCTAAACCGTCGCGAGAACGCCGACGGCGTTGACCTGAACCGCGATTACCTCAACCCGACGGCAGCGGGGACAGTCGCACACATCGCCTGGCTGGAACGGCAGCCAGGCTTCGATCTGTGCTTATGCCTGCACGAAGACTGGGAGTCGCGCGGGTTCTACCTGTATGAACAGAACCCGGACAAGCAGCCCTCATTGGCCGAAGGCATCATCGCCGGGGTTGCCGAGGTATGTCCGATTGACCTCTCGGAAGTAATCGAGGGCCGGCCCGCGGAAAACGGCATCATCCGTCCCAATCTCGATCCGCGTACCCGTCCCCAATGGCCTGAGGCATTCTTCCTAATCACGCACAAAACCCGGCTCTCTTACACGCTCGAAGCGCCGTCCGATTTCCCTCTCTCCGCCCGCGTCGCTGCTCTCGTCGCCGCCGTCAATGCCGCACTGCAAGTCCTCCAGAGCCGCCGCGCCACTTAACCGCAGCGTCACACCGCCACGTGCGTCCTCTGCTCCATCCAGGTTTGCCCAAGCGCCGTCAGCGTCTTGGCCTTCAGCACGCGCTCGGCCATGGGGAAAACAATGCGCTCTTCCTTGTCGAAATGTTTGCGTGAGTAGGCTACCGCCGCCACCAGGAGCTGGCACGCCCGCCGAACCTGTTTCGCGGCCTGCACCTTCTTTAGATTGCCGTCAATCTCCTGGTGCTCCTCGATAAACGCGTCGCGCTGGCCGATCTGGTCGAAGCAGTGCTCCAGCGGCCCAATGAACAGCTCGTCCTCGGTGTCCGAATGCGCCCGCAGCATGGACTCCAACAGCGCCGCCAGGGACTTGATCTCGGCCAGTGTCTTCAGCCGCGGCGCGGCCGCCTCGATGTGATCGAAGAGGTTGTGGAATACCAGGTGTTCCGCCAGTAGGGCTTCCGTGATTTTCATCGCAGCAATACTTCAGTCATCACGGATAACCGCTTAGCAGAAAACGCGCGGCTACACCATCTATTTGTTGGACTCGCGGTTCAGGCCTGTTCTTTGATGCCAGCAACCTGAGGCCCGTGGAAGGCGTGGCCGCACTGCATTGAGCCATGCGCCCGCCCCTTCTGCTCAGCCTGCCACACGGCTGGAAAGCGAGCGACACGACGATCCTGCAAGACACCGCCAGCCTCTTCAAAGTCCGCCGCCCACAGTGTGCCAACGTGGCCCCCCGCCGTTCCCTCGCCCCGCCCCGGGTATCATAAGGGCTCATGATTCCAAGAGGCGGAGCCGGCCCCAGGCTCGTACCTGTCTCGTACGCGGGGGGTCCTCAGCGCCTCGGAAAACGGCCCTTCTCGGTCGTTTTCGGCCTCCGGGGCCCCGCAGGCCATTCACATTGCTTATACTTGAGGGTTGGCCGACAGTGCCAAATTGGCACACTTGCCCGAGCGGTTGCGGCTCTGGGCAGACTGATACCGCCCGCACCTGTGTCACGTGCCGGGGTCGGAACAAAGTCTTTGAACGGCGTGCCGGCCGCGCATGGCAAATATTTTGTTCTGACCCGAACGGCCCTTAGATAAGGCGTAAATTCCTGAGGGAGAGGTACTTCCATAGAAGGATGGACCTCCGATCATTGGGTGCCTTCCCGAGCCCAGGCGCCTCAGGCCAAATCTGGAACCAGTCCCTGCCATTCCGCCCCGCAGATTCGCAATTGCCGATTCCTACAGCATTTCCGCGCCGTTCCCACACCCGCACCACACCCTATCCTCACCGTTACTGCACCGTTACCTCACCGTAGCACCTCTTATCGCCGATAAGAGGTGCTACGGTGAGGTAGCGGTGAGGCGGGGGAGGAGTTGGGGTGGGCGCGTCAGCCCAAGAGCCTGCCGGTGGGTGGAAACCGAGCTAATCCGGCCCTGATTTGCGAGCGGAATGGCCAAATTCTGACGCCGGCCTCAGGTTAGTGGGCGCTCATTCCAGACTACGATTTTTCGTAAGGACCCGGGTTTGTTGAGCCGCCCGGCAGCCTGCCCGCCCTAGCCCCACCGCCCGAGCCGCAATGCCTCCCAGTCATGGCAGCGAGCCTACCGCCACCGCCCCTCCTGTCGATCGCCAATCAGGGGCCGGGGGGCTGGATCACGGGCCTGCGCTTGACTGCGGACTCTAGCATTTACCCTTGAGCCTTTAGCCTTTCTCGGCCCCGCCAGCATCCTGTTGCGTGTGGACCAGAGCTAGCGACGGTGGGATGTGCGTCTGCGCAATGACATCTCCGCCACCTGCAAGCGAGTCGCCATCTCGGCCTGCGTGCGACCGCCCGCGGGAAGCCAACGGGCTGATCGCGGATCTGGAGGCTGCAGCGCGGCGGAGCCGCAGCCAAGCTCGCAATACCCCGTCCTCACCAGAATTCCACGCCACCGGCTCTCGGGCTATCCAAAATCGGGGTGCCGGAAGCAGCCTGCAGTTCAAGCACTGTTTTGCAGTCCCGCTCCGGGGCAACGCCCCGGGAAGACGGCGCGAGTGTGGGGCAATAGGCAGACAACCGGAAGACTGAAGCGGAAAACGGGGTTGACCAGGTGGCGGTACAGGTGTCTCCTTGGATAGATGAAGCTGAATCAAACCACAAAGGACCAGCCGTATGGAAACTGTAGATGCAATTGAGGAGTTGAAGATCGTCAACGAAATCGTGTCGACCGTGGCTCCTCTCAGTCCGCCCTCCAGGCTTAGGGTTTTGGAAACCGCGGCTCGATTTCTCGATATTAATCTGTTACCGGGCGCGGCGCAAGAAGGTCAACCTCGCGAGATCGCGAAACCAGGAGTCGCGCCTAGTGCGCAGCCTTTCTCCAGCAAGCCAGATATTTCTGTCAAGGAATTCTTGGTTCAGAAGCAGCCTCGCACCGACACGGAGCGCATTGCCTGCTTGGCCTACTATCTCACACACTACCGCAACACGCCTGC
>Ga0181532_10004249_pt1 | contig 12615 bp, 14 predicted proteins | sample PEATcosm2014_Bin_33_FD_119768 | JGI IMG/M metagenome (GOLD analysis project Ga0181532, IMG submission 119768) | Peatland microbial communities from MTU Mesocosm Facility, Houghton, MI, USA - PEATcosm2014_Bin11_30_metaG | ecosystem: Environmental > Terrestrial > Soil > Wetlands > Peat | place...
CAATTTGGACAGCATCTGAGTGCAAACGACAACCTGTTTTCCTCCGCCAAGGTCAACAGAATAGAATCAGTGAGTTAGCCTGTCCAGATGCTCCATCCCTCGCTAATTTGGACAGTAGTGATGATGAATACTGATTTGTCACAGTCAAGCCTTACTCCAGCCCAAGAACAAGCTGTGCAATCCTATCTTGCCGGCGCTATCGCGGCTGGGCCGGGATTGGCACCCGGACAGTTTGTTGGGGAGATTATTTACACGCCAACAGATCTAAGCACGGGTGGGCCGCAGGAATTTTTTGGTTCTGACCCTCCTGCAGTCTCTGAACCCAGCGCTCTCACGATACTTGGTTCTGGATTGTTTTCGTTTGGCATGTTAATCCGGCGTAAAATGGGATAGGTCAACATACTTGGAGGCAGGGAGATCCTGCCTCCGTTTCTTCGATCAGCTCCCCAGCCGGGCATCCGTAGGGATATCTACCTTCTCTCGCAGACCGCAACCAGGTGCCTCTCGTCGGCTGCTCGGCGGGTGCTCAAGCCGCTGCTCGGGACGAAGTCCATAAATTTACCAGTTGACGGCGACCAGCCTTTGCGGAGACGATTCATTCTCCGGGAGGTTTTCATGGGACACGCTTTTGTCGTTGGTATCGCGGTCCTGCTCTTCTTATCTGCCATGGCCTCGGCGGTGGCGCAAACGACGACGACCAATCCCTTAGCGCCACCACCGGCGGCTCCTGCCAATCAAGCTCCGCCGCCGAAGCCCCCCGACATGGTCTGCTTCGGCGAAGGCCCAAATTGGAGCATCCAGTTCGTTTCCTGGGGGGCGAGATACCTGGGCATCAATCAACCTGACCAGGACTTTCTTGGCGGTTTCTTCTGGGTGCCGGACGAGAAAGTCTGGGTATGGCAGCGGCAGAATGGTCTCGCTCCGGTCAGTGGGTTTGGCCTGTCGGCTACCATCAAGAAGGCTTCCTGCACCGATCCTGTCCGCAAAGAGGTTTTCCCGTACTCGGCGCAAGTCAATATGCCTCAGGGAGACATGGTCAGCGGCTGCTGCCGCAAGTTGAAACCCGGGGAGGCTCCCGTGGGGCCGCACGGTCTTCCGTCCAATAACACGCCGCCGCAATAATGAAGACGGGGCACTGTGGTTCCCAAGTCCGGCTACGTGAGAAGCCCTGGCCCCGCTTTGGCTCTCGTCTGCGGAACTCCAGTCGCGACTAGCGCTCAAGCAGGATCGTCGCGTGGCCCTTGTAAGTGGTGCGCTGGAACTCCCGATAGCCGCATTTCTCCGCGACACGAATCGACGCAATATTCTCTGGGTGGATTATGCAGGTCGTCCGGGCCCGTCCAAAGCGTTCGTCACCCCAGGTAAGCGCCGCGCGGACTGCCTCCGTGGCATAGCCCTTGCCGTGGACTCGCGAAGCCAGCACCCAACCCAGTTCGGGGGTGTCTTCGAGCGATGGCTTGATGTCCCGCTTGAAGTCGGCGAACCCCAACTCGCCGGCAAACTCGCCCGTGGCCTTTTCTTCGATGGCCCAATAGCCGAAGCCGAGCAAGGCCCAGTGTCCAACATAACGCAGCAGCCTGGTCCAGACCTCCTCTTGCGAAAATGGCTTGCCGCCAATGTAACGGGTAACGACTGGGTCAGCCCACATTGCGGCGCAATCGGCAAAATCGGCAAGCTGATGTCCGCGCAGCCTGAGGCGCCCGGCTTCAACAACGGGTACCTCCACCAGAGAACGAGCCAAACCGTTCATGAGACACCTCACGAATTGAACAGAAATACAATTAGAAAAGACCCGCAGCGCGCCGCGCCAGCGGGTCTTTCCGGTTGGCTGTTAGGATTGGCCTGAGGCTGTCCACTCTATGTGGCCCCAGCGGCAGACTTCACAGCTATGGAGTCTTGCGAGGAAATTAGAGCAGAAGCCCTAAGCCTCAGCCACCTCACTTGGGATACTACATGGACCATCAATCTTCATATTTTGGATCACCCTCCTTTCCAGTGTAGAAGCAAAATAGCATCGGCGGCGGCCGGCGTCAAATGCAGATTTCCTGGCTGACTCGCCGGCGCCAATACCCGGTTATGATGCTCGCCGAAGACTCGCCGCTGCGTCCTCCGCCCTCCACTGGTATTTTGTGTTTACAACCGGTTTGCGGCGTGCACTTTTCGCCGACAGCCTCTTGAACTCGCGAACTGTGAAGCCCAGACCTCCTGCCAGCAGCAGGATTACGAAGAATCCCACGCCAGACAGCAAAGCGACGGTCTGCATCTGAGTACCCTTGCGTGGCTGCTGAGCTTCCACCGGCTTGGTATCCGGTACGATCGATGCGCTCCGAACTTTCTCCGGCGGTGGCGTGCCTCCACCTCCCGCCGGACCGTGTTGAGACAGCCCGATCACGGTATCGGGGCTCGCCGATTCCGAAGGCGGGTAGAGCGTGAGGTACAGGTACAGATCCGCCGCTTCCTCCTCGCTCAGGTAATAAAACACTGGCATCCTGCCCCTGTACGGCAGTGGCGGCGTGCCCATGACGACGGTGGCCCCCTGAGTGACTTTTTGGATGAACTCGGGCCGGCTCTTGCGCGTGGTGAGAGTATTCAGCGGCGGGATCTCCCCATCCAAAAGCTGCTGCGGGCTTGGGTCAGGCCCGGTCGCGCTGTGGCAGGTGTGACAGGTGGATTTCACAATGTGCTCGCCCACGCGGACGGGCGATTCCTTCAGCGCCAGATGCTGCGCTTCCGCACCGGGGGCGCCGGCAAGTTGCTTCAGGTAGGCAACAAGCGCTCGTACCTCGGCGTCGTACAAATGGGGGAACGGCGGCATGTCCTGACCGCCATTGTGGAGCCGTTGCAGCAAGGCGATGTTGGACTGCCTCGCAAGTTGCGCTGCGTCCGCCCGGCTGATGTCCATACCGGCCGTCTTCATTCGGTCCATGATGAGCGCGACGGACGTCGCCCGAACCGGGTTAATGACGGAGTTGATTTCCGGCGGAGCGCCTTGGCCCGATTCGCCGTGGCATCCCTGGCAATTCATGCGATACAAGTCCGCACCATGGAGCGTCACAGTTTGAGGAGCGACGCTGGGCGATAGCTCCGGTTGCCAGCGATCGGTTTCCTCTCCCGGACCCGGCGGAGATGGTCCCAGGCGCCCCGTCTTGCCCATGCTGGTTTCGTTGAACGGCCGGTTGAGATGGCTGAGCCAGCTTTCGCCCGCGACGACTGTCACCGGAATATCTTTGCTCCCAACTGCTTTTTGTGCAGGAGCACTCGTATAATTTGCTTGCGCGTGAGCACACGTCGCCGGCAGCAACATCACTATCGCCATCCCAAAGCACCTTGAACTCCTCATCAACTGCATCTTCCCTCCGTTTGCTGCAACCATCGATCTGCAAAGCAAGCCTAGAGGGATGCGGTGGTCAACTTGTCAGGGGTTGGTGAGCTTAATGTCAAAGGTTGGGCATGAAGTGAACGGCTTGTGTCCCGCGGCCTCTTGAAACTTTCGCTTCACGCTGACGGTGCTATATTCTTCGCCATCATGTTCCGCCGCGTCGTCCTTCTCTCCCTACTTGTTGTCGCCGTCCTCCATGCGCAGGAGGTAAAACAGACCTTCAAGGTCGACCCGCTTCGCCCTGTGCCGGAACTCCGCGCCGAGGCGCTGAAAGCGCAGCCTCCGGTCGAGCAAGGTGATTTCCGCAAACCTGATCTGGTGGAACTGATTAAACTCGATCCCACCCTCAAGCTGGACATCCACTACGCATCAACCAACAACTTCCTGGGAACGCCGCTGTACACCGAGGCGCGTGCCTTCCTCCAGCGCCCAGCCGCCGAGGCCGTCGCGCGGGCTAATCGCAAGCTTCACGAGCAGGGTTATGGTTTGTTGATCTTCGACGGATACCGGCCGTGGTATGTGACGAAAATCTTTTGGGACGCGACGCCGCCTGCCCAGCATTCTTTTGTGGCCGATCCCGCCCAAGGCTCGCGCCACAACCGCGGATGCGCCGTGGATCTCACCCTCTATGACCTGAAGACCGGCCACCCCGTCGCCATGCCCAGCAGCTACGACGAGTTCTCCGACCGGGCGCACTCTGACTATCCCGGAGGCACTGCGGAAGAGCTCTCCCATCGCGAACTCCTGCGGACGGCCAGGAAGCCGAGGGATTCACTGTGTATCCGGCCGAGTGGTGGCACTTCGATTACAAAGACTGGCGCCAGTACCCGCTCATCAACGTACCCTTCTCCGAAATAAAGAGCAGCTCAAGCGAATCGGGCGCGCGGTGATCAGGCGGGAAAACATTGGAGTGCAGACATTGCCTGTGCAAAGCGGCCAAATTGAAGCTAGGATAATGCAATCGGTGAGGTACCCCATGTCAACCGCAACGCAATTGCCGATGACCGTCAGCGACTATCTGCACACCAGCTATAGCCCGGATTGCGACTAGGTCGATGGCGAAGTTCAGGAGAGAAACGTGGGAGAACCTGATCATGCAGAGGTACAGGGTGCGAAGGTCCAATGGTTTCGAAATCACGGGAAGGAATGGGACATCCGAGCTTTGCCGGAATTACGGATGCAGATCACGTCGACGCGCTTCCGGGTTGCCGATGTCTGCCTGATTCCCCGCGATGAGCACCCGGATCAGGTGTTGCAGCGGCCTCCCATTGCCGTGATCGAAGTGCTATCCCCGGAAGACCGCATATCGCGCTACCAGCAACGGTTCGCCGACTATCGCCAAATGGGAGTTGCTCATATCTGGGTGGTGGACCCCGAGACCCGGCGCGGGTATGACTTCTCCGGTGGAAGCTGGATTGAAACCATGTCCTTCAAGGTCGAGAACTCACCGGTCACCGTCGATCTCTCCGTCATCTTCGCTGAACTGGAATAAAAGGCAAGAGCTTCGCCACGGATTGACACTGAACGTCACGGGATCTCATGTGATTTGGATCCGTGTTCATCTGCGCAAATCCGTCGCGAAGGGGTTACGCCCGTTCAAACGCGTGCTTGGCGTGCAGTTCTTCCAGCGCCTGATCCTTGGCCGCGATGAATGCCTGCGCCCGCGACAATACGCCATCCGTCGCGCGGGCGTAATCTCCGGCCAGCTCGACCATACCGCGTGCGGCCAAATCCTGCGCAGAGGCGACCAGCTTGTCCACCATGTTAGGGTCGGCGGCGCCCAGATACTGCGCGTCACAGGGATCGCTGATCATCACCGGCTCGCGCTGTCTGCCGCTCAGCCAGAAAACTTTGCGCGCAATAAACTCCTCCACCTGCTGCGTCGTGGCCTGCCAGAAACGAAAGTGCTGGTCGCGAATGCTGTAGCTCCGGCTCGACACCGGCACTGGCTGCCGCTTGCCTGACTTCAACAGCTCGAGCTGCTTCTCGTCGAGCGCCTTGCGCGCGGTGTTAATGGCGACCCAGAACGCCAGGTCGCTATCGAGCGATGGCAGCACCTCTTTGATGGTCTCCGCCAGGTTGAGCGCGATATCGGCGTGCAGAGGACCGCCGTCCGCCAGGCGGATGGTGCCGTGCATCACGTACCAGTCGCTGCCGCCATCGGAGCGATGGAACGGCCATTGCAGCTCAATGCGCACGGGAAAACCGCGCAGGGTGACGCCGGAAAATGTCCTCTCGGTTGGCATAATTCTCGAAGAGCGCGCTTTACGCGCGCGACTCGCGTCTTGCGTCCTCGTATAGCTCGTCCCGTATCCATCGGACAGCTCTCACGACGCGCTGAGAACATAACCTAGCAAGAAGCACGGTCCGGGCTGCCACACGGTCTCGCCTGCCTAGGCGCACAACATTCCCGAATGCCTTTCTGACTCTATTATTCATGGCAATAGCGCGTCTCCTGCTCTCGAAATCGAGACTGTCGTCCCGACGCCAACGCGCGACTATTCCATAATAGAGGAGCGCAATGGAGACTGCACATATCGCCGACTTGCTAGCGCCGTTCACAGCACCGGCGAAACTGTCTTCCCAGATGCTGGAACGACTGCAGCGCTATCTCGATCTCTTGTTGCTCTGGAACGCGCGCGTGAACCTGACGGCGGTGCGCAATCCCGAGGAGATCGTCACCCGGCACTTTGGCGAGTCGTTGTTCGCCGCGCGCGTTCTGCTGGGCGACGGTTGGCGGCTCGCCTCGCTGGCCGACGTCGGCTCCGGGGCAGGCTTCCCCGGAATTCCAATCAAACTGTTTGCGCCGGAGCTCGCGCTCACGCTCATCGAGTCGCACAACAAGAAGGCCGTGTTCCTGCGGGAGGTCATCCGAACTCTCCAGCTCGATTGCAGCGAGGTTTTCTGTGGCCGCGCCCAGCAGTGGGGGAAAACGGCCAACCTTGTCACTCTGCGAGCGGTGGAGCAATTCGAGCGCTCGTTGCAAGCCGCCGCGGCGCTAGTCGCTGCCGGTGGAAAGTTGTGCCTGTTAATCGGTGCCGGACAGATTCCAATCGCGCAGCAGATTCTCGGCGCGGGTTGGACATGGCAGAAGCCTAATATCGTGCCGCAAAGCACGAGCCTGGTGGTCCTGGTGGGGAGTCGCGGAGGAATCGACTATACTCCCCACTTCAGGGAGGACGAGTGATCTTGGTTGGTTCGAGTTCCAGGCAGGAGATTCGATCCCAGCCCAACAGCGGCCTGCTCGCCTCGCCGCGTAAGCGCACATTTGCGCTCGGCCTCCTGCTGGCCATTGCGACTCTCGCACTTTATTACCCGGTACACACTCATCCGTTCCTCAACTACGACGACAGCCTTTACGTCACCGAGAACGATCAGGTGCAGGCCGGCACAACCTGGCTCACAGTCAAGTGGGCGTTCACCACGTTCGAAGTGGGCACCTGGCATCCTCTTACCTGGCTCTCGCACGCGCTCGATTGCCAACTATACGGCTTGGATCCCAGCGGACACCACGACTCCAGCCTGCTCCTCCATACGCTGAATGTGGTGCTGCTGTTCTGGGTGCTGCAATCGGCGACAGGTTACGTTGGCCGCGGCGCGATGGTGGCCGCGCTGTTCGCATTGCATCCCATCAACGTGGAATCCGTGGCCTGGATAGCCGAGCGCAAAAACCTGCTCAGCATGATGTTCTTTTTGCTTGCGCTCGGCGCTTATCGCTGGTATGCGCGGGAGCCAAGGGTGGGCCGCTACGCGGTGGTCGCGCTTCTCTACGCGCTGGGATTGCTGGCCAAGCCACAGGTGATCACCTTTCCGTTCGTGCTGCTGTTGTGGGACTACTGGCCCTTGCAGCGGATGTTTGTCCCTGGTGGTGAGTCTGATTCAACCAACCCGGTCATTCCCGCCAAAACTCTTTCCTGGCTGGTGTTGGAGAAACTCCCGCTGTTCGCACTTTCCGCGGCCAGCGCCCTCGTCACCATAGCGGCCGCCCGCACCGATACTGAGAAGATCTTCTATCCGCGCCACATTCGCATCGAGGCCGCAATTGTCTCGTACGTGCAATATCTAGGGAAAGCCCTCTGGCCTTCTCGCCTGGCAGTTTTCTACCCGCATCCTGGAAGTTCTCTGCGGCCGTGGCACGCATACGCAGCATTGTTCTTCCTGGTGGCTATCACCGCGCTGGTCTTCGAGGCACGCAACCGCCGGTATCTGGCCGTGGGGTGGTTGTGGTTTGTGGGTACGTTGATACCCATGCTCGGCCTTCAACCGGTGGGCTACAAGGGCATGCAAGGCATCGCCGACCGCTATGCTTATCTGCCCTTCATCGGGCTCTTCATCATGATCTGCTGGGGCGTCTCGGACTTCGTTTCCCAGCGCAAGAGCGGGACCCGCTCCGCCTGGCTTGCCGCCGCGAGCTTCGCGGTGCTGCTGCTGCTGCTGGTGGCGATCGCCCATCGCCAGCTTAGCTACTGGAGCGACAACGCCACTCTGTGGTCGCACACGTTGCAGGTTACCGGCCCCAACTGGCTGGCGGAAAACAATCTCGGCAAGATACTGATGAGCGAGGGCCAGGAAGAAGCGGCCATAGCGCACTTCCTCCGGGCGGCGGCCATTTTCCCTTATGATCCGGTCAGCAACATGAACATTGCGCTGTACGAGCAGAAGCGCGGCAACTTGACCGAGGCCGTCGCGCGCTACAAAGTCGCGATCACCATGTCGCACGACGAAAAGCTCGAAATTGCAGCGCTGAACAACTTGGGCCGTGTCTACAATGACCTAGGCGATCCGGCCCACGCCCGCGAATGCTTCGCAGCGGCGGCAAGCCTGGGCCACTAGGGAGGACGAGTGACGTCTGGCAGTTCGAGGCCCACGCAAGAGGTCGAGGCCAAGTCCGCCGACCGAGTGTCTCCCTCAGAAGACAAGTGGATGTTCGTTCTCGCTCTTCTGCTGATCGTCGCCACCATCGCGCTTTACCTTCCCGTGAAGCATTATTCGTTCATCACCTTTGACGACCGGGACTACGTCACCCGCAACTTTCAGATTCAGTCCCGCCTCGACTGGGACACTGTGCAGTGGTCGTTCACCACTTTCTATTCCTCGAACTGGCATCCCCTTACCTGGCTTTCGCACACGCTCGATTACCAACTCTTTCGTCTCAATGCCGCGGGACACCACGAAACCAATATCCTGTTCCATGCCTTGAATGCGGGGCTGCTGTTCTGGGTGCTGTGGCGGGCCACAGGCTATGCCGGCCGCAGCTTTATGGTGGCAGCTCTGTTTGCCCTTCATCCCATTAATGTCGAGTCGGTAGCCTGGATCTCCGAGCGCAAGAACGTGCTGAGCATGTTCTTTTTTCTGCTCGCGTTGGGCGCCTATCGGTGGTACGCGCTCTGGGTGCCCCGCCCTTTCCACCGCAGGTGGGAGGGCGGGAAAATTGGCCGCTATCTCCTGGTCGTTTTCCTGTACGCATTGGGCCTGATGGCCAAGCCGCAAATCATCACCTTCCCTTGCGTTCTGCTGCTTTGGGATTACTGGCCCTTGCAGCAAATGTTTGCGCCGAGAGATGCGTCGTCCGGGACGGTGGAAGCGCCAGGGGCGGCGCTCCCTGCCAGGAGCCTCACTTGGCTGATCGTCGAGAAGCTGCCGCTGTTTCTGCTTTCCGCAGCGAGCGCGGCGCTTACCATAAAAGCGCAGGGGGCAAGCGGCGCGCTGAATGGCGTTTTTACCAGCTACCCTTTTCCCAGCCGCCTGAAGAACGCCATTGTTTCCTACGTGCGATACATGGGCAAGGCCCTCTGGCCCTCGCACCTCGCCATCTTCTATCCCCACGCGGAAGGCTTGCTGAACCCATGGCACGTGGCCGGGGCTTCTCTTCTCCTGCTGGCGATTACCGCTCTGGTCATCGCCGGCCGGCGCCGCCGCTATTTCCTGGTGGGCTGGTTTTGGTACGTTGGTACTTTGATACCAATGATTGGCCTGGTGCAGGTGGGCGGTCAGGCCATGGCCGACCGCTACGCCTACCAGTCCTTCGTCGGTTTGTTCATCATGATCTGCTGGGGCGTGGCCGACTTCCAACCGGCCGCGCGCGCAGCGAAATCCGGATGGACCGAAGAAGGGCACACCTCCAGCACCTGGCTCACCGTCGCCAGCCTTGCACTGCTGCTGGCGTTGACGGCCACCGCTCATCGTCAGCTCTGGTATTGGCGCGACAGTGTCGCCCTGTGGACCCATGCCACCGAGATCACCAGCGGCAATTGGTTTGCCGAGGACTTTCTGGGCGGCCTGATGGCGGAGCTGGGAAAATCCGACGACGCTCTGGCTCACTACTATCGAGCGCTGGCCATGAATCCCGGCGATCCGGTCAGCAACCTCAATATCGGAAGCTGGAAGCAGCACGACGGCAAGCCGGGGGAGGCCATCCAGTATTTCCAGAAGGTGCTGCGCTCACCCCGCGCGCCTGAGATCCTGAAGGCCAAGGCCACCGAAGGTGTGCAACGCGCCTATCACGACCTCGGGATCGTCGGCGCTCCTGGCGAAACTGCGCCGCAGCCATAACCGCAGGTGGAAGCGCTGGGCTTCAGCCCGGCGATAAGCGACCGCCGCTGCAAATGGCGTTAGCCACGGCACGCTCGGGATCGGCGACGGGGTGTCCCGAACCCTGCGCTCAGCCAAAGAAAAAAATAGGCGCTGGACCACCTCGATCAGTATATAGTGCGGGGTTGTTGGGAAGCTACAACGAAAATTCCGTTGACTCTACCCGAAGACCTGCACCATCATCAGCAGGGAGGAACGGCTGAACTCCGGAGTGGCTTTTCGCCTCGCCATCGGGTCCTAGCCCGCTACCCGCAGGAGTTTCTATGTGGTGTCCGAAGCTTTCCTTTCTTGTCCTAATCTCGGTAACTTGGCTCCCGCTATGCTCGTTAAGCCAAGGTAGAGCGGATTCGCAAGGTAGAACGCCCAACCGCGTGGCCTTGGTTATAGGAAACGCGTCCTATCGCAATGTGCGTCCGTTGCAAAACCCAGTAAATGACGCGCAGGCAATGACCAAGGCTTTGCGCCTTGCGGGATTTGAGACCATTCTTGTCGAGGATGCTGGGAAAGAGCAGATGGAACAGGCTTTGCAGACGTTCAGGAATAGACTGCTACCCGGAGATGTGGCGCTGTTTTACTATTCTGGCCATGGATTCCAAATGGAGCATCAAAACTACCTTGTACCGATCGATTACAAAAGCTCCGACTATGCTGGAGCCAAGAAACATGTCTTCGCAGGTGGACGAAGCATTACACAAGATATCGGAAGCTCAACCTAGCATACACATTATGCTGCTCGATGCGTGTCGGGATGTTGCTTTCCTCGACAGTTCACAAAGGCCTACGAATAAAGGGCTCGCGCATAATGTTCCACTACTCAAGGACACTATAATCGGATATGCGGCCGGAGACAATCAGGTCGCGGACGATGACCCAAGAGAACCAAATAGTACTTACACCAAGTATCTTTAAGCGAGATGGTAAATCCAGATCTGGAATTGGATGGGGTTCTCAAACGCACGATTGAAGATGTCGCGGGGGAAACCCTTCAGCTTCAAGTGCCGGTTTCTGACTCGACCCTCACCAAGTCGTTTTACTTCTTTGGCTCGAGCTCGCGCCGGGAACCAACGAAGCCGGCGCCCCGGCTCGGTCCGCCAAAGGACAAGTGGGCGCTTGTCGTTGGGGGAAGCGTCTTCAAGGATCCACGAATTCATTCTTTGCGGTACGCTGCCTCAGATGCAGTCGCCCTTGCTGATGTACTAAAAGACCCGCAGATCGGTGACTTCTCGCGAGATCACGTGCTGCTGTTGACGAACTCTAAGGCGACTACGCGAGCTATCAAAGGGGGTTTAAACTGGCTGGCGCGGAGAGCCGGTCCGGATGATCTTGCAGTAATTTATTTTGCTGTAAGTGCAAAGATGGCGCTGATGAAGAAAGAATAAATTGTAACTCTAATCGCACAATCAAGTTTTCTTGTAGACATTAGCTCAATGGCCACTGCGCGTAAAACTTGGGATTCGCTCCTTAGCCGGCTCACCGCATTGACGCTAGCCGGCGCGGCCGCCGCGTTGTCTTCAACGCTTTTCAAGGCTGCCTTGGTGCCGCAGCAGCTTTTGTGGATTGGACCTGCCGGCACCCTACTCTGCATGTGCTTAATTCCCGTATGTTTTCTCGAAAGTCAGGTGCTGGGTCATTGGAGAAGACTCTTCGGCATACTTTTATTGGTCTCATTCGTCATCCTAGTTTATCTCCGTGCTTCATATGTGGTCTCTAACACGGTTAACGGCGTCACCCAGATGTACCTGGTTGGATATCCTTTGACCTCCGAGGGCCGACAGAATCTCTGCAACTCGCACACCACCGACGAAGAACTGATTCAGTGTGCGGGAGTCGATCTGATTCCATATCTTTACGGTAAGAGCTATCGGCTCCTCGAGGATCTCTATTTGGCCGATTATTTGTTGCTTGTCTCGTTTTTCATCGCTTGATTTCCGTTCTGGAGCTGGGTGCGGGCCGATCTAATGTCGTGACACCCGACAAAGAAGCAGCCCACGCCGTATCTCGGCTGCCGCATGCCGCAAATGTGACGACCGGCAGGCAACAGAGCTCATCATGATCCCGAAGGCTTTTTGAACACGCAGTTGAGCAGGTCGGACGGTGTGTCTTCCAAATTGAATTTTTCTGCGCTGGCGAACCCCCGCCAACTGTGGGAAACTGTCCCCATGCCCAAGCGAAATCTGAGAATCATACGGCGCGTCCGGAACATGCCAGTGCTCGGAATCTGCGAATTCTGCAACGCGCAGTTCCACGCGAGCCCTCATCCGGGAAGTCAACAGGCGGAAGCGCAGGCCGCGATTCAACAGCAGTTCAACGCCCACAAGTGCAAGCCCGAGGACGCCGGCCAAGCCGCCGCGGAGACCGCGCAAGAAGCGGCTAAGACCAGTTCGTGAGTTGCTGTATCTAGTGCTTCGACCGCTTGATTATGTAGCGAAACTTGTGTCGGGCCTGCTTGCGTGTGAACTTCCACTGGATGGTAACCCGGTCGCGATTCATACGACGATTCCAGTTCCGGGTTTGCTGGCGCAAGCGATGTCTCCGATTCGGCGTTTGCCTAAGCATTGCCGGGAAAGCAAACTCACCTCCATCTCCGCCTGGTTCAGCCAGCTTCCATGCTTGGGAGTGTAGTGCGCCGTAAAACGCTTCCACAA